>Ga0208984_1000099_pt1 | contig 11644 bp, 10 predicted proteins | sample MedBloCAOM3_M3_FD_187851 | JGI IMG/M metagenome (GOLD analysis project Ga0208984, IMG submission 187851) | Forest soil microbial communities from El Dorado National Forest, California, USA - Mediterranean Blodgett CA OM3_M3 (SPAdes) (version 2) | ecosystem: Environmental > Terrestrial > Soil >... | reverse complement strand
CCGCGGCGTCAGTCCGCAAACCACGCGTCAATGGATTGCCAATCAGGTTTCCTTGAAGCGGTAGCCCACACCGTAGAGGGTTTCGATCATCTCGAAATCGTCGTCCACCACCTTGAACTTCTTGCGCAGCCGCTTGATGTGGCTGTCGATGGTGCGATCGTCGACATAGACCTGATCGTCATAGGCGGCGTCCATCAAGGCGTTGCGGCTTTTCACGACGCCGGGACGCGTGGCCAGCGCCTGCAGGATCAGAAATTCCGTCACCGTCAATGTCACCGGCTCGTTCTTCCACGTGCAGGTGTGTCGCTCCGGGTCCATGCGCAAGAGCCCGCGGTCCAGCGCCTTGGCATCGGTTTCCTTCGGCACGGCGGTCGGATCCTTCGGCGCCGCGCGGCGCAGCACGGCCTTGACGCGCTCCACCAGCAAGCGCTGCGAGAACGGCTTGCGGATGAAATCGTCGGCGCCCATTTTTAGGCCGAACAATTCGTCGATTTCCTCATCCTTGGAGGTGAGAAAAATCACTGGCAGATCGGACTTCTGCCGCAGCCGCCGCAACGTTTCCATGCCGTCCATGCGCGGCATCTTGATGTCGAGGATCGCGAGGTCCGGCGGACTGGTACGGAAGCCGTCAAGCGCCGACGCGCCATCCGTGTAGGTCATGATGCGATAGCCTTCGGCTTCGAGCGCGATCGAGACGGATGTGAGAATGTTGCGGTCGTCGTCGACCAAGGCGATTGTGGGCATGAGCCTGCTTTCCGAAACGGAGTGAGTGGCTGAAACGGCGAGCAAACCGGTGATGCGCCGCATAAGTGGCTATGAGCCCGGTCAAGAGCAATGCAAGCTGGGCTGAAGTGTGACCGAGTTCCGCGAACCGCCCGGGCGAACCCGAGCTTCGAAGCATATATGTATAGCCAGCTTAGCCGAAAAAAGGCCCTTATTGCAATGGGATGTACGGGTATGATCAATGCAGCCCAGCTCTGATTTCGACGCAGTCAAGGTGGCCCGGTCGCTGCTGCGGCGCAGCCGGCAGGGGGCCTTGGCGACCCTGATGGCCGGCAGCGGCGATCCCTATTGCTCGCTGGTCAACGTCGCGAGCCACGCCGATGGCTCGCCTATCCTGCTGGTTTCGCGCCTGGCGCTGCACACACGAAACATCCTCGGCGATTCCAGGGTTTCGCTAATGCTGGACGAGCGGGCCGAGGGCGATCCGCTGGAGGGATCGCGGATCATGCTGGCGGGTCGGGCAGAGGAGGCCAGCGCCGACGATCTGGAGATTTTACGCCGGCGCTACCTCAACGCCCATCCGTCCGCGGAAGCCTTTGTAAGTTTTAAGGATTTTTCCTTTTTCAGGATCCGGCCTGGCGGCGTTCATTTAGTGGCGGGATTCGGGCGGATCGTGGATCTCAAACCCGAACAGTTTTTGACCGACATTTCCGATGCTGCAGCGCTGCTGGAGGCCGAGCAGGGCGCCATCGATCACATGAATGCCGATCATCGCGATGCGATGAACCTCTACGCGACCAAGCTGCTCGGCGCCGGACCTGCGGACTGGCGCTGCACTGGCTGTGATCCGGATGGAATTGACATGCAGGCCGGCACGACAATGTTGCGGCTGGATTTCCCGCGGCGGATTGCCACCCCTGCCGCATTGCGGCAGATGCTGAAGGAATTTGCCCACCAAGCCCGCGCCGCAGCAAACATTTGAGCCGCATCAATGACTGCCTTGGAATAAACCAAATAGTGAGGGATCGGCTTGGCAAGCCCGGCGTTCATAAGTATTAGGTCGCCGGACCCAGGCCGGAAGGCTATATTGGCAATCACCGCGACAGAGACGCGTTTGGCGGCATTCGCGCGATCGAGATACGCGGGTTCGAGGAGGAGTCTTCCGTGCAAGAGACGGGCGTACATAACGGTGCCTTCGGCGCCGACAAGTTCGGCTTAAAAAAACTCAAGGGCGTGAACTGGAACTTTGACGCGCCGCAGCTCTACGAGCACTCCCTCTGTGCCGGCGAGGCTGTACTGTCAGCTGATGGCGCCTTGTGCGCGGACACCGGCGTGTTCACCGGCCGCAGCCCCAAGGACAAATTCACCGTTCGCGACGCCTCTACCGACAAGAACATGTGGTGGGCGGGCAACCAGTCGATTACGTCAGACCAATTCGAAGCGCTGTACGCCGATTTCCTCAAGTACGCCGAAGGCATGACGCTGTTCGCGCAGGATCTCTATGGCGGCGCCGATCCGAGCCTGCGGATCAAGACCCGCGTCTATACTGAACTCGCCTGGCATTCGCTGTTCATCCGCACATTGTTGATCCGCCCGGAAATATCGGAGCTTGCGAGCTTCGTGCCTGAACTGACCATCATCGATCTGCCGAGCTTCAAGGCCGATCCCAAACGTCACGGCGTGCGTTCGGAGAACGTGGTCGCGATCGATTTCGCCCGCAAGATCGTCCTGATCGGCGGGTCTTATTATGCCGGCGAGATGAAAAAGTCCGTGTTCACCACGCTGAATTATTATCTGCCCGAAAAGGGCGTGATGCCGATGCATTGCTCGGCCAATGTCGGGCCCGACGGCGACACCGCGATCTTCTTCGGCCTGTCCGGCACCGGCAAGACCACGCTCTCGGCCGACCCGAAACGCACGCTGATCGGCGACGACGAGCATGGCTGGGGTGCGGACGGCGTCTTCAATTTCGAAGGCGGCTGCTACGCCAAATGCATCAAGCTGTCGCAAGAAGCCGAGCCCGAGATTTACGCCGCCAGCAAGCGCTTCGGCGCGGTGCTGGAAAACGTGGTGCTCGACCAGAACACCCGCGAACCGGATTTCGACGACGGCTCCAAAACCGAAAATACCCGCTCGGCCTATCCCCTCGAATTCATCCCCAACGCCTCGCGCACCGGCCGCGCGCCTCATCCGAAGAATCTGGTGATGCTGGCGGCGGACGCGTTCGGTGTGATGCCGCCGATCGCCAAGCTGACGCCGGCGCAGGCGATGTATCACTTCCTGTCCGGCTACACCGCGAAGGTGGCGGGCACCGAGCGTGGCCTTGGCAAAGAGCCGCAACCGGAATTCTCGACCTGCTTCGGGTCGCCGTTCCTGCCGCGCGATCCCTCCGTGTACGGCAATTTGCTGCGCGACCTGATCGCCAAGCACGACGTCGATTGCTGGCTGGTCAACACCGGCTGGACCGGCGGCAAATACGGCACCGGCCGCCGCATGCCGATCAAGGTGACCCGCGCGCTCTTGACCGCGGCGCTGAACGGCTCGCTGCGCAATGCCGATTTCCGCACCGACAAGTATTTCGGTTTCGCGGTGCCGACCTCGCTGCCCGGCGTCGAGCCGCATATCCTCGATCCGGTCAAGACCTGGGCCGACAAGGCCGAGTTCGACAAGACCGCGCGCGCGCTGGTCGGCATGTTCCAGAAGAACTTCGCCAAGTTCGAAGCCCAGGTCGACGCCGAAGTCCGCGCCGCCGCGCCGGAAGCGAAGCTCGCGGCGGAGTGACCCACAGGGTCATTCCCGGAGGGCGCGCCAGCGCGAACCCGGAATCTCGAACGAGTAACCTCCAGATTCCGGATCGCTCTGGAGACGGAGCGTCCGGAATGACAGCCTGAAGGGCGGCCGCGAGGCCGCCTTTCGACTTATGCCGCCACGTTGGACAGGAACCGGTCGACCGACGAACGCAGCTCCGCGGCCTGACGAGACAGGCCATCTGCGGAGCTGAGCACCAGATCTGCGGAGCGGTTGGTATTCTCGCTGGCCGCGGCCGTTCCGGCGATGCCGCGTGCGACGCTTGCCGTTCCGGCGGCAGCCTGACGGATACTTTCGGTGATCTCGGCCGCAGCCCTGTTCTGCTGGTTCACCGCAGCTGCGATGGTGGCCGTGAAGCTGTCGATCTCGCCCATGACGGCCGTGATCGCTCCAACATTGTCCACGGCCCTCTTCGTCGCCACCTGCACCTCGGCAATTTGAGAGGAGATCTCCTCGGTTGCCTTTGCGGTTTGGATCGCGAGCGCCTTGACCTCCGACGCAACCACTGCAAAGCCGCGCCCTGCCTCGCCCGCCCGTGCCGCCTCGATTGTCGCGTTGAGAGCCAGGAGGTTGGTCTGGCCGGCAATATTCCGGATGAACCCTACCACCTCATCGATATGCTGAGCAGAAGTCGCGAGCATCCCGATCGTTTCGTTGGCATCGTTCGCCATGCTTGAGGCGCGCCGCACGATGTTGGTCGCGTCCTGGAGCTGCCCCTCAATGGCCTGCACCGATTCTCCGAGTTGGCCCGCGGCTGCCGAGACGGTCTGGACGTTGGCGGATGTCTTGTCGGCGTTCGATGCCGTCTCAACCGATTGCTGACCGGCGGCCTGCGCAATCGATGACAGGGTTCGCGCGGTTTCGGTCAGCTCGCCGGTCATGGCATCCGCATTGGTAAGGACCGAGGTGATGGTAGAACGGAAAGCCTCGATTTCAGCCTCCATCTGCCTTCGCCGGGTGACCTGCTCCGCGTTCGCCTGATCTTTCGACGCCATCAGGGCGGAATCCTCTTCCGCGCGAGCCCGCAGACCGGCCTGCATCACGGCAAGAGATTTCAGAAGCCGGCCAAGCTCATCGCGTCGCCGAAGATTGATCTGGTCAGTGAAGTTGCCGGCGGCGACATGTTCCGCAATCTGCATGGCGCTGAAGATCGGCTTGCTCATGGAGTACGCGAAAGCGATCGCGAGCGTCAGCCCGACCAGAACCGTTGAAACCGCAAGCGCGAGCATCGTGCCCTGAGCTGCAGAAACCGTCGCCTCGGCTTCGGTGCGATGATCGAAACCGTAAGCAGCGACCATTTCCACAAGATCGTCCACTGCCGCAACCGCGGCATCGCCCGTCTTCACCACCGAGGAAGGCAGGGGAAGCATGGTCTGGCCGCCAGCCTGCGGTTTGAGAATCTTCAGCCCGGTTTGCGACCAGTCGCGGAGCCCCGTTTCGGCCCGCTCCAGGGCCGCGGCGACGTCCTTGGTTTTGACGCGCTCCCGAACGACCTTGAGGTCGTCCGCGATGCCAGCGACCAGTTTTTCGAATTTCGCGACCGTTTCCTTCGATGCCCCCTCACTGACGCCGCTCTGCATCAGCAGGCGCGCCGCGTTCAGTGCAGCATGCGCCGAACGCGCATGGTTGATGGCCATCAACGGTCCATCGTAGAGGCGCACCACAAGATCGCCCGAGGTCGACATGCCGCGCATTCCATAGAACGCAAGCCCGCAGGCAAGGGCGATAACGACGCTGAAAGCGCAGAAAAACTTGTAACGAATGGACATAAAGCGTCTCCGGCGAACTTCTGATGAACTATTCCGCAATCTTCACTGTCATCTTCATCCGCGGATGAATCGCGCAGATTATCAGCGCCTCGCCTGCTTCCTTGAAGGTGACGTCCGTGGCTGCGCCCGGCGGCTGTGATCCAAGGTTGAACTCGTTGCCTTTGCTGGTCGAAACGATGTTGTGGGGCACGGTATCGTCATTCACGAAGGTCAGCGCCTCGCCCTTCTTGATGGTGACGCTCTCGGACGAGAAGATGCGGCCCTTCTGGGTTATCGTCAGGTTGGCGGCCAAGGCGCCGACCGTGAGGCCCATGAGAACGACTAGAGCGAGGGACGTTGGCTTGCGCATCGAAATTCTTTCGGTTGGCGTGCATCCGTTCAGCGAGGGAGAACCGGCACGGTGGTTGGATTGAGATTGCTGGTCAGCGTCTTGAGGAAGGCGAACAGTTCGGACTTCTCTTGCCCCGTCAGACCGAGCGGTTTCATCAGGTCTGAACGGCTCGGCCGGTCGACGCCTCCGCGGTCATAATGGTCGACCACCTGTTCGAGCGTGGCCATCGACCCGTCATGCATGTAGGGACCGCGCCTGGCGATTTCGCGCAGCCCTGGCGTTTTGAAAGCCTGCTGCATCTTGACGACACCAGGCAGGAATTGTCCCCGCCCGAGATCCGCGCTCGCAAGCCCGATGTCATGGAAGCCATCATTGGTGAAGTTCCAGCCCTCATGACATCCTGAGCACTGAGCCTTGGTGTTGAAGAGGACAAAGCCACGCTTGGCTTCTTCGGAAATCGCCTGCTCATTGCCCTCGATCCAGCTGTCGAACGGCGCCTGCTCCGAAACCGCGGTTCGTTCGTAAGTGGCGATGGCCTCTGCGAGCGTGTTTGGCTTTAAGCCGGTGCCCGGAAAGGACGCCTCGAACAACGGCTTGTATTCGGGGATGGAAGCCAGCCGCTCCATGAGCGTGTCGAGCGGCATATTCATCTCGCCGGGAGCTTGAATCGGGCCGAGCGCCTGCTCCTCGAGGGTCGCAAGCCGACCATCCCACATGAAGATGGCTCCCCATGCGGCATTGATAATGCTTGGCGATCGTCGACCGAGCTGCGCCATGCCGTGTCCGACGCCGACCGCCAATCCGTCGCCCCAGCCAAAGCCGGGGCTATGACAGCTGGCGCAGGACTGCGCCGAGGTGATCGAGATGCGGGTATCAAAATACAGCTTTTTGCCGAGCGCCGCTTTCTCTGGCGTGTAGGGGTTTTCCTTTGGGAACGGGACCAGCGTCGGACGCCGGTACTCTGCCTTCATGGCATCAATGGCTGCAGTGGCTTTCGGACCTTGTGCGCTGAGACGGGTTTCTCCGACAATCGCGGCGCCGAAGCCGAGATTGGCGAACCCGATCAAACCAAGGCTGGCCGCGACGAAAGGACCACACCAGGCGGAACGAAGGAAGATGGATACAGGCACGGTGGCTCCTCGAAGCGGTCCGGTAAGATGCCACCATCCAATGGACTGATTTGATAAGGAACGCGTTAACGAGGCCTGGTAGAACTACCGGCGGCGCGAAGGGATCGAATCGCGGTCGATGCCGACTTCCGCGCCGGCGCGCCGGATTTGAAACTTGCGGGCAGCGAGACGCCGAATCTTAACGTCGCTTAACTTCTAGATTCGGATCGCTCCGAAGACGGCGCGTCCGGAATGACGGCAGCGCTTGCCGGCCTCGTCACACCTTGAAATCAGCAATCTAATGGGTGGTTGCGAGCAGGTGCCCGCTGGGTGACCAGAGTTCGCCGCTCCGGTCGCCGTGACTCTTGTGGAAGATCTTGGCGTCCGCCAAGCCCAGAACGCGGTTGATGTCCTCGGCCGCGACATCGTCGGCATCGGCGTGGACGACGGCCAGCCCGATTCAGCGGGTTGCCCCGCGCTGCGCGCCCGACTCTTGCAATCCGCGCGGCAAAGTGCCGCGCACCGGCACGTTCCAGATATCCTGGGCATATTCGCGGATGGTGCGGTCGGACGAGAACCACGGCATCCGCGCAACGTTGAGGATGCTGGCCCGCGTCCAAGCCGGGACCACCTGCCAGCGCGCGTCGATGCCGCGCTGGGCCTCGAAATAGGCATCGAAGTCGGCGCTGACCATGTAATGGTCGAGATGGCGCAGCGCATGCGCGATCGATTCGAATCGGCCGGGATCGCCGGGCGAGAATTCGCCGCACTCGATCGCGTTGATGGCGCGCGACAGGCGCGGTGAGCGCCTGATGACGTCGGAGGCGTCTAACCCCTGCTTGCGTCGCGCCACCACATCCATCGCTTCCATGCCGAAGATCGCAATGTTTTCGGGGCCGACATGACCACGGATTTCGATATTGGCGCCATCGAGCGTTCCGATGGTCAGCGCGCCGTTCAGCGCAAGCTTCATGTTCCCGGTGCCAGAGGCTTCCATGCCCGCGGTCGAAATCTGTTCGGAGAGGTCGGCGGCGGGAATGATCACCTCGGCGAGGCTGACATTGTAGTCGGCGAGGAACGCGACCTTTAGGCGCCCGGCGATCACCGGATCGTTATTGACGATCTCGGCGACATCGTTGATGAGCTTGATGATCAGCTTGGCGTAGCGATAGCTCGCAGCCGCCTTGCCGGCGAAGATTTTCACGCGCGGCACCCAGTCGCGCTGCGGCTCGTCCTTGATCGCCTGATAAACCGCGACGGTTTCAAGGATGTTGAGCAGCTGTCGCTTGTATTCGTGGATGCGCTTGATCTGGACGTCGAACAGTGCAGTTGGATCGACCTGGACGTTGAGGCGTTCGCCGATCAGCCGCGCCAGCGCGATCTTGTTGTGGTGCTTGACCGCGCGGAATTGCTGCTGGAACGCGTTGTCGCTGGCGCGGGCTTCGAGAAGCTCAAGCTGCGAGGGATCGTCGAGCACGGCTTCGCCGCAGGCCTCGCGCAACAGATCGGTAAGCTTTGGGTTGGCCAGCATCAGCCAGCGGCGGAAGGTAATGCCATTGGTCTTGTTGGTGATGCGCCCCGGATAAAGATGATTGAGATCGTGGAACACCGTCTTCTTCATCAGATCGGAATGCATCGCCGAGACGCCGTTGATGCGGTGCGATCCGACGAACGCCAGCTGCCCCATCCGCACCCTGCGGCCGGACTTCTCGTCGATCAGCGACACTGAGGCCCTGAAATCGACGTCGCCGGGACAGCGGGCATCCGCGAGCGCAAGATGCGCGACATTGATGCGGTAGATGATCTCCAGATGGCGCGGCAACAGACGTTCGAACAGTTCGAGCGGCCAGGTCTCGAGCGCTTCCGGCAGCAGCGTGTGGTTGGTGTAGGACAGCGTCGCCACGGTGATCTTCCACGCCTGGTCCCAGCGGAAATTGTGGAGATCGACCAGAATGCGCATCAGCTCGGTGACGGCGAGACTGGGATGGGTGTCATTGAGCTGCACCGCGGCCTTTGACGCCAGACCGCGCAACTGCCCGTCGGACACCAGATGGCGTTTGACCAGATCCTGCAGCGAGGCCGAGACGAAGAAGTATTCCTGACGCAGCCGCAGTTCGCGGCCCGCCGGGCTCTCGTCATTCGGATAGAGGAATTTGCAGATCGATTCCGCGCGCGCCTCCTCGGCGCTGGCGCCGAGATAGTCACCGGTGTTGAACACGTCGAGCTTGAGCGGGTCGGGCGAGCGCGCCGACCACAGCCGCAGCGCATTGACGTGCTGGCCGCGCCAGCCCACGATCGGGGTGTCATAGGCGACGGCTTGCACGGTTTCTGCCGGATGCCAGATCGCGCGCTTGCGTCCCTTCGCTTCGACGTGTTCGACGCTGCCGCCGAAATGCACATGATAGACCACTTCCGGCCGCTGAAATTCCCAGGGGTTGCCGAAGCCCAGCCATTCGTCCGGATATTCCTGCTGCCAGCCCTGCGCGATGATCTGGCGGAACAGGCCGAAATCGTAACGGATGCCGTAGCCGATCGCGGGAATGGCGAGCGTCGCCATGCTCTCCATGAAGCATGCCGCAAGCCGTCCCAGACCGCCATTGCCGAGCGCGGCATCCGGCTCACATTTACGTAGCTCGGAGAGGCCGACGCCGAGATCGCCGAGCGCTGCCTCGAATACCGGCAACAGCCCCATATTGTTCAGCGCATCGGTAAACAGCCGGCCGATCAGGAATTCCAGGCTGAGGTAATAGACCCGCTTGGCGCCGGCGTCGTAGCTTTGCTTTTCGGCTGTGAGCCACCGGTGCACGATACGGTCGCGTAGCGCCAGCGCCGCGGCCTTGTACCAGTCGTGCCGGGTGGCCATGCCGGCGTCCTTGCCGATCGCAAGCCGCAGCTTGGTGAGGATCGCACTTTTGATTTCGGCCAGCGCCAGTTCGTCGACGGGCTGGCCGAGCGCCGGAAAGTTTCCCTGGAACGATTGATCTGGCAAACCTTTGAATCCTGGAGAGCTGAGTGTCGACGAAATGATACCCGCCTTGCGCCGGGATCGAAACCCGCGCGGGGCCTCTTTTGTGCAATGCATGCATGGTTTTTTGCGCAAGGACTGAACCGATTGCGGGCATCTACACGCGCCCATTTCGGTGATATATTGAAATTTGCAAAACACGATGTCGCGATAACAGGGTGAAGGACCGGGCCATGAGATTGACCATCGAGATTGTCGCCGCGGCGCTACTGGTCTTCTGCATCAGCGCCACCAGTGCGGCATTTGCGGCAGGCGGCAAGGCAGGCCGCAGCGCCGACAGCCTGAGCTGCTCATTCAGCGTCGCGAAATCGATCTCGCCCGCGACACGCTGCGCGGCCATCCGCCGGCAATGCGGCGGAAAATTCTACGCCAATTATTGCGGCGACAAGTTGCTCTCGGCGATGTGATCTTTCAAACATCGCGGCGTTCTTCAGCGCTTAGTCGCACCTCGCTATGGCGCCATTTGCGAAGATCGCCCTTGCCCTCGAGGCGATCGGCTTCAGCTAATGCCTGGATGCGCACGCCAACCACTTCAGCATCGACTGGGAGCGCAAGCGTTTCGCACTGTTTCAAGGCTTTGCTGATAACCATCGCGGTCTTCTGCCAGCGCAAACTCAGGGCCGAAAAGATAATCGAATCGAGTTCAGTCTCGGAGACGGATTCCGGAAGGGTAATTTCTTCCCATCGCCGTACCGTGCTGATGGTGGGTGGCTCGGCTGGCGGTCGCAAGTCTGGGTAGCGGATATAAACTGCCGGCAAGAGATCGAAATGCAACGTACAAAAAATATCCCCGAGAGGTGCGGCGAGCATCGCACGATATTCTTCATCGAGGGCGAATATGATCCCTATCGCTCGCTCGATTGCGGCGGCAGCATCCAGCATGTGCCTTTTAATCTCAGCGGCTTGCGTCCTGTCCATTGCCTCGATCCCTTGCGGTTTCAGTCGCTGCCCGCGGCAGCCACACAATAAGTCCCGTTAAGCCGCCCTCGACGCAAACTAGCTGGGGCACGGCAGGTGAGATGATCTCGATTGGAACAAATTAAGAACATTTTAGCAAGTCTTTGATATATCATAGTGATTCGGCTCGTGCCGATACAACATCTATGGTCTGTCTTAGCCTTGAGGACTACATGTCCACCATCGCCTTCGATCAATTCGCGCTCACCCGCATTGCCGACTTCGCGCGCTCGCTGTCGCGGCTGCATCTCGCGTCCCGCCGCCATCCGGTCGATGACGACCAGATCGACCGCGAGTTCAACGCCGCCTGCATGTCGGTATGGGGCTACACCACGGACGATTTCAGCGACGATTTGTTTTCCGACGATGACCACGCCTGGCTCGATTCGCTCGACGAGGCGCATGCGCGCATCTTCGCCGCCGAGCAGGGCTACGACCTCGTCGACGACAACGGCATGCTGACGGACTGGTGGGGCTATTGCTGGATGATCCTCGCCGAAAAGCGGGGCCTGCTGACGCCGGAAAACCGGGCGGCGGCGCGCGCTCAGATCGAGGAAAAATATCTGTCGGCGCCGAACGTGATCGGCGTCATCGTCGGGCGATGAAATTTTGCGCAAGGCGATCGAGGAAAGCGGGCTACAGGGCGCGGGCCGTGCCGCGAACCCGGTTCGCGAGGTTTGTATCAAGGTCGCGCCGGGCTCGCCCATATGAAACACCGTCTCGCCCGCCGGCACATCGATGATCGGACAGGCCTCACGCGCGAAAACGCGAAAATTCAGCTCCCGGTTCTGCATGCGAATAGCTCAGTCTAGTTCAGCGCGCTTCGCTCTTGGTGAGGCTGCTTTCGGCACCGAGGTCGCGGGCAGCGCGACATCGCGGCTCGCTTCGGGCAAAGGCGCTTCACTCGCGACCATTTCCACAC
>Ga0208984_1000097_pt1 | contig 11949 bp, 14 predicted proteins | sample MedBloCAOM3_M3_FD_187851 | JGI IMG/M metagenome (GOLD analysis project Ga0208984, IMG submission 187851) | Forest soil microbial communities from El Dorado National Forest, California, USA - Mediterranean Blodgett CA OM3_M3 (SPAdes) (version 2) | ecosystem: Environmental > Terrestrial > Soil >... | reverse complement strand
CGTTTGGCGTCGAACGGCAGCAACTTGGGATTCATCATGTCGGCCAGCCGCTTGTCGGCCATCACCTTGGCGTTGACGCGGTCGCGTTGCGCGCGCGACTTGTAGGTGATCCAGGAGAACACCACGGTCTCGCCAGGCTTGAGCTTGACGCTGCGCGGGAACGAGGTGAGCTTCCCGACCTTGACGTCCTCGGCTACCCATTCGCGATAATCCAGTGCGCCATGCTCGCGCCAGACCTTGCCCGCCTTCTTTGCCATGCGGCGATAAGCCTCAAGATTCTTCTTCGGCACAGCAACGATAAATCCGTCGACGTAAGACATTGGCATTCCTCCCCTTGCGCCTCAGCGTCGCGTGCAATGAGGGATTATGTCTGGCAGCAGGCGGCGGTACCCCGCGTGGGCGTATATTGGTCGCGCAGCCGCAGCCAGTCCATCGGGTACGGCAACCCCTCTTCGTGGCGGCCCAGCGGCGTCAGGTCAAGATAATGATAGGCGGCATTCATCATGTCGAGGCCGCGCTCGAAGCACGAATAGGTATGGAAGATGCCGCCGGCATCGTCACGGAAAAACACGCTGATGCCGGGCGCTTCCTCGACACCAAAGCCGCTGGTGCCGAAATTATATATCTTGGCTCCCGATTTGAGTTCTTCCGGCCTAAACGAGACTGCGTAGTCGTAGTTGAAATCGTTACCTGCCGAGGAAAACCAGTCGAAGGTCCAGCCCAACCGCGCCTTGAACGCGAGAAGTTTTTGCAGCGGCGCGCGCGAGATCGCGACCAGCGTAGTGTCGCGCGCCGCGAGGTGGGGGATCATGCGCTCGAATCCGTCCGCCCAGAACGAGCAGCTCTTGCAGCCTTCGTTCCAGTCGGGCGCGAACATGAAGTGTTGCACCACCAGCTGGCTGCGCCCTGCGAATAGATCGCTCAATGTCTGCTTGCCGTCGGGGCCGTCGAACACATAAGCCTTGTCGACCTTGACCCATGGCAGCGCGCGCCGCTCTTCGCTCAGCCGGTCGCGCGCCCTTGTGTATTCCTTCTCGTGGGTGAGATGCGCTTTGCGCGCGGCGATCCATTCTTCACGCGAGACGATTTTGTGCGTTTGCATGACAGCCTCCTGTGTTGAACGCGTTTTAGGCGATATATTTTTCAAGCTTGTCGAGCATGCCGGTCCATCCGCGCTCGTGGCTGTCGCGTGCGGCAGAATCGAAGAACTGCTCGTGGTGCAGCGTCAGCAGCGTACCGTGACCGTCCGGCTTCAGCGAGATCGTGACCTGCGATTCGCGTTCCGGCGTCGAATGCCACGCCCAACTGAACACCAGCCGCTGGTTCGGCGCCACCTCGCGATAGACGCCGCCGACTTCGTAATACTCGTCGTCGGTAGAGAAGCTGATGCGGAAGCGGCCGCCGATCCGCGCGTCGATGTCCGCCTGCACCGAGCCTGTCTTGGCATTCGCGGGTGCGAACCATCGGGCTATTTTTTCCGGATCGGTCCACGCAGCGTAGACTTTCGCCGGCGGGGCATTGAGGCGGCGTTTGACGGTGAGGCTCGGCTTGGTGACGAAACCGGCGTCGCCGGCAGCGCTTGATTTGGTGGCCATTCATCTTCCTCCACAAAAGCGGCAAGGCGGTCGAGCCCTTCCGACCAGAAACGCTGGTAGCGGTTCAGCCAGTCCATCGCCTGCTCCATCGGCTTGGCGGTCAACCGGCATGCCACGACGCGGCCGGTTTTCGAGCGCGCGATCAGGCCCGCGTCCGACAGCACGTCGAGATGTTTCATGACCGCGGGCAGCGAGATCGAAAATGGCTGCGCCAGTTCGCTCACCGAGATGCCGTCTTGCCTGCCGAGCCGTGCCAGCAGCGCCCGCCGCGTCGGGTCCGCGAGCGCCGCAAAGGTGCGGTCCAGAGCGTGATCGCTATGCTTAACCATGTGGTTTAGTATAGGCGCGACCGAACCAGAGTCAAGCCGCCCGCCGAGGTGCCTCAGTAATTATAATAATTCGGATAAGGCCGGCCGCGCGGCGCTCGCCCAAACGCGACGCGGGGATTGACGTTGCAATAGACGTTACGCCCGGACGCGGTCGCCATGCATTCGGCATAGGACCGGTACGAGCAGTCGCCCGGAATGCCAACACCCCTGCCCTGAATGCAATAAGGATAATCAATCGCGGCGGCAGGACCAGAGCCGGCCATCGTGCCAGCACCGGCCGCCAGCAAGGCCAGCATTGCCAACATTGCATTGCGCATGATCTCGCCTCCTCCGCGTCAGCTGCAGCGGGTGGGCTACCGCCTCACTTCAAAACGATGCTGGCTCAGGAATGTTCCGGCAGCACCTTATTCCACCTTTATGCCGGCGAACTCGACCACTTTTTTCCATTTCTCGGTTTCGGCAACGATCATCGCACCAAAGGCGTCCGGCGGGCCGATCAGCGGCTCGCCGCCCAGTTCGATCAGTCGCGTCTTGATCGCCGGTTCGGCTAACACCGCGTTGATCTCCCTGTTCAGCTTCTCGATGATTTCCTTTGGCGTGTTCTTCGGCGCGCCCATGCCGAACAGCGCGCTCGCCTCGTAGCCCGGAACGGTATCGGCGAGAACAGGCACGTCAGGCAATTGCGACGACCGCGTCGTCGTCGTCACGGCCAGTGCGCGCAAGGACCCGGCGCGGATATGCTGGATGATCGAGGGCATGTTGTCGAAGATCAACTGGACCTGGCCGCCGAGCATGTCGGTGAGAGCGGGGGCAGCGCCCCGATAGGGCACGTGCTGCATCTTGGTGCCCGACATGGCCATGAACATCTCGCCGGACAGATGCACCGACGTGCCGTTGCCCGATGACGCCATGTTCACCTTGCCGGGATTTGCCTTCACATAGGCGATGAATTCGGCGACGCTCTTCGCCGGCACGTCGTTACTGACCGTCATCACATTCGGCACGCGATTGAATGACGCAATCGGTGCAATGTCGCGAACGAAATTGAATTTCAGGTTGGCGTAGAGCGAGGCGTTGATGTAGTTGGCGGGATTGACCAGCAGCACCGTGTAGCCATCGGGATCGGCGTTGACCACCGCCTCAGTGGCGATGTTGTTGCCGGCGCCGGGCTTGTTCTCGATGACGAATTGCTGGCCGAGTTTCTCCGACAGCCGCTGGCCGATCAAGCGCGCAAGAATATCGGTCGCGCCGCCTGGGGGATAGCCGACAACCCAGCGGACCGGCCGGGTTGGATAGTCCAGCGCCGAAGCGCTGCCGATCGAAGCGATTGCCGAAATGCCCAGTGCGATCAGACAAACCGCGGTGCGACGTGAAGTCATGCAGTTCCTCCCTGTGTCCGGATCTGAAGTCCGGTTCGCTGTCGTTCAATTGACGACCGCTGCGCTTTGTAACAAAGAACGAATGATACGGCCAGTGCGGCAAATGCGCATCGAACCGCGACCAAAGGATAAGCCATGTCTGTCAAAGTGAGTGCGATCGATCATCTCGTGATCAATGTCTCGGACGTGGCGCGTTCGGCCGAATGGTACCGGAAAATCCTCGGCATGGAGATTAGGGTGTTCGACCCGGGCCAGGGCAAGACGCCCCGGACATCGCTGATCTTCGGCAACCAGAAAATCAATGTGCGGCCGCGCGACGCCGACAAGGTTGAGTGGTTCACCGCGGACCATGAGACCGCTGGCAGTGACGATCTGTGCTTTCTCGCCTCGAGCACGCCGGAACAGGTGGTCGCGCATTTGAAAGCGCACGGCGTGGCGATCGAGGAAGGTCCGGTTAAGAAACAGGGCGCCCGTGGCGTGCTGCGGTCGGTCTATTGCCGGGATCCCGACGGCAGTTTGATTGAGATTTCGTCGTATTGTGAGGGGGACGCGCCGTAAGGCGTACCCTCGGCGTCATTGCTTGCCCGTTTTGACGACATCTCCGCGCTTGGCGCGGTCCCGCAAGTAGCTCTGCACGCGGTCGGCTAAAGTCGCCACAAGGCCGGGATCGTGCGGTAGTTCCTTGGCATCCAAGATGTTGCGGGCAATGCTCATTCGACATGCGCTAAAGATGCGCGGCGGCGCTTGGATGTCTTGTGGCGTTTGCTGCATGATACCGATCAACAGGCCCCCAAGGCCACCTGGCGGAAAGCTTGAAGCAAATGCTGGTCGAGCTTGCCGTCCATCTGTTCCATGGTCGCAAAGGACTTGGCGTGCGTAAGCGGCAACCGGTAGGGACGCTTCTCCACCAGCGCCGCGTGGATATCCACGATCGTTGTCAGGCGCACGATGTCGCTGAGCTGATCGCCGCGCAGGCCATTGGGATATCCGGTGCCGTCAAGGAATTCGTGATGGTGCAGGACCACATCCAGCATCTCCGGCGGGAAGCCGCCTTCGGCTGCGAGAGCGTCATAGCCCAGACGCGGATGCATACGGATTACTCTCGTTTCCTCGTCGGTGAGCTTTCCGGGCTTGTCCAGTATAGCCACAGGGACGAACGCCTTGCCGACATCGTGCAAAAGGGCGGCGCGGACCAGACGGCGCTGGTCGTCCTCGCGCATACCGAGATGCTGCGCGAACGCAACAGCGAAACCGGTGACAAAGAGGCAGTGGCGATAGCTGTCAGTATGATAGCGGCCGACGGCCGCCAGCCATTCACGCAACGAGGATCGCTTGATCGCTTTGAGTATCTTGTTTTCAGCTTTTAGGATGTCGCTGAATGTCAGCGGAGTTCCCGCCGGGAGCTTCTCGAATATCTTGACCATCACCTCGTGCGCGGCGGCAGTGCCCCGATTCAAAGCCTTGCCGCTGGCCGTCGCGTCGAATCTAATGGTGTCCGGAAATGCAGCGTGGATGCGTTGAAGAATGGCCTTTTCATCAAACGGCCGCGATATCGTGTCCGTGGCGCCCAACGCCCACGCCTGCATCGACCCATGGTGAAGTGCGTCGGCTAGAACGAACAACCGCGGCATCGAGCGGTAGGCTTCAGCTCGGAGCTTGTTGCGGACCCGCTGCACGCTCTCGGGGAACCGCAGGTTGATATCGACCACGACCCCTGAGAAATGACCGGCGGGAACGTCGGGAATATCCGACGTCGAGATGGAATCGACCTCGCCCACGGATTGCAGAATGCTGGCTAATTCACTGCTCTGATCGCTGCGATCCGAGGCCAGGAGCAGACGGCGTCCGGACGAAGATGGGTTCGCGAGAGTTGTCATGATTCCTCAGTGACTGACTGATGGTGGCCGACAGCAGAGACTGCCTGATAAGGCATTCCCCGGAGATTAAGAGGTATTATGAATGCTGTCATATTGTTGACTGTACAAATTGAACGAATGCTCGAAGCGTACCGGCCTGCGGCCGATTTGATGAGAGATCTCAAAGGTCAGGTCGGCTGGCACCGCCCCTTAATCGATGCGAAAGGCTTATCGCCGGGGCACCTCGCGTGTTGAAAGGCGGAGAAAAATCTTGGCCGACCTGGTTCGCATTCGAACCGCAGTATTGGATGTAGCTTATCGCCTGACCTTGCGGTCGTCTTACGCCTCCATGGCAACCTTCACCGCCTCGGTCGTGATCGGCAGCGAGCGGACGCGGGTGCCAGAGGCGTTTTCGGCATTGGCCAAAGCAGACCCTTGTGGGTTGCGGCAATAATTTTATCATAAGGCTATCGAAGGAATTCCGCCCACGCCAAGCGGAAGCAGCGATCGCCCGCCTTGCGAAATTGGGCGGTTCCCACAGGCGAATGGATCGGGCTACCATAAGGCCGCGACAGAAGTCTTTCAGGAAGCCGCGATGCCAAAAATCAATCGTGACGGGGTCAAAATTTATTATGAAGTCCACGGCAGCGGACCTCCGCTGTTGCTGACCCACGGCTATTCATCGACGTCGGCGATGTGGCAGGGCCAGATCGAGGCGCTGTCGAGCCATCACAAACTTGTGTTGTGGGACATGCGCGGCCACGGCCAGTCTGATTACCCCGACGATCCATCGGCCTATAGTGAGGCGTTGACCGTTGGCGACATGGCTGCGCTGCTCGACGAAGTCGGCGCTGACAGCGCTATCGTCGGCGGGCTTTCGCTCGGAGGCTACATGTCGCTTGCATTTTATCGTGCGCATCCGGAGCGCGTCAGCGCGCTGCTGATCATCGATACCGGACCGGGCTTCAAGAAAGACGACGCCCGCGAAGCCTGGAACAAGCGCGCTCACGACACCGGCGACCGCTTCGAGCGCGAAGGTCTTGCGGTTCTGAAATCCTTAAGCCGCGAGCGCTCGACGGTGAGCCATCGCGATGCCTCGGGTCTGGCACGCGCCGCGCGCGGCATGCTGACCCAGCGCGATGCGCGCGTGATCGAATCGCTGCCGAACATCAAGGTGCCGTCGCTGGTGGTGGTCGGCGCCGATGACGCGCCGTTTCTCGCAGCCTCCGATTACATGGCGGCGAAAATTCCAAAAGCGAAAAAGGTGGTGATCCCGGCCGCCGGCCACGCCGTCAACATCGACCAGCCGCAGGCGTTCATCGATGCGGTGTTGCCGTTCCTCGATAGCCTTCCGCGCAACGCTATTCCAGAAAAGGCTGTTCAGTCATGAACCGGCCGGCATACGCTGCGCCCCTGCTGATAGCCATTTCCGCCGCCTGGCTTATCACCTGGCTTGGGCCGGCAAGCGCCCAGCAATTTGCGCCGACCCGCAGTCTGCATTCGCCGCCCTTCACCGCGACATTGTCGAACAACACGCCGCTTGTCTTCGGGATGGATGTGGAAGACACCTCGCGGGCTTTAGGAACGCCATTGAACTACATCAGGGGCCGCCCGGGCGACGAAATCTATCTGGCCTTCCGCAACATCGGCGGCAGCGGATTGTTCAATCACCACGACCGTCTTTATCTGCAATTCCGCAGGGGCAGGTTGGCCGGCTGGAAGGGCGATTGGGGCCACGTTCAACTCTCAGCAAAAATGGATCACCCGTGGGACAAGATATCAAGCTGATCGCTTCGGACAATTTTCAATTGGGCGGCTATCGTGCCGACCCCGCCACCGCGCCCAAGGCGGCGGTGGTGGTGATCCAGGAAATCTTTGGCGTCAATCACCACATTCGCGCGGTCTGCGACCGTCTCGCAGGCGAAGGTTATGTCGCCATCGCGCCTTCGATCTTCGATCGCATCGAGCCCAATTTCCAGTGCGGCTATTCGCCTGACGAGGTCGCGGTGGCACGCAAGTTCGTCGCCAATCCCGACTGGGCGGCAATGCTGCGCGACACCCAGGCCGCCATCGATGCCGTCAGGGATGTCGGCCCGGTCGGCATCATCGGCTTTTGCCTCGGCGGCAGCGTCGCTTACGCCGCGGCGACAAAACTGTCAGGTCTATCCGCGGCAATCGGCTATTACGGCGGCGCCATCGTCCGCTTCGCCGACGACAAGCCGAAAGTGCCGACGCAATTGCATTTCGGCGAAAAGGACGCGGGCATTCCGCTCAGCGATGTCGAGACCATCCGCGCCAAGCGGCCCGACGTCGAGATCCACATCTATCCGGGCGCCCAGCACGGCTTTCACTGCGATGAGCGGGCGAGTTACGACAAGGCGAGCGCAGATATCGCATGGCCGCGCAGCCTCGACTTCTTTGCCAAGCATTTGAAAAAATAAGTCGCGGAAATGGTTCTCACTGTCGACGCGCCCCGGAATGACGAAGTACTTCGTCAGAACCAGCGTTCGCCGACAAGCACCGTATCGCCGGGGCTAAGCGCGGTGCCGAGCGGCACCACAACGCGCATCGGACCCGAATCGTCGGTGTGGGTCAGCGTAACGCGGTCGCGCTTGGCGCGCGGCGAGAAGCCGCCGGCAATCGCTACCGCGCTTTCGGCGCTCATATTGGGCACGTAAGGATATTGGCCGGGAGCGGCCACTTCCCCCAGGATAAAGAACGGCCTGTAAGATTCGATTTCCACCGCCACCGACGGATCGCGGATATAGCCGTTGCGCAGTTTGGCGGTGATCTCGGAAGCCAGCCCCGCCGGGGTTCGCCCGCGCGCCGGCACCGAGCCGATCAGCGGCATGGTGATGGAGCCGCCGGCATCGATCGCGTAGGTGTTGGTGAGACCTTCCTGGCCATAGATCACGACCCGCAACTTGTCGCCGGCATCGAGCCGGTAGGCCGTCTCATGCGCCACCGGCATTGGCGCAGCAGCATAGGCGACCGGGCCAGGTGCGTAAGAGTGCCGCGGCGCTGCGGCAAAGCTGGCGCGAAGCGCGCTGATGGCGCCACCGGAATCCGCGACATCGGATGGCGACGAAGCGGCGCGCGCCGGGGCTGCATCGTATGGCTGGCCGTAAGCCAACGAATCGAGATCGCTTTGTGGCTGCGCTGCCGCGACAGGAGCGGTGGTGCGCATGCAGCCCGACAGAGCGAGCGCAGGCATGATGGCAATGATCGATAGTCGAAACGCGCGCGCAACCCGCACCGGAGCCATCCCTCATAGCGAGACAGCTCCAGTCTTGCATCGGTTATGGTTAACAAATCGTTTTTGCCAAGAGATGTGAAGAGCCGATGCGGGAAACCGAATAACCGGCCCCCCTCATCATGCGAAGCGGATCAGGCGCTGACGCCCGCGCCGATCGGACACGACACCCCGGTGCCGCCAAGTCCGCAATAGCCGGCCGGATTCTTGGCCAGATATTGCTGATGATAGTCCTCGGCGAAATAGAATTCGCCAGCGGGTGCGACCTCGGTGGTGATAGTGCCCAAACCCTTTGCGGCCAACGCCTTTTGATAGGCCGCTCGGGACGCGTCCGCGGCTTTGCGTTGCGCGTCGCCGAAAGTGTAGATCGCGGAACGATACTGGGTGCCGACGTCATTGCCCTGACGCATGCCTTGCGTCGGGTTGTGACTTTCCCAAAACGTCTTCAAGAGTTGGTCGTACGAGATTTTCTTCGGATCGAACACCACCAGCACCGCTTCGGTATGGCCGGTGCGGCCCGAACAAACCTCCTCGTAAGTGGCGTTTTTGGTATGACCGCCGGCGTAGCCCACGGCGGTGGTATAGATGCCATCGCCGAGTTCCCAGAATTTACGTTCCGCGCCCCAGAAACAGCCGAGCCCGAACACCGCCTGCTCCAGGCCTGCGGCATAAGGCGGCTGCAGCTGACTGCCGTTTACGAAATGCCTTGTTGCAGTAGGGATCGGATTCGCACGGCCCGGCAGCGCCTCGGCCGCGCTCGGCAATGCAGTGGTTTTGCGCATGAACAGCATGGGTCACCTCCCGGCGGGACGTCTGTTGAAGAAAGTATCGCTTCGCATCATGAGGCCGCGAACGGCAGAGACCAGTCACGGATCCGCTTACCGAACGCATTCGAACTCGCGGCAGCAATGCGTCTCCAATAAGTAATGTGTCTCTAATATATGTCTTTACGTCGGTAGCTTAAGCCCCGTTACGCCGGCATCGCCGCGTTCCCACTCAGTTCCGCGAATAGCCGATCAACGGCTTGCGGGGCCGGAACACCAGCATCAGCAGAATGCCCAGCACCCCCATCACGACGAAAACCGGCTGGTCCAGTATAATTTTGACGATACTGGTCCAGAGCCAGGGCGCAATGCCCTCCACCCAGGCCCGGAACGCCTGCTGGCTGGATTGATGAATCTCGTTCCAGAATTGACCAAACCGGGTGAAACGCAAGGTCTGATCGGCGACCCAGCGCGCTCCGTCATAGACCATGAAAATAAATCCGCCGGCCAGCAGCAGCAGCCCGACAAGCCGGAAAAAACCGCGGATCATGCGTCACCTTATATCCATCGCGCCCGAAAACGCAGTCAGCCATTAACGGGGCAGCACGGGAAATTCAACCTCGTCAGCACCTTACTGGCGTTTTGCGTCGGGCTTGCCGGTTCCGGGGGAGCCCGGAAAGCGTTGACGCTTTAAAACGTGCCCTTTATAAGGGGCCAAATGGCGGCGGGCGCAATCCCGCCGCCGCTGTTCTTTGAGCGGCGCCGTCATGTGAGCATATTGCTTCCAGAGAATGGCACTCTCAGGAACATCCGGAAAAACACACCAGCGTCGATCACGCGGTTGAACGGCGGGCGCGCTCACCACCCGCGACCGGTCACCGCCGAAGGATATTTGAGAACATGGCCAATACTACTTCCGCCAAGAAGGCGACGCGCAAGATTGCCCGCCGCACCATTATCAACAAGTCGCGCCGCACCCAGATGCGCGGCGCGGTTCGCATTGTCGAAGAGGCGATCAAGAGCGGCGACCGCGATGCGGCGCTGAAGGCAATGACGCGCGCGGAGCCGGAACTGATGCAGGCAGCGCAGCGAAACATCATTCACAAGAACAATGCGAGCCGAAAGGTCTCGCGGCTCGCGCATCAGATCGCAAAACTTGCCAAATGAACTGATCAAAAAGAAAATTCGTCAAGAATGCCCGGCAAGTGCCGGGCATTTCTTTTTTTAGTCGCGTTGCTCCGCAGGTTGCGATCTCCGAAATTCTGGCACGCCCGTAATTTTACCTGCTGCTATTCTGCCAAATGCAACAGGGCGGACCTAAGAAGTCAAGGATGGATACGACGATATTGATTTCGGTCATTGATCGCGCGTACTTTTGAAATAGCAATCGCGACTGCGCGACAGCATTCAACCGTGCTTCACGGGTTACCCTATTCCGACGATCAAAAAAAAACGCGCTTGCGTAGTCACTTATCGGCATAGTGGCGATCAGTTGTTCGAAAATTCATTCCCGCCTCGGTCAAACCTAAACAATTTATGAATTTATTTTGGGCAGCCGTACGAATGTGCCGGCGGCTCGCCATTTCGAATCTCTGCACAGTTTCAAAAACTTGCCGCCGTACGCGAAAGCCGCTGCCTGCTTTTGCCAACGTGAAGTCGATTTTTCCGGCACGCACGCTGAATCATTTCCGTTGCGGGAAATAAGGCATGATGTATCTCTTAGAGCGTTCGCGGCGCCCACGGCTCTTCAGACCAGCGCGGTTTTAAGAAACGGGGCGGACGTGCAAATCGGCGGCGGTGTGCACGTTGGCGACGCTTTCCAAGCGATTGTCGGATCGAAACTCATAGCAATATGAGGACGGTGGTCTTGTGTCGAAATTTCTCAGGCGGGGCATTCGTGTCACGCTCGCTTTGAACAAGAGAGATACGCACCAGCCAACCGCGAGCGCGCCGGAGGCGAAGCAAGTGGGCGGGTTACAAAGACGGGGCTGAGTTGGCGGCGTAACGTCTCGAGGATTTGAAGTCCAGGCGTCGCTGACTGAATTTGAAACACGTGTGGAATGACACTTGCCGTGCGCGATTGCGGCGAGAGGGGGAGGCTTCATGGCTTACGGAATCACCGCGGTATTCGATCAAACGCCATCTTCAAACGATTACGTATTAGACCCCTTAGTTTCCGCCTGCGGGCGGCCTCTCGCGCTAACTCCGGACAGACCGTCGAGTACGCGCTGACCTCCCCGACGCTTCTCTTCCAGCCCTATTGAATTGCCCGCGGCATTTCGCCGAGCGGCCGGTCTATGGCTGGAGACGAAGCCTCGCTTGAGGTCACGCCGCGCGGAAAACCCGCACGGCGATTCACAAAGCAACATCACTCCTTCAGAAAAGTCGTCAGACAATGACAAACACGGAACAGGATCGCTGGTCACGCGTGAAGGGTCGGCTGCGCTCGAGCGTGGGAGAAGACGTCTATACAAGCTGGTTCGCACGAATGGACCTGGAAAGCGTCCAGCAGGAGAGCGTCCACCTCTCGGTTCCGACGCGGTTTCTCAAGAGCTGGATCCAGGCGCATTATGCCGAGCGGGTTCTCACCTGCTGGCAAGCCGAGATGCCGGAACTGCACCGCATCGATCTCACCGTGCGCACCGCGATGCGATGCGCGGCGCCGGCAAAAGAGGCTCTTGCGCCGCTCGATCAACGTCGCCCCGAGCGGTCCGATGGTCGTCCCGCGCCTGAGTTGCGCGCGACCGCGATCGCGCCGGTGTCCGCCAGCCAT
>Ga0208984_1000096_pt1 | contig 11973 bp, 11 predicted proteins | sample MedBloCAOM3_M3_FD_187851 | JGI IMG/M metagenome (GOLD analysis project Ga0208984, IMG submission 187851) | Forest soil microbial communities from El Dorado National Forest, California, USA - Mediterranean Blodgett CA OM3_M3 (SPAdes) (version 2) | ecosystem: Environmental > Terrestrial > Soil >... | reverse complement strand
TGCCGCCAAGCCGAAGGGCTGAGGCGATCCCCGCCCCCTAAAGGGGAGGTCTCTTCGGCCCTGTACCGAACAAGCGACCTTCCCCCACGTGCTACCGGACGATGCGCACTCCCGAGGGAACCCGCATCCAGTCCGCGCCTGCCATACGGCATATCACCCTAGATTGAGTTCCATTGCATTGCACAAAATTGACATGATGTAATCATTTAGTGTTAGCGCCCGACGTCGGGCATTCCCACTGCGTGATCCAAGTCGACGTTCCCGGCATTTTGGCCGCCGGGCGCGCAAGGGGTCACATCATCTCACCCGTTGCGAAGGATGTATGCCATGGCAAATCCCACCGATCCTTTCTCCGCCTCGATCATCCCTTTCGAAGTCCCCGAGCAGATGCGTGCGTTCGCCGAAAAGGGCGTTTCGCAGGCCCGCGATAGCTACGCCAAGTTCAAGGATGTCGCCGAGAGCCACAACGGCACTATCGAGGCGGTGTTTACGAGCGCCAGCAAGGGCGCCAGCGAATACTCAGCCAAATTGATGGAAATGATGAAGGCCAACACCACAGCGACGCTGGACTTCGCGCAGGAGCTATTGGGCGTCAAGTCACCCTCGGAGGCGATCGAGCTGTGGACGTCTCACGCCCGCAAGCAGTTCGAGGCGTTCACCGTCCAGACCAAGGAGCTTGCCGAATTGAGCCAGAAGGTTGCGACGGAAACCGTCGAACCGATCAAGGCCAATGCATCAAAGCTGTTCAAGCCGGCCGCCTGATCGAGCAATTTCCGGCAAAGTGGAATCCGATTTGCCGCTAGAAATGGTCTACTTTAATAAGCGTTCTCATTCGAAAAAAAGCCCGGGCGGTCAGCCCGGGCTTTTTGCTTTTGGCGGCGTGTGATTCACGAGGCTGGCGGGCTTTTGGTCAGCGACTGCCTGCAAGCTTGAACGGCTTCCAGGCGACCACAACTGGTCATCTCCCGGCCTTGCCAAAGCTGTGTGTTGCTCCTAGTTTCCGCCCCGTTCGGAGACCCCTTTTCAGGGGCCGACAGAAGATGCAGTTGTAGCTCAGTTGGTTAGAGCGCCTGTCTGTGGAACAGGAGGTCGGTGGTTCGAGCCCACCCAACTGTACCACAGGCATAAAATTGCCCCATGGCTCCAGCATCCTATTGATAAGCCTGACCTATTGGTCCGCGCTAAAATACAAAGAGCGCTCCAAACGGCAGTCAGGTTGGTCGCGTTAGTTCGCTTCAGGAAAGGCGAGTGAGTTGCGCGGAAGGGTATTCCGGCTGACGTCCGCAAGGCCTACGCGCGCCTTTACGGGTCAGTTGGGAAGCGGTGCTTAACTCCCTGCTGGCACGCCGACATGAAGCCGACACGCGCCTTGCCGAGGTGGAGACGCGCATTGCGACGCTTCTGATCAAACCGTGAGGGCGTATATGGCCGCACTTGATGTTCTTCGGAAACGACTTTCCTTCGCCAAACCCTTTCTGGAGACCCTGTTCTCACTTGAAGCAAGGCTATCGGAATGGTGGGCAGCAGGTGCTCACCACCGCTTGTTTCTGGCGCAATGGGGCTTACACCCGCTGCCGGAATTTTTTGAACACAAGATTGGGCTCTATTGGATGTGGGGAGCCAATCGCGCTCCGCACTGGCTGGAGCGGGGCGTATTCTCATTGCTGGCGCTCGCTCCCGGATGCAAGGTTTTAGAGCTATGTTGCGGCGATGGTTTCAACGCATATTATTTCTACAGTTCGCGCGCAGGCTCAATCCACTCTGTCGACTTCGATCCGAAAGCCATCGCTTACGCTAAAAAACATTTCCATGCTGAAAACGTCACTTACACGCTTGCCGACATCCGCACGCAAATGCCGGAAGGCGTCTACGATAACGTGGTGTGGGATGGTGCGATTGAACACTTTACGGAGGACGAAATCACTTCCCTCATGTCCAACATAAAGCGGCGACTGACTGCCGGCGGCATACTGTCGGGCTTTACGATTGTAGAGCGTTCGGATGGGAAAAAGTCGCTTTCGCATCATGAGTACGAATTCAAATCTAAAGACGATCTAGCACGATTTCTGCGACCCCATTTCCAAAACGTGAGGGTGTTTGAGACGATCTATTCTGACCGTCACAATCTGTATTTTTGGGCGTCTAACGGAATTATTCCGTTCATGCCCGGATGGCCTGCAGCTGCAAACTAAGCGCGTCGCGAGAGCAAAGTTCAGTGCTTGAGGGTTGGACGCGTCGTTCCCACCAACTGTAGCACTCGTCAGAACAACATCGCGACAGTCATTGAAGCAAGCGCGGCGCTTTCCCACGACAGGCTGAGACGATCTGCCCTGCTTGCTAATCCCCCCTCATTCACGCACAATTCGCAAAGGCAACGCTTCGGGGGATTCATGTTTGCGGTCCGGTCCAGGAAGTTCCAGCTCAGCTTGACGCTCGCAACGGCGCTCTCATTTTCGATGCTGCCGACCGTGGGGCAGGCCTATACCCCCGAGCAGGAGCAGGCTTGCACCAATGATGCATTTCGCCTTTGCAGCGCGGACATTCCGGATGTCGACCGCGTCACGGTCTGCATGGTCAGGAACAAATCGCAGCTCAGTCCCGGCTGCCGCGCGTTCTTCAGATCCGAGCCCGAGGCCGCGGTCACGCCGGTCGCCGCGGGGAAACCTCTCAGCATCAAGCCGGCATCTTCGCGAAAGCCTGTCAGCGCCAAGCCGCGCAAACCCAAGGAACCGGCAAAACCAGGCCCGACCTGACAGCGACACGGCTTTACTTGCTGACCTGCCGAGCCAACAACTGAAACAGATGCTGAAGCAGTGCGGCCACACTTATCCGCGAAAACATCAGCAGCTTTCAGGGCTGAACCCGGAATCCCGAGGATTATCAGCACAAGATTGCGGGTTCGCGCTAACGTGCGCCCTCAATGTGCAATTGCACATCGGGCAATGATGAGCCAATCACCACTTCAAGCCCCCGCTCGCGCGACAACCTGACGCCTTGCGGCAGCGCCGCCCATCAACACCTCCCTCAGCGAGGGAGAGATTCAGTGAGCGAACATAGCAAAATGGAGCTGGACCGGCATTTTGCCTGGTTTGAAGGCAGGCTGCCGCCGCGGCTGGCCCGATTTGTCGGTTGGCTACGCAAGCCGTCTTCTCGGCTCGTCCGGATTCCGCTTGCCATTCTGCTGATCGTCGGCGGCATTTTCAGCTTTTTACCGGTGCTTGGACTGTGGATGCTGCCACTCGGACTTCTTTTGTTCGCGCAGGACGTGCCGATGCTGCAAAAGCCGATGGCGCGGATGCTCGGCTGGGTTGAGCGCAAGTGGATTGAGCGTCAGCGCGCAAAAAGCGTGCAGTGACTCCATCAAACACGCGTCCGATTCGATTTTCGGCTCTGCTGCGGCGCATGGTGTGACTCAAAAGCCAACGCCACTGATTAATCGGCGGGCTTTGCCACAATTGGCAGTAAATTTTTCTTTCACGAATCAGCGCGCTGATTCATTTTCGCCTTCTGAGGTCAATCTGGAGGCTAAGGTATGAACGTCATTGTTTTCGCATCGCGTAAAGGTGGCTCGGGAAAAAGTACCTTGGCTGCCCATCTCGCTGCCCATGTCCATAAAGCAACAAAGCCGTGTCTGCTTATCGATGCCGATCCGCAGGGGTCGCTCACTCTCTGGCACAAGCTGCGCGGCACCAATGAACCGGCGATAAAAACCGCTGTCAATTCCGTCAGCGGGATCGTCAGCGCCGCCAAGCGCGACGGCATTGAATGGGTATTCATCGATACCCCGCCGAACATGTCGGCCGTCGTGGAAGATGCCATCAGGAATGCCACGATGGCGATTATTCCGGCGCGGCCGGGGGTATTCGACGTCAACGCCGTGCAGGAAACGATTCAGTCCTGCCGCACCGCGCGCAAGCCTTATGCGGTTGTGCTCAACGGCGCGCCGGCACGCAGGGACGAAGTGGAGAGCCCGATCGTTACGATCGCTCGTGAATCGCTGACCAAGTTCCGGGCGCCGGTATGGGGCGGCCAGATCACCAACCGCGCCGATCTCTTGATGGCGCTCAGTCATGGCGAAGGCGCGCGGGAATATTATGCCGAAGGCCGCGCGGCGGCGGAAATCAGCCGGCTATGGGCTGCGATCGAACGCTCGGTGAAGGCAATCCGTGGCAATGCGACTGGGACCGGCGCGATGCACAAGCAGGCGGCATAGTTTCGCCGCACCGCTAGGCCGACAAAGAACGCGCGGGCTCCGCGCGTTTTTCTGTAGTCGCTTTACCCTTCCCTTCAGGGAGGATGAAAGCGGGCGAATTAAGCGACCATCAATACGTAAAAGACGACCACCGGCGACAGGCTCAGGATCACCGACCAAATGCCGAACGCCCAAAGAATGTCCTCGGTACTAAAACCCTGTTGTTCAGCGAATGGATTGTTCTGAGTATTCACGACGCCCTCGCGTGCTTGTTCTCGCGGAGATATTGATAGGCGTCGAATTTTAAAAAGCCGGTCGCAATTTCGTTCGCATTTGACCACAGGTGCTACCGGGAATTAACGACGGCAAGCACCTCGTGTTACCGTCAGCTTCCCATCAGCAGGCGGAAGAGCAGCACCGGCGTCAGGCCGAGCAGCGCCGCCCACAGACCGAATGACGACACCAGAACAAGATCTTGCACTCCCTGGGATCGCTCGGAGATCGGATATCGGGCATTTTGAATGGTTTGAGCGGTCATTGTTTCCCCGGTGTTTTTGCTGAGGAGATTCAATAAGCCTCAAATTTCAAAGACACGGCCGCCGCATCGTCCGAATTTTAAAAGGCCACGACACCACGCATTAACCAAATCGAACTGCGGCCCGGCTAGTGCGACGTTCGTCACGCCACCCGACAGGGGCGTTTTTCGACAGCGCTGCGATGCATAGACTCGTGATCATTCGCCGATGGTGATTGGCGACACGAATCGGTCGACGAGCGGGAACTACGTGCAGCTTGTCGCAGGGTTCACGAAAAAAAGCCGGGCTCGAAAGAGCCCGGCTTAAGGTATTGGCCACGTGAGGCCGACACAATCACCTTCCAAGAGGGATTACTGAACTCTCGCGCCACTGGAGGAGGGGGACAAATGCGCAACGCGAAGGCTCAGCGTAGAAACATTATGGTCCGCGTTAGCGCCTTGCGGCAAGCACCCGCGCCGCATGTCAGTCATGCGGAGATCGCGGGCTGGTAGTGTCCCGTAGAGGCTCTCTTGAAGGGCCACAGCGAAGGCAGAAGATAACTTCTGAAGAGAGCGAAAAGATTACGACGGCCAGCGCTGCGCCTTGCTCACCACAAAGTCGCGGAATACCTGCACCCGCGCCACGGTCTTCAACTCTTCGGGGTAGACGAAATAAGTGTCGAGCTGGATCGAGTCCGATTCGCCGAACAGTTGCACCAGGCGGTGATTTTCCTCGACCAGATAATCCGGCAGCGCCGCGATACCGAGGCCCTGTTGGCAGGCGCGCACGAGGCCAAGGATATTATTGACCTTGAAATACGCCTCGCGTGGACCGGAGCCATTGCGGCCGGCCTCGATCAGCCAGTTGCGGTTCTGCAGATGCGGCGCGACCTGTCCGTCGCTCAGCATGATGATGCGATGCGCATCGAGTTCATCGAGGGTGCGCGGCGTACCGAAGTGCTTGATGTATTCCGGCGAACAATAGGCATGGAAGCCCATCGCGAACAGCTTGCGCTGGATCAGGTCCGGCTGCGTCGGCTTGCGGGTGCGGATCGCGACGTCGGCCTCGCGCATCGACAGGTCAAGCTCCTCGTCGGTGACGATCAGGGAAATCCGGATCTCCGGATAAAGTGCGGTGAATTCGCCGAGCCGCGGAATCAGCCAGTTGATGCCGACGCCGGGGGTGGTCGTGATCTTGAGGTCGCCGCTCGGCCGCTCGCGGCTGTCGGTGAGTTTCGCGCGCGCGGCCTGCAACTGCATGAACACATCATGCGCGGTGCGAAACAACAGGTCGCCCTGTTCGGTGAGAATGAGGCCGCGCGCATGGCGATGGAACAACGACACCGAAAGCTCCTGCTCCAGCGCGCTGACCTGCCGCGAAACGGCCGATTGCGACAGCCCAAGCTGCTCGCCGGCATGCGTGAAGCTGCCAGCTTCCGCCGCCGCGTGAAATACCTTCAGCTTGTCCCAATCCATATCGGTAAATCCGTCGCGGGTTCGTGCCATGATTATTCCGCCGCCGCGCGTTCGTTGGCGCGCATAGCCAGAAAGCGTTCGGCTTCCAGGGCGGCCATGCAGCCAAGGCCCGCGGCCGTGACGGCCTGCCGGTAGGTTTCATCGGCGACGTCGCCGGCGGCGAATACGCCGGGCACCGAGGTCGCGGTCGAGTTCGGTGCCACTTCGACATAGCCCGACGGTTTCAGCTTGATCTGGCCGACGATCAGTTCCGTCGCGGGCGCGTGGCCGATTGCGATAAAGACGCCATCCGCCGGCAGTTCGGTCAGCGCGCCGGTTCTAACATTCTTCAAGCGGACATGGGTGACCTTGCTTGGGTTCTCGGCGCCGCAGATTTCGTCGATGGCACTGTCCCAGACCACCCTGATCTTGGAATTCTTGAAAAGGCGGTCCTGCAGGATGCGCTCGGCGCGGAAATGGTCGCGGCGGTGCACGATAGTCACCTGAGATGCGAAGTTGGTGAGAAACAGCGCCTCCTCGACCGCGGTGTTGCCGCCGCCAACCACGATGACCTCCTTGCCGCGATAGAAAAATCCGTCACAGGTCGCGCACGCCGACACGCCAAAGCCCTTGAATTTTTCTTCCGACGGCGTGCCGAGCCAGCGCGCTTGCGCGCCGGTGGCCAGAATGACCGTTTCGGCGAGATAGACGTCGCCGCTGTCGCAGGTCAGCCGGAACGGCCGCCGCGTGAGCTCAAGTTTGGTGACGAGATCGGTGACGATTTTGGTGCCGACATGGGCGGCCTGTTTTTCCATTTGCTCCATCAGCCACGGGCCCTGGATGACGTCGGCAAAACCCGGATAGTTTTCCACGTCGGTAGTAATGGTGAGCTGACCGCCGGGCTGGATGCCCTGAATCAGCACGGGTTCAAGCATGGCGCGCGCAGCATAAATCGCGGCGGTGTAACCGGCCGGGCCGGAACCGATGATCACGACCTTGGCGTGGATGGGGGCAGGCATGAGGCAGATCGCTCTCTTAAGGGAATTTGGTCAGCGCTTGAGCGGAATGCGCCCACAAAGGCCTCGCGACAGCGCCGAAAGTGTCGAATCCAAGTCTAGGATATCTGGCAAGCTATGCAAGAATTGCAACCCATATCGGCGAATTTTCCCCTCCAATGCGATAAATGGCGCAACGCACGCGCAATAAAATTGCGCTAGCTCCGCTAGCTGCGCTAAGACTGTTTGCCGATACCACCCGCCAGCCATTTCAGCCCAGGACCTGGACCCGCGTGTCGAAGAATCTTGACGAAATCGACCTTAAAATCCTCGGCGAAATCCAGGCCGACGGCCGAATCACCAACGTTGAATTGGCCAAACGCGTCGGCATTTCTCCTCCGCCCTGCCTGCGCCGGGTGCGAACGCTCGAGGAAGCCGGCTACATCCAGGGTTATCGGGGACTATTGGATCCGCGCCGACTCGGTTTTGACGTCACGGTGTTCGCGTCGGTACATCTGTCCAGTCAGGCCGACGCGGACTTGCGCGCGTTCGAGGATTTCGTGCGCGCCGAGCCGCTGGTACGCGAGTGCTGGATGTTGTCGGGCGAGGTCGATTTCATTCTGAAATGCGTGGCGCCCGACATGGCGACGTTTCAGGATTTCGTCACCCATCTGACGGCGGCGCCCCATGTGCGCAATGTCAGGACATCGCTGGTGCTGCACAACTCCAAATACGAAGCCGCGGTGCCGCTTGAATTCAAGGTCGCGGGCTGACCGCTCCCGTAATTGCGACGAGCTTAGCGACGAAGCAACCCAATCTTCTTTGCGCTTTGGATTGTTTGGCGGGGCCCGTCAACGGGCGCGCGTTCGCGCGACCCGTTGGCTTGCAACGATGAACGGCACCGTCAGCGCTTGCCTCGCATCATCGCATCCAGGCTGTATGGGCCCCCGCCGGCCGTGGCCAGATAGAGACAGGCGAAGCAGAACAGGATAGCTGCGGTTCCACCATTGAGGAGCGGATGAAATACCGGCGCGCCGACGCCGTTCTTGAACATGTGACCTATGAAATAGGCAAACGCCATTTCGCCCGCGAGGATAAAGGCCACCGGACGCGTGAACAGTCCCAGCATGAGTAAGCCGCCGCCCACCAGTTCCAAAGCGCCAGCGGCTGTGATCAGGGGCGGAAGCTCCGCGAAATACGGCAGCGCCGGATATTTGAAGAACTTGGCAATGCCATACTGAAATAGCAGCAAGCCGGTAATAAAACGAAACAGGCTGAGAGCCGTCGGCTGATATCTGGCGAAGGTTTGGTCCATGTCATATCCCCCTGTTTGACACGTCAAGCTTAGCATTTTCGCGCCGCACGTCATTGGTCATGTCGTGTAGTGGAAACACTCCTAGATGTGAAATATTCCCGGCCCGAGATCAATGGACCCAGCACGCATTTGCAGCGCAGCAAAAAGCCGCGCAGTCAGCGCGGCTCTTTTCGATAGGGTAACGCTTCGCGTCGTCTAGCGCCACTCGACCTTCGTGATCTCGTAGGCCTTGGCGCCGCCGGGGGCGACGACTTCCACGGACGCGCCCTTCTTCTTGCCGATCAGCGCTCGCGCCAGCGGCGAGGTGATGGAGATGCGGCCCTTCTTGGCGTCGGCTTCCGGCTCGCCGACGATCTGCCACACCGCCTTCTTGTCGGTGTCCTCATCGATGAGCGTGACAGTGGCGCCGAACTTGATGGTTTCGCCGGAGAGCTTGCTGATGTCGATAATATCGGCGCGCGCAAGCTTGTCCTCCAACTCGGCGATACGGCCTTCGTTGTGGGACTGCTCTTCCTTCGCGGCGTGATACTCCGCGTTCTCCGAAAGGTCGCCATGTGAGCGCGCCTCGGCGATATGCTCGATGATGCGCGGACGCTCCACCGACTGGCGCTGCTTCAATTCGACCTCAAGGGCGGCATAACCGCCGGCGGTCATCGGAACCTTTTCCATCATCCGTCTTCGTCCTTCAACTCCATGCGGACCAATCCGCGGCGCGCACAAACGCCGAAACAGAACACCCTCATGACTGGCGAGTTCCAGTCACAAGAGCTTCAATGCCGGTCATTTACCGGGCGCAAAGCCCGGCAAATGATCAGGTTTCGGAAAAATAACTCTGCAGCGTGCGGACCTCAAGGTCCCCGCCCAGATAGGCGCGGATGCCCTGCGCGGCCGCCACGGCACCCGAAAGAGTGGTGTAATATGGCACTTTATGCAAGAGGGCAGCACGTCGCAACGAGCGGCTGTCGGCCAGCGCCTGCGGTCCTTCCGTGGTGTTAAAGACCAGCTGGATGTCGCCATTCATGATGGCGTCGACGATATGCGGCCGCCCCTCCAGCACCTTGTTCACCTTTTCGGTCGGTACGCCGCTGTCGGTGAGGAAACGCTGTGTGCCCGACGTCGCCATCACCTTGAAGCCAAGCGAGTATAACAGCCGCACCGCGTCCGCGATCCGGGTCTTGTCTATCTCGCGGACGGAAACGAACACCGTGCCCTTGCGCGGCACGCGGGTGCCGCCGCCGAGCTGGCTCTTGGCGAACGCCACTTCGAACGAGCGGTCGATCCCCATTACCTCGCCGGTCGATCGCATCTCCGGACCAAGCACGGTATCGACGCCGGGGAAGCGGGCAAACGGGAACACCGATTCCTTGACGCCGACATGGTCGAGCTTGCGCGTTTTCAAATTGAAGTCTGCAAGCTTCTCGCCGGCCATCAGCCTGGCGGCGATCTTCGCCACCGGCATGCCGATCACCTTGGCGACGAACGGCACCGTGCGCGACGCCCGCGGATTGACTTCGAGCACGTAGATGTCGCCGTCCTTGATGGCGTACTGCACGTTCATCAGGCCGACCACGTCGAGGCCAAGCGCCATTTCGCGGGTTTGCCGCTCCAGTTCGGAAATCATCTGGGCATCGAGCGAACGCGGCGGCAGCGAGCAGGCGGAGTCGCCGGAGTGAATGCCGGCCTCCTCGATATGCTCCATGATGCCGACGATGAAGGTATCCTTGCCGTCGCTCAGGCAGTCGACGTCGATCTCGATGGCGTCGGACAGGTAGCGATCGAACAGCAGCGGATTCTTGCCGAGCACGGTATTGATCTGCCCGGTCTTGTCGTTCGGATAGCGCGCCTTGACGTCGGCGGGCACCAGTTCCGGCAATGTGCCGAGCAGGTAGTCGCTGAGCTGGGTTTCCTCGCGGATGATCTGCATCGCGCGGCCGCCGAGCACATAGGACGGACGCACCACCAGCGGCAGCCCGAGATCCGCGGCCACCAGCCGCGCCTGCTCGACCGAATAGGCAATGCCGTTTTTCGGCTGCTTCAGCCGCAGCTTGTCGAGCACGCGCTTGAAGCGGTCGCGGTCTTCGGCAAGGTCGATGGCGTCGGGCGAGGTGCCGAGGATCGGCACATTGGCCGCTTCCAGCGCGCGGGCGAGCTTGAGCGGCGTCTGGCCGCCGAACTGCACGATCACGCCGTGCAGAGTGCCGTTCTGCTTTTCGGTAGCGATGATTTCCAGCACGTCTTCGGCGGTGAGCGGCTCGAAGTACAATCTATCGGCGGTGTCGTAGTCGGTCGAAACCGTTTCCGGATTGCAGTTGATCATGATGGTTTCATAGCCGGCGTCGTGCAGCGCGAAGCAGGCATGGCAGCAACAATAGTCGAATTCGATCCCCTGGCCGATCCGGTTGGGTCCGCCGCCAAGAATGATGACCTTGCTCTTGTCGGAGGGTGCGCTCTCATCCGCCGGCGCACCCGCGAACGGCGATTCATAGGTCGAATACATGTAGGCGGTGGGCGAGGCGAACTCGGCTGCGCAGGTGTCGATGCGCTTGAATACCGGGCGAACCCCAAGCGCGTGGCGCCGCGCCGTCACTTCGGCCTCGGTGGTTTCGGCCAGTACCGCAAGCCGTGCGTCTGAAAAGCCCATCGCTTTCAGGGTCCGTATGCCGAATGCATTCGCGGGCAGGCCGCTTTTCTTGATCTTGCTCTCCATCTCGACGATGCCGCGCATTTGCGCGAGAAACCACGGATCGATCTTGCAGGAGGTGAAGATCTCATCATCGCTCCAGCCGAGCCGCATCGCCTGCGCGACCTGCAAAAGCCGATCCGGCGTCGGGGTGCCCAGCGCGGCGCGGATGGCATTTTTGTCGTCGCTGCGGCCGAGGCCTTCGATTTCGATTTCGTCGAGGCCGGTCAACCCGGTTTCGAGACCGCGCAGCGCTTTCTGCAGGCTCTCCTGAAAGGTGCGGCCGATCGCCATCACTTCGCCGACCGACTTCATCGAGGTGGTCAGCGTGGTCGAGGCGCCGGGAAACTTCTCGAACGCAAAGCGCGGAATTTTGGTGACGACATAATCGATGCTCGGCTCGAATGAGGCAGGGGTTGCGCCGCCGGTGATGTCGTTGGCGATCTCGTCGAGCGTGTAGCCGACGGCAAGCTTGGCGGCGACCTTGGCGATCGGAAAGCCGGTGGCCTTCGAGGCCAGCGCCGAGGAGCGCGACACCCGCGGATTCATCTCGATCACGACCATGCGCCCGTCGGCGGGATTGACGCCGAACTGCACGTTGGAGCCGCCGGTCTCGACCCCGATCTCGCGCAGCACCGCCAGCGAGGCGTCGCGCATGATCTGGTATTCCTTGTCGGTCAGCGTCAGCGCCGGCGCCACCGTGATGGAATCGCCGGTATGCACGCCCATCGGATCGAGGTTCTCGATCGAGCAGATGATGATGCAATTGTCTTTTTTGTCGCGCACCACCTCCATCTCGAACTCTTTCCAGCCGAGCACCGA
>Ga0208984_1000095_pt1 | contig 11998 bp, 11 predicted proteins | sample MedBloCAOM3_M3_FD_187851 | JGI IMG/M metagenome (GOLD analysis project Ga0208984, IMG submission 187851) | Forest soil microbial communities from El Dorado National Forest, California, USA - Mediterranean Blodgett CA OM3_M3 (SPAdes) (version 2) | ecosystem: Environmental > Terrestrial > Soil >... | reverse complement strand
CCCCCGCCGCTTTTACGCTCATTGAATTACTTATCGTCATTACGATCATTGCCGTGCTGGCGAGTATCGCCTTACCCGCTTACAATGGCGTTCAGGAGAGAGCGAATCAGACGAAGGATTTGTCGAACGCAAAGCAGGTCGCTCTCGCTTTGAGGCAATTCGCGATCGATAACAATGGCGCTTACCCTGCGAAGAAACCCGGAGCTGACTATAGCACTGCCACCCCCCTAACCAGCACCGACAAGTCCAACGAGGCGTTTTGGTGGCTGTTTCCTGACTATTTGCAGAGTGAAGATATTTTTGTCGTCGCCGCGTCAAAGTGGACGCCAGGGAATCCCGACAACAAGATGGACGCAGCGGGCGCAGCCGCTCGCACAGAAACGCTTAAGACCGGCGAAAACAACTACGCTTACGTGGCGGGTTTGACTGACACTTCAAACTCTGCGTTTCCAGTCTTGGCTGATGGGTTCAGCACGACGATTCCTACTTACGACTCGAGCAAAGCTCAAAAGGGTGGGGTTTGGGGCGGCAAAAAAGCGATCGTCGCATTCTGCGATGGGAGCAGTCAAATCATGAGGGTCGATCCGACCACAAAGACCGTGAATCGGCCGGGGCATACGACAAGCATTTTTGCCGCGGGAATCGGCTCTGATCCTTGGCTGGACGCCAGTGCAAATTTCGTTCTGAACCCAGACTAACAAGTTCAGCTGTTTGACACGTCCGATCCAAATTCGCCGTCGCTGACGCGGGTGCGGATTTTCATTTTCGGCCGAACCGTCGCGATGCTGCGGATCAATTTGCCGCTTTCGTCCGTCGTGATGCTGTAACCGCGGCGCAGGGTCGCGTCGGGACCGAGTACGCGCAGGATCGCATCGGCGCGCTGATAGCGCTCGCGCGCATTGTCGATCTTTTGTTTGGTTAGTCGCGCCAGCAATTCCCGCATGAGATCAAAACGCTGCTGCGCTTCGCGCATTCGTGCAACCAGATTACGGACGAGCGTTTGCTGCGACAAAAAACGCAAACGCGTTTTCTGGTGTTGCACAAAATTGCGCAAACACTTGTGCAGGCAGGCCGACAGCTCTTCGATGCGACGACGCAGATCGACAATGTCCGGCACGATAAGTTCGGCCGCGGCGCTTGGCGTGGGGGCGCGTAAATCCGCCACGAAATCGGCGATCGTGAAATCGATCTCGTGCCCGATTGCGGAGACAATGGGAATGGCAACGTCGGTGATCGTGCGTGCGACAATTTCTTCGTTGAACTCCCATAAATCTTCAATGCTCCCCCCGCCGCGGGTGACTACGATAAGATCGACCATCGCCCAGTTTTCATTCGGCGTGGCCAGTTCGCGGATCGCGACTGCGATTTCCGCGGCCGCGCCGCTTCCCTGCACGCGCACTGGGTTGATCAAGATCTGCAGCCAGGGCGCGCGTCGTTTCAAGACATTGAGAATGTCGCGAATAGCCGCGCCGCTTGGGGAAGTCACGATCCCGATTCGTCGCGGGAACTTTGGCAAGGCGCGCTTGCGCTCCGCTGCAAACAGCCCTTCCGCTTCGAGCTTGCGCTTAAGCGCTTCGAACTTTGCCTGCAACACACCGAGTCCGCGCGGCTGGAGGATCTGCACGCTGAGCTGGTATTGACCGCGCGCTTCGAAAACAGAAACATTTCCATAAACCTGCACTTGCGCGCCATCGACCAGTGGTTGTCGGAATGGCGGCATGGCGTTGCGAAAAATTACGCACGCGATCTGGGCGCGCTGATCTTTGAGCGTGAAATACTGATGCCCACTCGGATGAAGTTTGTAATTCGAGATTTCACCCTGCACCCAAACTGCGCCGAACTTGGTCTCGAGCGTGCCGCGAATGCTGCGCGTCAATTCAGCGACGGTGAAGATCTTGGTTGATTGCGGGAAGAGGTCGGTGGCTAATTGCATGGGTTAGAGGTTGAAGCGATAAAGCGAGGAAGCGTCGAAGGGGCGGAAAGTTGAATAGACATCCGCTTTAACGCTTCATCGTTTCAACGAATTACGGCCCTCACGTCCCGAACAATTCCTTTTGCAAACCGGCCGGCGGTTTCAATCCAAGCTTGCGATACGCATTCGCTGTGGCGACACGCCCCTGCGGCGTGCGCTTGATGTAACCTTCCATGATCAAGTATGGCTCGTTCACTTCTTCGAGCGTGCCGGCTTCTTCGCCGATGGCGACGGCGAGCGAATTCAATCCGACCGGACCGCCATTAAATTTGTGGATCAACGCTTCGATGATGCGCTTGTCCCATTGATCGAATCCATCGCGATCGATCTCGAGCATGGTCAGTGCTTTGTCCGCAAGCTCGGCCGTAATTTTTCCATCGGCCTTGACCTGCGCATAATCGCGCACCCAGCGCAGAAGATTGTTGGCTGTGCGCGGCGTGCCCCGCGTCCGCGTCGCGATTTCAGCTGCGCCGGAAGGATCGATATCTACCTGGAGCAACTTCGCGCTGCGCAGGATGATCTTCTGCATTTCCTCCGCGTTGTAATAATCGAGACGTGCGGTCATGCCGAAACGCGAACGCAGGGGCGCGCTGAGCAAACCGGCGCGTGTGGTTGCGCCGATTAAGGTAAACTTCGGCAGATTCAACCGGAGACTGCGCGCTTGCGGGCCCTGATCGATGATGATGTCGAGCCGATAATCTTCCATCGCGGGATAGAGATATTCTTCGATGGTCGGTTGCAGCCGATGGATCTCATCGATAAACAGAACGTCGCCTTTTTCCAAAGTGGTGAGAAGACCGGCAAGCTCGCCGGCTTTCTCGATCACCGGGCCGCTCGTGTTCTTGATGTTCACGCCCATGGCGTTGGCGATGATGTAAGCGAGCGTGGTTTTGCCGAGACCGGATGGACCGCTCAACAAAATGTGTTCGAGCACGTCGTTCCGTTTCTTGGCGGCTGTCACCATCAATTCCAAACGTTCGCGCACCTTTATCTGGCCGGTGAACTCGCTGAACGCCGGTGGCCGAAGCGAAATCTCGAAGGCGGGATCGGTTTCAGGCGGCTTCATGCGGATGTGAGAATAGCCCAGCGTTTCAACGCTCGGTCAATGATCAAGATCATGTGAAAGTCCCGGCAGGGACGGAAGAAGATAACAAATCGCGGGGATCGATCTAGTCGGCTTTCTTTCGTCCGCTGGGACTTGGTCCCATTGAATTGCATTAACCCAGCGCTAAAGCCGCTAGGCTATTCCCAATCCAGCTGCTTCGTGAGCACGAGCTCGGTGCCCCGCCGCTTCAAAATGTAATCCACCCGATCGAAAGCATTTCGCATCAAATATAAACCGAGGCCCCCCGGTTTGATCAGATCATGCGAACGCCCCCGCATTTGGTTCTTGGTTGCTTGCTCGCCGTAATCGCGCAGACGCATGCGGACACATTTGCGCAATCCTTCCAGGGACAAAGCGATAAGTTTATCGTCGCGCAACTGATAGGCATGACGAATGATGTTGGTGCAGGCCTCGTCCACGCCGAGGACCATGAGCGTGCGCTCTTTGTCGGAAAGCGGATAGGTATCCAAAAAATTGCGCACCCACTTGCGCATCAAGGCGAGATTGCCGGTGTGGCTGCTAAATTCGATCTTTTGTCTATTCATCGCGCCTCGGGAACGCTGGACACGGGTTGCTCTTCATTCAAGGACAAGATCGACATCGTTATGTGCACGCATTCTGTAGGGGAAACAGTTTGCTTCCCAATTTTTTCGCCAAACGGGACGCTAAACAGTGTCCCCTACAATGGTGAACTCGGCAGCAAAAGCAATGGACACGCTTGGCATCCGGTTGTTCAGTTTTGCCCATGTGGAGGATCCTAGGAGTGTTATTGCTTGCGGCCACGCCCGCGTTGGCGCAAGAGCGAGCCACTGCTTATGAAGCGCTGCGCACGGTCGGCCAGCGATTGAACCGCGATTACGTCAATCACGTCATTTCCGTGACCGGCGTGGAGGGTGATCCGCAACCGGACACCTGGAAAATCTTGCTCGACGATTCGCGCGCGCGGGGTGGCGTTCGTGAAGTGGAAGTCAGGAACGGCGAAATCGTTTCGGAACGAACGCCGACACGTTCGGTCGTCGGCTCGCGTGAAGGCGCGACCATTAACACGTCGCGTCTGAATCTGGATTCCAGTGGCGCGTTCGCGGTGGCGAGCCACACGGCCGACAAATCGAATACGCGCTTCGCGACCGCCAGTTACACATTGCGCACGGACGAGCGCGGCAATCCCATGTGGATCGTAACGTTGCAAAGTGAAAGAGGCCGGCCGGTCGGAACGATCTACATCGGGGCGAATAAAGGGAACGTAACACGAACGGAGGGAATGTTTGCCGGCGCACAAATGGAAGACGTAGTGGACGAGCGCGATCAGAATAGGAATCAGAACGACGGCACAATCCAAGGTCGCATTAGAGGAATGTTTCAGCGCGCCCAGGACGAAGCGCGCGGCATGTTTGACCGAACGCGGCGCTCTTTCGTCGACTTTATCAATCGCATCTGATTGGCGGATTAGGTAAATGAATAGCGACAATCCCTGGCCGTCGCTTCCGTTCGGTGAATGGAAGGACACGCTCGCGACTTTGCACATGTGGATGCAGATCGTCGGCAAAATTCGTCTCGTGCAAACGCCGTGGACGAACCATTCCTGGCACGTCACTCTCTACGTCACGGCGCGCGGACTAACGACCTCGCCGATTCCGCACGGATTCAACACGTTTGAGATTCGTTTTGATTTTGTCGATCACAAATTGCGAGTTCTCAAAAGCGACGGCAGTGGACGCGAACTTACGCTCGAACCGCAAAGCGTGGCGCAATTCTACAAAAGGACAATGTCGATCTTGCGTGAATTGGATCTACCAGTGTCAATCTACACCACGCCGAACGAAGTAGCGGATGCAATTCCGTTTGAGCGCGATGAGAAACATCGCGCGTATGATCCCGAATACGCAAACCGTTTCTGGCGCGTGCTTGTGCAGTGCGACCGCATCTTCAAAGACTTTCGCTCGCGCTTTTGCGGCAAATGCAGTCCGGTCCATTTTTTCTGGGGCGCGCCCGACCTCGCGGTCACCCGTTTTTCCGGCCGCGCCGCCCCGCCACATCCCGGTGGATTTCCGCACTTGCCGGACACGATCACGCGTGAAGCCTACTCGCAGGAAGTGAGCAGTCTTGGTTTCTGGCCAGGCGCTGAAATGATGCCCGAAGCAATTTTCTATTCTTACGCATATCCGGAGCCGAAAGGTTTTGGGGACGCGAAAGTGAAGCCCGCCGCCGCCGCTTATAACGCGCAGTTCAAGGAATTTGTTTTGCCGTACGAAGAAGTTCGCACGGCCAAATCACCGGATGAAACGCTGCTGGAGTTTGCCCAGAGCGCCTACGACGCGGCCTCGACCTTGGGGAATTGGGACCGGGCCGCGTTTGAAGAAAAGAAACCTGGCTTGATTTCAGCCAAGCAACACTCGTAAGTTGCGTTCTGCATGTCTGACCAAGCGCACTCCGAGCAAGCTGCCTGGCGTGCGGTCGCGCCCGGTTGGCAACAGCTCTACGGCGATTTTGATCGGCAGGGTGTGAACGTCGAATGGCATGATTTTCGGACGACGCGGTCGCTCGATTGGGGACGCAGTTTTCATCCGCACAGTCTCGAGTTTTGTTTGAACCTCGAAGGCCGCGGCGCGGTTGGAACCAGGGGAAACGGGCGCAGCGATTATTTGCCCGGAAATTCCGGTTATTACGCGATTGCTGACGGACCATTGTCTGCCTCGCGCCAGGCGCACGATCATCATCAATTCGTCACGCTCGAATTTTCACGCGGACATTTGCGCAAACAGTTCGTGCAAAACGAAGCCGACCTCGAACCGGAAATTCGTCGCGTCATTTTCAACGACAAGGAGGAGAGCGTGGTTGCGCCGGTGCGACCGATGTCGATCCAGCAGCGCAGCGTGGTGGCGAGTCTGGCCGAGCCGCCGGTGGCGAAAGCGGCGCAGGTTCTTTGGTATCAGAGCAAAGCGCTTGAGCTCATGGCGCATTTCCTGTTTGCACCGAAGGATCCGGAATTTTTTTGCATGCGACAGAAACGCGTCGCGCGCGAACGCGTTGAACGCGTCAAGGAACTGCTCGCGCGTGATCTCGTTAGCCCGCCCACGCTCGAGACGCTCGGGCAGGAAGTCGGTTGCAGTCAGTTTTATTTGAGCCGGATTTTTTCGCGCGAAGTTGGCCAGACCATTCCGCAATATCTCCGCAATCTGCGGATGGAGCGCGCAGCCGAGCTGTTGCGCACCGGCCGTTACAACGTGACGGAGGCGGCAACGGAGGTGGGCTATTCGAGCCTGAGCCATTTCAGTAAAGCATTTTGCGAAACGATCGGCTGCTGCCCGGTGCTTTATCCGGCGGCGCGGAATGTGATCTTGGATCGTTGAAGCGTTCAAGCGTTGAAGGGTCGAAGCGAATCGAGAACCGCGCATGCTGACCGCTTCAACGCTTTAACCCTTCGTCGCTTCAACGAACGATGAAAATCTCGCGTGCGTTAATTTCGGTATCGGACAAAACTGGCATCGCGCAATTCGCGCGCGCGCTCGAACGCCAAGGTGTCGATATTATTTCTACCGGCGGCACGGCCGAGCTGTTGCGCAAGGAAGGCGTGCCGGTGCGTGAGATTTCGAGTTTCACGGCGTTTCCTGAGGTTCTCGAAGGTCGCGTGAAAACTTTGCACCCGCGTGTCCACGGTGGTCTGCTCTATAAACGCGGCAATCCGAAACACGAAGCGGAGGCGCGCGAATGTGGTTTCGAGCCAATCGATCTGGTGGCGGTAAATCTTTATCCGTTCGAAGAGACCATCGCCAAACCGAATGTGACCCTCGAGGAAGCGATCGAGAAGATCGACATCGGGGGGCCGTCGATGATCCGGAGCGCCGCGAAGAATTACGAGTCGGTCACGGTAGTGGTCGATCCGGCTGACTACGACACGGTGCTCGAGACGATGCGCGATCATGATGGCGAAACGACGCTAAAGTTGCGCGAGCGTCTCGCCATTAAGGCGTTCATAAAGACGTCGGCTTACGATCGCGCCATCGGAACGTTTCTAAACAAGGAACAAACGACCGACGCGTCATTTTCACTGACTGCACCGCTCGTCATGCGCTTGCGCTACGGTGAAAATCCACACCAGACGGCCGCGCTCTACGGCGACTTCGACAAACATTTCGAAAAGCTCCACGGCAAAGAGCTTTCCTTTAACAACATTCTCGACATCAGCGCGGCCACCAACCTGATTGCGGAATTCTCAATACCGACCGTCGCGATTCTGAAGCATACTAACCCGTGCGGCGTCGGTTCCGATGTCGACCTTCGCGAGGCGTGGGAGAAGGCTTTTGCCACTGATAAACAGGCTCCGTTCGGCGGAATTATTGTTTGCAATCGCGCCGTCGACGAACCACTGGCGCGCGCGATCAGCGAAATTTTCAGCGAAGTGATCATTGCGCCGGAGTTCGATGCAGAGGCACGCACGATCCTGCAGAAGAAAAAAAATCTGCGGCTAATTCGGCTCGTCTCTGAAATTGCCGAAGTTCGACCCAAGATCGACATCCGCTCGGTCACCGGCGGGTTGCTCGTGCAGGACGCGGACGGCGCAAACCAGGTCCCGCAAAATGTCGTGACGAACAGGAAACCGTCCAAGGCGGAGTTGGAAGCGATGCTCTTCGGCTGGCGCGTGGTTAAACACGTGAAATCAAACGCGATTGTTTATGCCGCGCGTGATCGCACACTCGGCATCGGCGCCGGGCAAATGTCGCGTGTTGACGCGTCGCGAATTGCGGTGTGGAAAGCCGAGGAAGCCGGGCTTTCGCTCAAGGGTAGCGCCGTCGCGAGCGATGCGTTTTTTCCGTTTCCCGACGGCCTGATTGCCGCCGCCGATGCCGGCGCGACTTGCGCGATTCAGCCGGGCGGCTCAGTCCGCGACAAGGAAGTCATCGCTGCTGCGAACGAGCGCAATATGGCAATGATTTTTACCGGCATTCGCCATTTCCGGCATTAGTTTCTTGCTCCCTTTGGTTGAAAACTCACGGGCACGACAATTGTCCATTCCTGGCCGGGCTCCGATTTCCATTGTTGCAGCGCCGTGATGGCAGCGCGGTCAAGTGGTGCGGCGCCGGTTGACTTGAGAATCTGGACGTTCTTGGCCCGCCCGGTGGCGTCGAAATATATTCGATAACTGCCCAAGCCCGTGGCAGTCGGATTGGCGCGGCGCACTTCCGAAGGAAAACTGGGCGGTGGATTGAATACTATTTTCCTGCGAACTACCGGCGGTTTGCTGGCCGAGGGAGACGGCGAAACTTGAGTTGCGCTCGCCGCCCAGTGTGCCGTCGCACCTGGTTCGATCTTCGCCACAAATGACTGCACCGCGTTCGCGGACAAAATACGATTCGCAGACGGACTCTTTGCGCGGTCGGAGGTAATAATGCCCACGACCACGCCGTTTTCATTTATAACCGGCGAGCCGCTCGCGTCATTTGACAACGCCGCATCGAGTTCAAGCCATTCGCCTTTGTCATCGGACCTGCGCGCCGCGATTTTTGTTTCTATTGCCTCGCGATGCGCCAGCGGATTTCCCACGACCGCGACGCGCGCGTCGCTTTCCGGCGTTGTCACATTGTTTAAGGGCAGGGAAGAGACTTGCTTCGTGTCCGCTTTGAGCAGCGCAAGATCGAGATCGGACGATTCGGCCAGTACGCCAGCCACATTGTAAATTTTACCATCCGCTGTTTTTGCGACGGCGTTGACACCGCCTTCGACAAGATGCCGGTTGGTGAAAAATTTGCCGTCATTTGAAATGAAAAAGCCGGTTCCGGTACGTAGCAATTGTCCTGAGGCATCGAAAACACTCACCAGAACCACGGCGGGTACTGCCTTGCTCGCGGCTTTACGAAGCTCGGTCGATTGACTCTCGGTCGGCGATGCGCTTGGGGAAACGGTGGGCGATGGAGACGGTATGGCTATCGGAGTTGGCGGCGGCGTTTCGGGTGGAGGCGACGCGGCCGCTTGCGGCGTCGTTTGAGGCTGGCACCACGCCATCGAGAGAACAACGAACAACAACACCCCGCAAATGAGGGCGAGATAACTGTTTTTCATTGGCGATTTTAGACGCCGCTACTCTCTATTACCAACCACCGCGACTCGATGAAAGTCGCCACATCCAGATGCTTAATCCGCCGGCCACGATCAATCCTACGACGCTTACCCACATGGGGATGGAATGACTGCCGATTTGGACAGCACTATGTCTAATCAATCGCCACAAATGGCCGAGAAAGATCACCCCGAAAAGTATGCCAGCAACGCGTAATCCAAGACTTTGTGAGCTCATGCGGCCATTTTTCCTGGCCGCGCTCCTTTTGTCATTAAAAATACGCGGCCTGTAGCCGCGATTGTTTAGATCCGCCACCGGCGGAAAAATCTACGCGCGTGTAATTGTAGGGCGTTTCTGTGAAACGCCAATCTAAGCCAATTGCGTCCGTCGCGGCGGACGCCCTGCAATCTTCTAGTCCGCGACGACGCCTCTGCTCCGCCGCATGGAGGTCGCTTGCACGATTACACCAACGGCAACCAGGGCGATGAACAGGATACTCGTCCCCGAAGGTGGCAGGGCAATCGCGCCCAGGATCAAATAGGCGCCGACCACCGAAGAAAGTGCGATCAGCGCCCAATCGAACAAGACGAGGAGGAGGATCGCGCCGATGACTCCGCCGATCAGAAACGTAATCCAATAATATTGTTCGGAGTGAACGAGAAACGCTACGGCCAGAGCGATGGCGAGTTTACCGCCGGCCAGAAAACCGGCGATGGCGATCGCGATCTTTTGCAGGAAGAGCGCGAGCAACGCGCCGATGAAGCCGAGCACGATCGCGACGGTAAGCAGCACGAGAGTCGACGGTTCGTGAACGAAATGCGGGGCCAACTCAACGCCCGCCGCAAATCCAACCGCCGCCACGCATAACCAAAACAATCTGCGACCGAACAACAGAATGACCACGCCGATGAGCGCGCTGATGATTGGGACAGAAGGATGCATCGCGCCTATTTCTTTTCTTCCGCAGCCGTCGACCACGCGCCGAGCCGCTTCTCCTTAGCCTCTTGTTCCAAAGCATTGAGCCGCTCCACGTGCGATTTCGACTTTTCGCCGTTCGGCAGAACGTGCGTCACACCTTTCGTGCGCGCAAGGCCCTCGCTCACCAAAATCTCAGCCAGACTTTTTCCATCAACTTCAACAAAAGCATTGTATCGACTCTCGCGGCCGCGGCCGGCCGCGTTCGCCCATTGCGTTAGTATGACAAACGGCTTCTGCAAGAGCTCCTGGACGCGTTCCTTCGCTTTTACGCCCGCCTTCATCGACTCATCGAGCGTGATCCCGAAGTGCAAACTTTGTTCACGCGTCCTATCGGCGTAGACGAGATTCGTCTCTGGCGCGTCCACAAAGTAGAGACGCACCGTGAATTCCTTATCGCCACAGCGCACGTGGAAGCTATCGCCGTCATTACCTTTGGAATCGACGTATTGGCAATCAGTCAACCGCGCCCATTCCTTGTGCGGCTTGGCCCGGACCTGCCCAGCGTTAAAGAGAAAGAACGCGAGGATCAGTAACCAGCAGGATTGTATTCGTGGCATAGGCCGCAGCCTCAATTATTCGGCTTTCGATAGAATTGTGCCACGAGTGCACCAACCAATCCACCAACTACGAAGCCGAGAGGGCCAGTAATAAAAATGCCAAGCAGCGGTCCCTGATTCGCTTCGGGCGTCAAGATAATTGGGCCAACAAAACCGGCAACAAAGCCGATGAAACCGAGCGAGGCAGCGCCGATCAGCGCAAATGTCAATGTTCGTTCACAGCCGCCAGACTTTTGCCGGGGTAATGGAGGCGGTTCGGACATGGATGCTTCCCGTCTGACTCCATTATTTCTTCTTCAACATTTCGTCGCGTTTCACTTTGAATTCGGTGCCTGATTTCCATTCCGGAAATTTATCACTGTTCGCGACCTGATAGCCGACTTCGAGAAGCAACTGCATGTCTTGCGCGGCCCCGGAGAGATCCCATTCCGGATTCACCTGGTCTGAGACCTGATGATAAAAGTGCTCGACGTACTCGTTCTTTTTCTGTTGCCCGAAATCCGGCGGTTTGCCGATGACTTCTTTGCCGCCGCCAGTGTAGAGCGCCGGCACGCCGGCTTTGGAAAACTCAAACTGATCGGCCCGATAAAAACTGCCTTTCTCCGGTTGACTGTTCGGTTTCATCTCCCGGCCATTTCGTTTCGCGGCCGCGGCGAGCATATCGTCGAGCGTTGAGTTGCCGTTGCTCAGGTCCTCGATGTCCTTCGTTTTGCCCCACGGATTGACCGTGTCGATATTGACATCGGCGAGCGTTTTCTCAAGCGGATAGCGCGGATGTTCTGCGTAAAACTTCGCGCCAAGCAGACCGGCTTCTTCCGCAGTCGTGGCCATGAACAACACGGAGCGTCTTGGCGGCGGATTCAATTTCGCGAATGCGGCGCCAAGTTGAATGATCGACGCGACGCCCGATGCATTGTCGATCGCTCCGTTGAAAATTTGATCGCCCGGCAAATCCAAATGCCGTCCGAGATGGTCCCAGTGCGCCGTGTAAATCACCCATTCATCTTTTAACTTTGGATCGCTCCCCTCCAGTTTGCCCAGGACGTTGCGCGACTTGAATGAGCGTACCGTTTGTTTGATCGAGATGTTTGCTTTCGCCTTCAACGCGACCGGCCGGAAATTCTTTTTGAGCGCCGCTTTTTTCAGCGCATCGAAGTCCTGACCCGAATCAGCCAGCAGTTTCTTCGCGACATCGAGCGTGATCCACGAACGCACTTGGACTGCGCCCATGTTCTTGTCCGGTTGATCGAGCTCGAAATTTTCCTTGGCCCAACTTGTTTTCACGACCGAGTACGGATATGCCGCTGGTTCGGTCTCATGAATGATCACAG
>Ga0208984_1000094_pt1 | contig 12043 bp, 9 predicted proteins | sample MedBloCAOM3_M3_FD_187851 | JGI IMG/M metagenome (GOLD analysis project Ga0208984, IMG submission 187851) | Forest soil microbial communities from El Dorado National Forest, California, USA - Mediterranean Blodgett CA OM3_M3 (SPAdes) (version 2) | ecosystem: Environmental > Terrestrial > Soil >... | reverse complement strand
AGCCCGGCCTCGAGCGGATCGTCACTCTCGATCAGGTGCAGCGCCGCCTCGCCGCCGCCGAATAACTCCACGAACAGCCGCTTGAAATGGCCGTTGACGACTTCGAAGGAGGTCAAGAGCCGCTCGCGCGCCTCGCGGTTGAGGCTTTGGATACCCTGGCGCAGCCGCTTGATGGCTTCCACCAGATCGTCACGCTCCGTCGTGAGCGAGGTGTGCTGGGCTTCGACCTCGCGCAGCTCTTCCTCGGCGCGCAGATTGACGGCACCCAGCCGCTCGCGATCGCGGCGCAGCTTGTCGAGGCTTTCTTCGATCTCCGCGAGCGGCGGCAACTCCGTGCCGGGCTCGATCTCGGCCATCGCGGCGACGCCTTGCGGCTCGACTTCCAGCATGTCGTGGATTTCGCGCTCGACGTCGGCGAGGCGGCGCTTGGCGCCATCCATGCGTTCTTCGGCGCGGGCGCTGGCTTCGCGCGCGCTCGACAAAGCCTCGAGCGAAATCTTGGCGGCGCGGTCGGTTTCCGCCATCACGTTCTCGGCCGTCGCCAGCGCGTCGGCGGCAACGCGGCGGGCGTTTTCAGCGGATTCGATTTCGCCGATCAGCGCGCGGCGTTTTTCCGCGAACAGTGCGGGCGCATTGTCGAGTTCGGCGCGCTCGGCTTTGAGCTCGGTGATGCGGGCTTCGATGGTGGCGATTTGCGAGGCCGCGCTTTCTTTGCGGTTTTGCCATTCGCTCCGCTCCGCGAGAATAGCTTGAAGCCGGCGGTCCGCCAGTTCGGCCTCGCGCGCCAGCGCCTGGGCTTCGGCCCGCACTTGCGCGGCGAGGCGGCGATGACCGTCGATGTCGGTGCGAACCGCGGCGAGCCTGGTTTCGGTGTCGAGGCTCGGCGGCAGTTCAGCTAGCGCCGCGGTCGCGCTCTCATGCGCGCCTTGGGCTTCGGCGCGGTCGGCGTCGAGGCGGCTGTGAGCTTCGGTCAGCGCCGACTTCCGTGCGGCGTGCCGATTGATCTCGCGCTCGGTACTGGCATGGCGTTCGCGCGCGGCGTCGGCTTCGCGCTGCGCGGCGCGCCATGCATCGCGGGCGGAAGCTTCCGCTGATGATGCGGCCTTCAGCTGGGCCTCGGCGGCTTCCAGCGCCTGACGCTTGGCGGCCGCATCGATGCGGGCCTGTTCCAGTTCGTTTTCGATATCGACCAGCCGCGCGCGTTCGGCGAGACGCCGCGCGGCGCCAGTCGGCGCGTGGGCGGCGGCGACGAACCCATCCCAGCGCCAGACGTCGCCTTCCGGCGACACCAGCCGCTGACCGGTCTTCAACTGCGACACCAGCTCTGCCCCGCGCTCCCTGGCGACGACGCCGATCTGTGCGAGGCGACGCGCCAGTTCGGAGGGCGCATCGACGTGAGCTGCGAGTGCCTCGACGCCCTCGGGCAAAGCCGGGTCGCCGTCGGTCACGCCGGAATTGGTCCAGCGCATCGGCGCCGACGGATCGACCGGCGCATCGAGATCGTCGCCAAGTGCGGCGCCAAGCGCTTTCTCAAATCCCTTGGCGACGGTGACGCCGTCGATGATCGGAGGCCAGAGGTTCTTGGTCTCGCCGTTGACGAGCTTGGAGATCGTGCGCGCTTCGGTCTCGAGCCGTTGCACGCGCTTGTCGGCCTCGTTGAGCGGCGCGCGGGCGGCTTCCAGCTTCTGCCGCGCGGCGACATGGCCGGCTTCGCTCGCCTGCGCCGCCGTTTCGGATTGCGCGAGGTCCTGCTGCGCGGTCTCCATAGCTGCAGCGAGTTCGGAGAGGTCGCCTAATCCGCTGGTTTCCTGCGCCAGCTTTTGCTCTTCGTTCCCTACATTGGCGATGTCCTGATCGAGCCGGGCCAGGCGATCGCGGTGGGTACGCACGCTACCCTCAAGCTGGTTGCGCTTGGCGGTGAGGTCGGCGAGAACGGTGGTCAGCTCAGCGAACAGGCGCTCGGCGGCGGCCAGCGTCGCCTCGGCCTCGGACACGCGTCCATCGACGCCGCTGCGTTTTTCAACGCGCGATTTGATCTCTTCTTTTAGTTCCCCGTCTTCGGCATCGAGGCGCTGCAGCGCCACCTCGGCGTCGGAGGTCTGCTGCTGTTCGCGCGCGATGTCAGCCGAAAACTGCGTCAGCCGGCGGTCCAGTTCGGCGACGCGCTCTTTGGCGCGCTCTTCCTCGCGGTCCAGCGTCTCGCGCGCATTGGTGAGCCGCTGCAGTCCGGCCGCAGCACGGGCCTCGGTCTCGCGCAACGCCGGCAGTTCGGAGGCACGCACCGCCTGGATACGGGCCGCCTCGGCCTGTTCACGGGTACGTTCGGCCATCTCGCGGACGCTGAGGTCGTGGGTATGGGCGGCTTCCGCGACGTCGGAATTGGCCTCCAGCCAGCGCAGATGGAACAGCATCGCCTCGGCCTTGCGCACTTTGGCCGCGACTTCGCGGTAGCGGATTGCCTGCCGCGCCTGCTTCTTCAAGCCATCGATCTGTCCGGCCAGTTGCCCGATCACGTCCTCGACGCGGGTGAGATTGGTTTCCGCAGCCTTGAGGCGCAATTCGGCTTCGTGGCGGCGGGCATGAAGGCCAGCGACACCGGCGGCGTCTTCCAGCACGCGGCGGCGCTGTTCTGGTTTCGCCTGAATGATCTCGCCGATCTTGCCCTGGTGAACCAGTGCCGGCGAACGCGCGCCGGTGGCGGCGTCGGCGAACAGGATCTGCACGTCGCGTGCGCGGACGTCGCGGCCGTTGATCCGATAGACCGAGCCCGCTTCGCGCTCGATCCGGCGCGAGATTTCCAGCGTCTCCCGATCATTCACGGCCGCCGGCGCGGAGCGATCGGAATTGTCGATCGTCATCACCACTTCGGCGTGGTTGCGCGACGGACGGTTGCCGGAGCCGGCAAAAATCACCGCGTCCATGTCGGCGGCGCGCAGCGATTTGTGCGAGGTCTCGCCCATTGCCCATCGCAACGCCTCGACCAGATTCGATTTGCCGCAGCCGTTCGGCCCGACCACGCCGGTGAGGCCGGGTTCGATCACGAAATCGGTGGGCTCAACGAACGACTTGAACCCGTGGAGGCGAAGGCGCGTGAGTTTCATGGACACGATACTCTACTGGCAGGGCGCGAATCTCCCTGCCGGGACAATACCATAGAAGGCAATGTCGGTGTGTGGGCGAGTCGCTTCTTGCGACTCTCATGACCGCAACAATGGCGAGCCCGGGGCCGGAGAGCAACCGCCGCCCGGGGTTTTTCCCAAGGCTTTTGCAGGGCTTATGCGGGGCGTATGAGTTCCGGCCTGCCGGGACGCAGAATCAGCTCTTGAGCAGCGCTTTGATTCGCTTGTCGAATTCCTCAAACGAGGTTTCGCCCTTGATCTTCTCGCCATTGATGAAAAAGGTCGGGGTCGAATCAACCTTCAGCACGTCGCTGGCGTACTTCTGATCGGCGGCGATCTTGTCGAGCAGCGCCTGATCCTTGAGGCAATCCTCGACCGCCTGCTGGCTGAGACCGGCCTGCTTGCCGATCCGCGTCAGGGTTTCGGTGGTGTTCTTTATCACCCAATCGTTCTGCTGCCTGAACAGCATGTCGATGACCGCGAAATATTTTCCGGCATCGTCCTTGGCGATGCAGCGCGCCAGCATCGAGCCCGCCGCGGCCTTGATGTCGAGCGGGAATTCGCGGAACACGTAACGCACCTTGCCGGTGTCGACATATTCCGACTTGATCTTCGGAAACACGGTTTCATTGAAGGCCGCGCAATGCGGGCAGGTCATCGACGCAAATTCGGTGATCGTCACCGAGGCGTTGGCGGGGCCGAGCGCCATGTCCGGCAGCGATACGGGCTTTGCAACATCGGACGCGCTTTGCGCCATTGCCTCTGCGATCAGCCGCAGTGGCGAGAACCCGGCGAGAGCGGCAAGCCCGGTCAGCGACAGGGCGGCGGTGAAGGCGCGGCGCGTGATGATCAACGGTTTGCTCCTGATCGGCGCGGGATCACGCCTGAACGATAGCCGTTCGCTAGCTTGAAACGACAATTGTGGCAATGGCGGGCCGCGATTGCAGGAGACGGCAGGCTCAATTTCGCTTGATTGACGCGCCGAGCCGCGCCAGCGCGGCCCGCAATTCCTCGTCCTCGACCGAGGACAGGGTTTCCGCAACTTTCGCCACCGACTTCGCGTCCGGTGCGCGGGAGGCCACAGGCCGATCCCGGCGCGACAGCGGCGCCTGCCGCAGTGCCAGCCGTCCCACCGCGCTCCAGCCCAAGAAGCGGTTGACCCGCTGCAGAATGACGTCAGAGGCGTGCTGGATTTCCAGCGCCATCGGGCCCTCCACCCGCAGCACCAGCGTGGCCGGTTCCTGCGGCTGCCCCTCCACCGGCCGCGGCCACTGGATTTTCAGGGGCTCGGAATGGGCTGATATTTCGGGGCCGGCGATTTCCGACCAGCGCGTGACCAGCTCGCGCGCGGCGAAACCCTGCTTGGCGTAGGCGTCGGAAAATACGTCGCTGAGCAGGACGGAAAGCGGCTTGGCGCTGATCGGACCGGGTTTGGACATGGTTACCCTGTCTTCCAGTCGTTCCGGGGCGCGCGTGAAACGCGCGAACCCGGACTCCGGAAGAGTTTTCCTCTTGAGATTCCGGGTCTGGACCTTCGGTCCATCCCGGAATGACGCTATATGGCTGCATGACCTTATCAGGCGCGGCCACCAAGCGAAAGAAAGCCTCTTCCTTCGATCATGATAAAGCTGCATCCGCCCACCCCGCGCTGCTGCTTGAATGGTACGACCGACACCGCCGCCGGCTGCCTTGGCGGCCGCTGGCGGGCGAACGCGCCGATCCCTATTCCGTCTGGCTGTCGGAAATCATGCTGCAGCAGACCGGCGTCAAAACCGTGGGGCCGTATTTCGAGAAATTTCTGGCGCGCTGGCCCGATGTCGACGCACTCGGCCGGGCGTCGCTTGACGACGTGCTGCGGATGTGGGCCGGGCTCGGCTATTATTCGCGCGCGCGCAATCTGCACGCCTGCGCGGTGGCGGTGTTGCGCGATCATGGCGGCGCGTTTCCGGATACCGAGGAAGGTTTGCGCGCGCTGCCGGGGATAGGGCCTTACACCGCGGCCGCAATTGCTGCGATCGCATTCGGCCGCCGGACCATGCCGGTCGACGGCAATATCGAGCGCGTAGTGTCGCGGCTGTTCGCCGTCGACGAGCCGCTGCCGCAAGCCAAGCCACTGATTCAACAATTGGCGACGACGCTGCTTGGCGCCACCCGCGCCGGCGATAGCGCACAGGCGCTGATGGACTTGGGCTCCTCGATCTGCACGCCGAAGAAGCCGGGCTGCGCGCTGTGTCCGCTGAACGGCGATTGTGTGAGCCGCGCGCGCGGCGATCAGGAGACGTTTCCGCGCAAGTCCGCGAAGAAGACCGGCGCACTGCGCTGCGGCGCGGCGTTCGTCGTCACGCGCGGCGATGAGCTTTTGGTCCGCACCCGCGCCGAAAAAGGCCTGCTCGGCGGCATGACCGAAGTGCCGACCTCACACTGGCTCGCCGCGCAGGACGACAAGACGGCGCTGAAGCAGGCGCCCACCTTGAAGGGCATTGCGCGCTGGCATCGCAAGGCAGGCGTGGTTACCCACGTCTTCACGCATTTTCCGCTGCAGCTTGTCGTCTACGCCGCTAGCATTTCGGCGCGCGCAAGAGCGCCGGATGGAATGCGCTGGGTGCCGATTTCGACGCTCAGGGATGAAGCGCTGCCGAATGTCATGCGCAAGGTGATCGCGCATGGGCTGGGTGACCGATCGCCGCATGCGAATCGCGAACATGATCGGGGCGGTGTTACGTCACGAGCTCAATCGTAACCGCCACGGTGTTGCCAAGCTCGATCTTCTCTTTCGTCCGAACGGCGGCCTTGAGAGGGAGAAGGTAGCCCCGCGTTTCTTGTCTGGGAAGATCGACGTTTTCCAACTCGTTCGGCCGACCGTCGCGATCACACGGATCGAGCCCCACGTGCTCCTGCAATGTGCTGCAAGACAAGCGATCTCGCTTGATTGTTTGCCGGACAGCGTGATGAAATGCCACGCTCCTGGCCCGTCATAGAGCCAAACCTTGCTTCGTGTCTTGTATCGATGAGGCGTTGGTGCAGGCATTTCCTCGCCTCGATATCATGTAGGGCGCTAGCATCACGCCCGCCGCTCACATCCGTCGACCGGATTGATGTCACGCGATGCGACATGGCCGCAACGATAGGCTGGCATCGGTACCGATCGCAAGGCAGGGCGCGTTGCAGCGCGCATGAGAGCGCCTTTGAGAATGCCGGGTGCCGATTGCGACCCTCGCCGATGAGGCGCTGCCCAATGTCATGCGCAAGGTGATTGCGCGCGGGCTGGGGGAAGCAACATCTAACGTCGTCCCGGCCAGGTTAGCCAGCGAAGGTGAGCCAGGACTCTTTCTCCCTCTCCCCCCGTTTTTTAGGCCGCGCGCCGCTTCGGCCGATCAAGCCCACGCCCAATTTCCAGCATGAGCTTGCGTAGCCAGATCGATCCGGGATCGAACTGGGCCCGTGTCGGGTAGAACATGAACTGTTCGTCGATGCCGGGATCGAGCGGAGGCGTCACCGCCATCAGCGACAATGGTTTTGCGAGTGCTGTTATCAGCCGACTCGGGACGAACGCCACGAGGTCGGTGCGCGCCACGATATGCAGCGCGTCGATATAGCCGGGCACCACGAGCGCAATCCGCCGCTCGACCCCTTTGGTTCGAAGCCAGTCGTCGATCAAGTCCGCGTTCTGGCCACGGATGACGACGGCGACATGCCGGGCATTCAGGAAAGAATCGCGCCGGCCAAGCTTCGCCCCGATGGGATGACCGCGCTGCACCGCGAGTGCGTCGCGATCGGTGTAGAGCAGCTGCCGGTGAAATCCCTTGAAGGCGTCGCCGATGCTGATCACGAGATCGATCGTGCGCGCAAACTCCGCGGTAAAGATCGCAGGACCGCGCCAGGGCACGATGTCGAGCCGGACATTTGGAGCGAGCCGCGCAATCTTCTCCATCAGCGGCGGCACCAGAAGCTCCACCGCAAGATCAGGCATCATCAGGCGAAAGCGCCGTTCGCTGCTGGCGGCATCGAAATCGTCAGGAATAAAGAGTCCGCGCACCTGATCGAGCGCCTGTGCCAGCGGGCCGCGCAGCGCCTGAGCCCGGGGCGTCAATTCCATTCGCGCGCCGACGCGAACCAGCAGGGGATCGCCGAGAACCTCGCGCAGCCGCTGCAGCGCGTGGCTCGCAGCCGGTTGCGACAGGCCGATCCGCATCGCGGCGCGGCTGACATTGGCTTCCAGCAGCAGTGCGTCGAGCGCGACGAGCAAATTGAGGTCAAGCGACTTCAAATTCATAACGTGAATATATATCATATCCACTATCGATTGGAAGAATGCCAAACCGCACGCGATGCTCGGCGATCGTTTCACGAACGGAGATGCCGCCATGAGCGCGATAGCCAATAAGAAACTGATGGAAGAGATTTTCGCCGCCGCGGGAAACCCCGATCCCGCGGTGCGCGACCGCTCGCTGTTCGCGGCTAGACTGGCCGATGACGCGAAATGGGTGGTGACCGGACAGTATTCGTGGTCGCGCACGTTCACCGGCAAGCAATCGATCCTGAACGATCTGCACGGTCACGTCCGTTCCCTCTTGGTCGAGCGGGCGCGCACCATCGCACATCGCTTCATTGCGGACGGCGACCACGTCGTGGTCGAAGCGCGCGGCGAGAACCTCACCAAAGCGGGCGCGCGCTACGACAACGACTATTGTCTGGTGTTCCGGCTGGAAAACGGCAACATCAAGGAAGTCAGAGAATATTGCGACTCGGTGCTGACCGAAAAGGCGCTGGGGCCTTTCCCCGAATCGCGAAAACTTGCCGCGAGTTGAGACTCTCTACCGTCATTCCGGGTCCACGCGAAGGCGCGTGTCCCGGAATGACGTCGATAAAATGAATTCACGCCGCCTTGGTCTTGAGATGGCGGAACATGATGCCGCGCGCCTCGTCGTCCATTTCGGCCTTGAAGACGAACTTGTCTTTCAGCGCGATCGCCCGCGGCGCGGCCGGCCTTGCCGAAATCTCATCGACCAACCGTTTCACGTTGGGAAATTTTGCGAATACCTCGTCGCCGAGCACGAACGGCGCCAGGCGTGCCCAGCCCCAGAGCGCCATATCGACGATGGTATAGGTATCGCCGACCATGTAGCGACTTTTGGCGAGATGGTCGTTGAGGATGCCGTAATGACGTTGCGCTTCGAACTGGTAGCGGTTGTGCGCATATTCCAGGTCTTTCGGCGCGAAATGCTTGAAATGCACGGCCTGGCCGGAATACGGCCCGACACCGCTGGCGACGAACATCAGCCATGACAGCATTTGCGCGCGGTTCTTGGGCGTATTGGGCGGCAGGAATTTGCCGGTCTTCTCGGCGAGATAAAGCAGGATCGCGTTGCTGTCGAAAACGAACACGCCGTCATCGTCGATCGCCGGCACCTTGCCGTTGGGATTCACCTTCAGGAATTCCGGCTTGAACTGATCGCCCTTGCGGGTATCGACCGGCACCAGTTCGTAAGGAAGGCCGGACTCTTCCAGAAACAGCGCGACCTTGTTGGGGTTCGGCGCGCCGTTGAAGTAGAATTTGAGCATTGGAATTCTCTCCTTGCTTCTTTGTTACCGAGAAAAGTCGGGACGTGATGACGATACCGCGGGGAGGCGGCATGTCCATGCCCAAATTTTCGCAAAAAGCGCAAGCGACGAGTTCGTGAGCAAGGTATGCGGCGCCGTCATTGCATGGAGCAGCGGGCGCGCCTTCCCACTCTACAATCCGGAATAAAGCAAGCCGCATAGGCTTGCGACGATCAGCGCGACGCCGGCTATTCTCATGGCGGTCGCTGAACGGATGGCCGAATGCAAATTTGACGCGTGGATCGCCTGTTCGGATCGGCGCGCATAGCCCTCGACGATAATTTGCTGATTGAAGTTGCTGTTCGCGTCCAACGCATCGGACAAGCCCGCGCAAATCAGCAGGATGCCCAGCAGGCCGAGACCGGCAAATCCCAACAGCGCAAAGATCAGCATTGGAAACAGGCCGACCAGAAAGATCGGCAGCAGCGACACCAGCAGCAGTGCTTCAGATTGCCTTCGCATCGGAGATCGCTCGACGCAATCAATAACGTATGTCGAGTTTAGTCTCTGCCTCAGCGTGCAATCAAGATGAAAAGGGCGTATCGACCGGCGGAACTCAGCCCGCCGCCATCCCGGATCGGATCTCGGCGCGCAGCTCGTCGATCAGCCGCAGGCCCTTCTTGGTCTCGATGTGCCAGAAGGTCCAGCCGTTGCAGGCCCCGGATCCTTGCGCCACCGCGCCGATGCGGTGGATCGAGCCCACCTTGTCGCCGAGCATGATGGCGCCGTCGGCGCGGACCAGGGCGCCGTGGCGTTTTCTGGAATCGACCAGTTTGGTGCCAGGCGAAATCATGCCGCGTTCGATCAGCTCGGAAAACGCCACCCGCGGCGCGTCGCGCGCGGTCATGAAGGGCGCCAGGGTCGCTTCCGGCAGCGGTTCGATCGCGGCGATGCGCGCTTCCGCCGCGGTCGCATAGGTCTGATCGCGTTCGAAGCCGATGTAGCGGCGGCCGAGACGTTTTGCGACGGCGCCTGTGGTGCCGGTACCATTGAACGGATCGATCACGAGGTCGCCGGGCTTCGATGACGACAGCAGCACCCGCGCCAGCAGGCCTTCGGGTTTCTGCGTCGGGTGAACCTTCTTGCCGTCCGGGCCCTTGAGGCGTTCGTCGCCGGTGCACAGCGGGATCAGCCAGTCGGAGCGCGCCTGCACGTCCTCGTTAGCGGCTTTCAAAGCCTCATAGTTGAAGGTGTAGCCCTTGGCCTTTTCGTCGCGCGCGGCCCAGATCATGGTTTCGTGGGCATTGGTGAAACGGCGGCCGCGGAAATTCGGCATCGGATTGGTCTTGCGCCATACGATATCATTGAGGACCCAGAAGCCGAGGTCCTGCATGATCGAACCGACGCGGAAAATATTGTGGTAGGAGCCGATTACCCACAGCGTCGCCGACGGTTTCATGACGCGGCGGCAGGCGAGCAGCCAGGCGCGGGTGAAATCGTCGTACGCACCGAACGATGAAAACTTGTCCCAGTCATCGTTGACGGCGTCGACATGGGATTCGTCGGGACGCTTGAGGTCGCCTTTGAGCTGCAGGTTGTACGGCGGATCTGCGAATACCAGGTCGACCGAACCGGCCGGCAATTTCGACATCCCGGCGACGCAATCGCCTACGACGATACGGGTACTCGGATCGGACTCAAATTTAGTGCGGGGCGCCTTTGCAGACGCCCCGCGATGCGACACAACCATGACTCAATTACTCTGACTCAGGCGACGCTGTCGGCGACGCGGGACTAAACAACCGACTGGCGATACATTGACCGGGCAAAGTAAAAATCGACTTAATCGATGATGTGATCAAACGAGATTGAGCGGTTCGTGCACTAGGCAATTTTTGCCGGGCAGGTTATTGATTAATAGAATGGATATTTTACGTCTCTGCCGCGTTGGGTGTCAGCGAGTGCGCTGCAAGCAAGCCGGAATGAGGGAAAAACCGCCATGCGTTACGATGATTTCCGCCGCAGCGACGACATCGAAGACCGTCGCGGCGATGATGGCGGCGGAATGGGCGGCGGAGGTGGTTTCGGCATTCCGATGGGCGGTGGTGGGCTCGGCATCGGCACTATCATCGTGCTCGGCCTTGTCGGCTACGCGTTAGGCATTGATCCGCGCATCCTGATCGGCGGCGCGGAAATTTTCACCGGCGGCGGCCACGCGCCGAGCTATGAAACCGATCGCAGGTCCGGGCCCGCCAAGACTGGCGCGCCCACCGACGAGATGGGCAGCATGATTTCCGGCATCCTTGGCGAGATCGACGATCGCTGGAGCGAGATCTTCAAGGCCAGCGGGCAATCCTATACGGGTCCGCGCATCGTGCTGTTTCGCAACGCGACCAATGGCGGGCGCTGCGGCATGGCGCAGGCGGCGATGGGACCGTTCTACTGTCCGCCGGAGAAGACAATTTTTCTCGACACCGGATTTTTCCGTCAGGTCGAGACTCGGTTTCACGGCTGTTCGGGTAATGCCTGCAAGTTCACCGCTGCCTATATCATCGCTCATGAAGCAGGGCATCACGTCCAAAACCTGCTCGGCATCCTGCCGCGCGTGACGCGGCTGCAGCAGCAGGTGGGAAGCAAGGCGGAAGCCAATGCGCTGCAGGTGAAGGTCGAGTTGCAGGCGGATTGTCTGTCAGGCGTCTGGGTCAACCGCGAGGAAAAGAAGCGTCCGGGATTCCTCGAGGCCGGTGATATCGACGCGGCGCTGACGACGGCATCCGCGATCGGTGACGATACGCTGCAGCGGCAAGCCACGGGGAGGGTGGTGCCGGATTCGTTCACCCACGGCTCCGCGGCGCAAAGGAAGCAATGGTTCATGACCGGGTATCAGCAGGGCACGGTGCAGGCCTGCAATACGTTCGGCGCAAGTTCGCTGTAACGGATCGGCGTCAGCCCGGGGCGCGCTGAAGCGCGAACCCCCGATGTGCAATTGCACATCGGGGAATCTGGTGCCTAACTCATAAAATTCCGGATCAGCCCGCTTCGCGGCCTGTGCGGAATGACAGACGAAGGTTCGTAATGTCCTCACTCGATGAATCAAAACAATTCGTGCCGCTCAACATCGCGGTGCTGACGATTTCTGACACGCGGTCCATTGAGGACGACAAATCCGGAACGACGCTGTCGGAGCGGCTGATCGCGGCCGGCCATACGCTCGCGGCACGCGAGATCATCGTCGACGACGTCGACGCGATCCGCGCCATCATCAGAAGATGGATTTCCGATCCGTGCGTCGACGTGATCATCACGACCGGCGGCACCGGCTTCACCGGCCGCGACGTGACGCCGGAGGCGATCGAGCCGCTGTACGAGAAGCGGATGGATGG
>Ga0208984_1000093_pt1 | contig 12104 bp, 11 predicted proteins | sample MedBloCAOM3_M3_FD_187851 | JGI IMG/M metagenome (GOLD analysis project Ga0208984, IMG submission 187851) | Forest soil microbial communities from El Dorado National Forest, California, USA - Mediterranean Blodgett CA OM3_M3 (SPAdes) (version 2) | ecosystem: Environmental > Terrestrial > Soil >... | reverse complement strand
CTCGGCATGGAAGTGCCGGGCTGGCCGCCGGAGAATATCGACGAGTTGGCCAAGCGCTTCGAAGACCACTATTGATTGAACGATAAACGTGGTGGCCGGGCTCGCTAGATGTTCCGGCCACACGATTTTGGGCGAACGCAGGCGGCCCACCTGCAACATGTCCGACGAGCCGTCGCGACAGAACAAGTATCGAGGATTATAAAATGCGTCACGGCAAGGTTCATCGGAAGCTCAACCGCACCGCCGAGCATCGGCGTGCGATGTTCGCCAATATGTGCGCGGCGCTGATCAAGCACGAGCAGATCGTCACCACGCTGCCGAAGGCCAAGGAGCTGCGGCCGATCGTCGAGAAGCTGGTCACGCTCGGCAAGAAGGGCGGTCTCGCCATGCGCCGCCAGGCGATCTCCGAGATGCGCGACCAGGATCAGGTCCGCAAGCTGTTCGACGTCATCGCCACCCGCTACAAGGACCGGCAGGGCGGCTATACCCGCATCATCAAGGCCGGCTTTCGCTACGGCGATAACGCGCCGATGGCCGTGATCGAATTCGTCGACCGCGATGTCGATGCCAAGGGCCTCGATTCCGGTCCGGTGCAGGAGAAGGCCGCGGAAGCGGCGTAAGTCTCCCAAATTTGGTTTTTAAAGGCGGCGCCACGGGCGCCGCTTTTTTATTGGGCAGCGGCCATGGGTGAACAGCGATTGCGGTCGCGCTCACCGCTCCCGATATCTCCGTCATCAACGATGGAGAGTCTCATGAAAATCGATCTCTCGGGAAAGACGGCGCTGGTCACGGGCTCCACCTCCGGGATCGGCCATGCGACCGCCAAGGGACTGGCCGCGGCGGGCGTGACCGTCGTGGTCAATGGACGGGCCCAGGGCAAGGTCGACGCAGCGGTCGCCGTGATCGCCAAGGCGGTGCCTGGAGCCAAGGTCCGGGGCGTTGCCGCCGATGTCTCCACAGTGGCCGGATGCAAGACGCTGGTCGCGGCGCTTCCCGACGTGGACATTCTCATCAACAATGCCGGCATCTTCGAACCCAAAGGGTTCTTCGATATTCCCGACGACGACTGGAGCCGCTTCTTCGAGGTCAATGTGATGTCGGGCGTGCGGCTGTCGCGCGCCTACATGCGGGGCATGCTGAAGCGCAACTGGGGCCGCATCGTTTTCATCTCCTCCGAATCCGCGCTGAATATTCCGAAGGAAATGATCCACTACGGCATGACCAAGACCGCGCAGCTTGCGGTGTCGCGCGGCCTTGCCGAGATGACCCGGGGCACCGCCGTGACCGTCAATTCGGTGCTGCCGGGGCCCACGATGTCGGAGGGAGTGGAAACATTCGTCAAGGATCTCGCGAAGCAAAGCGGTCAGTCGGTGGAGGAAGCGGCCTCGCTATTCGTCAAGCAGTTTCGTCCGACTTCGCTGCTGCAGCGCTTTGCCAGCGTCGAGGAGATCGCCAACATGGTGGTTTATGTCGCTTCGAAAGAGTCGTCGGCGACCAATGGCGCGGCGCTTCGTGCCGAGGGCGGTATCATCCAGACCGTCGCGTGAGGTGCCGGATGGCGGCTTACCAGCCTTCCAGCACAATCTTGCCGCGTGACTTGCCGGATTCGAGCAGCGCGTGCGCCCGTTTGAGGTTGGCGGCATTGATCGTCCCAAACGTCTGATCGAGCGTCGTCCGCAGCACGCCCTTGTCGATGAGATCGGCCACGTCGTTCAGCAGGTAGTGCTGGCCGATCATGTCCGGTGTCTGGAACGAGCTGCGGGTGAACATCGATTCCCAGTGAATGGAGACGGCCTTGCCCTTGAAAACGCTGACGTTGAATTCCGGCGGGTCATCGATCAATCCGTATTTTCCCTGAGGCGCAATGATATCCGCCAGCGCCTTGTAGTGCTGGTCCGTGTTGGTAAGGCTTGCGATCAGCGCCACCGGCGGGAATTTGAGCTTTTCGATCTGTTCCTTCATCGGCTTGGAATGATCGACGACGGCATGGGCACCGAGATCGAGACACCACTTCTGCGATTCCGGCCGGGAGGCCGTCGCCACGACCGTCAGGCCCGTGAGGCGGCGTGCGAGCTGGATCAGGATCGAGCCGACGCCGCCGGCGCCGCCGACGATCAAGAGCGTGCGCAGATCGACGCTTTTGCCGGGCACCGCGCCGAGGCGATCGAACAGCAATTCCCACGCGGTGATCGATGTGAGGGGGAGGGCGGCGGCTTGCGCGAATGAAAGCGTCTTCGGCTTGCGGCCGACGATACGCTCATCGACCAGATGAAATTCCGAATTGGTGCCTTGGCGCTGGATCGAGCCGGCATAGAAAACCTCGTCGCCAGCCTTGAACATGGTGACATCCGGGCCGACGGCATCCACGACGCCGGCGGCGTCATAGCCCAGTATCTTGGTTTCTCCCTCGGGCGGCGCGGCGCGCTTGCGTACCTTGTAATCGACCGGATTGGTTGAAATCGCCTTGACGGCGACGCGGATGTCGCGGCCCCGCGGTTCCGGTTTTGCGGCCTCGAAATCGATCAAGGCATCTGCGGCATCGATGGGAAGGGACTTCTTGTATCCGACGGCCTTCATTTGGCGGTTCTCCTTGGTCCCGGCAGCAAATCGCCGGTCTTCCGGAACTACGTGCGGTTTCATCAGCGGAATTGCAAGTATTGAGTGGAAGGCCCTTTTTCCGCTCGGCGCGAATACCGAGCCGAATCGGCCCATAACCCGCCGCGCCGAGGGTTCCGATCACTTCTATTCGCAAGCCGGGAAGCCTATATTCGCACCGTCAATCCTCGGGAATCTCCTCATGATCGTTGTTCGCATTTTCACGGCATTGTTCGCCCTTTGGGCTGCGACGGCCCCGGCGATGTCCCAGGATCGCCGCGTTCCGGCGTCGCCTACGGATATCCGGCTCTCCTACGCGCCGATCGTGCAGCGCGTGCAGCCGGCGGTGGTCAACGTCTACGCCGCCAAGATGGTGCAAAATCGCAATCCGCTGCTTGATGATCCGATCTTCCGCCGTTTCTTCGGAGTGCCCGGTCAGCAGCCGGAACAGATGCAGCGTTCACTGGGTTCGGGCGTGATGGTGGATCCATCCGGTCTGGTCGTGACCAACAACCATGTCATCGAAGGCGCCGATCAGGTCAAGGTATCGCTCTCGGACAAGCGCGAGTTCGAGGCCGAGATCGTTCTCAAGGACAGCCGTACCGATCTCGCCGTACTGCGCCTGAAAGATTCCAAGGAGAAATTCCCGACGCTCGATTTTGCGAACTCCGATGAATTGCTGGTGGGCGACGTCGTGCTTGCGATCGGCAATCCCTTTGGCGTCGGACAGACCGTTACCCACGGAATCATTTCGGCGCTGGCGCGCACGCAAGTAGGCATCACCGACTACCAATTCTTCATTCAGACCGATGCTGCGATCAACCCCGGCAATTCAGGCGGCGCACTGGTCGACATGACCGGCAGGCTGGCGGGCGTCAATACCGCGATCTTCTCGCGCTCGGGCGGATCGCAGGGCATCGGCTTTGCCATTCCTGCCAACATGGTGCGCGTCGTCGTTGCCTCCGCGAAGAGCGGCGGCAAGGCTGTGAAGCGGCCGTGGCTAGGCGCGCGATTGCAGGCAGTGACGCCGGAGATCGCGGAGACATTGGGGCTTCGTCTTCCGAGCGGCGCGCTGGTCGCCAATGTTGTTCCGAACAGCCCGGCGGCGCGGGCAGGGCTGAAATTGTCAGATCTGATCGTCGCGATCGACGGGCAGGCGGTCGACGATCCCAACGCGTTCGACTACCGCTTCGCAACGCGTCCGCTCGGCGGTGCATCGCAGATCGATGTGCAGCGCGCCGGCAAAACAATGAAACTGGCCGTAGCTCTTGAAACCGCGCCCGATACCGGCCGCAATGAAATCGTCTTGACGACGCGCTCGCCATTCCAGGGCGCGAAAGTCGCGAACATCTCGCCCGCGGTCGCCGATGAATTGCATCTGGATGCGGACACCGAAGGTGTCGTGGTGACGGATCTCGGTGATGACACAACCGCCGCCGGCGTCGGATTCCAGAAGGGCGATATCATTCTGGCGGTGAACAATCAGAAAATCGCCAAGACCAGCGATCTTGAGAAGGCGACGCGCGAGTCCGCCCGGCTCTGGCGCATCACCGTGGTGCGCGGCGGCCAGCAGATCCAGGTTACGCTCGGCGGATGAGTCCGAAGCGACCACGCGAAGGTACAAACCTGTTCGCCGCCGCGGGGATGGAGCAGGACGCGCCGCATCCGCTTCCGGACAAACTACGCCCGCGCACGCTATCGGATGTCGTCGGCCAGGATCATATCCTCGGGCCGGACGGGGCGCTGACGCGCATGCTGGCGACGCGCACGCTAGGCTCGCTGATCTTCTGGGGACCGCCGGGAACCGGCAAGACCACGGTTGCGCGGCTGTTGGCGGATGCGACCGAACTGCATTTCGAACAGCTTTCGGCGGTGTTTTCCGGCGTCGCCGATTTGAAGAAGGCGTTCGATGCGGCCCGAGCGCGGCGCGAGATGGGCAAGGGAACGCTATTGTTCGTCGACGAGGTGCATCGGTTCAACCGCGCCCAGCAGGATTCGTTTCTGCCAGTGATGGAAGACGGCACCGTGGTGCTGGTCGGAGCGACCACCGAAAATCCCTCGTTCGAACTCAACGCCGCGTTGCTGTCGCGGGCGCGCGTTCTGGTGTTTCACTCGCTCGACCCGGTGGCGATCGAAAAGCTGTTCGACCATGCCGAAAACATCGAAGGCAAAAAGCTGCCGCTCGATGATGAAGCCCGCGCCGTGCTGGTGCGCATGGCCGACGGCGATGGGCGCGCCGCGCTGACGCTCGCGGAGGAAGTCTGGCGCGCCGCGCGTGAGGGCGAAACATTCAATGCGGAGCATTTGCAGGACATTCTGCAGCGCCGCGCGCCGATCTATGACAAATCCGCCGACGGCCATTACAATCTGATCTCAGCGCTGCATAAATCGGTGCGCGGCTCCGATCCAGACGCTGCGTTGTATTATCTCGCGCGCATGATGGACGCCGGCGAAGACCCGTTGTTTCTGGCGCGGCGCGTGGTGCGCATGGCGGTCGAGGACATCGGTCTCGCCGATCCGCAGGCGCTGGTGATCTGCAACGCCGCCAAGGACGCCTATGACTTCCTCGGCCATCCCGAAGGCGAACTGGCGATTGCGCAGGCGGTCATCTATCTCGCCACCGCGCCGAAATCGAACGCCGCTTACAAGGCGTTTGGCGCGGCGATGCGCGCGGCAAAGGAGGGCGGTTCGCTGCTGCCGCCAAAGCATATCTTGAACTCGCCGACCAAATTGATGAAGTCGGAAGGCTATGGCAGCGGCTACGAATACGATCACGACACGGCCGAAGCCTTTTCCGGACAAGACTATTTCCCGGAAGCGCTCGGACGCCAGACTTTCTATGATCCGCCCGACCGCGGATTCGAACGCGAGATCCGCAAACGGCTGGAATACTGGGCCAAGCTGCGGAAGGAGCGCGGCTGAACAATCTCTAGCCGCTATTTGCCGGTCTTGACGAAATCAAGAATTTCGTCGGCCAGGCGCGTGTCCGCGGTGTTGATCGAATACACCTCCGAGACATGACTGTGCTGCGGCAACATGATCGCGTGGGCGCACCCGCGCGCGCCTTTGCAGACCGCCTCTTTCAGGAGCTCGAATTGTTGTACGAACCTCGGCGGGTCCAGTTCGGTCGCAACCATCATCAGCGGTGTCTTCGTCGCTAGCAAACCCTGCAGCGAGGATTGTTCGGCATAGCCCGCGGGATCGGCGCCGAAATAAGCGCGCTCGGGGTCGGCGAGCGGTGTCGCCGTGAGGTCGTAAATGCCCGACAGGAGAATCGCCCCGGCAAGCCCGCCGCCTTTTATCTTGTGAAATTCCGGGTGCGACACATAGTTTGCGACGTGAACCGCGCCGGCGGAGTGTCCCATTAGATGGATACGCGCGGGATCGCCGCCACGCTCGTTGATCTTGTCAGCGACCCACTGAACCGCCGCAGCCAAATCTTCCGCGCCCGCCGGCCAGGCCGCTTGCGGTGCGAGGCGATAGGTGACGTTGACGCCGACAAAACCGTTCTTCACCGCCCACAGCATGATGTTGTCATAGAACGGGCTGCCGGATGTGCGTTTATTGCCCGCCACAAAGCCGCCGCCGTGGACAAAGATCAGCACCGGGCGTGACGGGGACGCCGTCTCCGGCGTGAAGACATCGAGCAGATTGCGGTCGGCAGCGCCGTATCGGACATCGCGCTCGATCTTGACGCCCCGGTACGGCTCTTTTTCCTGAAGCGGCTCGTAAAGCAGGGCGGTCTTCGGTAGGTCGATGACGCGGCCGAGTTCCAGCAGCTTCCAGGCGATCTCCTCCGGCATCGGGCTCCCCTCGGCCCGCGCCGCGGTCCCGGCTATGATCAACGTTGCAACCACGGCCAAAGCCGATTTCAGTAGCGCCATCCGGGATGCTCCCCTTGGTTTCTTGGCCGATTTACCGAGGATGACCGATCCCGTGCGGGATTTGTACTGATTTCGCCGTGACGATCCCATGCTTTTGCGCTACCCAACGATGAAAGTTTGGAGCCGCAACAACCATGAGCCGTCGCGTCAAGAGACCATTGGCGAAGTCCCGCGCCTCGGGCGATCGCCCGAAGGGCGCGCGTCCGTACCGGGGCTCGCAAGCGGAACGGCCACAGGCGCACCGTCCCGGCGGCAAGCCGCCGGCGCGCTTTTCTGCGCCCCGCGCCGTAAAGCCGCCGCCTTTCGTTGCCGAGCCCCCGAAACTTGTCGCCGAGCCGCCGCCGCTGCCCATAAAAGTTCAGACCGTCGTCGTGACCGCGGACGAGAACAACATGCGCGTCGACCGCTTTCTGGAGGCGCGCTTTCCCGGCCTGTCATTCTCCCATATCCAGCGCATCGTCCGCAAAGGCGAGCTGCGCGTGAATGGCAAGCGCGCCGACAGCAAGGACCGGCTGGAAGAGGGGCAAAGCGTTCGCATTCCGCCGCTCAAGCTCGATGCGCCCAAAGTCGCAGGTCACCTCTCGGAAGCGGAGACGAAGACGCTTCAAACCCTCAAGGACATGATCCTGTATGAGGACGCCGATGTCATGGTGCTGAACAAGCCCGCGGGGTTAGCGGTGCAGGGCGGTTCGGGCACCACGCGGCATATCGATCAAATGCTGGAAGTGATGCGCGATGCGAAGGGCCAAAAACCTCGGCTGGTTCACAGGCTCGACAAGGAGACGGCGGGCTGCCTGCTGGTCGCGAAAACGCGTTTCGCCGCGACCGCGCTGACCGGATCGTTCCGCCATCGCTCAGCCCGCAAGATCTACTGGGCGCTGGTTGCGGGCGTGCCGAAGCCGAAGCAGGGGCGCATTTCGACCTATCTCGCCAAGGAAGAGGGCGAGGAGGACACCATCATGCGCATCGCCGCTCACGGCGACGAGGGCGCCAGCCATGCCGTGACCTATTATGCCGTGGTGGAGACGTCGGCGCAGAAGCTCGCATGGGTATCGTTGAAGCCGGTTACCGGGCGAACCCATCAATTGCGCGCGCACATGGCGCATATCGATCACGCTATCGTGGGCGATCCGAAATATTTCAACAAGGAAAACTGGCAACTACCGGGTGGCCTGCAGAAACGGCTGCATCTTCTGGCACGCCGGATCGTTATACCGCATCCTCGCGGCGGATTTATCGACGCGACCGCGCCGCTGCCGCCGCATATGTTGCAGTCGTGGAACCTGTTGGCTCTCGAGGCCGACAGGTTCGATCCGATCGAGAACGCGCCTGAAGAATAAATTATTTAATTGCGGTTGCCGGGGAGATCACAACATATCCCCGGTGAAGCAACTATCGATCATAATCTGCACGGTCACAGCAGCGCTAATCTTAGGGAGCGCCGCTTCGGCGCAAATGATTCCGCCGGGCGGGTCACCATTCAACCCGCCTTTGCCTCCACCGCCGCCACCGCCCAGAATCGAGGCCCCAGTGGTGCCGCAGATGGATGCGCCAACAACCCAGACTTATCAGCCGGCGCCGCGTCCTTCTTTCAGCGACCGCATTACTGGCTGTCTCGATGAAGCCGCGGCCAACGGGCTCGGCCCAAGCGCACGCGCGGCGTATTCACGCTCCTGCGCCAACCAATAATCGCGATCTCTCCAATCAGGCCTCGACCGACACCGAGACCGGCAAGCAGAATTAGGAACGCTAAGGACTTTTGTCCTCGCCGTATCAGCTTTATTCGCACCCATTCTTATCCTACTGTTGCGCGAAAATTACCGCTGACAACGGAAGCCGAAAACCTGATGCGTGAATTGTTCGACGAAGCGTCCGGAAAATCTCCGCTTGATCCGGAGGAAGCGGTGCGGCGCACGACGCGCGGGCCGCGCCGGAAGCGCTTTTACGCCAATGCCGGCACCGTCGAATCGCCCAATGGCTTTGCAATTGCGCTTGATGACAAGCCGGTCCGCACACCCTCCGGCCGTCCTCTGGTTGCGCCGACCCGGAAGATCGCCGACGTCATCGTTGCAGAATGGGATGCGCAGAAGGAGATCATCGATCCCCTGACGATGCCGATGACACGGCTCGCGAACAGCGTCGTCGATGCCGTGGTCGACCGTGTCGAGGCGGTCGCTGAGGACGTCGCGAAATATCTTGGGTCCGATCTGCTGTTCTATCGCGCCGGTCATCCGGAGGGTCTGGTGGCGCGGGAAGCCGCGCATTGGGATCCCATTTTGTTTTGGGCGGCAGATGCGCTGGGCGCCCATTTTATTCTCGCCGAAGGAATCGTGCATGTCCGCCAGCCCGATTCTGCCATAGCTGCTGCCAGCGCGGCGCTGCCGGCGGATCCCTGGTCGATCGCCGCCCTGCACGTGGTAACGACGTTGACGGGCTCGGCGCTGCTCGCATTGGCGCTGATGCGCGGCGTGCTCGATCAGGATCAGGTCTGGGCCGCCGCCCATGTCGATGAGGACTGGAACATCGAGAAATGGGGGGTGGATGAGGAGGTTGCTGCGCGCCGTGCCGCCCGGCTGGTCGATTTCCAGGCCGCCGCGAGCCTTCTCAAGGCGCTCAACCCCGTGGTCAGTTAACGAGAGGTTTACGACGCTGGGCTAGCATTCACAGCCCAGCGAGACTGCCAAATGTCGATCTCCGTCACTCCGAACGTTCCTGTGATTGCGGCCCAGGGCGTAGCGTCCGATCTGGTGCTGCAGCCGGGCAGCGTGATTGACGCCCAGGTGCTCAAGCTTCTCGCCGACAATCTGGTGCGGATCGCGATATCAGGAATTTCGATCGATGTTCTCACCGAAATTCCGCTTTCTGCGGGCCAAGCATTGCAGCTTGCGGTATCGCAGACGCCGGACGGTGTCAGGCTCGCGGTTGTCGGACAGACCCCCGGCGCGGCGGCCGGTACATCCCCTGATGTCATAAGCCTGGCACCCGCTGCGCTTGTCGATGCCGCGGCCAATCCGCCCGTGAGTGTCGCACCCTCAAGGAACGCATTGACGCCGCTTGAGCGAGTGGCAGTCGCCGCCGCGGCGCAGAGTGCGGCCACGCAGCAAGGGAGTCTGGCGCCGCTGTTTGCAAATCTCGGCGTCGCCGCTGCGTCGAATAGTCTGCCGCCGCAATTGCAGCAGGCGGTGATGCAATTGCTGGCGCAGCGGACCAGCCTCGATCAAAACCTGACCGGCGGCGACGTCAAGAATGCCGTCCAGAAATCCGGGCTTTTTCTCGAAGCTTCGCTCGCGTCGGGATCCATTTCGTCCGTATCGGGCATCCCCGATCTGAAGGCGGCACTGATCGTGCTTCGTCAAACGCTTTTGTCGTCGCTCGGCGCGGGCGATAGCCCGGCCGCGTCAGCGGCGGTCGCGGAGCAGCTCCGCGCTGCGGCGACTTCGACGCTTGCTCCCGAGATCGACCTGCATGAAATTCTTTTGCCGCAGGGGCCCTTGCCGGTTGCCGATGGTTCTTTGGAGGCGGGCGGCACCGGCCGGATCATCCTCGCTGCAACACTGCTGGACGCCGGGCCACGTGCGGCGACGGTTGGTGCTGCGTTGAATCTGCTGCAGGAGACGCTGCAGGAAAGTCCGTGGGAAATCGGCAAGCCGTCGCTGGCAACGGCAGCGCCAGGAGCTGGACGCAACGACGACGTAACCGTCCACACCGGCACGCCGCCTCCGCCGTTTCGCGGGGCGCTGCCCTCGGCGCAACCAGTTGCCTCGCCATCGATCGCGCCTGATGCGCCGCTCGCAAGGACTGCGCATCATTTGCTCGGCGATACCGACGCCGCGATCGCGCGCCAGACTTTGTTACAAGTGGCGTCGTTGCCGGATCGTGCCGATATTGCCAGCGCGCGAACCGACCCGACTACGCCGCGATGGAATTTCGAAATCCCGTTCGCGACACCGCAGGGAACGGCGATGGCGCAGTTCGAAATTTCGCGCGATGGGGGCGGAAGCGAGCTTGAGGCTGCCAAGCGGGTTTGGCGGGCGCGGTTTTCGCTCGACGTCGAGCCCGCCGGTCCGGTCCATGCGCTGGTATCGCTGAGCGGCGAGCGGACGTCGGTGCGGATGTGGGCTGAACGGCCTGCGACCGCGGCGCAATTGCGCGCCGGCGTAAGCCGCCTGAACCAGGCGCTCAGCAAGGCCGAGCTTCAGCCCGGCGATATTGTGGTCCGGGATGGCACGCCGCCCCAGCCTGCGCCGGCGTCCGCGGGGCATTTTCTGGATCGCGCGCTGTGAAGATGGAAGCAAGGAACCAGCTTGCGGTCGCGCTGCACTACGACAAGTCAGGTGCGCCGCGGGTCGTAGCCAAGGGCAGGGGCAGCATCGGTGAGAAGATCATCGAGATCGCCAAGGCCCATGACATCCCGATCGAAGAGAACGAAGTGCTGGCCGGGGCGCTCTCCAACGTCGAACTCGGCGATGAAATTCCCGCGGAGCTTTACAAGGCGGTGGCGGAAGTGCTGGTGTTTGTGCTGCGGCTGTCGGGACGAATTCGCTAGCCACGCTTCCTGATTGTCATTGTTTTACCACGATGTCGTCAGCATCGTCACCGCCGTCTTCACCTACATCGGATGCTGCCTTGATCAATCGCCGCCATGCGCTCGGTCTCCTTGCTGCCGCGAGCATCTTGCCATCGCGCGGCTTTGCCCACGTCGCGCCCCAGCGCAGCGAGATTCGCGAGGATCTGGCCAAGCACTTTGCCGACGACGGAACGGTCGGCACCTTCGTCGGCTACAAAACCGACGATTATCTTGTCATCGCCAGCGACACGGATCGTTCCGGGGAGGCGATGCTGCCGGCCTCGACGTTCAAGATTCCGAATTCGCTGATCGCGCTGGAGACCGGCGTCGTCGGCGATCCCGACAAGGACGTCTTCAAGTGGGACGGCGTTGTCAGAAGCATCGAGGCCTGGAATCGCGACCACACAATGCGCTCGGCGATCGCCGCGTCCGCCGTGCCGGTCTATCAGGAGATCGCGCGCCGCATCGGCGCAGAGCGGATGCAGAAATACGTCGACCTGTTTGAATACGGCAACCGCGATATCGGCGGCGGCATCGACCAGTTCTGGCTGACGGGGAATCTTCGTATCGATCCGATCCAGCAGATTGATTTCGTCGATCGGCTGCGGCGCGGCGTGTTGCCGGTCTCAAAACGCAGCCAGGAACTGGTGCGCGATATCCTCTCCGTCACGAAATCGGGCGATGCCGTCATCCACGCCAAGACCGGCCTCCTAGGTGCCGAAGTGGGCAAGCCGTCGCTCGGCTGGCTGGTGGGCTGGGCCGAGAAGGGCACCGCGAGTACGGTGTTTGCGCTCAACCTCGACATTCGCGAGCCGCGCCATGTCGCCGACCGCATGAAGCTGGCGCAGCAATGCCTTACCGATATCGGTGCGATCTGATCTGCTGATAGCTGCCATTCCGAGGCGCGGGCTGGTGCGACAAATACGGCTGAACTAGCATCTCCCCGCCTTACAAAAAACGCCGGGAGGAAATCATGAAATCTGCCGTCTGGATTTCTTCGCTCGTCGCTGCCGCGGTCAGCGGCTGGTTTGCCGCTGCGCTGTTCGCGCAGCCTGCAA
>Ga0208984_1000092_pt1 | contig 12286 bp, 13 predicted proteins | sample MedBloCAOM3_M3_FD_187851 | JGI IMG/M metagenome (GOLD analysis project Ga0208984, IMG submission 187851) | Forest soil microbial communities from El Dorado National Forest, California, USA - Mediterranean Blodgett CA OM3_M3 (SPAdes) (version 2) | ecosystem: Environmental > Terrestrial > Soil >... | reverse complement strand
CCTCGCCATATCAACCAGCCGGTAACGAGTTTCGTTTACACTTCGCCAACCATAAGCCTTGCGTTTCGAGGGCTTATCTCGAGCGAGCGTGTCATGTTGCGTTTCAAGATTTTGGCTTCGGCTGTTCCATTGATCGTTGTCGCCGTGTTCGCGCGCGGCGGGCTGTTGCCCGGCCCGCGTCCCTGCATCACGATCGCTGACACATCGGTCCAGATCACTTCCGTCGCCTGGCAAGCCCAGCTTCATGTCAGTTTCACCAGCGATCCCGCAGCCGCAACCGTGCGGGTTCAGATCTCGGATAGCGCCGACGCGGCCGATTTCGCCGTGGTCGATGACGTCGGAAGTGCCGAGGCCGGTGCCTGCGAGGCCACCGCAGCGACGCGGTTTGTGGCCATTTCCGCCAGTCGCTCAGTGTCCGCGCCCGTGATCTATCTCTCGGACAACGGCCCCGCCGATTACCGGATTTTCGTCAGATCGAAGACATTCACCGTGCGCGATGCAGCAGCCCTCATCGTCGGCGCCAGCAGCGGACATCGCCGCCTCCAAGCGGCGTCGCTCTGAATTCTTGGCTTAATGCTTTATCAACCTAGTTCTCATCGCACAGGGTGACGTCGCCCTGGCCTCAAGCACTTCGCAAGGTCGCCGCCGCATCGTCATGTCAAACACGCGACGCGGGCGAATCAATCGCGGTCCTCAAGACGATCTCGGGATAGTTGGCGATGGGGCGGGTTTTGCGGATCAAGCTACACATACGGCGCTTCGCACGACGCCATCCGTGGCTTACGTTCGCGGTCCGCTCGTTCATGATCTTCTCGGCCACGTTCGGCGGCGCGTATGGTTTCATCGCCGGAAGCAAATCTGAAAATTCCGGCTATGACCCCAACGCTTTCGCGATCGGCGCCAGCTTCCTGTTCGCGATCGCCTGCGTCGCGCTTGCGGCCTTAAGCTTCCGGCTGCGCTGGATGCGCCGGAAACTTCGCAAGATCGCGATGCACAGTGAAACGCTGGCCGACCGTAATTGGGAACTGCAGGAAGCCGAGCAACGCGCCCGCAGCCTGTTCGAATCGCAGGGCGACCTGATCGTGCTGCGCGACGCCGAGGGCTGCATCACCTTCGTCAACGACGCCTATTGCGAACTGGCCGAGCTGCCGCGCAGCGCACTGATCGGCAGCCGCTTCGCACTCGCAGTCCTTGAGCAAGGCGACACCGCGCTTGAGCCTGATGGCACGCGGATTCACGACCAGAAGATCGCCGGCCCCCTCGGACCGCGATGGATCGGATGGCGTGAAGGTCTGGTGCGATCAGATGCCGGCCAGCCGGCGGAGATGCAATGCGTCGGCCGCGACGTCACCGATCGCACCGAGAGCGAGCGCGCGCTCGGCGAGGCCCGCGACCAGGCCGACGCTGCCAACCGCGCCAAGTCGCGGTTCCTCGCAATGGCCTCGCATGAAATTCGCACGCCCCTGAACGGCATCATCGGCATGAGCGGGTTGCTTTTGGATACGGCGCTGACACCGGAGCAAATGACCTACGCCAAGGCGGTGAAAACCTCAGGCGACGCCCTGCTCTCGCTGATCGAGGAACTATTGGATTATTCCAAGATCGAAGCCGGCAAGATCGATCTCGAGCACCGTCCGTTCGCGCTTGCGGCATTGATCGAGGACATCACCGAACTGCTGGCGCCGCGGGCGCAGGCAAGAAAGCTCGAGATTTCGGCCTATGTCGACGAGCGGTTGCCGATGGAAGTGGTCGGAGACTCAGCCCGGCTGCGCCAGGTGCTGCTCAATTTGGCCGGCAACGCCATAAAATTCACCTCGACCGGCGGGGTGGCGCTGATTGTCGAGCCAGGCATCTGGCCCAATGAAATCAGCTTTTTGGTGCGCGACACCGGCATCGGCATCGCGCCCGAGGCACGAGAGCGGATCTTCCGCGAGTTCGAGCAGGCCGACGAACGCATCGCCCGGAGCTATGGCGGCACTGGCCTTGGCCTGAGCATCTCCGAGCGCATCGTCAAGCGAATGGGCGGACGCATCACGCTGGAGAGCAAGCCCGGCGTCGGCTCGACGTTCGAGGTGTCGGTTCCGCTCGCCGCCTCTGACGCCAATGGCGGCGGGCAAAAAGCGTTTGCCGCGCCGGATTTGACCGGTCAGTCGATCATGCTGGTCGCGCCCCAGAGCATCGAGGCAGCGCTCGTCGCCCGGCGGCTGCAGCACTGGGGCGGCCAGACCTGCATGGTTTCCGATATCGCGGTGGCGCAGGCCCTATTGCCGGAGCGGTCATGGCACGCCCTTCTGATCGATCGCGCCCTGGGCGCTGAAGAGGTCGAGGTGCTGGGCGAGGCGGCGCGCGTTCACGCGACGCAGCGGATCGTCATGGTCACGCCAGCCGCGCGGCATGAATTGCAACTCTCTTCAGCGCCCTCCTCCGCTTTCACCGGCTACCTGATAAAACCGTTGCGCGCGGCGTCGCTCGCCGCACGCCTGACGATGGCTCCGGAAGTGCTCTCGCCGAACCTTGCCGGCGATGCCCTGATCGGGGTGGCTGACCAGGCTGAAGCGCCAGCCCCCGCGCCGGCGCGAGGTCTTTCGGTCCTGGTCGCAGAAGACAATGAGATCAACGCACTGCTGATGCGCTCGCTTTTGACTCGATTAGGACATCAAGCCGTCATCACCACCAATGGCGAAGAAGCGCTGGAATCGTGGCTGGCAGCCAAATCCGCCGGCGCGCCTTATGATCTGGTTCTGATGGATATCCAGATGCCGCAACTCGACGGCATCGAAACCACCAAGCGTATCCGCGCCCGCGAGGCCGGCCAGCCGGGCCGCCCGACGCCAATTCTCGCGCTCACGGCGAACACGCTGGTGGAAGATCGCTACGCCTGTTTCGAGGCCGGAATGGACGGCTTTCTGATCAAGCCGCTCGATCGTGAAAAGCTGGCTGACGCGCTTGCCGCATTGGCTGCCTCGCGGCATCTCGCCGCCTGAGTTCATTCTAATGTAGCAGGATTATGCGTACTTCTCGTCATTGCGAGAAGCAAAGCGACGAAGCAATCCATTACTTGTCGTATCGCAGTCCTGGATTGCTTCGCGGAGCCTGTCATCGGGCGTGCATTCGCGCGACCCGTCGCCTCGCGGTGACGATCCTGCTCTCGCGGAAGCCTGTCACACAGCAGCAATGGCGGTGTCACGTGGCTGTTGAATGCCCGTGATTGGTGGACCGCGAAGAACCGCACCGATTCGATTCGGATACCTGCGGTCGCGAGGGATTCTATGCAGAACGCCGAATTTGCGCGATCGACGCAGCGCCTGATTCAGATGCTGCGGCCGGAGAATGTCGGAACTGCAGCGCAAACGGCGATGACCTGGTTCAAGCCGCTGCCGATCTCACCTGGCGTCATCAGGCCGATCCGAAGATTTCCGAGTTTCCCTGCCACGCTTGGCCGGCTCGGCGCTCTCGAGGTGCGGCTTGCGCAGCAAAAACGCGACGTGAAGCGCGCCCAGAAGCTGCGTTATCGCGTGTTCTACAAGGACGGCACCGCCATTGCGGATGCCACGACGATGCTGGCGCGCCGCGACAAGGATGCGTTCGACAAGATTTGCGATCATCTGCTGGTGATCGATCATGCCGCCAAACCGTCGATCAGCGGCAACCAGCCGGTGGTCGGCACTTACCGCCTGTTGCGCCAGGACGTGGCGGAAAACCATGGCGGCTTCTACACCGAGGACGAGTTCGATATCGCCGGCCTGATCGACCGCCATACCGGCTTGCGCTTTCTCGAGCTCGGACGATCCTGCGTGCTGCCGCCCTATCGCAACAAACGCACCGTCGAATTGCTGTGGCACGGGATCTGGACCTATGTCCGCCAGCACCGGCTCGACGTGATGATCGGCTGCGCCAGCTTCGAGGGCACCGATCCCGACCGGCTGGCATTGCCGCTGTCGTTCCTGCATCACTACGCGCAAGCCCCGGAAGCCTGGCGCGCTGCTGCGCATTCCTCACGCCGCGTCGAGATGAACCGGCTGGCAAAGGAAGCCATCAATCCGAAGGCCGCGCTGCACGAGCTGCCGCCTCTGATCAAGGGATATCTGCGGCTCGGCGCCTATGTCGGCGACGGCGCGGTCATCGATCACCAGTTCGGCACCACGGACGTGCTGATCGTGATGCCGGTCTCAGCCATCAAGGCACGCTACATCGAGCATTTCGGCGTCGATGCGTCGCGACACGCGGCATAGCGCGCAGGCATTCGATATCCTAGAGCCGCCGCAGCGCCACCGTTTCAACCACATGATCCGCACCCTTCTTCAGGATCAGCGTCGCGCGCGGTCTTGTCGGCAAAATATTGTCCTCGAGATTTGCGAGGTTGGTCCGTTCCCAGATCGCCAGCGCGGTTGCCGTTGCCTCCTCATCAGAGAGCGGGGCATAGCGATGAAAATACGATCGCGGATCGTGAAACGCGGTGTCGCGCAGCGCCAGGAAGCGCCTGATGTACCATTCGCGCAGCACCGCTTCGTCGGCATCGATATAGACAGAAAAATCGAAAAAGTCCGAAACCACCGGTACGGCCTTGCCGTCACGCGGAAGCCGGCCGGTCTGCAGAACATTGACGCCCTCGACAATCAGGATGTCCGGCCTGTCAATCTCGATCCATTGGTTTGGAATGATGTCGTAGGTCAGATGCGAATAGACAGGGGCGCGCACCGGCCGCCGCCCCGCTTTGATGTCACTCACGAACGCCAGCAGCGTCGGCAGATCGTAGCTCTCAGGGAAACCCTTTTTTTGCATCAGGCCTTGCCGCTCGAGCACGGCATTTGGATATAGAAAGCCATCCGTTGTCACCAGGTCGACCTTCGGTCGCGGCGACCAGCGCGCCAGCAGCGCCTGCAGCACGCGCGCGGTGGTGGATTTTCCGACCGCTACCGAGCCTGCAACGCCGATGATGTAGGGCATCTTGCGGTCCTGGATGCCGAGGAACTGGCGCTGCGCATAAAAGAGCCTCTGCATGGCATCCACATAGATCGACAACAGTCGCGACAGTGGCAGGTAAATGTCCTCGACCTCCTGCATGTCGAGACGGTCGTGCATCGAACGCAGGCGTGAGAACTCGCCCGGCTCAAGCGTCATCGGCGTGTCGTCGCGCAGCCGCGCCCATTGCTCCCGGGAGAACACCCTGTAGGGGTTATACTGTTGCTCCGGTGCCCGAATATCCATGAAGCCGCCTCCAGCTGATCAATCGCGCTTGCGCGCGGCTTTCTCGTCCAGTCCGGACATCGTCGTGCGCTGCGCCAGCGCGGCTTCGACATCTTCAAGCTTCACGTCGCGCGACTTCAAAAGCACCAGCAGGTGAAACAGCAGGTCGGCGCTTTCGGCGATGAGATGGTCGCGATCGTTCTCGATCGCGGCGATAACGGTTTCCACCGCCTCCTCGCCCAGTTTCTTGGCGCAATGCTCGGAACCCTTGTCCAGCAGTTTGCGCGTGTAGGACGCCTCTCCTCCCGACGCCGCGCGGGCATCGATGGTGGCGGCGAGATCGTGGATCGTGAAACGCGACATTAACTCAACTCACGCGCCCGCAGGCCGGGGGGCGACCCTCATCGTGAGGGACTTAGCATTTCTGTCACAAAGAGTCGTCAGGGATCGAGCCGCATCGGCAGCCCGGCACGCACCATGTGGTCCTTGGCTTCACGTATGGTAAATTCCCCGAAATGGAAGATCGACGCCGCCAGCACCGCGGTCGCGTGCCCCTCGCGGATGCCGTCCACCAGATGATCGAGATTGCCGACGCCGCCGGACGCGATCACGGGGACAGGGACGCTGTCCGCTACCGCCTGGGTGAGCGGAATGTCAAAACCCTGCCGGGTGCCGTCCCGATCCATCGATGTGAGCAGGATTTCACCGGCGCCGAGCGAGACCACTTCCTGGGCGTATTCGATGGCGTCGATCCCGGTGGCATTGCGCCCGCCATGGGTGAAGATTTCCCAGCGCTCCGATCCGCCGCCGCGCCTGACGCGCTTGGCGTCGATCGCCACCACGATGCACTGATCGCCGAATTTCTCGGCGGCTTCCTTGACGAATTCGCGGCGGCTGACGGCGGCGCTGTTGATCGACACCTTGTCGGCGCCGGATCGCAGCAGCGTCTTGATATCCTCGACGGTGCGCACGCCGCCGCCGACCGTCAGCGGCATGAAGCAGGCTTCGGCCGTGCGCTGCACCACATCCAGCATGATGCCGCGATTTTCATGGGTGGCCGTAATATCAAGAAAGCACAGCTCGTCCGCACCGGCGGCGTCATAGGCGATGGCCGCCTCTACGGGATCGCCGGCGTCGCGCAAATCGACAAAGTTGACGCCCTTGACGACGCGGCCGTCCTTGACGTCGAGGCAGGGAATCACGCGCACCTTGAACATCAGTCGCTCCTAAGCCGCGTCGCGCGCGTTGCGGATCAGCGCCAAGGCAGCTGAGGGTTCGAGGCGGCCGTCATAGAGCGCGCGCCCCGCTATCGCTCCCGCTAGTTTCTTGGCGCGCGGCGCAAGCAGCGCTTTCACATCTTCGATCGAGGCAAAACCACCCGACGCGATGACGGGCATAGATATGCGCTCGGCAAGCTCAATGGTGGCGTCGAGATTGAGACCTTTCAGCAGACCGTCGCGCGCAATGTCGGTGAAGATGATCGCGGCGACGCCGGCATCCTCGAACCGCTGCGCGATCTCGAGCGCAGTCACCTGCGACGTCTCCGCCCAGCCTTCGACCGCGACTTTGCCGTCGCGCGCGTCGAGACCCACCGCCACGCGGCCAGGAAATTTCTTTGCGGCGCCTTTCACCAACTCAGGATCGCGCACCGCCGCGGTACCGATGATCACCCGCGCAATCCCCTTGTCGAGCCAGGCCTCGACGGTGTCGAGATCGCGGATGCCGCCGCCGAGCTGCACCGGCATGGTAACCGCCTTGAGCATCGCCTCGACGGCTAACGCGTTCATCGGCTTGCCGGCAAAGGCGCCGTCAAGATCGACCACGTGCAGATACTCGAATCCCTGCGCGGCGAAGGCGCGCGCCTGCGCAACCGGGTCGAGGTTGAAGACGGTCGCGCGCGCCATATCGCCCTGCTCGAGGCGCACGCACTGGCCGTTTTTCAGATCGATGGCGGGAAACAGGATCACGGCTTCCACTTCAGGAAATTCGAAATCAAAGCCAGCCCGAAGCGCTGGCTCTTTTCCGGGTGAAACTGGGTGCCGATGGCGGTGTCCTTGCCGACGATCGCCGTCACCGGGCCGCCGTAATCCGCGCGCGCCAGCACGTCCGCCTCGTTGGTCGCGTTGAGGTGATAGGAGTGCACGAAATAGGCGTGGCGCCCCTTTGGACCCAGCGGCAAGCGCTCAAGCACCGGATGCTCGCGGACCATGTCGAGCGTATTCCAGCCCATATGGGGGATCTTCAAATTCTCCTCGCGCGGCGAAATCTTTTCGACGTCGCCGGCGATCCAGTTGAAGCCGTCCGTGGTGACGTGCTCCTTGCCGCGGGTCGCCATCAACTGCATGCCGACGCAGATGCCGAAGAACGGCCGCGCCTTGTTTCGCACGGCTTCCGTCATCGCCTCGATCATGCCGTCAAGCGCGTCCAGTCCCTTGCGGCAATCGGCGAATGCGCCGACCCCGGGCAGCACAATGCGATCGGCGCGATATACCGCTTCGGGATCGCGGGTCACGACGATTTTTTCCGCAGCATCCATGCTGCGGCTTGCGCGCTCGAACGCTTTCGCGGCGGAATGCAGATTGCCGGAGCCGTAATCGATGATGACAACGCTCACCGCGACGCTCCCGGTTCCGGAAACAATCCGATGATCTCGCTCTGCGGCAACGGCGGCGGCCGCGAAAATGGCTGGCCCGGAATATCCCGCGTCGGCGGCGGCGCACCGCGATCGACCGCCGGTTGATCGTTGAGAGCGCGCTGTTTGGCGGTCCAGCGATCGAAAAATCGCCGCTCGGCTGATTCCTCGTTGTCGGCCACCACGATGTCGAGCTGGCGCCACTTGCGCCGCGACAAGGTCCAGCGCCGGAGGCTCGCCGCTTCAAATCCCATCAGCAGCGCGATCAATACATTCGCGAAAAAGATCGCTGTACCGCCAGCGCCGAGCCTCGCCATTCCGACCTCAATCGCGAGCGTAACGACGATCCAGCCGATCAGCGCCAGCCACAGGCGATGCCAGGCGAGCCACACCGGGCCCAAAAGCGCGGCCCAGACATGAAATCCATCGCGGACGAATGCAAACCTGTCGGTCGCGCGAAGGTCCACGCCGTTCGTCACCGGAGCATGAACTGTGTAAACCGGCATCGTTACTCTCCGCCGAGAACAAGGTAATCAGCCGCCGAGCTGACCCTTGGTGGATGGCACTTCGCCCGCGGCGCGCGGATCGATCGCAACCGCCGCACGCAGTGCCCTCGCCAGACCCTTGAAGCAGGATTCGGCGATGTGATGGCTGTTCTCGCCATATAGGGTTTCGACGTGCAAAGTCACCCCGGCATTGGTCGCGAAGGCGTTGAACCATTCGCGAACCAGTTCGGTGTCGAACTCGCCGACCTTGTCGCGCGGAAACTCCACCTTGAACACCAGCACCGGCCGCCCCGAAATGTCGATCACGACGCGCGACAGCGTCTCGTCCATCGGCATGTGGATGCTGGCATAGCGGGTGATGCCGGCCATGGTACCGAGCGCCTGCTTCACCGCTTGGCCCAGCGCTATGCCGACATCCTCCGTGGTGTGATGGTGGTCGATGTGAAGGTCGCCGACCGCCTTCACTGACATGTCGATGCGCGAATGCCGGGCCAGCAGGTCGAGCATATGGTCGAAAAAGCCGATGCCGGTCGCAACCTTGGACACGCCAGACCCGTCGAGGTTCACTGTAACCTCGATGTCGGTCTCTTTGGTTTTGCGCTTGATGGTTGCTGTGCGCATAAAAAGTGCTTTCCTGTGGCCGAAAACGCGCCCTTTTAACAGGCTCATCCGGCCTTCGCTACTGCGGGATGGCCCGCTCAAGGCTGAACTTCGGCCTATGGTGACCGGAATCCGGCGCTGGCTTGCGGTTTGACGCATTTTCTCTACGCGAGCCGGTTTCCACTTCGCTCGAAAACGCTCTAGTCCGCTCCGATTGTAACCCTGCACGCCAATCCCTAAATCCCTGCCAACGCGAGGTACTCCATGCAAGCATCACAGTCGCCGTCGCCGGTCTGGCACGGCACTACCATTTTGACGGTCCGCAAGGGCGGCAAGGTGGTGATCGGGGGCGACGGGCAGGTCTCGATTGGCCAGACCGTCATCAAATCCAACGCCAAAAAGGTCCGCAAACTCGGCAAGGGCGACGTCATCGGCGGTTTTGCCGGCGCCACAGCGGACGCCTTCACGCTGTTTGAACGGCTGGAAAGCAAGCTTGAGCAATATCCGGGTCAATTGACCCGCGCCGCGGTCGAGCTCGCCAAGGACTGGCGTACCGACCGCTATCTGCGCCGACTGGAGGCGATGATGATCGTCGCCGACAAGGATGTGTCGCTGGTCCTCACCGGCACCGGCGACGTTCTGGAGCCGGAAGCCGGCGTGATGGCGATCGGGTCCGGCGGCAATTATGCGTTGGCGGCCGCTCGCGCCCTGGTCGATTCCGACAAGGATGCAGAGATCATCGTGCGCCGCGCGCTCGATATCGCCGCCGACATTTGCGTCTACACCAATCGCAACGTGACCATCGAGATGCTGCAGGGCGGCTGATCGATGGCGCCGGATTATGTTTTTCGTCCGATGGCCGCGGCCGATCTTCCGTTAATCAGGTCTTGGCTGGTATTACCTCATGTTATGGAATGGTGGGGCGATCCCGAAGAACAATATGCTTTGGTCAGCGGTGACCTCGATGAGCCGGCGATGGATCAATATATCTTTTCGATAGCTGGCAGCTCGCTTGGTTATCTTCAATGTTATGATTTGACTGAATGGAACACGGGTTTCGGACCGCAGCCGCTTGGCACACGCGGGATCGATCTGTTCATCGGCGAGCCAAGTATGATCGGACGCGGCCACGGCTCAGCTCTCATTCGCTGCTTCGTCGATAATCTGCTGCTGAGAGGCGCTCCGCGCATCGTCACGGACCCAGATCCAGCTAATAGCCGCGCGCTCCGTGCCTACGAGAAAGCGGGCTTTGAAACAGACCGCATGGTAACAACACCCGACGGTCCTGCACTTTTGATGGTACGCAGCGCATGACCACTGGCGACAGCATGGAGAATGCGCCAGCCGCCGGTCTTTCGGTCTGGCATTGGACGCTGATCGCGGGCAGCCTGATCGCCCTTCAAGCATCAATCCTGTTTGACCATAGCTCTCGCGCTTTCGTTCGAGATTTTGGTCGGGCTGCACATTCGCGATAATCTTACTCTGAGCATAATCATGCTGATCCACTCCTTTGAGGCGATTGAGGCGATCCGGCAATGGCAAGCGGGCCCGCCGATCATCTAATGCCGCTTGTGTCAGCAACATTCCAACCTACCTAGGGCCTATGACCGACTTCTCCCCCCGTGAAATCGTTTCCGAACTCGACCGCTTCATTGTCGGCCAGACCGACGCCAAGCGCGCGGTCTCCATCGCGCTGCGCAACCGCTGGCGACGGCTGCAGCTCACCGGCTCGTTGCGCGAGGAAGTGCTGCCGAAAAATATCCTGATGATCGGGCCGACCGGCGTCGGCAAGACCGAGATCGCGCGGCGGCTGGCGAAACTTGCCGGCGCGCCGTTCATCAAGGTCGAAGCCACCAAATTCACCGAGGTCGGTTATGTCGGCCGCGATGTCGAGCAGATCATTCGCGATCTCGTCGAAGTCGCGATCGCGCAGACACGGGAACGCAAGCGCAAGGACGTGCAGGCCCGCGCGCAGCTCGCGGCCGAGGATCGTGTGCTCGATGCCTTGGTCGGCGCCAACTCCAGCGCCACGACGCGCGATTCATTTCGCAAGAAACTGCGCGCAGGCGAACTCAACGACAAGGAAATCGAGATCGAGACGCAATCCTCGGGCGGAATGCCGATGTTTGAAATTCCCGGCATGCCCGGGGCGCAGATGGGCGCAATCTCGCTCGGCGACATCTTCGGCAAGATGGGCGGCCGGACCAAGACCCGCCGCCTGACGGTTGAGGATTCCCACGAGCTTCTCGTCAACGAGGAATCCGACAAGCTGTTGGACAACGATCAGCTGGTGCAGGAATCGATCCATGCGGTCGAGAACAACGGCATTGTGTTCCTCGACGAGATCGACAAGATATGCGTACGCGACGGCCGCAGCGGCGGCGATGTCTCGCGCGAAGGCGTGCAGCGCGATCTATTGCCGTTGATCGAGGGCACAACTGTCTCGACCAAGCACGGCGCGGTGAAGACCGACCATATCCTGTTCATCGCGTCGGGTGCGTTTCATATCGCCAAGCCGTCGGACCTATTGCCGGAACTGCAGGGCCGACTGCCGATCCGGGTCGAGCTGGAAGCGCTGACGCGCGACGACATGCGCCGGATTCTGACCGAGCCTGAAGCGTCGCTGATCAAGCAATATGTCGCGTTGATGCAGACCGAAGGCGTGACGCTGGACATTACCGACGGCGCCATCGACGCGCTCGCGGACGTGGCCGTGGCCGTCAATTCCAGCGTGGAGAATATCGGCGCGCGGCGACTGCAGACCGTGATGGAGCGCGTGCTCGATGAGATTTCCTTCGCCGCACCGGACCGCAATGGCGAGACGATCCAGATCGATGCCGCCTATGTGCAGAAGCACGTCGGCGATCTCGCCAAGAACGCAGATTTGAGCCGGTTTATTCTGTAATCAAAGTCGGCGCCATAGGCTGGAGCGAAGGCGCGTTTGCATGCTGAGCATCCGCCGTGTGATAGTTCGCACCTGACTTAGACGCTGTTTCCGGGTGCCGAATGAATCTGCGTGTGCGGAAAGACCCCTGGCGGTTGATGCTTGCCATCAATGTTGCCGTCCTGATCGGGGTTTTTCTCTACAAAATCACGCGCGAGCCCTACGTCCCCTACATCCATCTCTTGGTCGATTATCATTTCGGCTTTACCAAGCGCGCGCTGATCGGCGCATTCGTATCGCTGTTTTTTTCGAAGGTGCCGGTGTGGCTGGTATTCGCGCTCAGTGGCGCCGTCTGGCTTGTCACGCTCGGTCTCTTCGTCAAGCTGTTCCGGCGAACCTTCGGCCTCGACGATGAGCATATGCCGCTGTTCGTGTTCATGGCCGGCTCGCCGTTCTTTTTGAAAAACTTCATGCATA
>Ga0208984_1000091_pt1 | contig 12302 bp, 15 predicted proteins | sample MedBloCAOM3_M3_FD_187851 | JGI IMG/M metagenome (GOLD analysis project Ga0208984, IMG submission 187851) | Forest soil microbial communities from El Dorado National Forest, California, USA - Mediterranean Blodgett CA OM3_M3 (SPAdes) (version 2) | ecosystem: Environmental > Terrestrial > Soil >... | reverse complement strand
CAGGGCCGCGAGGTCCTGAAAGAGCAGGATGCCCAGCACGAGACGGCCTTGGTGGCTGCTGACGTCGCCCTGGTCGACCAATTGCTTAAGGGTGATGGCGGTCGATGACATTGCAACTGCGGCGCCGAGCAACACCGCGGTCGGTAGGCCGACACCGCACAGCATGGCAAGTCCCGCCACAATCGAAACGGTGAAGCCGACTTGCAGGCTGCCAGCGCCGAAAACGTCGCGACGTGCGGCAATCATCGCCGAGAGCGAAAACTCAAGACCCACCATGAACATAAGAAAAATGATGCCGAGTTCGGCCAGAAATCTCGTTTCGTCGCTCGTCGCGATGAGTTGTAAACCGTGAGGCCCAATCACCAAGCCAGCCAACAAGTAACCTCCGGCCGCCGGAAGCCTTGCGCGCGCGACCAGGCTGATGGCGCAGACGGAGGCAAGGATCACGACTAGCGTCTTGATCAACAGGGCGTCGACCATGCGCAGCTCCGATGCGCGTCACGTTCACTGTATCGTACCAATTAGTCGGCGCCCTGATGGGCGTCAAATTTCGCCCACCTTTGGAAATGCGCGTTCACCAGTCGTCATGGCTGACAATCGTCAATGTGACACGGCGGATGAAGCGTAATCTCCCTCTTGCGGAACTCCGCGTGACGCTCGGGCGCCACTCGGTGTCAGTGGACACGGCCATGATGAAAGCGACCGATACGATCACGGTGATTGAAGGCTATGACGCGATGCGCGTCTTCCTCGAGGCTGTTTGGCGCCGCCATGATAAGCCCATCGAGGAGATCGCGTTTCTGCTTGGCAGCTTGAAATGGGCCGATGGGTCGCCGGTCGATCCCGTCATGTGGCAAGACTGGTTGGCAGCCGTTCAAATTGCGGTGTCAGCCGGACGCTGTGAGATCGCCGCGGGCCGGTGACCGCGTTACCACAGCGTTCGCGCAAAATACGTTTGCACTCAACAAGTCGTTTAAAGCATTGCCAGCGGTGTCGCCTCGGTGGGCGCGGGAAACGCGCGGTCGAGCGCGGCGAGATCCTCTCTCGTGAGGTAGAGCGCGAGTGCAGCGTGATTTTCCCGCACATGGGCGACGTTGGCCGCCTTCGGAATGGCCACAATACCGTCCTGTCGGAGCAGCCAAGCGAGTGCGACTTGCGCGGGCCGCGCGCCATGTCGAGCAGCTACGTCTCTTAGGTCTCTATGGTTGAGCAGCCGCCCTTGCTCGATCGGCGAATAGGCCATGATCGGGATGTTTCGGCTGCGGCACCAAGGCATCAGATCGTACTCAATGCCACGCCGCGTGAGGTTATAGAGTACCTGATCGGTCGCAACCTTCGCGCCGCCGTCGAGTCTCCAAAGCTCGATCATGTCTACTACGTCGAAATTGCTGACGCCCCAATAGCGAATTTTGCCTGCTTCGACCAGCGCGGCAAACGCGTCAAGCGTTTCCTCGAGGGGTACATTGCCGCGCCAGTGCAGCAGATAGAGATCGAGGCGGTCCGTTCCAAGGCGCCGCAGGCTATGCTCGCACGCGGCGATTGTCCCCGGCCTTGTCGCATTTTCGGGGAGCACCTTGCTGACAAGGAACAGCTCGTCGCGGCGTCCGGCGATCGCTTCACCAACGAGTGCCTCGGCTCCGCCGTCGGCGTACATCTCCGCGGTGTCGATCAGCGTCATGCCGAGATCGATGCCGACGCGAAGCGCCGCAACTTCGTCCTTTCGACGCCGCGCGTCTTCAGCCATGCCCCATGTCCCCTGGCCAAGCGAAGGTATCGCCTCGCCCGAGGGCAACCTCGTGGTACGGACGCCGTGTGCCGAATTGGCAGGTTGGACCGTCATGGCAGCTGCGCCCGCTATGTGAGCGAATTCGAACACGCTATTGCGTGGTTGCTTCGCCGCGTTTTCCCTGTGTGTGAAGCGATCCTACTGGCCTATTCGCACACGGGTGATTTCTTGTCCTCGGTCATTCGTCACGAGAATGGAGGAGCCATGCCAGCTCTCATCTGGCGCAAGTTCTTGGGCGAGAACGAAAGCATGCGCCACCGCGTCGTCAGTCGTGCAAAAAACGGATCCCGTTTCGTCCGGATACCGGCTGCCGTTCACAATGTGGAAATAAAATCGGCTTCCTTCAGCCAAAATCTCTGTTCTGGATTGGTCGAATGCATCCATTCTCGAAAACAAACGCTCGGTATGGCGCTGGGCTGCCAGCTTCAATGGTATGGTCACGAGATCCACAAGCGAATCGACTCTGTCAGAGAAGTCGCGACCGATCTGCTGGTGAATACCGAAGATAACGCGATGGCTCGAGGTCTCGACGAGCCGCGCTCCCAAGATATCGCGGACGCCGCACGTCAATACAAAATCGTTGTACCACTCGCTCGCTCGTAATAGCCGGTCCGGCAGACACTCGGAGAGCTTTTTCCAGCTTCCATCGAGCAATGGCGCGTACGGGTCCACAGCGGCGTAGTGCCGGACGTAGTCGGGCTTGAACCCGGCGCTGATGCCGGAAAAGCAGGCCTCATCCACATTCTCCGTGCTCTTGTTAGAAATGATCAATGCCGCGCCCGCGACGCCCATGGCGTCCGTCAACGCCTCCAGCGCCCGGGGCCACGCCTCAGGCGAGACAGCGGCATCGTCAATCGTCGAAACAAGAGAGGACATGGCGAATCGCATCCTGGATCTCGACTGATGGAATTTAGCAACCTTAAAAATTTTTGAGGTGAGTCGAGTTGATGGCCGTCAAACTATTTCGCCGAAAAGGCATATTCGCATCAGAACGAAATCTGCGACATTCCATTGATATTCGTCAAGGCGCGGCCAGTGGTCGCGATGAAAGAAGGCAACCGGCGACATTGGGTCTGTCGTGCCGGCCGCGGGAGATCCGCCGCTTCTTATGCAAAGGGATCGCGTCATGCTGATCACCGTCTGCCGTCTCTACGATTCATGCATCGATGCCAATCGGGTCATCATCGCGCTCGAAGCTGCGGGCGTACCACCGTCGGAAACCAGCCTGATTTCAAACAATTCCGACACCTGGTACCGGGCCGCAAAGACCGCCAGCATTGTCCCTGCGCAGAAGGATGGCGCGGCCAGCGAAGCCGATGGCAAGGTCGAGGGAGCGGCCGTCGGGGCTGCGATCGGCGCAACAGCGGCGACCGCGGCCAGCCTCATCACCATGCTTGCGATCCCCGGGGTCGGCGCCGTGGTTGGCGCCGGATGGCTCGCCGCCATGTTGGGCAGCATGGCGATCGGAGGCGTGGCCGGCGGCCTGCTTGGGGCGCTGACCAATGCCGGCATCAGCGAGAAAGATGCGCAGGTCTTTGTCGAGGGCGTGCGCCGCGGCGGAACGCTGGTCGCTACGCGGGTGCCGCAGACCGAATTGCCGCGAGTAGAGGCGATGATGGATCACTCCGCGGTGAACCTTCAGGAACGCTGCGACCTTTACCGCAAATCGGGCTGGCAGTCGTTCGATCCAAACGCCGTGCCCTATACCGCCGATCAGGTTCGCAGCGAACGCGCACTGCATGCTCACTAGCAGACTTGCCGGAATTTGATGTCCGTCAAGGCCGCGATGAGCCAGCCGCTCCATTCTTAGTCGATGGATAGATTTGGGTTCTGGTCGCGAATTTGCTGTTCCTTGCGCCGCAACCCTGTTGATCCGCGAATCCGGAGGTTGCAGTGGTCTTCGGGCAATTGCTGTTGGGAATCACGGTGGTGGCGGTAGTGTTGCTGCTGCTGCCGTTCCTGCTCGTGATGGCCGGCGTCGGGGCGGCTATGCTGCTCTGGTTCGTTGCTTCCGCCGCTGTGTTGGGCGCTCTGGTTTTCTGGCTGGTGTTTCCCGGCACCTACGGGCTCGCGGTCCTGCTGCTTATACTGGTCATTGGGTTGCTCCTTGTCGATAGACGATCTCGGCACGGCGCTTCCTGATGGATGCGACACCACCGACCTGTCGCTTGCGAGGCATCGCGACCCACCGATGCAACTCATGATCCCGCGCTCGGAAAGTCGAGCTAACCGCACAGGAGCAACCCATGAGCTACTACGATCCTAACGCGCGGAGAACTTCACAAGGGATGGCCGATACCCCGTCGTGGGGCGGTGCCCAGATCGATGCCGGTCTGCGCGTCCATATGCAGCGCGTCTATAGTTACATGGCCGGCGGCCTCGCGTTGACCGGTATCGTCGCTTATGCCGCCGCGGCCTCCGGTTTCTATCAAGCCATCGCTGACACGCCGCTGATCTGGATTGTCATGCTGGCGCCGCTCGGCTTCGTCCTGGCCTTGAGCTTCGGCATCCAGCGAATGAGCGCCGGAACGGCGATGCTGTTATTCTGGATCTATGCCGCCGTCATGGGCCTGTCGCTGGGGGGCATCTTCCTGGTGTTCACCGGGACCTCGATCGCGCGCGTGTTCTTTATCACTGCCGCGACCTTCGGCGCGATGAGCCTCTACGGCTATACGACCAGGACCGATCTTTCGAATTTTGGCTCGTTCCTTCTGATGGGACTCATCGGTATCGTCATCGCCTCCATCGTCAACATCTTTATTGGGTCAAGCGCTCTTCAGTTCGCCATCTCCATCATCGGCGTCATCGTATTCGTGGGCCTTACCGCATATGACACGCAGCGTATCAAGGAGATATATCTCGAATCGGACACGGTTGAAGTCGCAGGCAAGAAGGCAGTGCTCGGTGCGCTGGCGCTCTATCTCGACTTCATAAATCTTTTCATGCTGCTGCTTCAATTGTTCGGTCAGCGCCGACAGAGTTGACGCAATAACCCGCGAGGATTGACAGCGATGGCGCGCTTTCTGATCGTGCTCGGCCTTGCAATCCTGGTGGCCGGCCTGCTTTGGCCCTATCTGAGCCGGATCGGGTTGGGACGGCTGCCCGGCGACATCGTGATCGAGCGAGAGAATGTGACGTTCTACTTCCCGCTGATGACATGTCTGCTTGTGAGCGTGCTGTTCAGCCTGGTCTTTTGGGTCGTGAACCGCTGAAACGGCGATCCGGTCATCGCACCGGATGTCGGGCCCCGCGCGTCGTTGTGCCAGGGGAAGCTGCTGGTGCGCGCTTCGGAGCTGTCGCAACCTTCCGGGCGTCCAACATTCCATGCAAGTGCGCTGTCGCGATCTCAATGTCATAGTGTTGGTACTGGCCCGCGCGGCTTTCCGCAGTGAGCACGCCACAGCGGTGGACATTTTTGAAATCCCCATAGGGAAATTCGTAGTGTCCCTTGGTCTCGTCCGGCTTTTCGTCGTTGATTCCCAAATACCACTTGCCGTATTCGGCAAAGCCGTGGAGGCGAATGAATTCATTTTCCTGCTGTGCGGACGGCCGGTGCTCGCTCCACGCATCGCGCTCGTCGAATACAAATCTTCCTTTGTTGATGAGCTCCTTGGCATGCTCATATGCCCGTCGGTTAAGGGTCACGGCCATGGATGTTCTCCTCTTCAAGTCGTTACGCATCCAGTATCGGCGTGGGTTTGCCTAGGACGATGCCTCGTAACAGACAAAACAGGACACGCGGCGCCATGACGGCAATCAATTTTCGAATCGTTTTGTCGATCGCTGCCGCAAATTGACGTCACGTCCCAAGGTGAGTGCCGGGCAATTCCGTAGCAGTTCCGTCGCAGCAGACCGAAAGCGCAACAAGAAATGATTCCAAAAACGGCCAGCCTATCGTTGACGGATGCCAATGCCAGGCGTGTGCCGAGGTATTACGCTCGGTACTGATATGGGCCGAGCGTCCGGAACCAGGTCGAATGTCTGGCGCTCGATTTTTATCGAAACGAAGGAGTGGAGGTCGCGTGATGACAAAAACCCTGGCCACCCTCGCGGTTGGTGCAACAGTCGCAATAGGTGCAGTTGCTAGCCCGACGGCGGCAGACGCCCGATGGCGTCACCATGGCTTCCCAGTCGCCCCCGTCGTCGGCGGCTTGGCGGCAGGAGCCCTGCTTGGCGCTGCGCTGGCAGCACCAAGATACTACGACGATTACGCGTACTACGAACCCGCCTATTTCGGGCCGCATTGTTACATGCGGAGCGAACGCTTCTGGGACGGATGGCGTTGGCGCGTACGCCGCGTGGAGGTTTGCTGACGCAGCGCGCATCCAGCCGCAATTGCGGCAAAGAAGACCCGGCGCCCGGCGCTGCCGGGCTTCTTTTCGCTGCCGGCCGACAGATGTCAGGTGATCCCGGTACACCGCATCGCTCAATCAGCGGCCCTGTACCTTGACCGGCATCAATGCCCACGAAAGCACGGACCTCGACAATGCCCTCCGTGACGGCTTCACGCCGTCTAGCGGAGCATTTCGATGATCAAGGACATTATCGTCAATCTGGAGCACAAAATCGCGCGCGATCCGGCCCGCGATTTTGCCATCACCATTGCGGAGACCTTTGACACCCACGTCGTCGGAATCGCTTTCGGATATGCGCCGGGTTTACCGGGCTACGCGATGCTGGAAATTCCGCCCGATATTATGGCCCAGATGATCGCTGAGAGCGAGAAAGTCGCTTTGGCGGCGATAGAACGTTTCGAGGCCGCCGCCAGGCGCAGCCTGGTTTCCGCGGAGCACCGCCTGCTCAAATCGATAGGGGCGGACGCGCCGTTGCTCCTGTCGACGCTCGCCCGGCGCTTTGATCTCAGCGTATTCATGCAATCCGAGCCTGACGGCGTGGATAACGATGACATGATCGAAACTTCGCTGTTCGAGTCCGGGCGTCCGCTCATCGTGGTGCCGTACATCCAGAAGGAGGGGCTAAATCTCGACCATATGGTGTGCTGCTGGGACGGCAGCCGCGCAGCGGCACGTGCCATCAACGATGCGCTGCCGCTATTGGTCAAGGCGATGACGGTCGACCTGCTGATCGTGCTGAACGAGAAGACCACCAGCGCCGGGAACGAAATTCGCGGCGCCGAAATCGCGAAACATCTCGCGCGCCATGATGTCAAGGTCCAGATCGTAACCGTCCCGGCGCCCGACATCGACGTCACCAATGCTATTCTGTCTTACGTCGCCGACGTTTCCGGAACGCTGATCGTAATGGGTGGCTACGGCCACGCAAGATTGCGCGAGGTCATTCTGGGGGGCGTGACTCGCGATATGCTGAAGACGATGACCGTTCCGGTGTTCATGTCGCATTGATTGAATAACCAGCCGTCTCGCGTCAGGAGCCAGCACCATGCGGCCCGGTCTGTATGCCTTCGCTGCCGCCGCCGCCTTCCTCGGGGCGACGACGTATATCGGTCTTGTCGAGCAGCCGGCTCGGCTTGCCTTGGGCAGCCGTGCGATGATTAAGGAATGGACACGGAGCAACCGGCGCGGCACGCTGATGTTGTCGGTTCTTGCCGTCGTCTCGGCAATTCTCGCCTACATCCAATTCAGGTCCAATGGCGACGTACGCTGGCTCATTGGCGGCGCCACGATCCTGGCGAGTTGGCCTTATGCCTATTTTGTGATGGTGCCGGTGAACGTCTGGCTCTGCACCCTTCCGGGAACAGCCGCCTCGCCGGTGCGCAAACTGATGCGGGACTGGGGATTGCTGGAATGGGGGCACGCCTTGATCGGGCTTGCCGCCGTATGCGCCTTCGCGTGGGCACTGGAGTGGCCGGTGTGATTGACGGCCATCAATGCCGATGTGCGATGCTTCGGCCAACATCTTTTCATTCCGGGCCGAATGAAGGTCTCTGGGCTGGCGCTGAATGAGGGGCCGATGCTTCACATCGATATTCCGACCCTGGCGGAGTTCAAGGCCCTCGCGCAGATCAAGGGCGAAACTTGCGTTTCCCTGTACTTGCCGACATCCCGCTTGGGCAAGAACGCCGGGACCAATCGCACCGCGTTCAAGGACATCGCCAGGGAAGCACTGTCGCAGTTGAAGGAAGGCGGTGCCGACAAGAACAAAATCACCGTTTTCGAGGAGCGGTTCGATCGTCTCGCAGGAACCGACCATGACGTTCAGGATCAAGACAAGATCAGAAAGCTCCAGCGCGCGAAGCCAGACCCGATCGAGTCGTTCTGGCACTATCAGGCGAACGGGTTGGCGGTGCTCGCCACTGCCGGCATGATGCGAACGTTCCGGCTGCCTAACTCGCCAAAACCGCTGGCCGAAGTGGCGGACCGATTTCATCTGACGCCACTGATACGAGCCATGACGTCGCCGCACGATATCTTCGTGCTTGCGCTGGCGGAAGAAAGCGTCCGGCTGGTCCACGCGTTCGCCAATTTTCCGCCGCAGCGGCTGCAGGTTCCAGACCTTCCTGCAAATGCGGAGGAAGCGACACGACGCCCGTCCTTTCACGTACGGGCTCCGCGCCGCAGGCTGCAGAACCTGGAAGGCGAAAAGGTACTGTTGCATCAGTACGTAAGGAAAGTCGAGCATGCCGTACAGGGCGCACTCGCTGGACAAAACGCACCACTGGTTCTTGCCGCGGAGGAGCCGCTTGCGTCGATGTTCCGTTCGGTCAACACCTATCCGAAGCTGGCGGATGAGATGATCGAAGGAAATCCGGACCAGATAACGGATGGCGAGTTGGAAGACGCCGCGATCCCGATCCTCGACCGTCTCTATTCACGCGAACTGAAGGCGGTGATCGCGCTCTACGACGAGTTGAAGCCACGACGCGCTACGACAGACGTCTCCTACGCCGCGCATGCGGCAACCGCAGGCGCCATCGAGCAGCTTCTCGTCGATCTCGATGCAGTTGTTCCCGGCCTCGTCAGCGACATCGACGGCAGCGTGACATATTCAGCCTCTGATGATGCCGAAACCTATAGCGTCGTCGACGAAGTCGCGCGACGTGCGCTGTATACGGGGGCCAGAGTGCTGGGCGCGCGGCAGGAAGAAATGCCAGATCGGGCTCCGCTGACCGCCATCCTCCGCTATGCGTTCCACTGAGACGCCGTGGTTCTCGGCACGGCGCCCATCATCAGATATCTTTGGCGCGATCGGAAATGTCCATCGCGTGAATATCCCTCAGCAGGCAACGCAGCCCGTGCAATTGATCCAGCAGGTGCAGAACGATCGCAATGCCCTCGTCGTTCACACCGAAATCCACCTTGAGATCCCTGATCAGCCGCACCCGCGCGAGGTCGGCGTCCGAAAAATCAAGCGTTTTTCCGCTGCTGACAGGAACCAGCCATTCCGCTTCCACCCAGGCATCCAGCGTCGGAGTATCAAGATGCGATCGGCGGACGAATTCCTGGGTCTCCATTGTCACACTCCCATGGATTGCCGCGGACTGTCCGCCTCGGGCTGCCACTGCGCGACGAAACGTTCGAGTTTCGGATCCGGCTTTTGTGGAAGCATCAGCTTGAGCGTGACGTATTGATCGCCCTTGCTGCCGTCGGAACGCGGCACGCCGCGTCCCTTCAGCCGGAGAACGCGACCGGTGCTTGACCATTTTGGCACCGCCACCGTGACCGTTCCACTGGGGGTAGGCACCTTGATCTTTGCGCCCAGCACCGCCTCCTTCAGGGAGATCGGCAGATCCAGATAGATGTCGTCGTCTTTGCGGGAAAAGTAGGGATGCGGCAGGACGCTTATCTCGATCAGCGCATCGCCTGGTGAACCCTCGCCCACCGCCGGGCGACCTTTGCCTTTCAAGCGCAGAATCTGGCCATCCCGCGTCCCCGGCGGAATGTTAACGTCCAGCGTGGTGCCGTCAGGAAGAACAATGGATTGCTTGCCGCCGTTGACGGCATCAAGAAAAGAAAGATCGAGGTGATAGCGGACGTCCTGGCCCCGCCGGCGGCGGCCCGCGCGGCCTTGGCGGCCGAAGATCTCCGAAAGAATATCTTCGCTCCCGGAGAAATCGCTGAAATCGGCAAAGCCTGAGTTGTTGTTGTAGGCTGACCAGCCATCCTGATCGGCGAAATCCCTGTAGTACTGCCGGCGTGGCCGCTCGGTGCCTGAAGCGTCGATTTCTCCGCGGTCAAAGCGCGCGCGCTTCTCTGGATCGCTCAAGATTTCGTTGGCGGCCGAAATTTCCTTGAACTTCTCTTCAGCGATCTTGTTGCCGGGATTCAGATCCGGGTGCAGCTTTTTCGCCAGGCGGCGATAGGCCTTTTGAATATCGTCCTGCGTAGCGTCCTTTTTCACGCCCAGCGTTGTGTAAGGGTCCGCGGCCACTGCCCACTCCTGTTTGCATGTCGGCAAAGCCGAGCGAATGCGGCGTCATTGTTCCGCCGCCTGCGACGATCGCTGCGGAGACCTGGCCACGACAACACGCGCTGGCCGCAACAGACGATCGTGAAGCATGTAGCCATCTTCCAAAACCTGGGCCACGTTGCCGGGGGGTTGTTCCGTCTCTTCCGTCTCCATCACCGCTTCGTGCTTCATGGGATCGAACGGCTCGTTGAGAGCGTTGACTTCCTCGACGCCGAAGCGATTCAGGATCTGTGTCAAGATGCGGTCGGTGGCCGCAACGCCCTGTATCAATCCGTCGCCTTTTGCAGCCTCGGCATCGGGCGCGCCGGCACCCAGGGCACGGCGCAAATTGTCGACAACCGGCAACAACTCGCGGGCAAAGTTCGCGATCGCGTATTGCTGGGCGTCTTCCGTGCGCCGCTCACCCTGACGCCTTGTATTCTCGATCTCGGCCAGCGCCCGCATCAACCGCTCACGCAACGACGCAATTTCGGATGTCGGGTCGCTGTCTTTGGTTTCGCCCGTAGCTGAGGGATCAACATCGTCGTCCATGGTGTTTGTCGCCATGTCCATACTCCCGATCTTATACTCCGACGTCTCCCGCGTCGCGTCTGAGCCCTGATGTTTCAGGACGCTCTACGGTCGCGAGGATCGACTTCCTCGAACTCGGCATCGACGACGCCTTCGCCGGAAGAGCCGCCTCCGTCACCGGACGATCCCGCTTGCCCCCCGGCGCCTTGCGACGCTGCGCGATTCAGGGCTTCGCCTATCTTGGACGCTGCCTGCTGCAGACGTTCCGTTGCCTGACGGATTGTTTGCACGTTTTCCGATGTCAGATTTTGCTTGGCTTCGGCGATGGCCTGCTCGACCTGCTGCTTGACGTCGGCGGGGATCTTCGTCTCCGCCTCCTTCAGTGCTTTCTCGGTGCTATAGATCGCCGCATCGGCCTGGTTGCGCGCTTCGACGAGCTCCTTGCGGCGCTTGTCTTCTTCGGCATGAGCTTCGGCCTCCTTCACCATCTTCTGGATATCGGCCTCGCTCAGGCCGCCGGATGCCTGAATCCGGATGCTCTGCTCCTTGCCGCTCGCCTTGTCCTTGGCCGATACGTTGACGATGCCGTTGGCGTCAATATCGAAGGTGACCTCGATTTGCGGCACGCCCCGCGGCGCCGGCGGAATCCCGACCAGATCGAATTGGGCGAGCAGCTTGTTGTCGGCCGCCATCTCTCGTTCGCCCTGGTAGACGCGGATGGTGACCGCCGTCTGGTTATCCTCCGCCGTTGAAAAGACCTGACTCTTCTTGGTCGGTATGGTGGTGTTGCGGTCGATCAGTTTGGTCATGACGCCACCAAGGGTCTCGATTCCGAGCGACAGTGGCGTAACGTCGAGCAGCAGCACATCCTTGACGTCACCCTGCAGCACACCGGCCTGGATCGCGGCGCCGATTGCGACCACTTCGTCCGGATTGACGCCCTTGTGCGGTTCCCGCCCGAACAGCTTCTGCACAATTTCCTGCACCTTCGGCATGCGGGTTTGTCCGCCAACCAGCACGACCTCGTTGATTTCGGACGCCTGCAGACCCGCGTCCTTCAATGCAGCCTTGCACGGCTCGATGGTGCGCTGGATCAGGTCGTCCACCAGTGCTTCCAGCTTTGCGCGCGAGAGCTTGATGGCAAGATGCTTCGGCCCGTTCTGATCCGCCGTGATGAATGGCAGATTCACCTCGGTCTGAGTGGCGCTCGAGAGTTCGATCTTGGCCTTCTCGGCGGCATCCTTGAGCCGCTGCAACGCAAGGCGATCCTTGCGCAGATCGATGCCATTCTCTTTGCGGAATTCATCAGCCAAATAGTCCATGATCCGCTTGTCGAAATCCTCACCGCCGAGGAAGGTGTCGCCGTTGGTCGCTTTGACCTCGAACACGCCGTCGCCGACCTCGAGAATGGAAATGTCGAACGTGCCTCCGCCCAGGTCATAGACGGCGATCTTGCCGCTTCCCTTCTTATCGAGTCCGTAGGCAAGCGCGGCTGCGGTGGGCTCGTTGATGATACGCATCACGTCAAGTCCGGCAATCCGGCCGGCGTCCTTTGTCGCCTGGCGCTGGGCATCGTTGAAATAGGCTGGGACGGTGATCACTGCCTGCGTGACGGTGG
>Ga0208984_1000089_pt1 | contig 12341 bp, 9 predicted proteins | sample MedBloCAOM3_M3_FD_187851 | JGI IMG/M metagenome (GOLD analysis project Ga0208984, IMG submission 187851) | Forest soil microbial communities from El Dorado National Forest, California, USA - Mediterranean Blodgett CA OM3_M3 (SPAdes) (version 2) | ecosystem: Environmental > Terrestrial > Soil >... | reverse complement strand
TGCGCCTCCCCTGCTCGGCGTGCGCGGCGCGCAGGAGGCGCTGATGCGGCCGACCATTGCGATCGTCGGCTCGCGTAACGCCTCGGGCGCCGGCCTCAAATTCGCTGCTTCCCTGGCGCGCGATCTTGGGGAAGCCGGTTTTGTCATTGCCTCGGGGCTGGCGCGCGGCATCGATCAGGCGGCGCATCGCGCCAGCCTCGAGAGCGGCACCGTGGCGGTGCTGGCGGGCGGTCACGACCGCATCTATCCGCCCGAGCACGAGGATCTGCTGGCAACGATCATCGAGTCCGGCGGAGCTGCGATTTCCGAAATGCCGCTCGGCCATGTGCCGCGCGCCCGCGATTTTCCACGGCGCAATCGGCTGATATCTGGCGTGGCGCTCGGCGTCGTCGTGGTGGAGGCAGCTCATCGCTCGGGATCGCTGATCACGGCGCGGATCGCCGCCGAACAGGGCCGCGAGGTGTTCGCCGTGCCGGGCTCGCCGCTCGATCCGCGCGCCGCCGGCACCAACGATCTCATAAAACAGGGCGCGACGCTGACCACAAAGGCATCAGACGTCATCGATGCCGTCGAGCCGATTATGGGACGGCCGATCGAGTTGAGCGAGCCTGATGATGAGCCGCTGGATTTTGAGCCCGACGCCAGCGATCGCGCGCGCATCGTCGATTTGTTGGGACCAAGCCCGATTCTGCTCGACGACCTGATCCGGATGGCCGGGACCTCGCCTGCGATCGTGCGCACCGTGCTGCTCGAACTCGAACTCGCAGGACGGCTCGAGCGCCACGGCGGCGGGCTGGTGTCGCTGATCTAACGCGCGACTTCTTCGACCGGCAGATCAGCCGCGCCGTTGCGCCGATCGAACCGCGCCCGCGCGTCTTTGATCTCGGTCTGATGATCGCTGGCCCACTTGCCCAGCGCCTCAACCGGTTGCCACAGCCCGCGTCCGAGATCGGTCAGTTCGTAATCGACCCGGGGCGGAATGGTCGGGAATACGGTTCTCGTGACCAGCCCATCGCGTTCAAGGCCGCGCAGCGTCAGGGTCAGCATTCGCTGCGAGATGCCGCCGACCATGCGCTTGATCTCGTTGAAGCGCCGCGGGCCATTGCCGAGCAGCATGATGACGAACACGCTCCATTTGTCGCCGACCCGCGCCAATATCGACGCGACCCCACGGCAATCGCTGTCGAGGTGCGGCTGAGGCGGAAGGACAGGCACTTTTTTGTGCTCGGGTTTCAATGCTGTGCTCGGGTTTCCAAAATGTGCGTTCTTGCGGGGTTTGTGGACAGTCACTCATATAGTCTCAGTTACAAACTTATACCAAGGGTGACCACCATGAAACTCCTCCATATCGACTCCAGTGTCCTCGGCCCCCATTCCGTCAGCCGCCAGATTTCCGCCGCAATCGTGGATCGCCTGCGCAAGGCCACGCCGGGCCTCGAAATCGTCTATCGCGACCTGTCCTCGACGCCGCTGGCGCATCTTTCGGGTTCGCATCTCGCCGCCGCGCAAGGAACTGCAGCCGATGCCGCCCTGCAAGGCGACCTCGCCGCCGGTCAGGCCGTGATGGACGAGTTCCTTGCCGCCGACATCGTGGTGCTTGGCGCTCCCATGTATAATTTCACGATTCCGAGCCAGCTCAAGGCCTGGATCGACCGCATCCTGGTGGCGGGCAAGACTTTCAAATACGGCGCGGAAGGCGCGGAAGGATTGGCCGGCAACAAGCGCGTGATTGTCGCGATCTCGCGCGGCGGATTCTACGGCGCAGGCACGCCGGCGGCGGTGGGCGAACATCTGGAAACTTATTTGCGCTGGGTGTTCGGCTTCATCGGCGTCACAAATCTTGAATTTATTTCCGCCGATGGAGTCCAGGTCGGACCGGAACACCGCGAGAAAGCGCTTGCAGGTGCCTTGCAAGCTGCAACCAACCTCCACGCGGCGTAAGATAAGAGGAGACGCGACACCGCCTGCCGTCATCGACATCCGCGGCGGCCTGAGCGACGCCGCGGCCCGACGCGTCACGACAAATTACGTTTGCCGCGAAGCCGGAGGCGTTCCTCTGCTTCCATTTGCGCCATTTCGAGCAGACGGATGAGCAGGCCGAGATTGTGGCGCCGCGCCACCCGGGCAAGGTCGGTGACCGTTTCCACAATGAAGGCCGCGGCCTCATCCGGGCCGCCATCCCAGGGCGGATCATCGGTTCGCGAATTGCCATCCCGGCCCGAGGATGTGCACGTTCGCCGGCGCCCTGTTTTGGTCAAAAAATTACATCCGGTAGCGTGTGTCTAGAAAATATGCCCTTTTTGAGAGCGCAACTATGGGACGCAACCAGAGCCTTTATCGGTTCTGATGGATCAGAACCGGGTCCTCCAGCACGCCCGACGCAAAACCAGATTGCGTTTCGTCTGCTATAAAGGAGCGACTCCGGCTCACCGGACCATCGTCCGATCAGAGGATATTGCCCCAATCTCCAGATTTGGGTTGCGTGTGTGGCAGAAGGAACACATTTCTATTCACTCTGGCGGGCTGCCGCCCTTCTCCAGCAAGTGCGGGCATGAGGGCTGAGGGTGTCGAAACGCTTCTACATCCACCGCTCATTGCCGGGTGCTTTCGCGTTTTGAAAACACGTCGTCCCCGCGTTCGCGCAAGCTAAGTCGCGGCCTTGGGCGATGTCTTCAACACCTGTCGATTTGACAGGGGGCCCCGCTGCACCCATGTTCGCTACGAAACGGCCGACGCGAGTCTCGCGGAACCGGCCCTTATTTTTCCCGTAAGCCATTGGAATAACATGAATATCGTCATTGTCGAGTCGCCGGCGAAAGCCAAGACGATCAACAAATATTTGGGCTCCTCCTACGAGGTTCTGGCCTCGTTCGGCCATGTTCGCGATCTCCCGGCCAAGAACGGATCGGTCGACCCGGAGGCCAACTTCCAGATGATCTGGGAGGTCGACCCCAAGGCGGCAGGCCGGCTCAACGACATTGCCCGGGCGCTGAAGGGAGCCGACCGGCTGATCCTCGCAACTGACCCCGATCGCGAGGGCGAAGCGATTTCCTGGCACGTGCTGGAGGTCCTGAAAGAAAAGCGCGCGCTCAAGGACCACAAGATCGAACGCGTGGTGTTCAATGCCATTACCAAGCAGGCGGTCTCCGAGGCGATGAAGCATCCGCGCCAGATCGATGGCGCGCTGGTTGACGCCTATATGGCGCGTCGCGCGCTGGATTATCTGGTCGGCTTCACGCTCTCGCCGGTGCTGTGGCGCAAATTGCCGGGCGCGCGCTCCGCGGGCCGCGTGCAGTCGGTGGCGCTGCGGCTGGTATGCGACCGCGAACTCGAGATCGAGAAATTCGTCCCCCGCGAATACTGGTCGCTGGTAGCGACCTTGACGACGCCGCGCGGCGATGCGTTCGAGGCGCGGCTGGTCGCCGCCGACGGCAAGAAGATCCAGCGGCTCGACATCGGCACCGGCGCTGAGGCGGAAGATTTCAAGAAGGCGATCGAAGCCGCCAACTTCACGGTTTCGACCGTCGAAGCAAGACCCGCGCGCCGCAATCCGCAGGCGCCGTTCACCACCTCAACCCTGCAGCAGGAAGCCAGCCGAAAATTGGGCTTTGCGCCCGCGCATACCATGCGGATCGCGCAGCGGCTCTATGAAGGCATCGATATCGGCGGCGAGACCACCGGTCTCATTACCTATATGCGAACCGACGGCGTGCAGATCGCGAACGAAGCGATCACGGAGACGCGCAAGGTGATCGGCGAGGATTATGGCAACGCCTATGTGCCAGACGCGCCGCGCCAATATCAGACCAAGGCCAAGAACGCGCAGGAAGCGCACGAAGCCATCCGTCCGACCGATTTGTCGCGCCGCCCGGCCGAGATGCGCCGGCGCCTCGATACCGATCAGGCCCGGCTTTATGAATTGATCTGGATCCGCACCATCGCGAGCCAGATGGAATCGGCCGAACTGGAGCGCACCACCGTTGATATCGCCGCCAAGGCAGGCTCCCGCGTGGTGGAACTGCGCGCCACCGGCCAAGTGATAAAATTCGACGGCTTCCTTGCGCTCTATCAGGAAGGCCGCGACGACGACGGCGACGACGAGGACTCTCGCCGGCTCCCCGCCATGAGCGAAGGCGAAGCGCTCAAGCGCAAGGACCTCGCCGTCACCCAGCATTTCACCGAACCGCCGCCGCGATTCTCCGAAGCTTCGCTGGTCAAGCGCATGGAAGAGCTCGGCATCGGCCGTCCCTCAACCTATGCCTCGATCCTGCAGGTGCTGAAGGACCGCGGCTACGTCAAGCTCGAGAAGAAGCGCCTGCATGGCGAGGACAAGGGCCGCGTCGTCGTCGCGTTCCTGGAGAATTTCTTCGCGCGCTACGTCGAATATGATTTCACCGCCGATCTGGAAGGGCAGCTCGACCGCATCTCCAACAACGAAATCTCCTGGCAGCAGGTGCTGCGGGATTTCTGGGGCGACTTCATCGGCGCCGTCAACGAGATCAAGGATCTCCGCGTCACCCAGGTGCTGGATGCGCTCGACGCCATGCTGGGGCCGCACATCTATGCCCCGCGCGAGGATGGCGGCGATCCCAGGCAGTGCCCGACCTGCGGCACCGGCAGGCTCAACCTCAAGGCCGGAAAATTCGGCGCCTTCGTCGGCTGCTCCAACTATCCGGAATGCCGCTACACCCGCCCGCTGGCAGCCGATAGCGAAGCCAGCGCCGATCGCATTCTCGGCAAGGATCCGGTGTCCGATCTTGAGGTCGTGGTGAAGGCCGGACGGTTCGGTCCCTACATCCAGCTCGGCGAGCCCAAGGATTATGCGGAAGGCGAGAAGCCGAAGCGCGCCGGCATTCCGAAGAACATGTCGCCTTCCGACATCGACCTCGATCTGGCGCTGAAACTGCTGTCGCTGCCGCGCGAAATCGGCAGGCATCCGGAGACCGGCGAACCGATCACCGCGGGTCTTGGCCGTTTCGGCCCCTTCGTGCGTCATGAGAAAACCTATGCCAGCCTCGAGGCCGGCGACGAGGTGTTCGACATCGGGCTTAATCGCGCGGTGACGCTGATTGCCGAGAGGATTGCGAAGGGACCGAGCGGCCGCCGTTTCGGCGCCGATCCCGGCAAACCGTTGGGCGATCATCCGACCCTTGGCGGCGTCGCGGTCAAGAGCGGACGCTATGGCGCCTATGTCACGGCCGGTGGCGTCAACGCCACGATCCCGAGCGACAAGACGCAGGACACCATTACGCTGGAAGAAGCCATTGCGTTGATCGACGAGCGCGTGGCGAAGGGTGGCGGCAAGCCGAAGCGGGGCGCCAAGAAAGCCAAGGCGGCGAAGCCAGCCAAGGTGGAAGCGGATGCGAAGGCTCCCAAGCCGAAGAAAGCGGCTGCGAAAAAATCCGCGGCAAAGCCGAAATCCGATGCGATCAACAAGGCGCGCGCACCGGTGACGGCAACCGCCAAGACATCTCCCGCAAAGGCTGCGCCAGCGTCGAAAGCCGCCGCGAAGAAAAGCGCCGGCAAGGTCCGCGGGTAAAGTGGCAAAACAGCGCGAGCGCGGCTTTCCGGGCCGGGACGCCATCGTAGCCTTCGTCCGCGCGCATCCAGGAAAAGTCGGAATCCGCGAGATCGCGCGGGAATTCGGCCTGAAGAATGCCGACCGCGCCGAATTGAAACGCGTCTTGCGCGAACTGGCCGACGAAGGCGCGATTGAGAAGCGCGGCAAAAAAATAGGTGAAGCCGCAAGCCTGCCGGCGACCGTGATGGCTGACATCACCGGCCGCGACAGCGACGGCGAATTGATCGCGACGCCCGCCGAATGGGATGAGGTGGAAAGCGGCGAGCCGCCGAAAATCCGCATCGATATTCCCCGACGTCCGCAGCCGGGCACGGCGGCAGGTGTCGGCGACCGCGCGCTGCTGCGTGTTGAGAAGCCGGACGAAAGCGAAGGCGCCGTCTATCGCGGGCGCGTCATCAAGGTGGTCGATCACGCCAAGGTCCGCGTGCTCGGAATCTTCCGCGCCCTGCCCGGCGGCGGCGGGCGGCTCGTTCCGGTCGACAAGAAACAGGCCGGCCGGGAATTGAACATCGCCAAGGCCGACAGCAACGGCGCCGAGGATGGCGATCTCGTCAGCATCGATCTGGTGCGCTCGCGCGGTTTCGGTCTGGCCTCCGGCAAGGTCAAGGAGCGGCTCGGTTCGCTGGCATCGGAGAAAGCGGTCAGCCTGATCGCCATTCATGCCCACGAAATTCCGCAGGCCTTCTCTCCCGCCGCGTTGCGCGAGGCCGAGGAGGCAAGGCCCGCGACGCTGAAGGGGCGTGAGGACTGGCGCGACGTGCCGCTGGTCACGATCGATCCGCCCGATGCCAAGGACCACGACGACGCGGTTCATGCGGAACCTGATCCAGACCCCAACAATAAAGGCGGCTACATCGTCAACGTCGCCATCGCCGATGTCGCGTTCTATGTGCGGCCGGGCTCGGCGCTGGACCGCGACGCGCTGACGCGCGGCAATTCGGTGTATTTTCCGGATCGCGTGGTGCCGATGCTGCCGGAGCGCATCTCCAACGATCTCTGCTCGCTGGTGCCTGGCGAGCCGCGTGGCGCGCTGGCGGTGCGGATGGTGATCGGCAATGACGGCCGCAAGCGCTCGCACTCCTTTCATCGCATTCTGATGCGCTCAGCCGCCAAGCTGAACTACGCGCAGGCCCAGGCCGCCATCGACGGACGGCCGGACGATATCACCGGCCCCCTGCTCGATCCGATCCTGAAACCCCTCTACGACGCCTACGCGGTCGTGAAGCGCGCGCGGGACGAACGCGATCCGCTCGATCTCGACATTCCCGAGCGCAAGATCCTGCTGAAGCCCGACGGCACGGTCGACCGCGTGATCGTGCCGGAGCGGTTAGACGCGCATAAATTGATCGAAGAATTCATGATCCTTGCCAATGTCGCCGCGGCCGAAATGCTTGAAAAGAAGGCGCTGCCGCTTATCTACCGGGTGCACGATGAACCGACACTCGAGAAGGTTCATAACTTGCAGGAATTTTTGAAAACCCTCGATCTGCCGTTCGCAAAAAGCGGCGCGTTGCGCCCCTCCCTGTTCAATCGCGTGCTGGCGCAGGTCAAGGGACACGATTCCGAACCACTGGTGAATGAAGTGGTATTGCGCTCGCAAGCCCAGGCCGAATACGCCGCCGAGAATTATGGTCACTTCGGCCTGAACCTGCGGCGCTACGCGCATTTCACCTCGCCGATCCGCCGCTACGCCGATCTCGTGGTGCATCGCGCGCTGATCCGCGGCCTGGGGCTTGGCGAAGGCGCGTTGCCGGAAACAGAGACGCCGGAAAGCCTAAGCGAGGTCGCGGCGCAAATTTCCGTCACCGAGCGCCGCGCCATGAAAGCGGAGCGCGAAACCGCCGACCGTCTGATCGCGCATTTTCTCGCCGACCGCATCGGCGCAACCTTTCAGGGCCGCATCTCCGGCGTCACCCGCGCCGGACTGTTCGTCAAACTCAGCGATACCGGCGCTGACGGCCTGATCCCGATCCGCACGCTGGGGACTGAGTATTTCAACTATGACGAGGCACGCCATGCGCTGGTCGGATCGCGCAGCGGTGCCATGCACCGGCTGGGTGACGTTGTCGACGTTCGCTTGGTAGAAGCGGCTCCTGTCGCGGGCGCATTGCGGTTTGAACTGTTGTCGGAAGGCCGCGTCACCCCGCGCGGACGCAAACGCGAAGAAAATTCAAGGGCGCAGGTGAAAGCGCATCCGGGCCGCAGCCCGCGCAAGAAAAATCGCAGGCCAGCCAAAGGCAAGCCCGGCAAATCGAAGAAGGGCAAGTCATGACCGGGCAAGGCTTGGAAACCGTGAGCGCACACGCAAATGTCTGGCCTGAGGATTCGGCGCCGGAGGCCAAGCGCGATGTCTGGACCGCCTTGAAACGCGGATTGCGCGGCCGCTGCCCGCGCTGCGGCGAAGGCAAACTGTTTCGCGCATTTCTGAAGGTGGCTGATCACTGTTCGGTTTGCGGACAGGATTTCACGCCGCATCGCGCCGACGACCTGCCCGCCTATCTCGTCATCGTCATCGTCGGCCACATCGTGGTGCCGGCGATCCTGTGGATCGAAACTGATTATGCGCCTTCGGTGCCGCTGCAGCTCGCGATCTATCTGCCGTTCACGCTGATCGCATCATTGCTGTTGCTGCAGCCGGTGAAGGGCGCCGTGGTCGGGGTGCAATGGGCGTTGCGCATGCATGGATTTGACGAGCAAAATCCTGAAAAGTAGCGTGGCTCCCAGAGTGTTTTCAAGCGAAGTGGGTACCGGTTCGCGTGCAGAAAACGCGTTCAAACAACAGAGAGACAGAGCCTTCTCGGTTCTGATTAAATCAGAGCCGAGAAGACTCTGGAAATAAAAAGAAACGGGAGTGAGATGAGCGAAACGGAAAAGGTCGAGAAGGAGGCTGATCACCATCCTTATTACCGTCCCAAGGACGCCGCCACGCTGATCCTGGTCGATCGTACCGCCACCATCCCAAAAGTTCTGGTCGGCAAACGCCACGAAAAGGTGGTGTTCATGCCCGGCAAATTCGTCTTTCCGGGCGGGCGGGTCGACAAGTCCGACAACCGCGTTCCCGTTGCCGCACCAATTCCGAAGGCGCTTGAAGCCAACCTGCTGAAGGGTAGCCCCAAGATCACTCCGTCGCGCGCGCGCTCATTGGCGATTGCCGCGATCCGCGAGGCCTGCGAAGAAACCGGTCTGTGTCTCGGACGCAAGCGCGACGGTGCGGTGCCGGCACTCGAAGGCGCGTGGAAACCTTTTACCGAAGCCGGCCTGCTGCCCGACCCGTCCGGACTGTTTTTGATTGCCCGCGCGATCACCCCGCCGGGCCGCGTGCGGCGCTTCGATACCAGGTTTTTTACTGCGGACGCTTCAACCATCGCCCATCGCGTCGAGGGCGTGATCCATGCGGAAGCGGAATTGGTGGAATTGGTCTGGGTCGAAATCGGATCGAAGCCGCTCGCCGACCTGCATCCCATGACCAGGAATGTTCTGAACGAACTCGAAAAACGCCTCGCCACCGGCCCGCTGCGGCATGACGCGCCGGTGCCGTTCTTCCATTTCTACGGCGGCGCTATGCGGATGGATACTATTGTGACAGATCAGTGAGTGGCGCCGCCCCTGGAGCAGTAACAGCAAAACGCCTGCACCAAATTCATTTAGATTAGAACATATTGAAGATGTCGTACTTCTGATATATCACCTTCGAATCTGCAACCTCGAAGGCTGGGTGGACTTATGAAAAACTTTAACGGTCTCTTTGTTAGCGCTGCTGCTGTAGCTATCGTATTGTCCAGTTCTGTTGGAATCGCGCAAGCGGAGATCGCTTTGAACGGAATTTCCCCTAACCGCGTGACTGCCAACGGAATTTCCCCTAACCGCGTGACCGCCAACGGAATTTCCCCTAACCGCGTGACTGCCAACGGCGTTGCTGCTAAGCGGGTGGCTGCCAAACATGACAAGGCTGCTCGAAATCGGATTTCGGTCGATCCTCAAGTTGAAGTCGTTGGCGTCAAGCTGAGCAAAAATTGAATCGTTTTCTTGCGAACCTGATGTGCGGATGCTTTCGGCAGAAAACGGTATCTGGCGAATAGCATTCCTTGCTCATGTTCTGATAGCCATGTCCTCCGTGGTGCAGCCTGCAACGGCCGCACCACGGATCACCGCACAGTCGACCACCTTCATCGTTACGTTGGATGATGGGCAAAAGCTAAGTGGCTTTGATCTCAAGGGAGCTGTTCTGGATGTGGTGATTGCTGCGCAGCCGGCGCGCATCCGAATTGCCAAGATTTGGCGTGACAAGCTCAACCCCGACATCCTTTTGTACGATTTTCGCTGGCTCCGTGCTGACGGCAGTGAAAGATTCATGTGTCCGCCCGGTCCGGACGGGACACGCGCTGGCCTTCCGGTGGAGGGCCGCAGCAATGCCGCCGGCGAGATTTTAGCATCGGCGGATGGCCATTTCGAGCTCACCTGTACAGCGGGGGCGCAAGGCAAATGCGTTCGCTTCGGTTATGGTCCCTGGAAGACGACGAGAGACGGCATACCGATGCGAGATTACTACAACGCGTGCATTCATCTTGTACGTGCTGACTATGTCGGCGACGGCCACGCAACAACGCGGGACGGCACCCTGATCGACATCTATGATCACATCGGCATTCAGCAGGATGCGCCGGATCCGCATCGTCGTTTCACCTTCGAAGCAGCATTCGCAAAGGAAGGCGCGACCTGTGTCGCCCATCCTCGAATTCGCCAGCATGTGACACTGAAGGAATTGGCGCGTGATGCGCCACGGCTTGTTGGGCATCTGGGGTCGCGTCACTGCAGCGAAGCCTTAGCAGGACCGAAAGCTCTGGTCTTCGTGAAATCGCGCTAGTTTTGGCATCCGAAAGCTTGCCATACTAGCGACGAGCGAAGCGGATACGACAACCAAGAACGTGCTTGCCGAACTGGACCACCGTTTTACAACCAGCCCGCTGCGCCATGACTCGCCGGTGCCGTTCTTCCATTTGTACGGCGGCAAAATGCACAGGGATGTTTTGGGCGCGGCTTGAGTGCCGACCACCCTCTTCCGTCAATCCGGGATGCGCCGAAGGCGCAGGCCGGAATGACAGTTGTGTTGGGGACGCGCAGAAAAACGCAATAATCTTCTTCTTACACATGATGGCTTTGCCGGTAGAGGCTGCCTATCTGTGTCCAAGCGATAAATCTCAGGGATCAGCAATGGCGAAACGTCAGTTGCGGCTTGGCGCGTTCATGCGGCCGGTCAGCATTCATACCGGCGCGTGGCGCTATCCCGGCGCCTGGCCGGACGCCAATTTCAATTTTGCGCATATCAAGCGTCTGATCCAGAAACTCGAAGCCGGAAAATTCGACGCTTTCTTCATGGCCGACCATCTGGCCGTGCTGAACATGCCGATCAATGCGCTGAAGCGCAGCCATACCGTCACCTCGTTCGAACCGTTCACGCTGCTGTCGGCGCTGGCGGGCTTAACCGAACATATCGGATTGATCGCAACGGGTTCGACCACCTTCGATGAGCCATATCATGTCGCCCGCCGCTTTGCTTCCCTCGATCACATCAGTGGCGGCCGGGCTGGATGGAACATCGTCACCACATCCAATCCGGACGCGGCGCTGAATTTCGGGCTTGATGATCACATGGAGCACGCCGAACGCTACAAGCGTGCGCGCGAATTCTACGATGTGGTCACGGGCTTGTGGGATTCCTTCGCCGACGACGCCTTCGTGCGCGACGTCGAACAAGGTCTCTATTTCGATCCCGCCAGGATGCATGTGCTCAATCACAAGGGAAAATATCTCAGCGTGCGCGGCCCGCTCAACATCGCTCGCCCGGTGCAGGGCTGGCCTGTGATCGTCCAGGCCGGCGCGTCGGAGGATGGCAAGCAGCTTGCGGCGGAAACCGCGGAAGCCGTGTTCACCGGTGGCGGCAGTCTTGCCGACGGGCAAAAGCTCTATGCCGACATCAAGGGCCGCATGGACAAGCTAGGCCGCGACCGCGACAACTTAAAGATTTTGCCTGGCGCCTTCGTGGTGGTCGGCGAGAGCATCGAGGAAGCCAAGGAGAAACGCGCCAAGCTCGACAGCATGGTGCATTACGACAGCGCCATTGCGTCGCTCTCGGTTATATTGGGCACCGATGCGTCCGGTTTCGATCCCGATGGGCAACTTCCGCCGATCCCCGAAACCAATGCCTCAAAGAGCGGCCGCCAGCGGCTGGTCGACGTCGCCGCGCGCGACAAGCTCACGGTCCGGCAGCTCGCGCAGCGCGTCGGCGGTTACGGCGGGCTGGCCTTTGTCGGCACGCCCGCACTCATCGCCGACCAGATGGAGGAATGGCTGACCAGCTTCGGCAGTGACGGCTTCAACATCATGTTCCCGTTCCTGCCCGCCGGCCTCGACGACTTCGTCGATAAGGTCGTGCCGGAACTGCAAAGGCGCGGGATTTTCCGCCGCGAATACGAAGGCCGGACGCTGCGGGAAAATTTGGGCTTGCCCCGGCCGAAAAACCGGTTCTTTGAGGGTTAATCGCCTGAATCCGGCAGCGATTTGGTGCGAAAACCTTGACTTTGGACGGATCGAAGCTAGTTTGCGCGGCAAATGCGGGCCTGATTGGCTGGCACCCGATTCCTAGACATCAGAGGTTCTGAACATGGCCAAAGCGGTCACCATCAAGGTCAAGCTCGTTTCCTCGGCGGATACCGGCTTCTATTACGTCGCCAAGAAGAATTCGCGCACCATGACCGACAAG
>Ga0208984_1000087_pt1 | contig 12402 bp, 9 predicted proteins | sample MedBloCAOM3_M3_FD_187851 | JGI IMG/M metagenome (GOLD analysis project Ga0208984, IMG submission 187851) | Forest soil microbial communities from El Dorado National Forest, California, USA - Mediterranean Blodgett CA OM3_M3 (SPAdes) (version 2) | ecosystem: Environmental > Terrestrial > Soil >... | reverse complement strand
TGCGGATCATGTCGCCGAGTTCGTTCAGCGCCTCCATGTCGCTGTCACCGGATTGGCCGGGCTGCGCCATTTGCAGGTTTTCCAGCATCTGTTGCAGCTGCTCGAGCAATTGCTTGGCGGCGTCCTTGTCGCCGGAGCGCGACAGCCGCTCCATGCGCTCGATCATGTTGTTGAGGTCCTGCTGGCGCATCACCCGGGTGTTGGGGTCGAGCGGCCGCGCCAGTTGCTGCGGATTGTTGCGCAACTGTTCGGCAAGCTGGCGCATGAAATTATCCAGCGCCGCGCGCAGGTTCTCGGTGAGCTTTTTGATCTCTTCGTCGCTGGCGCCGCGTTCCAGCGCCTGCTTGAGCGCCTCCTGCGCGGCGCGCAATGCCTTGTCCACATCGGTGATGTTGCCATCCTCGATGCTGACGGCGAGCGCCCACAGGCTGGCGACCACCTCGCGCATGGCGCCGTCGGTGCGGGCGGACTCGAGCTGGCGCGCGACGCTGTAGAGGCCGAGATACTGGCCGGCTTCGGGCGTGAACAATTCCGGCGCGATCATCAGCGCGTCGAGCGCCGCATAGACCTGCCAGTTCTGATTGGCGTCGAGCGCCAGGATGCGGCGCTGCTCGATTAGCGCCCGCGCCAGGGGTTTGGTGAACAGCCGCTCCGGAAGCCGCATGTTGAACGGCTCGCTACGGCCCTCATTGCCGGCCTCGTCCTTCGCCGTCAGGGTCAAGGTGACGTCGGCGCCGGCATAGGGGTCCTCGCTGAGATCCTTGACGGTCTGGCCGACCCCATTGCGCGTCCGCGCATTCGGAAGCACCAGCGGAAATTGCGGCGGATCGAATAACGGCCGCGGCTCGCTCGAATCTTTCCCGGTCGCACCTTTCGGCGCATCACCGGGGCGGACCGCAAAATGCGCCTGCGCTTCGGTGACGCCGTAGTCATCCTCGATCTTGTAGGACATCTGCAGCGAGCCGCGGGCCTGACGTTCCGGATCTTTCGCAAGCGAGATGGTCGGGGCGCGGTCTGGGATGGCGCCGAACCTCCATTGCGGCTGACCGGAGGGCGCGCGGACATGCGCCGTGCCATCGCCGGCGATGGTGAAATGCCGTTCGTTGGTGCCCTTGGGCGCCTGCTCGGCCGGTACGGCTTCGGTCACGCCGCCACCAGCGACCACATCGAGAGTGCCGCCGCTTGAGCGCACAATCAGCGTGCTGCCCGCAGGAACCGGCAATGGTCCCGCGGCGGGTGTGGCGGCTTCCTTGTTCGCCGCCGACAAAATGACCGGTGGCTTGCCGGTATAGAGCGGCGGTGTCACCCAGGCATCGACCCTGATATTGACCGGCGACAGCACGCCGTTCCAGTCGAACGCCGCCTCGGTGCGCAGCGTGCGCTCGTCACCCGCGGCAACATAGGCCGCAACCATCATCACCGCGACCAGCGCGCGCAGCGCCCAGGGATCGTGGATTGCAAGCCGAGGCGACGGCAGGCCGGCGCGGATGCGCTTGATCGATGCCAAGGTGCGTTCGCGCTGCGCCTGCCACAGCGCCTGCGCGACCGGATCCTGCGTGACCAGCGTATCGGTGAGGGCGGTCGCCGGGCGATGGCGGATGCCGCTGCCGCGGTCGAGCCGGCTGAGCGCCTCTTCGCGGCTCGGCCAGCTAAACCGGACCAGCGGAAACAGCGCCCACAGCGCCGATAGCACGAACAAACCGAGGCCCGCGGCGCGCGCAACAAACGGCAGCACCAGCCACAGTCCAACCCAGGACACCACCAGAAACAGCCCGATGATGGTCAATAGCCGGGCCAGATGCGGCCAGCTTCGCTCCCACGCGATCGCATATTTCGCCCGCTGCAGGGCGTGCGTCAGCTTAAGCCGCGAAAGCGCGTCAGCGTCGCGTGCTGGCTCTGGTGGCTCGGGGGTGGCGCCGCTCAATAAACTCTCCAGGCTGTTCTAACCAGCACTCTAGCACAACGATGGCAATGAGGCACCCGTTCCGGGAGGGTAACCCCCACCTGGAAACACGCATAACACGAAGGCGTGACTGCGCAGTCGTGACCTCGTAACGTCGGCCGTCGAACCATCAGGAAAAGCCTAAGGAAACGCTATGGACAAGAAAACGCACGACAAGGGACTGGAAATTCGCAAAGCGGTGTTGGGCGAGGCGTATGTCTCCAACGCACTCAAGAACGCCGACGATTTCAACAAGCCGTTTCAGGAACTGGTCACCGAATATTGCTGGGGCGCGGTGTGGGGCCGCGAGGAGCTGCCGCGCAAGACCCGCAGCATGCTCAATCTTGCCATGATTTCGATTCTCAACCGGCCGCATGAATTGCGGGTGCATATCAAGGGCGCGCTGGTCAACGGCGTGACCAAGGACGAGATCCGCGAAATTTTCATGCAGGTGGCGATCTATGCCGGCGTGCCCGCGGGCGTCGACAGCTTCCGCATCGCGCGCGAAGTATTCGTCGAACTGGACAAGGGCTGAGGCGCATCACCATGGACATCGGATTCATCGGCTTGGGGAAAATGGGCTTTCCCATGGCCCGCCGCCTGATCGAGGCCAAACATCAGCTCGTGGTATTCGACCAGCGCAAGGAGGCCGTCGACGGGCTGGTTGCGCTGGGCGCGCAGGCCGCATCGTCACCGAAAGACGTCGCCGACCGCGCCGAGACCGTGCTGGCGAGCCTGCCGGCGCTGCAGGCTTCGCTCGAGGTTGCGACCGGCGAGAGCGGCGTCATCGAAGGCAAACGCGTCAAGCGCTTCGTCGATCTCTCTACCGTCGGGTCGCATATGGCGGTACGCATTCACGATCTGTTGACGAAACGCAACATCGTGCAGCTCGACAGTCCGGTGAGCGGAGGCGTCGGCGGCGCCGAAAAGGGAACGCTCGCCGTCATGGTCTCGGGTCCTCGCTCGGATTTCGAGGCGGTGAAGTCAGCGCTCGACGTGATCGGCAAGGTGTTCTTCATCGGCGAGAAATCCGGCTCGGCGCAGACCATGAAGCTCGCCAATAATCTATTGTCGGCCACCGCCGTCGTCGCCACTTCCGAAGCCGTGGTGATGGGCGTCAAATCGGGCCTCGATCCCGGCGTCATGATCGATGTCATCAATGCGGGCTCGGGCATGAACACCGCGAGCCGCGACAAGTTTCCCCGCTCGATCCTGCCGCGCACCTTCGATTTCGGCTTCGCCACCGGACTGATGGTGAAGGACGTGCGGCTCTGCCTCGAAGAAGCCAAGGCGCTCGGGCTATCGATGGAAGTTGCAGAAGCGGTCGGCCGGCTATGGGAAGTGGTGATCCGCGAAATGGGGCCCGAGTCGGATTTCACTTCGGCGATCAAGCCGATCGAGAAAGCGGCGGGCGTGGTGGTGGGAGGAAACGGCGCTCGCGCCGTCAAATAAAAGGGCGTCGCCCTGGATGCTGCGCTGCGCGCTTTACCCGTCCCCGTGGAAGAGTGATTCGTTGCCTGCACACCTCGCACCGGTTAGCGTGGTGGGCATGTTTCAAGTAATAATAGCTACAGCCACCCGGGCGGTTCTATCATGAGATCATTTCTACTCGACCATCTCTAAGCCGATAGATGCCACCAACAACCTTGAGCTTCCGCTGTTCGACAGCGGAACTCAGGATGGGAGCTGCGGATTTGAGCTTCGCGACATTGTCGATCACGTTTTGCCGAATCGCATTGTCGAGGGCATCGCCAGGTTTTCCCGAAACAGCTTTGACGGCCGGAGTAAGGCTAGTGACCAGGGAGGGCAGATGGCCGGGCAGCGTGGTGTTGTCCTTGAGCGATTTGATGGTCGCGTCGACTGCGCCGCAGGCGTCATGGCCAAGCACCATGATGAGGGGCGTGCCGAGCATGGCTACTGCATATTCCATGCTGGCAATCGTATCGCTGTTGGCGAAGTTACCCGCCAGGCGGCAAACGAACAGATCGCCTCTGCCACTATCGAAGGCATATTCGGGCGCGATGCGCGAGTCGGCGCAACTCAGGATGCCGGCATAGGGATTCTGGCCTCCAACCAGTGCTTCACGTTCACGCTTAAAGTCGTGACGCCTGGAATCTCCCTCGACATACCGTTTGTTGCCTTTCATCAACAGCTCCAATGAAGCATCGGGAGACACGACATTTTGCGGCTTCGGCTGCGTCTTAACCTCCTTTGCACTGGCGGTGCCTGCCAATGCGAGCCCGGCCGTGGCTGCGCCTAAAAATCGGAGCAGGCCACGTCGTGAGGGCTGAGCCCGATGAGCTAGATTTTCAAGACGGCATATCTCGCACATCGAAGTCTTCCTCCGTGCTGTCGGTCAACGACCGGGTTTCGCCGCGTCCAGTTGTGGGCAGAAAAATCCCAAGGAACGATGCCGCGATCATTCCGCTGAACAGAGCGGTACCAAAGCCGCGCCAGCTTGTTTCGTTGATCATACAAGCGAACCACAGGGCTGTCAGGGCTCGCATTGGCAGAGCTGATCGGAGGATTGGGATGCGCCTGCTTCTGGCACTTTTGCGAGGGCTCGAATGTCTGCTTGCAAGACAGAAACGGTCATCCGATTGAAGTTGCCGAAGGGCGGTTCGTGCTTGCGAACCTGACGTTGAACCTGATCAGCGCCTGAGTCGGGTAGCCGCCATTTGTCATTCGCCGGAGGGCTCCAGGCTGCTATAGTTTAGGGAGCGCAAGGCGGGTCTCGGCGAGGTCACATGCTACGGCGCGAGTTCATCAAGCCTTTTCGCGGAGCGGCGGCAGCCTGGCCGCTCGCCGCGTGTGCGCAGCAGCCGGACATATTGAGACGGCTAGTCATGGCCGCTTGCTTGGTCCTGCTGGCATCGCATCCTGCCGCTGCGCTCGATCAGGTATCTCTGCAGCTCAAATGGAAGCATCAGTTCCAGTTCGCTGGCTACTACGCGGCGCTCGAGCAGGGTTTCTATCGCAACGCCGGTCTCGACGTCACCATCCGCGAGGGCGGTCCCGATATCGACGTCGCTGAAACGGTTGCCAGCGGCAAAGCGGATTTCGGGGTCTGCGGCTCCGGTGTTCTTCGCGACTGGGCGAAGGGCCGCCGCCTGGTCGTGCTGGCCGCCATCTTCCAGCGCTCCCCGGCTATCGTTCTGGTTGCGCGCCGGGCGGATATCAACAGCGTATCGGATTTGCGCGGCCGTACGCTCATGGACACGCCGGGGAGCGACGAGATCGCCGCGATGCTGAAGCGCGAAGGGGTCAATTACGAGGCGCTCCCGCGCGTTGCTCACGAGGGCAACCCACGCGATCTCCTGGCCGGTCGGGCAGACGCGATGGTTGCTTACAGCACCAGCGAGCCTTTCGTCCTTGAACAGCTAGGCGCGGCCTACCGCACCTTTTCGCCCGTGGCTTCCGGCATCGATTCGTACGGCGACAACCTGTGCACTTCCGAGGCCGAGTTCAAGGCCGATCCGGACCGGGTGGCGGCGTTCAGGGCGGCCAGCTTGAAAGGCTGGGCCTACGCCCTCGCGCACAAAGAGGCGGTCGTCGATCTGATCCTGCGGAGCTATTCGGCGAAAAAGAGCCGCGAGGCCTTGCTGTTCGAGGCAGAGCGCACGGAGATATTGGTCGGGCGTGACCCGGACCGGATCGGCGAGCAGGATCCCGCGCGCTGGCAACGCATCGCCGCGACCTATCGCAAGCTCGGACTGCTCACTGACGATACACTACCCGAGGCACTGATCTGGGACGGAAATGACGGCAGCCTGCGGCGCTGGTTGATCCCGCTGTTGCTCGTGCCGGTCGGATTGATGAGCGCGGCTCTGGTTGCGTACCGAAATCGCCGCACTCTGCGGAGCACGATGGCCCGGTTGGGCGCGCTTCCGTTGCTCGCCACGATGGGCCGGCCAAAACTAAGCCTGATTATGTCGTTGCTGTTCATCGGCCTCAGCATTCCCATTCTCATTTTCATCCTGATCTACAACTACAATAAGAATTCGGCCGGCATGGTGTCGATCCTGAACGAAGCGGTCGCTCAGACCAGCCAGGCCGGCGTTGAGCGCACGCAGGATTTGATCGAGAACACCGAAAGCCCGCTGCGCTTTCTCGCGGAGTTGGCTTCCGCCGATCCCGGTTATTTCCGTACTGAGCAAAGCCGCGATCTGCTGTATCGCGCGCTGACCTCCGCCGCCCATATCGACGCCGCCTATGTTAGCTTCGAGGATGGTTATCATCGGGTGGTCACCCGCATCGACGAGGACCGCAGGCGCGCTGATCCTCGTATTCCAGCGACCGCAAACTGGCACTCCAGCTACATCGATGCGATCACCTATGCCCTGCTGCGTGTGCGCCATCGCAAATTCTTCGACATATGGCCCCATGAAGTCGGTAACTACGATGTCGCCACCGACACCGACATTCGCATCTTGCCCGGCTATCAGGCGGCCAAGACGACGCGGACGCTGGCCGTGACCGAGCCCTCAATCAATCCGGATACCGGCTTTCCCATTATCTCGTTGCGGATTCCGTTTTTCCGGGGCGTTGAATTTCTTGGCTGCGCATCGGCCAACATTACCGTGGATGTGCTGTCGCGCTTTCTCGACAAGCACCGGGCGAGCGCGGGAAGCACCACGCTCGTCGCCGACCGCAGCAACGGCAAGATCATCGCTTTTCCGGATAAGCAGAAGGGCGTTCGCATCGAGAACGGAGTGCTTAAGATCGCAACTCTTGCTGATATCGACGATCCGGAGGTGCGCGAGGCTCATCGCCAGCATGCTCGAACCGGTGCCGACAACTTCGTTTTCCAATCGCCGACGAACGGAGCGGATTTGATGGCCGCCTTCGCCAGTTTCCCGGGTGGCTTCGGTCAACCCTGGCAGGTGATCACGTTGACGCCGATCGACGATTTCGTGGGGACGTTGAAGGCCACCAATCGATTGATGATGATCGTCATCATTATTCTCACCATGGTCGAGTTGTTCTTCATTTATTTCGCCTCCGGCCGACTATCGCGGCCGGTCGAAAACGTGTCTCGCCAATTGCAGGCAATCGAAAGCCTCAATTTTGATACACCTGCACGTCCACCATCGAATATCCAAGAGATTGCAAGGTTGGAGTCCGCGGCTTCGCTGCTTAGGACATCGCTGCGATCCTTCTCCTCCTTCGTTCCACTCGACGTGGTCCGCCAGCTCATCAAGTCGGGGATTCCGCTGGCTTCAGGCGTTGAACCGCGATTCCTCACCGTGTTCTTTTCCGATCTGGAAAATTTCTCCAGCCGAGCCGAGCAACTCGCGCCTGACGACCTTCTGGTCCAGATTTCGACCTATCTCGAGGAAGTGTCGGGCGCGATATCGGAAGAGGGCGGCACGGTCGATAAGTTCATTGGCGACGGCGTCATGGCTTTCTGGAACGCCCCGGTCCAGCGGCCCGACCATGTTCTACGTGCCTGCGCCGGTGCGTTGCGGGCGGCACGGCGCATGCAGCGCGTGAACGATGCCTGGGAGAGGGAAGGACGGCCACGAATCCGAATCCGAATCGGGCTTCATTGCGCCACCGTCCTGGTCGGCAATGTCGGCTCCTCGACTCGGCTGAGTTACACGGCCTTGGGAGACGGCGTGAATGTCGCCGCGCGCCTTGAAGGCATCAACAAGCTGTTTGGCACCACCATCTGCATCAGCGACAGCATTTTTGAGCAAGTGCGGGCGGAGATACTCGCGCGACCGCTGAAGCGGGTTCAGGTGAAGGGCCGTAAGACAGAGTTCATGATCTATGAATTGCTCGCTTTCCGCGCCAGCGACGATCCGGAGTTAAGGGTCCGCGATCGGGACGAGCAGTTGAGCGCGATGACCTGGCAAGCTTCGCAACAGATCGAGGCTGGCGAATTTGCGGCGGCAGAGCGCACCTATCGCGCTATCCTTGACAATTTTCCCGGCGATCCCGTGGCCAGGTTCATGCTGAAGGAATGCGGGGAAAGCCGAGCAGCCGATCTCCCCAATGCCGCCTCAGAGAGGCCCAAGACAGTCAGTACAAGGGCCTAAGCACGGTCCCAGCAACTTCGCAGGTCCGGAAGGGACGACGCCACAAGGCCCCAGCGGGGAAGTAAGTAAGCCTCACAGCCACGGCGCTGACTTGTCCATCGCGATCAGGGCATCAACGTCGACGCGGGGCCGCACCACCGCGTATTGATCATCCTTGACCAGCACTTCCGGCACCAGCGCGCGGGTATTGTAAGTGCCTGACTGCACCGCGCCGTAGGCGGCGGCGGTCATGATCGCCAGCAAGTCACCGGATTTGGGCTCGGGCATGGTTCGTCCAAGCGCGAGGTAATCCCCGCTTTCGCAAACCGGTCCGACCACGTCGGTGACGATCGTACGCGCGCCGTTTGCAGCCGCAACAATCGGCAGGATGTCGTGGTGCGCCTCGTACAGTGTGGGGCGGATCAGGTCGTTCATCGCCGCATCGATAATGACAAAATTCTTGGCGTCGCCATGCTTCACATAGATCACGCGCGTGACCAGGATGCCGGCGTTGCCGACGATCATCCGCCCCGGCTCGAACATCAGCGTGCAACCGAGATTGTGCGTCACCCGCTTGACCATCGCGGCATAGGCCGCTGGAGCCGGCGGCGCTTCCCGGTCCATGTAATAGGGAATGCCGAGCCCGCCGCCGAAATCGACATGCGAGATGTTATGGCCATCGGCGCGCAGGGTCTGCACGAATTCGGCCAGAATCCTGAACGCAGTTTCCATCCGCCCAAGATCGGTGATCTGGCTGCCGATATGCATATCGGCACCGGTTACCTCGATCCCCGGCAGCTTCGCGGCGTGGGCATAGACGGCGCGCGCACGGTCAAGCGGGATGCCGAACTTGTTTTCGGATTTGCCGGTGGAAATCTTGGCGTGGGTGCCGGAATCGACGTCGGGATTGACCCGAACCGAGATCCGCGCAGTTCGGCCGGTCTCGCTTGCCAACCGCGAGAGCAATTCGAGTTCGGGCTCGGATTCGATGTTGATGCAGAGGATATTGGCTGCCAGCGCTGCACGCAGCTCGGCTTCGGTCTTGCCGATGCCTGAGAACAAGATTTTCTCAGGCGGAATGCCTGCGGCCAGCGCACGCTTCAACTCGCCGCCCGAAACCACGTCCGCTCCGGCGCCGAGCTTCGCCAGCGTGCGCAGCACCGACTGATTGGAGTTGGCCTTCATGGCGTAACACACCAACGCCTTTTCGCCGGCGAAGGCGTCGCTGAACACCCGGTAATGGCGCTCCAGGGTCGCGGTCGAATAGCAATAGAACGGCGTGCCGACCGCGTCCGCCAGCTCGATAAGATTCACCGCCTCGGCGTGCAGCACGCCGTTGCGGTAGTCAAAGTGATTCATGGCAGGCTCAGTTGTCCAGGAGCGGATCGAGAATGAACGCTTTCTTGCTGCCTTTGGTGGCGGCGGGCGGCGCATCGGCTCCGTAGGTCGGATTGAACACGCTTGGCTTGCTGGCCTGTTCGGCGTCGGTATCGGTCGGCGCCGCGGCGGCCGGCTGCGCCGATGAGGTCGGCGGCAGGTCGAGCGGACCCTTGCGTCCGCAGCCCCCGAGCGCGAGCACGGCCGCGCTCAAAAGGATGATGGCCCATTGCGAAGATGTTGGGCTGTAGTTGCGATTCACGACAAAATCCCCAATGCGGCGGCACCATACAAAGATTGCGCTGATCTGGCGAGACCCGGACCATCATGAAATTGCAGCGAAATTGGTGGCTCAGCCCAATTTTCGCTCTTTTTCCAGCCGCTTCAGCCACGCCTTGGCCTGCGCAAGCACGTTCTTCGGCGCGGTGCCGCCATAGCTGGCCCGGCTTTTCACCGAGGCTTCCACTGAAAGTACGCCCAATACCTCCGCCGTTACTTTGGGCTCAATCGCCTGCATGTCTTTCAAGGGCAGCTGGTGCAACGGCACGCCCTCCTTCGACGCCTTGGCGACGATGCGTCCGGTGACATGATGGGCGTCGCGGAACGGCATCTTCAGCGTTCGCACCAGCCAGTCGGCAAGATCGGTGGCAGTGGCGTAGCCCTCGCCCGCGGCCGCTTTCATCCGCGCCTCGTCCGGCACAATATCAGCGACCATTCCGGTCATCGCCCGGATCGCCAGCGAGAGCGCGCCGAACGCCTCCATCGCGCCCTGCTTGTCCTCCTGCATGTCCTTTTGATAGGCCAGCGGCAGGCCTTTCATCACGATCAGCAATGCGGTGAGCGCGCCGATCACCCGGCCGGTCTTGGCGCGGACCAGTTCGGCGGCATCGGGGTTGCGCTTCTGGGGCATGATCGAAGAGCCTGACGTGAACTTGTCGCTCAATCGCACCAGTCCCACCAGCGGCGAGGTCCAGATCACGATTTCCTCGGCGAAACGCGACAGGTGCACCGACGCGATCGCCGCCGCCGACAAGGTTTCGAGCACGAAGTCGCGGTCCGAGACCGCGTCGAGCGAATTGGCCATCGGCCGGTCGAAGCCGAGCGCCTTTGCCGTCGCGTCGCGATCGATCGGGAACGATGTGCCGGCCAGCGCCGCAGCGCCGAGCGGCGATTCATTGAGTCGCTTGCGCGCGTCAGTAAAGCGGCCGCGGTCGCGCGCCGCCATCTCGACATAGGCCAAGAGATGGTGCCCGAACGTGACCGGCTGCGCGGTCTGCAGATGCGTGAAGCCCGGCATGACAGTGCCGGCATGCTCCAGCGCCCGCTCCACCAGCGCGCGCTGGAAAGCGGCCAGCGCTGCATCCGTCTCATCGATGGTATCGCGGATATAGAGCCGGAAATCGGTCGCCACCTGATCGTTGCGCGAACGCGCGGTGTGCAGCCTTCCCGCGGCAGGCCCGATCAACTCGCCGAGCCTGCTCTCGACATTCATGTGAATGTCCTCGAGCGCGCGCTTGAAATCGAACGATCCCTTGCCGATTTCTGACAAAATCGTGTCTAGACCCCTGGCGATATTTTTCGCATCGTTCGCGGTAATAATACCTTGCGCGGCGAGCATCGCGGCGTGGGCCTTGGACGCGGCGATGTCCTGGGCATAAAGGTGTCGATCGACGTCGATGGAGACGTTGATTTCCTCCATGATCGCATCGGGGCGCTCAGTGAACCGGCCGCCCCACATCTTGTTGCTCATGACTTATTACTCATGACCTGCCATTCATCGTCGCGCCCGCGGACGGAACGCCCGTGCCGCGGCTCGAACCGACCGCTCTGCATAGCCGTATCTGATACAGGATGACAAACGATATGCCCGAACTGCCCTCGCCTCGCCCGGCTGCCATGCGCCGGATTCCCTACGCGATCGTGGCGGTATTGATCGGGGCGGTGATTGGATCTGCCGGGTTATACGGGATTGGCGGGCTGAAGCGCAACGCAGCCGGAGATTCGGCCTGCCGCCCGGCGGTCGACCTTGCGCGGAAGCTCGCACCGCTGGCGCATGGCGAGGTTGCCGCGCTGACCATGGCGACGGCCCCGCTGCGGTTGCCGGACCTCACCTTTGAGGATGCCGACGGCAAGCCTAGAAAGCTCTCGGACTGGCGCGGGCGGATCGTTCTGGTGAACCTGTGGGCCACCTGGTGTGTGCCCTGCCGCAAGGAAATGCCGGCCCTGGAGAGCCTGCAAACCAGGCTCGGCGGACCAAATTTCGAGGTGGTCGCCGTTAACATCGATACCCGCGATCCCGAAAAACCCCGGAATTTCCTGAAAGAAGCCAATCTGACCCGGCTCGGCTATTTTACTGACCAGAAAGCCAAGGTTTTTCAGGATCTTAAAGCAATAGGCCGGGCGCTGGGAATGCCGACCTCGGTGCTGGTCGATGGCGAGGGCTGCGAGATCGCCACCCTTGCAGGACCCGCGGAATGGTCCAGCGACGACGCCATCAGGCTGATCAGGGCGGCAGTGAATCCGGCAGCGGCGGGGATTTAGGCGGTTACGTTGAGGTTGCCGCCAACGCTGGCGCCGACATTGGCCAGCGACGAAGCGCCCTGCCCGCCCGCACCCAATAGCGTCAGGACCGCGGATTTCTCCGCGTCGGCATTCGATTTCAGGATGGCAGCGGCGACCTGCATCCGCCCGTTGCCTGCTTGTGCGGCAAGCATACCGCTGACCATGCTCATCATATCCATACGCAACACTCCGAGGCCGGCAGACTACCCGGCAGAGGTTAACGAATGCTGGAGATCGAGCGTCAGCGCGTCGGGACCGGCTTATCGCCGCGATAGTCGTAGAAGCCGCGCTGGGTCTTGCGGCCAAGCCAGCCGGCCTCGACGTATTTCACCAGCAGCGGACACGGCCGGTACTTGGAATCGGCGAGACCCTCGTGCAGCACCTGCATGATCGACAGACAGGTATCCAGCCCGATGAAATCGGCCAATTCAAGCGGCCCCATCGGGTGGTGCGCGCCGAGCTTCATCGCGGCGTCGATCGCCTCGACGTTTCCGACCCCCT
>Ga0208984_1000085_pt1 | contig 12431 bp, 8 predicted proteins | sample MedBloCAOM3_M3_FD_187851 | JGI IMG/M metagenome (GOLD analysis project Ga0208984, IMG submission 187851) | Forest soil microbial communities from El Dorado National Forest, California, USA - Mediterranean Blodgett CA OM3_M3 (SPAdes) (version 2) | ecosystem: Environmental > Terrestrial > Soil >... | reverse complement strand
ATTGATGCGCGCGCGGGGATCGTTGGCGTAGGTCGACCACAGATAGTCGCGCTCGACGTCGGTGACCATTTCCAGCGTCAGTTCGTCGTGATTGCGCAGAAACAGCGCCCACTGGCAATTGCTCGGGATATCCGGCGTCTGGCGCAGGATGTCGGTAATGGGAAAGCGATCCTCCTGGGCGATCGCCATGTAGATACGCGGCATCAGCGGGAAATGATACGCCATGTGGCATTCGTCGCCGCGGCCGAAATATTCCTGGACATCCTCCGGCCATTGATTGGCTTCCGCCAGCAGCAATTTTCCTTTGCCATAGGCGTCGAGTTCGGCGCGCAGCTTCTTGATGACAGCGTGGGTTTCCGGCAGGTTCTCGTTGTTGGTGCCCTCGCGCTCGCACAGATAGGGGATAGCATCGAGACGGAAGCCATCGACGCCGGCATCGAGCCAGCGCTTCATGACTTGCACGATGGCGCTGACCACGCGCGGATTGTCGAAATTGAGATCCGGCTGGTGCGAGAAGAAACGGTGCCAATAAAACTGGCCGGCTTCCGGATCCCAGGTCCAGTTCGACTTCTCGGTGTCGGTGAAGATAATCCGCGTGCCCAGATATTTCTGGTCGGTGTCGCTCCACACATACCAATTGCGCGCGCTGGATCTGGGATCGCTGCGACGGGCGCGCTTGAACCATAGGTGCTGGTCGGAGGTATGATTGATGACGAGCTCGGTGATGACCCGCAAGCCGCGCCGCTTGGCTTCGACGATGAAGCGGCGAAAATCCTTCATGGTCCCGAAATCGGGATTGATGGCGCCGTAGTCGGCGATGTCATAGCCGTCATCCCGGCCAGGCGAGGGATAGAATGGCAGCAGCCACAGTGCGGTAACGCCGAGGTCCTGCAGATAGCCGAGCTTTTCGGTCAGCCCTGCGAAATCGCCGATGCCGTCATTGTTGCTGTCGGAAAAGGCTTTGACGTGAAGCTGATAGATAATGGCATCCTTGTACCAAAGCGCGTCGCCGTCGAGAGAAGTGACCGGCAGCTCGGTTGTATCGACGGACGACAGCAGGTTCATGGTGCTCCTCACGCCAGGCAGCGAAAGAGCAGGGCAGGATCGCGCGCCGGATCAATCCGCAGACGAATGCCGCCCCACTCGACAGGGTAGCGTTCGCCGGTGATGAGGTTCTCGACCGCGGCGACGTGGCGCCGTTCGCTGCCCGTCCCGACCTGGGCATGGCCGAGCGGGAACCAGAATTCATGCACCTCGCGAGACAGCGCGATTGCCACGACGACGGTGTTGGTCTGATCGACCGATTCCTTGACGAAGCCGATGACGTTGCCGTCATCGATCGGAATAAAGTGCAGATTGCTTGTCTGCTGCAGCGCCGCGTTTGCCCGGCGGGCGCGGTTGAGATCGCGGATGTAGGGCTTGATATTGCCGGGCTTGTCCCAGTCCCGCACCTTGATCTCGTATTTTTCGGAATCGAGATATTCTTCTCTGCCGGGTATGGCCTCGTGTTCCAACAGCTCAAACCCGTTGTAGATGCCGTAAGTGCTCGACAGCGTTGCGGCAAGCGCGACGCGGGATTTGAACATCCAGGTCTCGCCGCTCTGCAGGTGATAGGGCAGAATGTCAGGCGTATTGACGAAGAAATTCGGGCGATAGAAATCGCGCTCCGGATAGGCCGTCAGCTCGTTCAAATATTGCTCCAATTCCCACTTCTGCGTGCGCCAGGTGAAATACGTGTAGGATTGCGTGAAGCCGAGTTTCGCAAGGCCCTTCATCAGTTTCGGCCGCGTAAATGCCTCGGCGAGAAAGATGACATCGGGATGGCGAAGCTGAATTTCGCGGATCAGCCATTCCCAGAATCTAAAGGGTTTTGTGTGGGGATTGTCGACCCGGAAAATCTTGACGCCCTGTTCGATCCAGAACAGCACCACATCACGCAAGGCATTCCACAGCGCACCGGCGTCTTCGCCTGCAAAATCGGGGTTGACGATGTCCTCATATTTCTTGGGCGGGTTCTCCGCATAGCGCATCGATCCGTCAGGCCGGCGCCTGAACCATTGCGGATGCTGCTTAAGCCAGGGGTGATCGGGCGAACACTGAATGGCGAAGTCCAGTGCCACTTCCATCTCGAGCAGCTTGCACTCCGCAACGAAGCTGCGGAAATCCTCGAGCGTGCCCAGTTCCGGATGTACCGCATCGTATCCGCCCTCAGTGGCGCCGATGGCGTACGGACTTCCGGGATCGCCTTCAAGTGCGGTCACCGCGTTGTTGCGGCCCTTGCGGTTGGTGTGGCCGATGGGGTGAATAGGCGTGAGATAGATGACATCGAAGCCCATCGCCGCGATATCCGGCAGCCGCGCGATGCAATCCTTGAATGTGCCGTGCTGGCCGGGGACCTGGCCTTGGCTGCGCGGCACCATCTCGTACCATGCGCCGTATCGCGCTCGCGGCCTGTCCACCACCAATGGAAACGACTGCGATCGCGTCAGGTCGGGCCGCAACTGGCTCTCGGCCATGGCGTCCTTCAAATCAGCGGTCAGGAGAGGAGCGGCATCACCGGTCTGCAGATATTCCTCGCATTGCCTTATGATGACAGCGGCCGCGGCGTGTCCGCCGACCTGAGCCTTCGTCAGCATGCCCGCGCCTTCGATCGCGTCGAGGGTAAGGTCGACGCCGGCTTTTTGCTTAAGCTGGAATCCGTGCCGCCAGGTCGCGAATTCGTCGGTCCAGGCCTCGATCGCATAGACGTAGCGCCCGGGCTGGTCCGGCACGAACGATCCGCCCCAGCGGTCGTTGCTGTGATGGCTCATCGGCGCGCGACGCCATTCCCGATCGCGCTCGCGACGCCAGACCAGCGCCGCGCTCACCACATCGTGCCCGTCGCGATAGATATCCGCCCAGACCTCGACGCGCTCTCCAACGATACGCTTCACGGGAAAGCGGCCGCCGTCGATGAGCGGATAAACATCTTCAATATGAAAAGCGCCGCCGGCCGCGGCGCTCTCGACAGTTTGAGTTGTTTTGTTCACGGTGATGCCATTGACATGGAGATAACGTCCCACTTCGATTGCGGGAAAGGAGACGCTCCGGACATATATAGAAAGCCGCTCGCCGGGCATTGGTTCCCGGGGAACGCCGGGGATACCCAGAGAGTAAAACACGGCTATCCTCTTCGTGGATCGAGACAATTTCGCGACGCCCCTAACCGTTGCGTGCAAACGACGTGCCGAATGGACCTTTTCACCAAAGCTAAAGACCTCGGGATCCAGACCGAATTTATCGACGGTCAGGGTCACCTTCATGTGACGGATACAGCCGCGCTGAAGATCATCCTCGATGCCCTGCCGGATCGCGTTCCGTACCGGTTTCTCGAACAGGCGGCGGTGGTTCGGTCCGGTCGGCCCTCACGGACTGAGCTGAAGCAGGCTGCGAAGTTGCCGTTGCGCTGGAAAATCCTTGCGGGTTCTAATGTTGTCGCGCAGGGCGAGACCCATGATCGCGTCATCGTGTGGCCGACGGATTTGCCTATCGGTTCGTACCGGCTGCACCTGACGGACGCCTCCTCGTTTAGTGAGGAAGCACCGTTGATCGTCGCGCCGCCAAGGGCTTTCGGCGGCGATTTCGACCGGTGCTGGCTGTTGGCGGTCCAGCTCTATGGCGTCCGGTCAGCGCGCAACTGGGGGATCGGCGACTTCACCGACCTCGAAGGCTTGATCGAACTCGCAGGCCATTTGGGAGCCGACGGTGTCGGCCTCAATCCGCTGCATGCGCTCTTCGACGACCGTCCGGCCGATTGCAGCCCCTATTCGCCGAACAGCCGGCTGTTTTTGAATCCGCTCTATATCGACGTCGAGAAACTTCCGGGATTTCAGCCCGGCGTTTTAGCTGAGAATAGCGGCACGATCGCGGGGTTGAGAGCGAGCGACATCGTCGATTACCTCGGCGTCGCAGAATTGAAATGGCGCGCGCTGCGATCGGCGTTCGAGCAATTCAGGGCAGATCCGAAGAATTCAAGCCGGCAGGACTTCGAAAAATTTCGCGCCGAGCGCGCACCCCTGCTGTCGCGGTTCGCCTGCTTCGAAATGCTCCGGCATAAATTCAACAAGCCGTGGTGGGAATGGCCCGAACAATGGCGGCAACCCGACGATATCAAGCTCGCCAAACTGCGTGAGGGCCGCGATGCCGCGGAGATCGAATTCGTCGAATTCGTGCAATGGGCGGCCGACCGGCAGTTGCAGTCTTGCCAGCATCTCGCGTCCCGGCTTGGCATGAAGGTCGGGCTTTACCTCGATGTCGCCGTCGGCGTGCAATCCGATGGATTTGACGCCTGGAACGAGCAGGCCGCGATTTCCCGTCATCTCGCCGTCGGCGCGCCGCCGGACGCGATGAATACCGCGGGCCAGAACTGGGGTCTTGCAGGTTTCAATGCCGCGGGTCTGGAAATCCGGTCCTTCGAGCCGTATCGGGAGATGCTTCGGGCATCAATGCGCTATGCGGGCGCGATCCGGCTCGATCATGTGCTCGGGCTCAAGCGGCTTTACCTGGTGCCGCACGGTTTTGCCGCCAATAATGGCGTCTATGTGCAAATGCCGTTCGAGGCGCTGCTGGCGGCGACCGCGCAGGAAAGCGTGGCGCATCGTTGCGTGGTGATCGGCGAGGATCTCGGCACCGTGCCGGAAGGCTTTCGCGAGCAAATCGCGGATTGGGGCATCTGGTCGTATCAGGTGATGATGTTCGAGCGCGACGATCATGGTGCGTTTCGCGGCATCGACCATTATGCGTCCAACGCGCTCGTCACCTTCAACACCCACGATCTCTCGACCTATGCGGGCTGGCGCTCATTCAGCGATCTCGCGCTGAAACGGTCGCTCGGAATTGATCCCGGCGAAAGCGACGACGCGCGATGGCGCTCACTGACGATGTTAACCGAGGTGTTGCGTCATCATGGCATCGATAATCATGATCTCTATGCCGTCGCAAGTTTTCTGGCGCGGACCAAATCCCGCCTGCTCGCGATATCGATTGAAGATCTGCTGGGCGTGACCGACCAACCGAATATTCCCGGCACCGTGAACCAACATCCGAACTGGCGACGGCGGCTACCGCTTGCGATCGACGAGATGATGACGGCGATTGACGTTCCCGCGCTGAAGACAGCAACCCGGGAAAGGACGCGCGCAGCGATCTGACGCAGAAACATTTTCAGCGGTGATAAGAATTTGCCCAGCAGAATCGAAGACTATGGCCTGATCGGCGATTGCGAGACCGCGGCGTTGGTCGGGCGCGACGGGTCGATCGACTGGCTGTGCTGGCCAGTGTTCGATTCCGATGCCTGTTTCACAGCCTTGCTCGGCACCCACAGGAACGGCCGATGGCTGATCGAGCCGGCGGAAGATGTCATAAAATCTTCCCGCCGCTATTGGGACAATACGCTGATCCTGGAGACGCGTTTTGAGACGGCAAACGGCGTCGTCGCGCTGATCGATTTCATGCCGCCGCGCGGCAACGCTTCCGACGTCGTCCGGCTGGTGCGCGGCATCACCGGTAAGGTCAAGCTGCAGATGCAGCTGGTGATCCGCTTCGGGTTCGGCATCGATATCCCTTGGGTCAGGCGAACCGCGGATGGCGCTTTGCAGGCGATTTCCGGGCCGGACATGACCGTGTTGCGAACGCCGGTCGAGACCCGCGGCGAAGATCTGACCACGGTGGCCGGTTTCGAAGTCAGCGAAGGCGAGACCATCCCCTTCGTGCTGACCTACGGGCCTTCGCACCTGCCGCTGCCCAAGCCCATCAATCCTGCGCAGGCCTTGCAGGACACGGAAAATTTCTGGATCGACTGGTGCAGCCATTGCACCTATGACGGCGAGCACCGCGATCTGGTGATGCGATCACTGATCACGCTGAAGGCGCTGACCTTTGGGCCGAGCGGCGGCATTGTCGCGGCGCCGACAACCTCGTTGCCGGAAAAGCTCGGGGGCGCGAGAAACTGGGATTACCGGTTTTGCTGGCTGCGCGACGCCACCTTTACGCTGCTGGCGCTGATGAACAGCGGTTACACCGAGGAGGCTTTGGCGTGGCACAATTGGCTGCTCCGTGCTGCAGCCGGCTGGCCTTCGAACATGCAGATCATGTACGGCATCATGGGCCAGCGGCGGCTGTTGGAATGGGAGGCCGGCTGGTTGCCTGGTTACGAAGGCGCACGACCGGTTCGGGTCGGCAACGCAGCGCATGCCCAGCTGCAACTTGACGTTTACGGCGAACTGATCGACGCCTTTCACCAGTGGCGGATGGCAGCGCTGGAACTCGACGAAGGCTCATGGGCGCTGGAATGCGCGGTGCTTCAGCATCTGGCAGAAGTATGGGACTTGCCTGATCACGGCATCTGGGAACGCCGTGGCAAAGGAAAGCATTATGTCTCGTCGAAGGTGTTGACATGGGTCGGATTCGATCGCGGCATCAAAAGCGCCGAACGGTTTGGGTTCCAAGCGCCGCTCGACCGCTGGCGGGTTTTGCGTGATACCATCTGCCGCGATGTCTGCGAACGCGGCTTCGATCCCGAGCAGAATACATTCGTCGAATCCTACGGCTCGCAATTGCTTGATGCCAGCGTCCTGCTGATGCCTGCGGTGGGTTTCCTCCCCGCCACGGATCCGCGCGTTCTCGGCACCATCGCGGCGATCGAAAAACACATGATGCGGGATGGATTTGTGCTGCGGCACGATCCCCGCGACGTCACCGATGAACAGCAGCCAATCGAAGGCGCCTTTCTCGCCTGCAGCCTTTGGCTGGCCGACGCCCATGTGCTGGCAGGCGAAGTCGCCAAGGCGCAGGCGCTGTTTGGACGCGTGGTTGCGGTGGCGAACGATTTGGGCTTGCTGGCCGAGGAATACGATCCCGGCGTGGGTCGTCAGACCGGAAATTTCCCCCAGGCCCTTACCCACATTGCGCTGATCAATACCGCGCACAACCTGAGCGACGCCAAGAAACCGGTCGAGAAGCCGGCGGTGCAGCGGTCAACGTAACAGCCCCGGAGCGCGTCGGGCGAGGAACTTGCCGGCTCCAACTTCATTGTTTCTGGCAGCTTTGGTGGAGGTTTGCTGGATGATCCGCTGGCTCGTCGCGACTGCTTTTTTGGGCTGCCTGGCGCTTCCGGCGGCGGGAGCCAGCCTTGATGCGGCAGCGATCAATAACGCTGAATTTCGCTCAAAGCCTCCTGCCGAGGACAAGATTGATCCCGTCGTCGTAAAGGTCCAGGTTCTTCTGGACCGGGCTCAATTCTCTCCCGGGGAAATCGACGGCAAGCTCGGTGAAAACGCGCAAAAAGCTTTGAGAGCCTTCGCTGAGGCCAAAGGTTTGACCTCCGACAAGGCGCTCACACCAGAGGTTTGGACAATGCTTGCAGGGACAAGCAAAGACCCCGCCATCATCGAATACACGATTTCCAAGAGCGATGTGAAGGGACCGTTTTTGGAAAAACTTCCCGCGAAAATGGAGGATATGAAGGGCCTCAAGGCGCTCGGTTACACGAGTCCTCGCGAGGCCATTGCCGAGAAGTTTCATACGAGCGAAGGGCTGCTAGTGGCCTTGAACCCCGGCAAAAAATTCGATCAGGCCGGTGAAATCATTTTCGTTACCAACGTACTCAATAAACAAACCAAATTGACGATCGGCCGGATCGAGGTTGATAAATCACGGCAGGCGGTCAAAGCGTTCGACCCATCGGGCGCGCTTATTGCCGTTTTCCCAGCGACCGTTGGCAGCGAGGAAAAGCCGAGTCCAAGCGGCAATCTCAAGGTCATCTCCGTCGATGCCAACCCGAATTACCGCTACAATCCCGACTATAAATTCAAAGGTGTAAAATCCAAAAAAGCGTTCACGATCAAGCCGGGGCCGAATAATCCGGTGGGATCATATTGGATCGGGCTGTCATCGGAGGGATATGGGATCCATGGGACGCCTAACCCTTCAAAGGTCAGCAAATCTGAATCCCACGGTTGCGTTCGACTAACGAATTGGGATGTCGGTTTGTTAGGCAGCAATATAAAAAAGGGAACGCTGGTGGTCTTCGTCGACGAGTCGCAAGGCGGCTGAAAACAGCGGGCGACGTCGCAAAAACAACTGACGTCGTCCCGGCGAACGCCGGGATCCAGCCACCAAGGCCAATTGTTAGAAGGCAACTATCACAGTGCCTTAACAAGAGAGCACCGCGTATGGATTCCGGCTCGCGCTTCGCTTGGCCGGACGACGAGTGGAAAAATCGAGCAAGTCCTCACGTCCGCGCTTTGTTCTCTTTCAAAATCATATCGATCGCCTTGGCAAAACCTTCGTCCTCGTTCGATGCCGTGACATGCGTTGCCATTTTCTTGACGTCGTCGGTCGCGTTGCCCATTGCGATCGAGACGCCGCTCACTCTGAACATCGCCAGATCGTTCTGCATGTCGCCGATGGTGGCGACGGCGTCGGTCGAAATATCAAGACGTTTGGCCACCGCCTGCACGAAGGTGCCTTTGTCGCAGCCTGGCGGAGTGACGTCCAGATAATAGCTTTGCGATCGCACCGCGGTTGCCTCTGCGCCCAAGGCCTGCTGCATCGCGATTTCGCAGCGTTGCAGCAGGGCCGCATCGGAACTGCTGCCGACGATCTTGCAGGCAATCTGCAGGTAAGGTGCGAAATCCTCAACGATGGTCGGATCGGCTCTGATGGCGCGCTTTTCGTGCGGGACGTATTCGCCATCGGGCCGGCGGGTGAGCCAGAGCTGGTTGGTGAACAGCCAGATATCGACACCAAATTCGTCGAGCACATCGAGGCTGCGTTGAGCCGCGGATGCGGGGATCAGATGTAGCTCAATCGGCTTCAGTTGCGGATCGACGATGCAGCTCCCGTTGAAGGCCCCGACCGGCAGCGTGATCGCAAGCGGCTCGATCAGAAACCGCATCCCGATGATCGGACGGCTGGAGGTAATGGTGAAACCGATACCGGCATCGTGTAGCCGGCGCACCGCGCCCCTGGCGCCGTCGGTTAAGGTCTTGTCCTTGGTTAGCAGCGTGCCGTCGACATCAGAGACGACAAGGGCGATGCGTGTCATGAGCGATTCCTGCTGCTCGCTCCGCTCTCAGCGGGGCTTAGCCCCAGTTGGCGAACGATGTCATCGACGATTGTCTCGACCGGAGCGTTGACCGATACGGTCACGGGGTTTTCACTGGCGTCTGGCAGCTCGAGCGTTTTGAACTGGCTGGCCAATAGACCCGGCGGCATGAAATGATTTTTCCGCTGGGCAAGGCGGCTTGCGATCAAATCCTGCGTGCCCTTGAGATAGATGATGCGGACATCCTTGCGTCCATGCACGAGGATATCGCGATAGGGGCGCTTAAGCGCGGAGCAGGCGATCACAGCGTGCTCGCCGGCCTCGCAGATCCTGTCGATCTCGTTGGCGATCGCCTGCAGCCACGGCCAGCGATCTTCGTCGGTAAGCGGTTGGCCGGCTCTCATTTTGGCGACATTGCTCAAGGGGTGAAACTTGTCGCCATCCTCGAAGCTCCAGCCCAATCGTTGGGCCAGTTTTTCCCCGATAGTGCTCTTGCCCGAGCCAGACACGCCCATCACGACAAGCACGCACGGCGTTCGGCTGACGTCATTGTCCACGAAAATTCTCCGGCAGCGCTGCCGTATCCACGAGCCAGATCGTTTCGCCCATGGAATGCGCGCGATTCGCGGGCAGGTTCTCGCCTGCAAGCACGCGCGTCAAGATCGCGCGCTTGTCCGCGCCAGAGACCTCGAACAGCATTTCGCGGCAGGAGTTGAGCGCCGGCAAGGTCAGCGTGACCCGCGGCACAAATGGCTCGACATGCGCCTTGGGGACGCCGACCACCCAGCGCTCGGTCTCCTCAATAGCTGGATAACCGGGAAATAGCGATGCGATGTGGCCATCAGGCCCGACGCCCATCAGTACGACATCGAACAATGGCCGCGCAGAATCCAGCTCATCTGCGCCATAGAAGGATTTCAGCTCCCTTTCGTAACGTTGTGCGGACTGTTCTGGACTAGCTGTGTCGGTCGGAATGGCGTGGATGTTGGCAGCCGGCGCATACAGATCCAGAAAGATCCGCCGTGCCGTGCCCATGTTGTTGAGCGGATCGTCCACTGGGACAAAACGTTCATCGCCGATGAACCAGTGCACTCGCTGCCACGGGATTTGGCTTCGATAGGCGTCGGTCGCGAGTAATTGATAGAGCTGTTTCGGGCTCGATCCTCCGGTCAGGCAGATCGCTACGCGGTCGCCGTTCGCGGCGATCCTTGCGATGATACGCTCCGCGGCGGTCTTCGCGAGTGCAACCGGATCGGAGACCGTTATCACATCGCGAGTGTCGCTGGGAGCCATTCTAGCTGAGCTTCCGCCAGCTTCGGCCGTCGCGCTTTAACAGTTCCTCAGCGCCGAGCGGCCCTTCGCTGCCGGCCTTGTAAAATTCCAAGCCCTTGGCGCCCGCCTTCTTCCATGCATCCAGGAACGGCTGCACCGCCTGCCAGCCGGCCTCTACGCCGTCGGCGCGCTGAAACAGGATGTTGTCGCCGATCATGCAGTCGTAGATCAGTGTCTCATATCCGGTGCTCGGTTCAGCCTTGAAGTAGTCCTTGTAGCGGAATTTCATCTCGACACCGTCGATGGTAATCGTGGGCCCCGGCACCTTGGTATTGAACTGCAGCGTGATGCCCTCGGTCGGCTCGATGCTGATGACAAGATAATTCTGCGACAAACGATCTACCGGGGTGCACCTGAACATTGCGAACGGCGCCTGCTTGAACTTGATCGCCACTTCGGTGCGCTTGCTCGCGAGCGCCTTGCCGGTGCGCAGATAAAAGGGAACGCCGGCCCAGCGCCAGTTGTCGATCATCAGTTTGAGCGCCACAAAGGTTTCGGTGGTGCTGTCGGATTTGACGTCCCTGGTCTTGCGATAATCCTCAATCACGGTATCGCCGATCTTGCCGCCCATATATTGGCCGCGCACGGAGTTTCGCAGTGCTTCCTCTTCACTTTGAATCTGGATCGCCGCCAGCACCTCGCCCTTCTCCGAGCGGACCGAATGCGCATCGAAACGGATTGGAGGCTCCATCCCAACCAGCGACAGCAGTTGGAACAGATGGTTCGGCACCATGTCGCGCAATGCGCCGGTTGAGTCATAGAAATTGCCGCGGTGGCCGACGCCGAGCTGTTCATCGACGATGATCTGGACATGATCGATGTGATTGCGATTCCAGATCGGTTCGAACATGCCATTGGCGAAGCGCAGCACCAGGATGTTCTGCACCGTCTCCTTGCCGAGGTAGTGATCGATGCGATAGATCTGGTGTTCATCGACGATTTTCAGCAGTTCGGCATTCAGGGCTTTGGCCGAGGCGAGGTCGGTCCCGAACGGCTTTTCGATCACCAGCCGGCGCCATGGTCCGTTATCCTCTTCCCGCAGCAAACCGGTGCGGCCGAGTTCGCGGCTGATCGGTGCGAAAGCGTCTGGCGGTGTCGCCAGATAGAACAGTCGGTTGCCGCCAATTGACCGATTCGTCTCCAGCTTCTCAAGCCGTTCGCGCAGCTGGTCGAACGAGGCCGGATCCTTCGGATCCGCTTCAACGCAGGTGACGCATTCCAACAGGCGTTTGGCGATCGCATCGTCGACCGGGCGGGTTGCGAATTGGCGCAGGCCCTTGATCAGGCTGTCGCGAAGTGCGTCGTTCGACATGCCCTTGCGGGCGACGCCGACCACGCAGAATTTGTCGGGCAGCAGGTCGGTCGCCGCAAGGTTATAAAGCGAGGGGATTACCAGCCGATGCGTCAGGTCGCCTGACACGCCGAAAATGACGAAGGAGCAGGGATCGGGCTTTTTCTGCGTCGGTTGAGCTGGTGTCATCGGCATTTACGCCTTCGGCTTGACGATGTCAGGGGCAGTCTGCCGCGCCGGATCCGGATGCTGTTGCGGCTCCTTGTGGCCGCCGAAGCCATCGCGCATCGCTGAAAGAATCTTTTCGGCGAAGGTGTGTTCCTTGCGCGAGCGAAAGCGCGCGAACAATGCCGCGGTGAGCACCTCGGCCGGCACGGCTTCGTCGATGGCGGCGTTGACGGTCCAGCGGCCTTCGCCAGAATCCTCCACAAATCCCGAATAGCTCTCGAGCGTGGGATTCTTCGCAAGCGCAGACGCCGTGAGATCGAGCAGCCAGGACGGGATCACGCTGCCGCGCCGCCAGACCTCGGCGATATCGGCAATGTCGAGATCGAAGCGATGCTCTGGGGGCAGGGCGTCGATGTTGGCATTCCTGAGAATGTCGAATCCCTCGGCATAGGCCTGCATCAGGCCATATTCGATGCCGTTATGAACCATTTTGACAAAGTGCCCGGCGCCGACCGGGCCGGCGTGAATATAGCCCTGCTCGATCCTGATATCGCG
>Ga0208984_1000083_pt1 | contig 12481 bp, 9 predicted proteins | sample MedBloCAOM3_M3_FD_187851 | JGI IMG/M metagenome (GOLD analysis project Ga0208984, IMG submission 187851) | Forest soil microbial communities from El Dorado National Forest, California, USA - Mediterranean Blodgett CA OM3_M3 (SPAdes) (version 2) | ecosystem: Environmental > Terrestrial > Soil >... | reverse complement strand
GCCGCACGCCGGTACAACGCGGGACATCATCGAAGTGCAGCTCGATCTCGACGGCTATCCGGTGACGGTGATCGACACCGCCGGGGTTCGCGAGACCGACGATCCGGTGGAGCAGGAGGGCGTGCGTCGCGCCCGGGCGCGCGCCGCGGAAGCCGACCTGGTGTTGTGGCTGGTCGATGCACAGCACGAAGAAAATCGACCCCAAGGCGGGGTGCCGGTGTGGACGGTGCGCAACAAGATCGATCTCGACGGACCTGACAGGGCAGGCCCGAGAATTGATTCGGCGAGCTCCGGGCAGCCGGGCAACGTCTTGCGGGCGGGCTGGCGCACCGCCGATGTCAAAATTTCGGCGAGCCGGGGGGACGGGATCCAGCAATTGATCGCTGCCTTGATCGCATTTGCGCGGGATTACTTCGGTTCGGGTGAGGGCGGCCTGATCAGTCGGGAGCGGCAACGAAAATTGCTGCAGCAGACAGCGGCTTCGCTTGAGCGCAGCATAGACGCGATTGGGGAGGGCGAGGAACTCGCCGCGGAGAACCTACGGATCGCGGCTCATTCCTTGGGGCGGCTACTGGGACGGGTCGACGTCGAAGATATTCTGGATGTGATCTTTCGGGACTTTTGTATTGGGAAGTAATATTTCTTCATTCATCTTATCCTGCGGTTGTTTCACGTGAAACATCGCCAGCGAAGGGTCGGCCGTTTCACGTGAAACGTGCCTCGGGCGAACTTACCGCTTCCGGCTTTGGTCGCTCCGCGATAAAAGTCCCCTATGATTGTCCGGCAAGAATCATTTGACGTCATCGTCATCGGGGGCGGCCACGCCGGCTGCGAGGCCGCGAGCGCTGCGGCGCGCATCGGCGCCAGGACGGCTCTGGTGACCCATCGGTTCGCGACCGTCGGCGCGATGTCCTGCAATCCAGCGATAGGAGGGCTCGGCAAGGGCCATCTGGTCCGCGAGGTCGATGCGCTGGACGGTCTGATGGGCCGGGTCGCTGACGCCGCCGGCATTCAGTTTCGCATGCTCAACCGCCGCAAGGGTCCGGCGGTGCGCGGTCCACGCGCCCAGGCTGACCGCAAGCTCTATGCCGCGGCGATGCAGGCCGCCATCCGCGAGACCACCAATCTCAGCGTGATCGAAGGCGAGGCGGATGAGCTGATCGTCTCGGGCGGCCGTGTCACCGGCATCCGCCTGGCCGATGGCCACGAGTTGTCCGCAGGGGCGGTTGTCATCACCACCGGGACCTTCCTGCGCGGGCTGATCCATCTCGGCGAAAAAAACTGGCCGGCAGGGCGCGTCGGTGAGGCCCCGGCGATGGGGCTCTCAAAATCGTTCGAGCGCGTCGGCTTCACGCTGGGGCGGCTGAAAACCGGCACTCCGCCAAGGCTCGATGGCAGCACGATCGACTGGTCGGCGGTGGAAATGCAGCCAGGCGACAATCCGCCGGAGCCGTTTTCGGCGATGACCGATCGCATCACGACGCCGCAGATCCAGTGCGGCATCACCCGCACTACGCCTGCAACCCACGAGGTGATCCGGGCCAATGTGCATCGCTCGCCGATGTATTCCGGGCAGATCAAGAGCACCGGACCGCGCTATTGTCCTTCGATCGAGGACAAAATCGTTCGCTTCGGCGACCGCGACGGACACCAGATCTTTCTGGAACCTGAAGGGCTCGACGACTCGACGGTTTATCCCAACGGCATCTCGACCTCGCTACCGGAGGAGGTGCAGCTGGCAATTGTGGCCTCGATTCCGGGGCTGGAGCGCGTGCGGATGGTCCGTCCGGGCTACGCCATCGAGTACGACCACGTCGACCCGCGCGAACTCGATGCGACCCTGCAGACCAAGCGGCTGCCGGGTCTGTTCCTGGCCGGCCAGATCAACGGCACCACCGGCTATGAAGAGGCGGCGGCACAGGGACTTGTAGCAGGCCTTAACGCGGCATTGGCCGCGAGCGGTTCTGAGCCAATCGTGTTCGACCGCGCCGACGGCTATCTCGGCGTGATGATCGATGATCTCGTGACGCGCGGCATCACCGAGCCGTACCGGATGTTCACCTCGCGGGCCGAATACCGGTTGACTTTGCGGGCAGACAACGCCGATCAGCGCCTGACCGGCAAGGGGATCGCGCTGGGTTGCGTGGGGAGGGCGCGTTCGCTGCGCCACGGCGCCAAGATGGCGGCGCTGAACGCCGCGAAAGCCATGGCAAAATCGCTGACACTCACGCCGAATGAAGCCGCCGGGCATGGGCTGGCGCTCAACAAGGATGGCCACCGCCGCTCGGCGTTTGAATTGCTGGCCTATCCGGAGATCGGCTGGGTCGAGCTGCGCGGCATCTGGCCTGAATTGTCGGCCATTGACCCAGCGATCGCGGTTCATCTCGAGATCGATGCCAAATACGACGTCTATCTTAAGCGCCAGACCGCCGACGTCGATGCATTCAGGCGCGACGAGGGGCTGATCCTCAGCGATATCGATTATAGCGTTGTGCCGGGACTTTCCAACGAAGCCCGTTCGAAGCTTGAGGCTGCGCGACCGCGCACAGTGGGGCAGGCGGGTCGGCTCGATGGTTTGACGCCGGCCGCGCTCGGGATTTTGGCGGCCTATCTGCGGCGTGAAGCACGGCGGAAGACGGCAGTCGTGGCCTCGGCGACCGCGTAAAGGCGTTTCACGTGAAACAAGGCCGCTGGGCGAATACTTCGAAGCCATCCTGGGGTGCGCGCTCTTGCGCGCCTCGAGAGATAAGCCACAAAGCATTGCTATCATCTTCGAGGCTCGCCGAAGCACGGCTCGCATGATGAGGATGACGACTCCCGGGGCGGCAACAACTCCAAACAAATGGCCAGAGCAGCAAAACAGACCGCGTCTCCGATCTCGGCTTCCGACAGGGCCGCTGCGCTCGCGCTGACGCCCGTTTCACGTGAAACAGAGGCGCGGCTGGACCGCTATGTCGATCTCCTGCTGGAATGGCAGGCGAAAACCAATCTCGTGGCGCCGTCGACGCTTCCGAATTTGTGGACCCGGCACATCTCCGATTCGCTGCAGCTTTTGACGCTGGCTCCGTCGGCCAAATTATGGGCTGATCTCGGCAGCGGCGGCGGATTTCCCGGCGTGGTGCTGGCCTGCGCGCTGGCGGAAACGCCGGATGCGACGGTCCACTTGGTCGAGCGCAATGCCAAGAAGGCCGCCTTCCTGCGCGAGGCACTGCGCGTTACCAGCTCGCGCGGCACGGTTCACTTGACGGATATCGGGGATAGTGTGGACAGAATCACAGGTCCGGTCGATTGTATCACTGCTCGGGCGGTGGCTCCGCTACACCAACTCATCGGCTTCGCGGAACCATTGGTGAGACAGGGTGCAAAAGCTTTGTTTCTCAAGGGCCAAGATGTAGAGGCTGAATTGACCGAATCTACCAAATATTGGATTATAGAACCGCATCTACATTCCAGCTGCACCGGCGGACATGGCTGGATCGTCGAGCTCGACCATATCGAGCGGCGCAATCAATCCGCTGAAACCCCTGGCACCCGCGCATGACCGTAATTGATGATATTTATCAAGAGGATAAGGCGCCACTCCCAACGGGCCATCCGCGCATTCTGGCGCTGGCCAACCAGAAGGGCGGCGTCGGCAAGACCACCACTGCGATCAATCTCGGCACGGCGCTAGCCGCGATTGGCGAGCGTGTGCTGATCGTCGATCTCGATCCGCAAGGCAACGCCTCAACCGGTCTCGGCATCGATCGCCGCAGCCGCAGCTGCTCGACCTATGACGTGCTGATCGGTGAGGCGCCGCTGCGCGACGCAGTGGTGCCGACCGCGGTGCCGCGCCTCCATATCGCGGCATCGACGATGGATCTGTCCGGCCTCGAACTCGAACTGGGATCGACACGCGACCGCGCGTTTCGGCTGCGCGATGCGATCGCGGCCTTGAACACCAACGCCACGCCGGAATCTGATTACACCTATGTGCTGATCGATTGTCCGCCGTCGCTCAATCTTCTCACCGTCAATGCGATGGCTGCATCCGACGCGATCCTGGTGCCGTTGCAGTGCGAGTTCTTTGCGCTGGAGGGCCTGTCGCAGTTGCTGCAGACGGTGGAGCAGGTGCGCTCCACGCTCAATCCCAATCTGTCGATCCACGGCATCGTGCTGACCATGTTCGACTCGCGCAACAATTTGTCGAACCAGGTCGTCGCCGATGTCAGGCAGTTCATGGGCAGCAAGGTCTACAACACCATGATCCCGCGCAACGTGCGCATCTCCGAGGCGCCGTCTTACGGCAAGCCGGTGCTGGTGTACGATCTCAAATGCGTCGGCAGCGAAGCCTATCTCAAGCTTGCGACGGAAGTGATCCAGCGCGAGCGCGAGCTGCTCGCGCATTAGCCCATTTACGTCATTCCGGACAATCCGTATCGCGGATTGATCCGTAAGCCCGAGAGGGTGAAGAGAAACTCTCTCGGACCTCTAACGTCGAGATTCCGGGTTCGCCCGTTTCACTCGCGCCCGGAATGACGGCGGTTTGGCGAAGCTCTAAGACGAAGTGAAACAGGAGCGCTTAAGTTGAATCCAAGGGAGCTGGCGATGGCCGACGAAGCGCGTTCGCGACTGGGCCGCGGTCTTGCGAGTCTGATCGGAGATGTTGGCGGCGAGGCCGCGCATCTGGACCGGTCGCGCGCGCAGCGCAAGGTGCCGATCGAATTCCTCAAACCCAATCCGCGCAATCCGCGCCGCGATTTCGCCGATGCCGAACTCGGCGAACTCGCCGACTCGATCAAGCAGCACGGCCTGATCCAGCCGATCGTGGTGCGGCCGGTGAAGGGCGTGCAGGATCGTTATGAGATCATCGCCGGCGAGCGCCGCTGGCGCGCATCGCAGATCGCCGGTCTGCACGAGGTGCCGATCGTGCCGGTCGATGTCAGCGACAGCGACGCGCTTGAAATCGCGATCATCGAAAACGTGCAGCGCGAAGATCTCAACGCGATGGAAGAGGCGCTGGGTTATCACGCGCTCGCCAATGAATTCAAACGCAGCCAGGATGAGATCGCGAAGATCGTCGGCAAGAGCCGCAGCCACGTCGCCAACATGATGCGGCTGACAAAACTGCCCGCCGACGTGCAGGCCTACATCGCATTGGGCCAGCTGTCGGCCGGGCATGCGCGCGCGTTGATCGGCGTGCCCGATCCGACTGCCGCCGCCAAACGTATCGTCGAAGAAGGCCTCAACGTGCGTCAGGCCGAGGCGCTGGCGCATGTCGAGGGTGTGCCGGAGCGCAAGCCGCAAAAGGCGCGCGGCGGTAAAGTGAAAGATCCCGACACGATCGCGCTTGAAAAACGGGTCAGCGACGCGCTTGGCCTTGCGGTCAGCGTCGATCACCGCAATCCCGGCGGCACCGTGCAGATCCGCTACCGCGACCTCGATCAGCTCGACGAGATTGTGCGAAGGCTGGATACGGGGGGGTAATGCGTTCCGGAGGCGCGCAAGCGCGAACCCGGAATCTCGTATCAATTACTTCTAGATCGGGCTCGCTCGTTTTCACTTGCGCCCCCGAATGACGATTTATCAATGGCGCTCACCCCCGCCGCTTCGCATTCACCGCGATCGACAGCAGGGCACGCTGCGCGATCACGGCTGCCAGCGGCGCCTGCTTGCGCATTTCCAGCGCCGCGGTCGCGAGTTGGTCGATGATCGCTACCAGCCGCGCCGCATTGAAATTGCGCAACGCGGTTTCGACATTTCCTTTTCGCGAAAAATGCAGGCGCGGAAATCCGCTGTCGAGCAATGTCGATACCGGCGTTCCCTCGGCAACCGCGAGAGCCGATTTGTGCAGCCACGCCGCCTGACGTTGGGCTGCGGAAATGATCATGCCGGGATAGATGCCGGCGATCATCGCCTTGGCGAATTCGGTTTCGACCGCGGCGGAATTTCCGGCAAACGCGCCGTCCACGATCGGATCGACCTTCAGCTCGGAAGCATCCGCAACCACCGCCGTCACATCCTCAAGCGTCACCTCGCGTTCGCCGTGCGCATAGAGCGCCAGCTTGCGCAGCTCGTTGCGCGAGGCCTGGCGGTCGCCGCCGAGCAGTGCCATCAATGCCGCGCGCGCGTCCGGCGCGATACGCAAATTCGAGACCCGCAATTCGTCGTCGATCAATTTTGCAAGATCGCGCTCGCCGTCGGGATAGCAGCCGATCGCGACAGCAGTCTTGGCGCGCTCGCAGGCCTTGCGCAGCGGCGACTCCGGCCGCAGCTCGCCGGCTTCGATCACGATGCGGCAATCTTTCAGCGGCGAATCGGCCAATGTGTCGACGCCGCTGGCGAAACTGCGCGATCCGGCGCGGACGCGAATCGCGCGGCGGCCGCCGAACAACGGCACCGTCATCGCTTCATCGACCAGCCGCGACGGCTCGGCCGAAAGCTCGTCGCCATCCAGCCTTACAAGCGAAAACGGATCGTTGGGGTCGTCGACCGCGGAGGCCAACAGCGCGTCGGCGCGTTCGCGCACCAGGCCGGCGTCTGGACCGTAGAGCAGGATGATGGGACGGCCCGGATCGGGCCGGGCGAGAAACGCGTCGATTTCTTTTCCGCGAAGCGCGACCACGGTCAGACTAGCGTTTGTCATTCCCGCAGGCGCGCCAATTGGCGCGTCGGGGAATGGCGGTTGTCATCAGGTGCCGGCGACGAAGAACGCCGCCAGCCGGGTCTGGATATTTTCCGCGATTTCCTGCGCCGCGCGATCTTCCGCGTCGCGGAAGGCGCGGGAGCGGGCGAAGCGCTGGTAGGAGCCGGGCATGTCATAGGACACGCGCGAAAACGTGGTGCCGGTCATGACCGATTTGTTCGAAGCGATTTCGATCAGATTGTATTGCGCATCGATGCCGTAATTCTCGCTGGACGGCAGCGCGGTGTTCGGATCGATTATCAGCGACGAGCGGCTGGTGTTGAACCGGAGCACCAGCCGGTGCGTGGGCGGCATGCCGGTGGCGTTGCCGTAGAGCTTGAATGCCAACGCATTGCGGATTTCCACCCCTATCCGCGCTTCGCGCGAAGCGTTGGGCTTGTCCACGGGCGGCAGTTCCACCCCCATCAGCTTTTCCCGCAGGGCGGGCGTGCCATTGGCATGTTCGGCGTACATCGGCTGAAAGCAGCCGGCCGTCAGCGCCGCCAGGGCGGCCACGGCGAAACACCGAGCGGCGATGCGGAACCTAACCAACGACATTCACGATCCTCATGGGAACAATAATGATCTTGCGGACAGCTTTGCCGCCGAGAGCCTGTTTTACCGCATCGAGGGCCAAAACGGCAGCCTCAATTTCCGGATTCTCGGCATTACGGGCCACCGTGACCTCACCCCGTTTCTTGCCGTTGACCTGAACCACCAGCGTCACCGTGTCTTCAACCAGCAAATCGCGTTCGATTTGGGGCCAACTGCCCTCCGATACCAGGCCGGGCTGCTTCAGCACCTGCCAGCATTCCTCGGCCAGATGCGGCATCATGGGCGCGAACAGTTGAACAAGGATGACCGCGGCCTCCCGAACCGCCCACGCCAAGTCAGGCGACCGCTGTTCCTCGCGCGCCAACACATCACCCAGCGCATTCGAAAATTCCCGGATGTAGGCAAGGCAGACGTTGAAATGCAGTTTTTCGATGCCGGTGGAGACCTTGTCCAGCGCCCCATGGGCTGCCTTGCGCAGCGCCAGCGCGTCCGCCCCGAACGCTGCCGGCAGCGCTGCCGGAGCGGCCCTGGCGATATCAGCTGACTCATCAACCAGCCGCCACAGCCGCTGCACGAAACGCGATGCGCCCTGCACGCGCTCGTCGCTCCAGATCACGTCGCGATCCGGCGGCGAATCCGACAACATGAACCAGCGCGCAACGTCGGCGCCATAGGTCGTGATGATATCGTCGGGATCGACCGTATTGCGCTTCGACTTCGACATCTTCTCGATCGGGCCGATTGAGACTTCTTCGCCGGTCGCTATCAGAAATGCGCGGCGGCCGTTGGCGCCGGTCTCGATCCTGACCTCGGCCGGCGTGACGTAACTGCCGTCGGCCTTCTGATAGGTCTCGTGCACCACCATGCCCTGGGTGAACATGCCGGCGAACGGCTCCTCCATGCCGATATGGCCGGTGGCCTTCATGGCGCGGATAAAGAAGCGGCTGTACAACAGATGCAGGATCGCGTGCTCGACGCCGCCGATATATTGGTCGACCGGCATCAACCGGTCCACGACGGCGCGCGTGGTCGGCGCGTTTTCGTTCCACGGATCGGTGAAACGCGCGAAGTACCACGATGAGTCGACAAAGGTATCCATCGTGTCGGTTTCGCGCGTTGCCTTGCCGCCGCATCGCGGACAGGTGACGTGCTTCCAGGTCGGATGATGATCGAGCGCATTGCCGGGCTTGTCGAACGTGACGTCCTCGGGCAGCACCACCGGCAGGTCCTTGTCGGGCACCGGCACGACATCGCATTTCGGGCAGTGGATCACCGGAATCGGGCAACCCCAGTAGCGCTGGCGCGAGATGCCCCAATCGCGCAGGCGGAAATTGACCTGGCGCTGGCCGACCGACATGTTGCCCCGCACCTCTGCCTCGAGCCGCTTCGCCACCTCTTCTTTTGCCTGCTCGATGGTCATGCCGTCGAGGAAGCGTGAATTGATCATGCGGCCGTCGCCGTCATAGGCAGTGTCCGTTATCACGAACGTCTTCGGGTCCTGGCCTTCGGGGCAAACCACCGGCGTATTGCCGAGGCCATATTTGTTGACGAAGTCGAGATCGCGCTGGTCGTGCGCCGGGCAGCCGAAGATCGCGCCGGTGCCGTATTCCATCAGCACGAAATTGGCGACATAGACCGGCAGCTTCCAATTCGGATCGAACGGATGGATTGCCTTGATGCCGGTATCGAAGCCCAGCTTTTCGGCGGTATCGATGATTTCCTGCGCGGTGCCGTGACGCTTCGCCTCGGCGATGAATTCCGCGAGCTTCGAATTTTTTGCAGACGCCGCCTGCGCCAGCGGATGATCCGGCGCGATTGCCATGAATTTTGCGCCGAACAGCGTGTCATGCCGCGTCGTGAATATCTTCAGCTCGGTCTCGCCCGATGGCGTCGTCGCGGGATCGAGCGCAAAGCGGATCAGCATGCCTTCCGAGCGCCCGATCCAGTTGCGCTGCATCAGGCGCACCTTGTCCGGCCAGCGATCCAGCGTATCGAGCGCGTCCAATAGCTCCTGCGCATATTTGGTGATCTTGAAGACCCACTGCTTCATCTCGCGCTGCTCGATCAGCGCGCCGGAGCGCCAGCCGCGACCGTCGATCACCTGCTCGTTCGCGAGCACGGTCATGTCGACCGGGTCCCAGTTGATCTTGCGATGCTCGCGCTCAGCGAGACCCGCGCGCAGAAAATCCAGAAACATCTTCTGCTGATGCTTGTAATAGCTGGGATCGCAGGTAGCGAACTCCCTGGACCAGTCGAGCGACAGCCCGATCGACCGCAGCTGCTTTTTCATCGCGGCGATATTGTCGTAGGTCCACGCCTTCGGCGCCACCTTGCGCTCGATCGCGGCATTTTCCGCCGGGAGTCCGAACGCATCCCAGCCCATCGGGTGCAGCACGTTAAAGCCCTTGGCCCGCATGAAGCGCGCGAGCACGTCACCGAGCGTGTAGTTGCGGACATGTCCGATATGGATGCGCCCGGACGGATAGGGGAACATCTCAAGCACGTAGTATTTCGGCCGCGGGTCGTCGTTTTTGGAGGCGAAGATCGCCTTTTCATCCCACTGGCGTTGCCAGCGCGGCTCGGATTCGCGTGCGTTATAGCGTTCGGAGGTCATGGAATCGCAGGGCTTTTCGTGGGTCACAGGCCGGCCAAAAGGAGGGCGGACTAGGCCACAAAAGCGGCTGGGGGGTCAACGCCCAGCGCCTCAAAAGGCTGACGGTGAAGCCTCAGCTCGCCAGCGCCATCCCGTCACCGTTGATCCGCACAAACCCGTGCTCGACCACGGTGTTGCGGCCGCGATGTTTGGCGGCATAGAGCGCGGCGTCGGCGGCCTCGATCAGGTCGCCCGGCCGCTGCGGGTCGTTGGGTTTGGTGCACGCCACCCCGACACTGACGGTGACGGCCTGATAATTAGAGGTGCAATGAGGCACCGCGAGGTCCTGGATCGCCGCGCGCACCATCTCGCCGATCTCCAGCGCCCGGCGTGAGTCGGTGTTCGGCAGCAGCAGGCAGAATTCCTCGCCGCCATAACGCCCCGCAAAGCCCATGGTTTCGGCGGCAATTCCGGCCAGCGTTTCGCCCAGCCTGGAGAGGCAGACGTCGCCTTCGGGATGGCCATAGGTGTCGTTGAACAGCTTGAAATGGTCGACATCGATCATCAGCAGCGACAGCTCGCTGTCGTATTCCTGGGCCCTCATCCATTCCAAGTCGAGCCGGCTCTGGAAGCCGCGCCGGTTGGCGAGGCCGGACAGCATGTCGACCGACGCGATCACGGTCAGCCGGTCGTTGGTGGCGACCAGGTCGCGCTCGCGCTGCCCAAGCTGCGCCGCCATCGCGTTGAATGCGCGGGCCAGCGGAACAAATTCAGCCGGCAGCCGGCTCCCTGCCGCGCGCACCGACCAGTCGCCCTGGCCGAAGCGTTTCGCCATCGCCTCCAGCATCTCGATCGGCCGGATGATGAGGCTCTCCGCGGCGACCAACGCGCCGAGCAGGACGAACAGGCAAACGAATCCGAGCTGCAGATAGGCGGTGCGAATTTCGCGATTGATAGCTGCGGACACCTTGGTTTCATCGATGCTGACGATCAGGCGCAATTCGGTGCCGGCAATGCGCGCAAAGTTGACGACCCATTTCGAGCCATCCGCGGTGACGAATGAAAGCGGTCCTTCCGCTTGCTCCAAACCGTTTGCCCTCTCGGCGATTGCCGACAACAGCGGCACATTATCCAGTGGGCGGCCGATCATGCTGGCTTGATCCGCCGGCGCCGCCAGTACGGTCCCCGCGCGATCGACCAGAACCGCCGAGATACCAGGCCGGCCCCCGAAATTGCCCATGCTCTTCGACATCCAGTCGAGATCGACGCCGGCGGCGATGACGGAATCCACTTCGTCACTGATAGCGGAAACCGGATAGAGCGCCATCATGATCGGCTTGTTGTTGGAGGTGATCAGAAAATCACTGAAAACGAAGTCACGGGTCTCCCGCGCCTTTTTGAGAGAGGGCCGCTCGCTCAGATCGAGCCCGACCAGCATGTTCAGGGTCGAGCATTGGACCCGTCCTTCCTTGCCGACAATCATCAGGCTGCGAATCCATGGTAGATTGACCGGCAGGCTGGCGCGCAGGATGTCGCAACTGCGACCCACCCCGCCAGCGGACGCGCGGATAAAGGCCGCCGATTTCAACATCGTCTCGACCGACGAGAGGACTTCCCGTTGAGCATCGGCGCTGTGCTGCGCAAGGTTCGAAAATTCCTGGGAGGCAAGCGCGATCTGCTTGCTGCGGGTGTCCTCCAGCGAACGGGCGCGTTCCAGCATCAACGGCGTCACCAGGATCAGCGCCAGCAATGCGAGCCGGGCGCGGATTCCGAGAACCTGCTTGAGTTTCATTCTTTTGCGGTTGAAGCTAACGCGTGACATCTTTGCCCCCGACCCCACATGCAAGGTAGAGGGAAGGGTTCAAGAAGCCTTTCCCGAACTCGGTAAAATTCGAACTACCCCGTAAATGTACGACCAACAGATGACATGGCGCCGCAAAACCCATCGCCGATAACTCCGCATTTACCAAACGGGCTTGCCACGGTGGAGCAAGAGATAGCGCGCGCGTGCAAGGAAGCGCGCCGGGATCGCGCGTCGGTGACACTGATCGCGGTGTCCAAAACGTTCGATGCCAATGCCGTTGCGCCGGTGATCGAGGCCGGGCAGCGCGTTTTCGGCGAAAACCGCGTGCAGGAAGCCAAAGCAAAATGGCCAGGGTTAATGTCGGCTTACCCGGGCATCGCGTTGCATCTGATTGGGCCGCTGCAATCCAACAAGGCGAAGGAGGCCGTAGCGCTGTTCGACGCCATTCATTCGGTCGATCGTCCGAGCATTTGCGAAGCCTTAGCCAAGGAGATCGATTCGCAAAAACGGCGGCCGCAATTGTTCGTCCAGCTCAACACCGGCGAGGAGCCGCAGAAGGCGGGCGTCGCGCCAGCGGAAGCCGACGCCTTCATTGCCAGCTGCCGCGACAAATATGGTTTGCAAATTTCCGGCCTGATGTGCATTCCGCCGGCCAACGACGCGCCGGCGCCGCATTTTGCATTGACCGCGAAGATCGCCGCGCGCAACGGGCTTGCGAATCTGTCGATGGGGATGAGCGCCGACTTCACCGTCGCGATTCAGTTCGGCGCCACCCATGTGCGCGTCGGCTCGGCGATTTTCGGGGCGCGGTAAGAGCCTTTTGCGTGGTCGTGCGATTCCCTCGCAATGACGTGGATGCTTTCCG
>Ga0208984_1000079_pt1 | contig 12617 bp, 9 predicted proteins | sample MedBloCAOM3_M3_FD_187851 | JGI IMG/M metagenome (GOLD analysis project Ga0208984, IMG submission 187851) | Forest soil microbial communities from El Dorado National Forest, California, USA - Mediterranean Blodgett CA OM3_M3 (SPAdes) (version 2) | ecosystem: Environmental > Terrestrial > Soil >... | reverse complement strand
GCCGTGGCCGGCAATGCATTCCGCCCGCTCGATATCTTCCCGTCGCGCAAGGGCATTACGGTGGAAATCGGCAATACCGACGCCGAAGGCCGGCTGGTGCTGGCCGACGCCTTGGCGCTGGCCGACGAGGAAAAGCCCGACCTGCTGGTCGATCTGGGAACCCTGACCGGCGCGGCGCGCGTGGCGCTCGGTCCGGATTTACCGCCTTTTTACACCAATGATGAGACGCTGGCGCAAGACGTCGCGCGCTGCGCGAAACAGGAGAACGATCCGTTGTGGCGATTGCCGCTGTGGCCGCCTTACGATGCCTGGCTCGACTCGAAGGTCGCCAATGTCAACAACGCGCCGTCGGGCACCTTCGCCGGCTCGATCACCTGCGCGCTGTTCCTGCAGCACTTCGTCGAGGATGCGAAAAGCTGGCTGCATGTCGATATCTACGGCTGGACGCCGTCGGCGAAGCCGGCGCGCCCCGAGGGGGGCGAATGCCAGGCCGCGCGCGCGATCTACAAATTGCTCGGGGAACGCTATGGATGATCCGCGCCTGACGCCGGCGCGGCCCGACCTCGCCGCGAAATATCTCGAAGGCAAGATCGAGGCGGCGCGCTTCGTCGCCGGCAAGGAGTTCGAGATATCAGATGCCATCGCGCCGCTGCGCAGCGGTCCATCCGCCGATGCCATGCTTTTGACCCAGGCACTGAAAGGCGAGCGTGTGACCATCTATGACCGCAATTCCGAAGGTTTTGCGTGGGGTCAATTGAACAGCGACGGCTATGTCGGCTGGCTGCCGGACCGCGCGCTTGCAAAGCCCGCGGCGGCGCCGACGCACAAGATTACGGGCTTGCGGACATTCGCGTTTCCGGGTCCCTCGATCAAACTGCCGCCGGTCGATACGCTTGTCATGGGGGCCATGGTAACCGTGGTGCGCGAAGATGCCCCTTTCGCCGTTACGCGCGACGGCTGGTATCTGCCGCGGCAGCATGTCGGCAGCATCGACCACCATGAGAGCGATTTCGTCGCGGTGGCCGAACGCTTCGCCGGCACGCCCTATTTGTGGGGCGGCAAGAGCAGTTTTGGCATCGATTGTTCCGGCCTCGTCCAGGTATCATTGAACGCAGCCGGCACCGGCTGCCCGCGCGACAGCGACATGCAGCAGGATAGCCTCGGCAGGACATTGGATCCGGCGGAGTCCAAAACCTTGCGGCGCGGCGATTTGATTTTCTGGAAAGGCCACGTGGCGATCGTACGGGATGCCGACACCATCGTGCACGCCAATGCGCATCACATGGCGACCGTGATCGAGAACACCCGCGACGCCATCGCGCGCATCAAGGTTGCGGGCAGCGAGATCACGGCCATCAAGCGGCTGACTTGAACGCCTTTTAATCAGCCGCAGCGCCACCCGGCGCGCTCTCCAACCGGAACGCGGCAGCGAACAGTGCGCGCGTGTAGTCGGTCTTCGGATTTTTGAACAGCTCCGAAGCCGCGCCCTCTTCCACCACCTTGCCGTGGCGCATCACGATCAGGTGGCTCGCCAGCGAGGCGACCACGCGCAAATCATGCGAAATGAACATATAGGTCAGGTCGCGCTTGCGCTGCAGTTCGCGCAAGAGATCGACCATCTGCGCCTGGAACAGCATGTCGAGCGCGCTGGTCGGCTCATCCAGAACGACGAAATTCGGTTCCAGCACGGCGGCGCGGGCAATGCTGATGCGCTGGCGCTGGCCGCCGGAGAATTCATGCGGATAGCGAAACCGCGTTGCCGGATCCATGCCGACATCCCTGAGCGCCTTGATCACGCGCGCTTCGCGCTCGGCTTGCGAAAGCGAGCGCTGATGCACGCTAAGGCCTTCGGCGACGATATCGCCGACCGACATGCGCGGGCTCAGCGCACCGAACGGATCCTGAAACACGATCTGCATGTCGCGGCGGAACGGCCGCATCGCCTTGAAACGCAGGCCTTGGATATTTCTGCCCAAAAACACAATCGGGCCATCGGACGAGATCAGCCGCAGCAGCGCCAGGCCAAGCGTGGTCTTGCCGGAGCCGGATTCGCCGACGACGCCGAGCGTCTCCCCCTTGCGCACCGAGAGAGTGACGCCATCGACCGCCTTGATATGTCCGACCGTACTGCGCAACAGGCCGCGCTTGACCGGAAACCAGACCTTCAAATCATCGGCCGATATCACCACAGGAGAACCCGGCCGGGGCGGCGCCGGGTCGGGCTTGGGCTCCGCCGCGAGAAGAGCACGGGTGTATGGGTGTTTTGGCGCGGTAAAGACCTGCTCCACCAGCCCCTGCTCGACGATCTTGCCGCCATTCATGACGCAGACCACGTCCGCAATGCGGCGAACGATGCCGAGATCGTGGGTGATGAACAACAGGCTCATGCCGAGCCGCGCACGGATTTCCGCCAGCAGGGCCAGGATCTGCGCCTGCACGGTGACGTCGAGCGCCGTGGTCGGCTCATCCGCGATCAGCAGATCTGGCTCGTTTGCGAGCGCCATCGCGATCATGACGCGCTGGCGCTGGCCACCGGATAATTGATGCGGATAGCTCGCGAGCCGCGTTTCCGGTTCGGGAATGCCGACCTGGGTCAGCAGTTCGAGCGTCCGCGCCCGCGCCATCGGGCCGCTAATTGGGCTGTGAAGCTGCAGGATTTCGCCGACCTGGGACTCAATCGTATGCAGCGGATTGAGTGACGTCATCGGTTCCTGGAAGATGATCGAAATGTCGTTTCCGCGAATGCCGCGAATCTCGCGCTCCGAGAGGTCGAGCAGTTCGCGCCCCTTGAAGTGAATGCTGCCTGACGGATGGGAAGCGGTCGGATACGGCAGCAGCTTCAGGATCGATAGCGCGCTGACGGATTTTCCGGAGCCGGATTCTCCGACCAGCGCCACGCACTCGCCACGCTTGATCTCAAAGGAAATATGGTCGACCGCGACCGAGGTGCCGCTCGGCTGATGAAACGCCACCGACAAATCGCGGATGTCGAGCAGAGGCTGGTTGATCGCGTCCATGCGGCGGCCTATCGAAACGTCTTGCGCGGATCGAATGCGTCGCGCACCGCTTCGCCGATGAAAATCAGCAGCGACAGCATGATGGCGACCGCGAAGAATCCGGTAAAGCCGAGCCACGGCGCCTGGACGTTGGCCTTGCCCTGCGACAGCAATTCGCCAAGCGACGGCGACCCCGGCGGCAATCCGAAACCGAGAAAATCGAGCGCGGTCAGCGTCATCACCGACGAAGACACGATGAAGGGCAGGAACGTCATGGTCGCGACCATGGCGTTCGGCAGCAGGTGCCGGAACATGATCACGGCGTTGGACACGCCCAGCGCCCGCGCCGCCATGATGTATTCGAAATTGCGCCCGCGCAGGAACTCCGCGCGCACCAGGCCGACCAGCGACACCCATGAGAACAGCAGGAGAATGCCGAGCAGGACGAAGAAGCCGGGCACCAGCACCGACGACAGGATCAGCAAGAGATACAGCGAGGGAATGGCACTCCAGACTTCGATGAATCGCTGGAACCCCAAATCGATCCAGCCGCCGAAATAGCCCTGCACGCCGCCGGCGGCGACGCCGATGATCGACGAGATGATGGTCAGACTGAGGCCGAACAGCACGGAGATACGAAAGCCATAGATCAGGCGCGCGACAACATCGCGGCCCTGGTCGTCGGTGCCGAGCCAGTTGTATTCGAGATCGCGGCAGCTTTTCAGACCCTTCTTCTGCACCACCTCCTTGCACTGCGCTTCCGTCAGCATCCAGGTCGGTTTGGACGGCGCGGGCGTCGGCAGATCGAGATTGTGCGTATCGTAGGAATAGCGGATCAGCGGCCAGACTATCGTGCCGCCCTTGTCCGCGATCAGCTTCTGCAGGTACGGATCGCGATAGTCCGCGGCAGTCTCGAAGTCTCCGCCAAACGTGGTCTCCGAGTAACTGACGAACGCCGGCCAATACAGATGGCCGTCGAACTTGATGACGAACGGACGATCATTGGCGATCAGCTCGGCAAACAGTGAAATGAAGAACAGGATCAGGAAAATCCAGAAGGACCAATAACCCCTGCGGTTCGACTTGAAATTTTGCCAGCGGCGGCGGTTGAGCGGTGACGGGCTGAACCGATGGCGCGTGATCGGCACGATTTCGCCGAGCGGCGACTGAACAGTGGTTTCGATCGGCGGCGGCGCGATGATTGTCATTAGACCTCCCGCGCCTCGAAATCGATCCGCGGATCGATCCACATGTAAGCGAGGTCCGAGATCAAATTGATGACGAGGCCAACCAGCGAGAAGATGAACAGCGTTCCGAACACCACCGGATAATCGCGGTTCAGCACGCTCTCGAAGCCGAGCAAGCCCAGCCCGTCAAGCGAGAAGATGGTTTCGATCAGCAGCGAGCCCGAGAAGAAGGCGTGAATGAACGCGCCAGGGAAACCGGCAATGACGATCAGCATGGCGTTGCGGAAGATATGATTGTAGAGCACCTGCCGCTCGCCGCAGCCCTTGGCGCGCGCAGTCATCACATACTGCTTGCGGATTTCATCGAGGAACGAATTTTTGGTCAGCAGCGTCATGGTGGCGAAGGCGCCGAGGGCCATCGAGATCAGCGGCAGCGTGATGTGCCAGAAATAGTCGAGGATTTTCCAGTACCAGGGAAATTGCGCCCAGCCGTCCGAGGTCAACCCGCGCAGCGGGAACAAATTGAAGAACGAGCCACCGGCGAACAGGATGATCAAGAGGATTGCGAACAGAAACCCGGGTATCGCAAATCCGACGATGATCACCGCCGAGGTCCAGGTGTCGAACTTTGAGCCGTCCATGACAGCCTTGCGAATGCCGAGCGGGATCGAGATCAGGTAGGTCAGGAGCGTCATCCAGATCCCGAGCGACATCGAGACCGGCAGCTTCTCCTTGATCAATTGCAGCACGCTGACATCGCGAAAATAGCTCTTGCCGAAATCGAACCGCGCGAAATTCCACAGCATCAACGCAAAACGTTCCGGCGCCGGCTTGTCGAAGCCAAACTGCTTTTCAAGGCTCTTGACGAAATCGGGATCCAGCCCCTGCGCGCCGCGGTACTTCGAATTGACAGCATCGCTGGAGGCGCCGACCTGATTGCGCGCGCCGAAGTCGCCGCCGGATGAGCCTGAAATGCGCGAGCTGGCTCCGGTATCCGCGCCGCTGAGCTGCGCGATCACCCGCTCCACCGGCCCGCCCGGTGCAAATTGCACTACGACAAACGACACGAACAAAATCCCCAGTAGCGTGGGAATCATCAGGAAAATGCGGCGGGCGATATACGCGCTCATGGGTTATTTCGTCTGTTCGCCGGTTGCGGAGGATTTCGCCACCGACCACCACAGATCGGGGACACCCGCGCCGAGGTATTTCGGCAGATTGGGAGGATGACCGAACACGTCCCAATAGGCTAGCCGATGCGTGTTGGCGTACCATTGCGGCACCCAATAACGCCCGGCACGGATGATCCGGTCGAGCGCGCGTGCCGCGAACACTAATTTCGGCCGGGTATCCGCTGCAATCAACTGCTCGACCATGGCATCGATGATGGGATCGGAAATACCCGCGAGGTTATTAGAGCCCTTGGTCGCCGCCGCCCGTGAGGAGAAGTATGGCCGCAGCGAATCGCCAGGGACCGTCGAAAAGCCAAAGCGCTCAATGATCATGTCGAAGTCGAAATCGTCGCGCCGCGCCCGAAATTGCACGGCGTCGACCAGCCGCAGCGTCGCCTCGATGCCCAGCGTGCCCAGATTCTTGATGTAGGGCATGTGATGCGCCTGAAACGCGGGTTCATCGAGCAAAAATTCGATCCGGAATACCTCGCCTTGGGCCGTCATGCGTTTGCCGTCCTTCATCACGCAGCCGGCGTCCTGAAGCAGCTGCACCGCCTTGCGCAACAGCGCGCGGTCCTGCCCGGACCCGTCGGAGATCGGCGGCACAAACGGTGCGCCGAACACCTCGTCCGGTACCTTGCCGCGGAGCGGCTCAAGCAACGCGACTTCCTCAGGCGAAGGCGGTCCGATGGCCATCAAATCGGAATTCTGAAACGGCGAATGGGTACGGACATAAGCGCCATACATGATGGTCTTGTTGGTCCACTCGAAATCGAACGCATTGCCGAGCGCTTCTCGCACGCGCGGATCCTTGAATTTGTCGCGCCGGGTATTGAGGAACCAGCCTTGCGCGCCCGATGGCGTATCGTCCGGAAGCAGTTCGCGTTTCACGCGACCGTCCGCCATCGCCGGAAAATCGTAGCGCGTGTTCCATATCCGCGAGGTGAATTCCTCGCGAAACAGGTAATTGCGGCCGGTGAAGCCTTCGAAGGCGACATCGCGGTCGCGGTAGAAATCGAAACGCACAGTATCGAAATTGTAGCCGCCGCGATTGACCGGAAGATCGGCGCCCCACCAATCCGTGACGCGCTCTAACTCGATGAAGCGATTGACCTCGAATTTCGACACCTTGTATGGCCCGCTGCCGAGCGGAGTATTGAGCGTCGTTTCATCGAACGGATGCGTGGCGTAATAGGCTTGCGAAAAGATCGGCAGGCCTGCGACGAACAGGGGCACGTCGCGGCCGCGTTTTGCGGCAAAGGTGACGACCAGCGTCGCGTCGTCAACAGCTTCCGCCTTCACCATGTCGCGAACCTGCTGCGTGATGATCGGATGGCCGCTGGTCTTCAGAATATTCAGTGAGAACGCGGCGTCACGGGCAGTGAGCTTCGTGCCGTCGTGAAACTTGGCTTCCGGCCGCAGCGTGAAGCGATAAATCAGCCCATCGGACGAAATCGCCACGGACTTCGCAACAAGGCCATACATCGCGTCGGGCTCGTCGCCGGCGCGAACCATCAACGCCGCAAATGTCATGCCCATGCCCTGCGCGCCGTCGCCCTTCAGAATATAGGCATTGAGCGAGTTGAAGGTCTGGAACGACTGATTGTAGGCGCGGCCCGACGGGATGGTCGAAAACAAACCACCCTTGGGCGCGTTCACATTGACGTAGTCGAAATGATGAAAGTCAGCCGAATATTTCAGATCGCCAAAGGCCGACATGCCATGAGCTTCGGCGCCAACACCGGCTGCCATTGCAGACCGAAACCGCGTTGCGCTCAGCGCGCCGACGCCAAGACCGAGTACATGCCGGCGTGAAAACTGCGCCATGCCCTGAAAATCCCTCAAGATCGCTTGCCGATCCGGGCAGCCTTGTCGGCATCGAACCACCAGATCGTCGGGAAACCCGACAAGCCGTATTTGGGCAGCTCAGCCGGGCGGCCAAAACGGTCCCAGCGCGCCGTACGGACTTTCGGATAGTTCCACTGCGGCACGACGTAGTGGTTCCATAACAGCACGCGGTCGAGCGCCTTGGTCGCCGCAACCAGATCATCCCGATCCTTGGTGAAAATGACCCGCTCGATCAGCTTGTCGATCGCCGGATTCTTGATGCCGATAATGTTGCGCGAGCCCGCCATGTCGGCCGATTGCGATCCCCAAAATTCGCGCTGCTCGTTGCCGGGCGACAATGATTCAGGCCAGGATGCCACGACCACATCGAAATCCCAGCTGCGAAGCCGGTTTTCATATTGCGTCGGATCGATCGTGCGCACGCTGACCGCAATACCGAGTCGCTCCAAGGAGGGTTTGAGAAACAGCATGACGCGTTCAAAGCTCGGATCTTCGCCCAGCAATTCGAGCGCGAATTGCGCTCCTGTCTTGCTGTCGATCAGCTTGCGGTCGCGCACCTCGTAACCGGCTTCCTTCAGCAAACGCAGGGCCTCGCGCAGATTTTCGCGCACCGCTTCGGGGCTGCCGCCCACCGGATTCGTATAGGCCGTGGTGAAAACCTCCGCGGGCACTTCCGCGCGCACCGTGTCGAGGATTTCCAGTTCCCTGCCCTGCGGCAGGCCGCTTGAGGCGAGCTCCGTGCCATCGAAATAACTGCTGATACGCTTGTACTGGTCGAAGAAAATCTGCTTGTTCATCTCCTCGAAATCGAACGCAAAATTCAGGGCGCGACGCACCCGCGGATCCCTGAACTTGTCGCGCCGGATGTTCAGCGCGAATGCCTGCATGATGCCGGAGCTGCGGTTTGGAAATTCCTCCAGCAACACGCGCTTTTCGATGACGGCCGGAAAATTATAGGCGGTGGCCCAGCTCTTGGCGCTGTTTTCGGTGCGCCAATCCACCTGATCGCCCTTGAACGCCTCGATCGCCACCGTCGAGTCCCGAAAATACTCGTAGCGCAGCTCGTCGAAATTGTTGCGGCCGGTATTGGCGCTGAAATCGCGTCCCCAATAGTCCTTCACCCGTTCCAGCGCGATGGATCGGCCCGGTACGAATTCCTTGATGCGGTACGCGCCGGAGCCCAGCGGCTTCTCCAGCGTGGTTGCGGAGATATCGCGCTTGCGGCCTTCGCTGTCGCTGCCCTCCCACCAATGCTTCGGCAATACCGTGAGCTGGCCCACGATCTGTGGAAGTTCACGATTGCCCGGCGCATCGAAGGTAAACTTTACATCGCGATCACCGCTTTTTTCGGCCTTCACCACATGACGGTAATAGGCCGAATATTGCGGGTGATATTTTTTGAACGCGTCGAGCGAGAAAATCACATCCTCTGGCGTTACCGGCTTGCCGTCATGCCATTTCGCCTCCGCCCGCAGACGATAGATCACGTAAGAAAAATCCTCGGGATGACTGACCTTTTCGGCCAGCGCGCCGTATTCGGTCGAAACCTCATCCAGCGAGGGCGTCATCAGAGCTTCGTAGATGAGGCCGACAGCGGAGGCGAGCGAGCCTTTGACGCCGGCAACCGTGACGTTGAAATTATCGAACGTCCCGATCAGAATCTGGCGGGCGACGCCGCCCGTCGGCGCATCCGGATTGACGTAATCGAAGCGCTTGAAGTCGGCCGGGTATTTGATGTCGCCGAACAGCGACAAAGCGTGCCGCCATATCGGTTCGCTTGTTCCTGATTGCGCATAAGCCGGCTCAACCGCCGGGATGCCTGCCGCCATACCCAGTATCGGGGCGGTCGCGGCGAAGGCGCCGCTTTGCAGAAGATGTCGTCGGGTAATTGCCAAATGAAGGGTTCCTAATGGATACGCCGCGCTATTGAGGGCGCATTATAAGGCAAGGTTTCGACCGATTATGTTGCTTTTTCCTAATGATACTAGCCTGTGAATAGCACCGGTGCGGCGAAACGTCTCGATAACAAACGCGCGAGCCGTCAAATGAAAACGGCCAGGCAAAAGCCTGGCCGCTGGTCACGCGAAAAGTCCATATGGCGGGCCGTTACTTCGCCGCCGTCGGCAGCGGAGCCGGGTTATCGGCGAGGGTACGCAGATAGTCGATCACGTCGGCGCGCTCGCTGTCCTTGGGCAGGCCTGCAAATCCCATCGCGGTACCGGGAATGTAACCCTTCGGATTAGCAAGGAATTTGTTCAGCTCATCGAAGGTCCAGGTGCCGCCTTTGGCCTTCATGGCGGCCGAGAAATTGAACCCGCGTCCCTCGCCTCTTTTCTCGTTGACGATCCCGTAAAGATTCGGACCGACGCGGTTGGGGCCGCCCTTTTCGAAGGTGTGGCAGGCGGCGCATTTCTTCGCCGCAGCAGCACCCTTCTCCACCGAGGCGGTCTGCAAAAGCTTCTCGATCGGCTCGGAGGCAGCGGGCGCGGCTTCCTTGCCGCCGCCGTGTGCTTCTTCCTTCACGGCGATCTCGTAACCCGGCTTTTCCGGCATAACGGGGGCGAAAATTGCGCTGGCCGTGAAGCTCGTCACCAGCAGAACAAGACAGGTGCCCAGAATTGCACCGAGAATTTTATTGAGTTCGAAGGAGTCCATTTTGGATCAGGCCCCAGGCCGAAAGGTCGATTTTAGGCCGGGTGAACGGCCGCGGAGAACATCAGGAATCAGGCTTTCGCACCGCACCCTCAGCAGGGTTGAGATATCGGTTTGCCCGTGCTCTGGCAACCCGTATAAATGCGCCGACTTTCGACCAATCCCCATCATTTCCGGCTTGTTATCAACCGGGCCCTGACCCTCACTCCTCATGACCGAAACCCGCACTTTGGTGCTGATTCCCGCCCGCATGGCCGCCACGCGCCTGCCCGGCAAGCCGCTCCTGGATATTGCCGGCCTGCCGATGATCGTCCATGTGCTGCGCCGAGCCGAGGCCGCAAAAATCGGTCGCGTGGCGGTTGCCACCGACACGGCGGAGATCGCAGCGGCGGTGACCTCCCATGGCGGCGAGGCCGTCATGACGCGGTCGGATCACCCTTCCGGGTCGGACCGGATTTACGAGGCGCTCGGCAAGCTCGATCCCCGGCGCGAGACCGAAATCGTCATCAATCTGCAGGGCGACTTTCCGACCATCCTGCCGGACAATATCGGCAGCGTGCTCGCGCCGCTTGCCGACCCCGCGGTCGACATCGCAACGCTTGCTGCCGAAATCCATACCGAGGAGGAGAGCACCAACCCGAACGTGGTGAAGATGGTCGGCTCTCCGCTAAGCGCGCGGCGGCTGCGCGCGCTTTACTTTACGCGCGCCACAGCGCCGTGGGGCGACGGGCCGCGCTACCATCATATTGGCCTCTATGCCTATCGTCGTCAGGCGCTGGAGCGCTTCGTTGCGCTCGCCCCGTCCGCGCTAGAGCGACAGGAAAAACTGGAACAGTTACGGGCGATCGAGGCCGGGATGCGGATCGACGTCACCATTGTCGACACGGTGCCTCGAGGCGTCGATACGCCGGCTGATCTTGAAACCGCTCGGCGCATACTGGCAAAAGCCTGAGCGGCTGGTACAAGGCGCCATGACCAAAACCATGAAAATTGCATTCCAGGGCGAGCAGGGCGCGAATTCCCACATCGCGATCGCCGAAGCCTATCCCGACGCCGAGCCGCTGGCCTGCCCGACCTTCGAAGACGCGCTGGCCGCGATCACCTCGGGCGAAGCAGATTTGGGCATGATCCCGATCGAAAATTCGGTCGCCGGCCGCGTCGCCGACATCCATCATCTCTTGCCGCAATCCGGCCTGTTCATCGTCGGCGAATGGTTCCTGCCGATCCGGCATCAGTTGATGGCGCCAAGAGGCGCCAAGCTCGCGGACATCAAGACGGTGGAGAGCCACGTCCACGCGCTCGGCCAGTGCCGCCGTATCATCCGCAAGCTCGGCGTCAAGCCGGTCGTCGCGGCCGACACCGCGGGCAGCGCGCGCGATATCGCCGAGCGCGGCGACAAGAGCTCTGCCGCCATCGCCTCGCGGCTGGCCGCCGAAATCTACGGCCTCGATATCCTGGCCGAGGATGTCGAAGACGAAACCCACAACACCACGCGTTTTGTGGTGCTGGCGCGCGAGGCGAACTGGGCCAAGCGGGGATCGGGGCCGCTGGTCACGACCTTTGTGTTCCGGGTGCGCAACCTTCCCGCCGCGCTCTACAAGGCGATGGGCGGCTTCGCCACCAACGGCGTCAACATGACCAAGCTGGAAAGCTACATGATCGACGGCAATTTCTTCGCCACGCAATTCTACGCCGACGTCGATGGCCATCCCGAGGACAAGAATCTCGCGTTTGCGCTGGAAGAGCTGAAGTTCTTCTCGCGTGAATTCCGCATCGTCGGGGTCTATCCCGGCCATCCGTTCCGGGCGACGTTCAGCGAAAAGACGGAGTGAAGTGGCCGCGGACCTCTTGGTGAGTCGTTCCGGCGAACGCCGGGACCCATACCGCGTAATCTATCAATAAGGCAGTTTGGCTAACGCCTTCCACAAAACTAACGTTGGTGGTTATGGATCCCGGCTCGCGCTTCGCTTGGCCGGGACGACGAGGTTTAAGCCGCCACCTTCTTCCCAAGTCCAAACGCGTCCGCCAAGAGGCTGTAGGATTTCTTGCGCGCGTCGTGATCGTAGACCGCGGTGATGATCATCAGCTCGTCGGCCTGGCTTGCCGTGATCATCGGCTGCAGGTTCTGCATCACCGTCGCCGGGCTGCCGACGAACAGCCGCGAGCGATTTCGCGCAATCGAGGCGCGCTCCGCGTCAGTGTAAGGATAAGCCAAAGCTTCCTCGACGCTGGGCAGCGGCAGGTACTGGCCGCGGTCGCGGCGCAACCTGTTGAGATCCATCGACGATGCCAGCTGCTCGGCCTCGGCATCGGTTTCGGCCGCCACCACGGCCACCGCGAGAATGCCGTGCGGCGTTGAGCGCCAGCCCGACGGCTTGAAGTGCTGACGGTAATGGGTCAGCGCATCGACGGCGTCATACGAGGCGAAATGATGCGCGAAGGCGAAGCCCATGCCGACTTGGCCCGCAAGTTCCGAACTGTAATCGCTGGAGCCGAGCAGCCAGATCGGCGGCAGCGGCGTGTCGTCCGGCATCGCCACCACATTGTTGAAGGGATGGTTGGGCGGGAAATCGCGGGTCTCCCACAAGATCAATTCATGCAACCGCTCAAGAAAGTCATCACCCTCGCGGCGATCGAGTCTGCTGCGCAGCGCGTACGCGGTTGCCCCATCGGTGCCAGGGGCGCGGCCAAGCCCGAGATCAATCCGGCCTGGAAACAGCGCCTCCAGCATCTTGAAGCGCTCCGCCACGACCAGCGGCGCA
>Ga0208984_1000078_pt1 | contig 12618 bp, 9 predicted proteins | sample MedBloCAOM3_M3_FD_187851 | JGI IMG/M metagenome (GOLD analysis project Ga0208984, IMG submission 187851) | Forest soil microbial communities from El Dorado National Forest, California, USA - Mediterranean Blodgett CA OM3_M3 (SPAdes) (version 2) | ecosystem: Environmental > Terrestrial > Soil >... | reverse complement strand
TGATCTCGTCGTTTACGCCACCGGCTACGGTTCGATGAACGGCTGGGCCGCGGACCTGATCTCGAAGGAGGTCGCCAACAAGGTAGGCAAGGTCTGGGGACTAGGCTCGAATACGACCAAAGACCCGGGCCCATGGGAAGGCGAGCAGCGAAACATGTGGAAGCCGACACAGCAGGAGGCGCTTTGGTTCCATGGCGGCAACCTGCACCAGTCACGCCACTACTCGCAGTTTCTGTCCCTCCAGTTGAAGGCGCGAATGGAAGGCATTGCCACGCCGGTTTACGGTCTTCAGAAGGTCCACCACCTCAGCTGATCGGCCTGTTCGATTTCTTTGAGCATGGTCCGCCAGCATGGATTCCGGAGATGGCACGTCGCATTGCATCGCTGCGTTGCACTGCTTCGGCGGCTATCGGACCCAAAGCGGACCAGGCAAAGCGACGGCTGGATGCTTCGTTGCTTCTCTCCTCGACATGACGAAAACGGCCAGCGCTGGATTTTCAGTATGAAACCACGGCCGGCAACACCTCGGTCCCGCCAAACGCGATCACGCGCCCGCGCTTGAGCATCACGATGCTCGTCGCCAACTGGCGCATTTCGCCGGCGTCGTGGCTGACATAGACCATCGGTACGCCGGCTTCGTCGCGCAGGCGCACCAGATAGGGCAGGATCTCGACCTTGCGCTCCTCATCCAGCGACCCCAACGGCTCATCCAGCAGCAGCAATCTCGGCTGCGCCAGCAGCGCGCGTCCGAGCGCCACGCGCTGGCGCTCGCCGCCGGATAGTTGGCCGGGACGGCGATTGAGCAAACTGCCGATATCGAGCAGATCGGTGACGCGCACGCGCTGCGCAGCATCGTCGGCAAGGCGATTCATTCGCCGCCCGTAGTCGAGATTCGCGCGCACATCGAGATGCGGAAACAGCCGTGCATCCTGGAACACATAGCCGATCCGGCGGCGATACGCCGGGACGTGCACGCGGGCAGCGGTGTCGTCGAGCGTCTCAGTGTCGATGGCGATGGCGCCGCGATCGGGCCGCAGCAATCCCGCGATCATATTGATCAATGAGGTCTTGCCGGCGCCCGAGGCGCCGAACAGTCCGGTGATGGGACCCTCGCTGGCGAAGGTGACCTGAAGCGAGAACTCGCCGAGCTGTTTTGAGACGTCAACGCGCAGCATGATCAGTTCCCGTGCAGGCGCCGCAAAGCGCGCCGCGCGAACCATTCGGAGGCGATCATGGAGCTCATCGCGATGACGATGGAAACCACCACCAGCCGCAGCGCCGCGGTATCGCCGTCCGGCGTCTGGATCAGCGAATAGATCGCCGAGGAAATGGTCTGGGTCTCGCCTGGAATATTCGACACGAAGGTAATGGTCGCGCCGAATTCGCCGATCGCCTTGGCAAAGCCGAGCACCATGCCGGCCAGCACACCCGGCAGCGCTAAGGGCAAGGTGATGGTCAGGAATACCCGCCAGGGCGCCGCGCCCAGCGTGCCCGCGGCCTGCTCGAGCCTTCGGTCCACCGCCTCGATCGACAGCCGGATCGGCCGCACCAGTAGTGGAAACGACATGATGCCGCAGGCCAGCGCCGCCCCGGTCCAGCGAAATGCGAACACGATGCCGAGATGGTCCGCAAGCCACGTGCCAATGAGGCCGCGCCTGCCGAACGTCAGCAGCAGCAGATAACCGGTGACAACCGGCGGCAGCACCAGCGGCAGGTGTATCAGCGCATCGACGACCGGCTTGCCCCAGAAATCCCGCCGCGCCAGCAGCCACGCCACGCCGATCCCGAGCGGCGTCGCTACCAGCGTCGCAACCGTGGCGACCCGCAGCGAAAGCTGGATTGCGGTCCACTCCGTTGGCGAGATATCGAACACGCGGTCAGGAGGTCGGTCGGATCAGGAAAGTGAACCCATATTTTTCGAAGACCGTCTTCGCCACTGAGGAGCGCAGGAAGGCAAGATAATCGGCGGCTTCCGCCCTTGCAGTCGCCGTCGCCGCGACGGGATAGATGATGGAGGGGTGGGAATCCGGCGGAAAGATGCCGACGATCTTGACGCCGGGCTCGACCTTGGCGTCCGTTGCATAGACAATCCCCAGTGCCGCTTCGCCGCGCGCCACCAGTGTCAGCGCGGCGCGCACGCTCTCCGCCATCGCGAATTTCGGCTCCGCCGCCTGCCACGCACCGAGTTTCTCCAGCGCCGCCTTGGCGTATTTCCCGACCGGAACCGCTTTGACATCGCCGGTGGCTATCCTGCCGTCGCCGGCGAGTTTTGCCAGATCGAAGCCATGTCCGATGGTCACGTTATCGATCTTTGAATCCTTCGGTGCGATCAGCACGATGCTGTTGCCGAGCAGATTGACCCGCGTCGGTTCATTAATGTTCTTCTTAGCCGTAGCGTAGTTCATCCAGTCAGTGTCGGCGGACACGAAGATATCCGCCGGCGCGCCCTGTTCGATCTGTTTGGCCAGCGCCGAACTCGCGGCATAGCTGGCGACAATCTTGACGCCGGTTTTCGCGGCATAGGCGGCGTCGATGTCGTCGAGTGCATTTTTCATCGAAGCCGCGGCAAACACGGTGAGGCTGTTGTCCTGCGCAAGCGCAGGCGAATAGCTCGATCCGCACAGGATCGAAAGGGCGACGACATAAGCGGACAGACGATGCATCATGGCGCTCCATACGTGTTTGCGGCGCATTGCGCGCGCAAATCAAGCGTTGGTGATGGTGGAATGCGACAGGCGGAAGCGCCGTTCCGGCAATCCAGGGGATTTACGATCCGTCCGGACATCGCGACGTCAAGCCTACAGCATCGTTGAGCTGAGGCAAAGCCTCCGCGCCCCTTCTATGGTTCCTGAAATTAGGGATTCCCGCTCATTCGGAGGCTGGCACGATCGCCCGGCTGATGAGCAAAGGCGCGCGCACCAATCAATCCACTGCGATCATGACGTCGGAGGCCTTCACCACGACGATGACGGAACTCTTGACCTTGATGCCGAGATCGTCGACCGACTCATTGGTGATCGAGGAGGTAACGATCTGGCCATTGCCGATATCGACGCGGACATGCGAGGTGGTCGCGCCCTTCTTGACTTCGACGACGGTGCCTTTGATCTGGTTGCGAGCACTGATGCGCATGACGGTCCTCACAATGCGGGGCCCTGCGCGGCCATGCCACGCACCTGCTGACAGATGGTGAAATGAGAGGCCGGGACCGCCGTCCCAAAAATCGCTCGCGCTTACGGCGCGACGACCCCTAACTCTAGCGTATTTTTAGGCCGAATGAAATCGCCTTGCGCCGCGGTTCGTTATTGCCTGACGTCCGGAGCGGCCAAAATCTGGCGACAGGCGGCCGGCAATTGCGCCAGCGTCATCGGCGGTTTCGGCTTCGGCGGCACTTTCGGCGGCTTGGGGTGGATAGTTGAATCCTTGAACCAGTAGGCGAGATCGCCGGCGCTGCAGCCCTCGTCTGCCGACGGCTCCGGCTGGCTCTCGCATTCGCTGCTGCCGGGGGGACATTTGATGCGCAAATGAAAGTGATAGTCGTGGCCGTACATCGGCCGCACCTTGGAGAGCCAGTTGCGATCACCCTTGGCTTCGCGGCACAGCGCCTTCTTGATCGCGGCGTTGACGAAGATGCGCTGCACGCTCGGCTCCTGGGCGGCGGCACGGATCACCGCGAGATGGTTCGGCGTCCAGGCTTTCGGATCGATGTCGAGCCGGTCGGCACGTACCATCATAATTGCGGACATTTCCTCGCGCTCATTGCGCGACAATTGCCGGTTCGGCATCGGCGTGAGCCAGATATCGGCATCGAGTCCCACCTGATGGCTGGCGTGCCCGGTGAGCATCGGACCGCCGCGCGGCTGCGACATGTCGCCGACCAATATCCCCGGCCAGCCCGCGTCTTTATGTGCCTTGTCCGCCAATCGCTTGAGCAGCGCGACCAAGTCGGGATGCGCCCAATTGCGATTGCGCGACAACCGCATCACTTGCCAGCTCTCGCCATTGATCGGCAATGCTTCCGCACCCGCAATGCAGCCCTTGGCGTAGAAGCCGATCACGCGCGTCCGCATCGCCGCCGGCAAGACCTTGCGGCCGAACAGCTCCTTTGCGCCCAGTTTGGGATCGTTGAGATTGGCCAGTGGCGGCAGCGGCTTTGGATCGACGCTGCCCTTGTCCTGCGCCAACGCGACGGTGGCACAGACGACGGCGGCGGACATCAGGAGAAGGAGAATCGGGCGGCGGTTCATTAGGTCACTTTAGCGCAAGCGTGGCACGGAATCAGCGGGCGGACATAAGGAGCGTTAGAATTGCTGGTTTTGCGGACTTAGCTGGCTTGACCGAAACTGACATTGCAGGCTTCGAATGGCCATAGTTAGCGGTCGCAGTTAGGAGCGCAACCGGAAGAACGACCGCTGTTGTCGGGTGCAGCGGGCCACGCCATACGCGGATCCAGATTTCAAACTAATTCAGTGCGAGGGGCCCGCCGCCTTAACCGTTCGGTAACCCCGTCGAGCATTGACGAAATTTCGTGCGTCCATGCGGAAATTCGCGCAGTGGTTGTGAAATCTGCGCGCCTATCGAATATCCGTCATGGTGCAGAGAAGATTTGCCTTGCTCCTTCGCGGGCGCCGCCGATCAGGTGGTGCAAGCCGAGCTTCGTTGTGTACTTGTCCGCGAGTTCGCCTCTTAAACAGGCAACCGCAATCCAAATCCTTCCGCCAGAACCTGGCGATCGAACGAGTCGCGGGCAAGAGATACCATTTTTTCAGATACTTATCGGAGAACAGAAGGACGCAGAATGCGAGCGGGGCGCAGCAATGCCGAAAATTCGGCCGAAGATAGCAAAAAAAATGAAGCATGCGGCAATCGCCCGCATTCCCGGCCGGCCAGCCAAGCCTAGTCCGAAACTCTCAGGCGGCAGCCGCCGCGTTTCAGTTGAGATCGGCGAGATCGTGCGCAAGCGCGCGCAGGCCGAGGCGGCGATTGCCGACGCCCGAAAATCTCACGAACGGCTGCGCGAGGCGATCGACATCCTGCCGCAGGGCATCGTGTTTCTCGACGCCGATGGCCGCTACATTCTCTGGAACAAGAAGTATGCCGAGATCTACAACCGCAGTTCGGACCTTTTCAAGCCGGACGCGCGGCTGCAGGATACCATCCGCATCGGCGTCGAGCGCGGCGATTATCCCGAAGCGATCGGCCGCGAAGAGGGGTGGATCGCCGAGCGGCTCGCCAAGCTTTATCAGCCCGGCGAACGCCATGAGCAAATCCTTGCCGACGGCCGCTGCATCCTGATCGAGGAGCGACTGACCGAGGACGGCGGCATCATTGGCCTGCGCGTCGACATCACCGAGTTGAAGCAGCGCGAGGCCTCGTTTCGGCTGCTGTTCGACAGCAATCCTGTTCCGATGATCGTCTGCGCGCTGGACGACGAGCGCATACTTGGCGTCAATGATGCGGCGGTCGAGCATTACGGCTACAGCCGTGCCGAATTCGAAAAGCTCACCATCCGCAGCGTCCAGGCCTTCGAATCCGAACCGCCGTGGGGCGGCGACCGCAGCAACGATGAACAGACGGCGCGAACCTGGAAGCATGTCAGGGCCGACGGAACGCTGATCGATCTGGCGATCTATTCGCGTCATTTGGTCTATGGCGACCAGCCCGCGGTGTTGCTGGCGCTGATGGATATCACCGAGCGCAAGCGCGCCGAGGCGCGGCTCGCCTTCATGGCTCAGCACGATGGTTTGACCGGGCTGCCGAATCGCAATTTGCTGCGCCAGCACCTGGATGAGATCCTGCTGCACACGCGGCGCAGCACGGAGAAGGTTGCGGTGCTGGTACTCGGCCTCGACAACTTCAAGGCGGTCAACGATACGCTTGGCCACGGCATCGGAGACAAGCTGCTGCGCGGGGTCGCCAAACGCCTGCGCTCGACGCTGCGCGAGGAAAATACGCTTGCCCGTCTCAACTCTGACGAATTCGCGATTGTCCAGGGCGGGCTGACGCGGCCCGAGGATGCCGTGTTGCTGTCCAGGCGGCTGCTAGAGGTGATCGGCGCTACCTATCTGCTTGACGGCCATTCCATCGTCATCGGCGCCAGCATCGGCATCGCAATGGCGCCCGGCGACGGCGATGAGTCCGAGAAGCTTCTGAAGAACGCCGACATGGCACTATCCCGCGCCAAGAACGACGCGCGCGGCACCTTCAGCTTCTTCGAAGCCGGAATGGACGCTCGTGCCCAGAGCCGCCGCAAGATCGAGATTGATCTGCGCGCCGCGATCCAGAACGATGCGCTGCGGCCCTATTATCAGCCGCTGATCGATCTTTCTACCGGACGCATCACCGGCTTCGAGGCGCTGGTGCGCTGGGCGCATCCCGAACGCGGCATGATCTCGCCGGCCGAGTTCATACCGGTGGCAGAAGAGACCGGCCTGATCAATCCGCTTGGCGGCCTGATCCTGCGCCGCGCCTGCATGGACGCGGCGCTCTGGCCCGACGACGTCCGCGTCGCGGTCAACCTGTCGCCGTTGCAGTTTCGGATCGGCGATCTGCTGTCCGTGGTGATGGATGCGCTGAAGCAATCCGGACTGCCGGCAAAGCGGTTAGAGCTGGAAATCACCGAGACCTTGCTGCTGGAAAAGAGCAGCCAGGTGCTTGCCACGCTGCACGCGCTGCGCGCGCTTGGCGTGCGCATTTCGATGGATGATTTCGGCACCGGCTATTCCAGCTTGAGTTATCTCAGAAGCTTTCCGTTCGACAAGATCAAGATCGACCAGTCGTTCGTGCGCGACCTTGCCGCCAATCGCGACGCGCAGGCGATCGTGCGCTCGATCATCAGCCTCGGCATCGGCCTCGGCGTGACGATTACCGCCGAAGGCGTCGAGACCGAAGCCGAGCTGAGCTGCCTGCGCTCGGAGGGCTGTCACGAGGGACAGGGTTTTCTGTTCAGCCGCGCGCGGCCCAATGCCGAGATCGTCGGACTTTTGAAAGCACAGCGCGGCGCGGACTCTACCGAGAAGGCCGCGCTGGTCGCCTGAGAGCTATCTCTTCCGCGCGGTTTTGCGCGCCCCTGACCTAGCCGCGGCGTTCCGCTTGCGCGTTGCGGCCGCTTTTTTTGCGGAGCGCGATCGCGCCGCGGCTGGACGGCTTGCTGAAGCCTTGCCGCCGCGCGGTCCGCCGATCCTGCCGCCGCGTTTCGAGGACACGTTGGTGTCGGGAACGCCGCGTCCGGAGCCGCTCTTGTTGCCGCCGCCGGTCTCCTTGTTGACCGTCGCCCACGCGCGCCGCTCGGCTTCCTTGTTGCCGACGCCGCGATGCTCGTATCCCTCCTCGATGTGTTCGGCCTGGCGTTTCTGCTTGTCGGTATAGCTGGATTTTTCGCCGCGCGGCATGATCGTCTCCCTCAACGTTGCGGTTGCCAGACCTCGCAACGCGCATCGGCGCGCCCGGGTTCCGCGTTCATGCGCAACATCGCCCGCTTTATCGAAAACGCGGGATGCCCTGTCCCTATGTGCAGGAAGGGGCCAGAATGCTTACGCCTATGCGGCGTCGCGCAGGCCGGCCAGGAAGGTATCGACGCTTTCGAGCAGCGCGGTGGCGTGCTGGCTGAGCTGGCCGGACGCGACGAGAACGTCGTCGGCCAGCGCGCGGGACTGCTCGGCGGCCTGGCTTGCGCCCGCGATGTTGTGCGAGACTTCGCTGGTGCCGGCGGCGGCGTGTTGCACGCTTCGCGCAATCTCGCGCGTCGCCGAATCCTGTTCCTCGACGGCAGCGGCGATGGTGGTGGCGATCCCGCTGATCTCCCGGATGGTGTCGCTGATGCCGCCGATTGCGATGACGCAATCGCCGGTGGCGGATTGGATCGCGGTGACCTGTCCGGCGATCTCCTCGGTCGCCTTCGCAGTCTGACTGGCGAGTTCCTTGACTTCGGAAGCGACCACGGCGAAGCCCCTGCCGGCATCTCCGGCACGCGCCGCCTCGATCGTTGCATTGAGCGCCAGCAGATTGGTCTGGCTGGCGATGGCTCCGATCAGGCGAAGCACATCGCCGATCTTTTCGCCGGCGGCGGTAAGGCTCCCGACCATTTCCGTGGTTTGCCCGGCCTTGACCACGGCGGCATCGGCGACGCCGCTGGAATGGGTGACCTGACGGCCGATCTCGGCAACGGAAGAGGCAAGCTCTTCGGTCGCGGCGGCGACCGTGCCGACACTGGCCGATGCCTCCTCCGACGCGGCAGCCGCTGCCGCGGCTCGCTCCGAAGTTCCGCTGACGCTTGAGGTGATCTCGCCGGCCACGCGCTGCATATCCTTCGTCGCCTGCCCAACGGCCCCGACCACGCTCTTGACGTCGGCTTCGAAGCGGTCGGCCATTTGCCGTTGCAATGCTTTCTTCTCGAGCTCGGCCTGCTGTTTCGTGGCCTCTTGCGCCTCGCGCATCGTGCGGGCCTCGATCATGCCACGGCGGAACACGTCGACAGCCACCGCCATGGTGCCCAGCTCGTCTTTTCGGTCGCCGCCGGGGATCGCCACATCGGTATCGCCACTCGAAAGGCGGTTCATTACCGCGGTGATCGCGGCCAGCGGGCGCGACAGGCCGCGACCGAGCAGGAACGCCAGCAGAACGGCGCCGGCTAGAATGGCGACCGCGCCGAGAATGAGGTTGCGCTGCGAACTCGCCGCCGCCGCCTCATATTCGGTGGTATCCTTGACCAGTTCGATCACAGCGACCGGCTGCCCCGCATAATTCTTGATTTGCCCGAGATAGAGCGCGGCCGGATGACCGTTGAGCGTGGCGTCGCGACGCAGAGTGCCGCCGTCGAATACGCTTTTAAGTTCGTCCTGGGTGGCGACCGAGCTGTCACCAACGGTCGATGCGATATTTGCGAAAACCTTGCCATCGAAGCGATGCACGGCCAGATCGACGCCGAAGCGATGCTTGGCGCTATCGACGAATTGCTTGCCAAAGGAAACGCCGATGTCGGCGACGGCGATGTTTTTTCCGTCGCGCATGATCGGCGTCATGGCGAAAATGCCCAGCGAATCCCGCCCGGGTTCGACGCCGACGATCGGCTTGCCGGACTTGTTCGACTCCACCACGGTCTTGCGCCGCGCCGAGATGTCGTCGCCGAAGATCTTCGGCTCGTGAACACGGAAGAACGCGGTTGCCGGCGGCGTGTGGAAACTGATCAGCGGCACACCCTGCGGCTTCAACGCCTTCATTGGGCCATCAAGCAGCGCCATCAGCGCGTCGCGGTCGCCCTTGGCAACGGCTTCCGCCACTGGAGGCAGAGTCGCGATGACGGCACTGACCGCCAGTGCGGCTCGCCCTTCATAGTCGAGGGCGGCGATGACGCTGTCATATTGCAGCTTGAGCTGCTGGTCGAGCGCGAGCCGCGTCAGCGAACGCTGTTGAATAATCGAAAAGGTCCCGAGGATACCGCAGGCCATCGCGACGGTCACCGAAATGGCCAGGATCAGGCGCGCCGCGATCGATCGAAGTTTGAACATGGGAAAAACCGAAGCTTAGCAAGAGGAGGATTTCCGGAAAGGTGCCAGAAAGTGCTTAACAACTGAGTAATTACGGCCCGCCGTATTACGGGCTCGCGGCGTCAGGGCGCATCAGCAAAGCTGGAATCCGGTTGTGCGTCCGATCGCGCTAAACTATTGAGAGAGTGCATGACCTTTTCGCCAAACCGCTCACAGCCTCGGGTCATCTAGCGCGAAGACGCGCTTCGCGCTTCTGCCCGAGGGGCATGCTTTGGCGGACGTGCGCTAGGCGTTCCTTGCCGGCGCGCTGGGATCGGTGCCCAGGACCGCCTTGCCGACATCCTCATAGTGGGTGTCGCGGGCCTGGATCTGTTGCGCAATGGCGTGCATGTCGCGGAAGCGGCGTTCGAACTTGTTGGCGCTGAAAACGGCCGTAGCGCCCGCCATGTGATAGGCGGCATCGACCACCGAGGCCGCCTGATGGATCGTCCAGGTCGATGCGAGGCGAAGCGCTGTGCGGTGCTCTTCCGTGATTTCGCCCCCCGGGCGCGTCAGATCGCGCCACACCTCGCCAGCGGTCGCATAGAGATAGGCCCGCGCCGCGCGGAAATTGCCTTCGGTGCGGCCGATCGCGGCTTGAACGGCGTTGTTCTCGCGCATCGCCTTGATGCCGACCGACGCCTTGCCGCGCGCCAGCTCGATGGCCGCGTCGAGCGTGGCGCGCGCGACGCCGAGCGAGACCGCGGCGAAGCCCAGCCCGAACATGGTGTAAGTGGTGAACCGGTAGAGCGGCCCCTTTTCACGCAGGGCCGTGGTATCGTCGCGCAGTGCTGCGAATTTTTCGGGGATGAAAAGATCGTTGACCGAATAAGAGTCGGTGCCGGTGCCGTTGAGGCCGATCACGTCCCAGACGTCGTGCATCGTGGCGCTCGTTACCGGAAAGAGAATGGTGCGCACTTCCGGCGCGCCGTTGGGCTTGCGCCGCCTGGTGCCGTCGGCTTCGACGATCTGGACATGGGCGCCGAGCCAGCTAGCCTGACGGGAGCCGCTGGCGAAATCCCAGCGCGCGGTGGCGCGATAGCCGCCGGGAACGACTTGCACCTCGTGGGCGATCGCGCCCCAGGCGAGGATGCCGTCCGGTGCGCCGAAAATTTCTCGCGCCGGCTCGGGATCGAGATAGGCCGCCGTCATGGCGCAGACGGTGCATTGGCCGAGGCACCATGCCGTAGAGGCGTCGGCCTTCGCTACTTCCTCTAACATCTGCATGAAGATTTCGGGCGGGGCCTCGGCGCCACCGACGCTTTGCGGCAGCAGCACGCGATAAAGCCCGTTCTCGATCAGGGCGGAAACGACAGGCTGAGTGAGACGCCGGGTCCGCTCGATCTCGTCGGCCTCCCGCGCGATCAGCGGTGCCAGCGCTCGCGCGCGCTCGATCAGGCCGAAACCGGGAAGCTTGTTCATGCGTTTCCTCGCCCTTTTTGGGTTTTGTGATTGGCGAAGGCGCAATGGTGATCTATCCGCCGCGGCGGATCAAGATGGGCGGGAGGCATGGGAGAGGCGCGAATGCGGGGCACATACACTCAGCGCGCCAAGCCGAGGACCAGAAGGAGCGCTATATGGTTTACAGGCCGATTACCGCCTGCCGCTGCGTGCGCCTCAGCTATCCACCTTCAGCGCCGCGATAAAAGCTTCCTGCGGGATGTCGACCTTGCCGAACTGCCGCATCTTCTTCTTGCCTTCCTTCTGTTTCTCCAGAAGTTTTCTTTTACGTGTGATGTCGCCGCCGTAGCATTTCGCGGTGACGTCCTTGCGCAGCGCGCGCACGGTTTCGCGCGCGATCACCTTGCCGCCGATCGCCGCCTGGATCGGAATCTGGAACATGTGCGGCGGGATCAATTCCTTCATTTTTTCGACCATGGCGCGGCCGCGGCCTTCCGCGCGCTGGCGGTGCACCAGCATCGACAGCGCATCCACCGGCTCGTTGTTGACCAGGATCTGCATCTTCACGAGGTCGGCCGGCTTGTAGTCGGTGAGATGATAGTCGAACGAGGCATAGCCCTTTGAAACCGACTTCAGGCGGTCATAGAAATCGAACACCACTTCGTTGAGCGGCAGCTCGTATTTCACCATGGCGCGATTGCCCACGTAAGTGAGCTCTTTCTGCACGCCGCGCCGGTCCTGGCACAGCTTCAGTACGCTGCCGAGATATTCGTCGGGCGTGAGTATGGTGGCCTCGATCCACGGCTCCTCGATCTCGGCGATCTTCACCACGTCGGGCATGTCGATCGGATTGTGAATCTCGATCACCTGCCCGTCGGTAAGGCGCATCTTGTAGATCACCGATGGCGCGGTCGCGATCAGGTTGAGATCGAATTCACGCTGCAGCCGCTCCTGAATGATCTCGAGATGCAACAGCCCGAGGAAGCCGCAGCGGAAACCGAAGCCCAACGCAGCCGAGGTTTCCATCTCGAACGAGAAGCTGGCGTCGTTGAGGCGCAGCTTGCCCATCGCCGCTCGCAGCGTCTCGAAATCGTCGGCGTCGACCGGGAACAGGCCGCAGAACACCACGGGAATCGCCGGCTTGAAACCCGGCAGCATGTCCGTCACCGGCTTGCGATCGTCGGTGATGGTGTCGCCGACGCGGGTATCGGCCACTTCCTTGATCGCAGCCGTGATGAAGCCGATTTCGCCGGGACCGAGTTCATCGATCTGCTGCATCTTGGGCGTGAAGAAGCCGACGCGCTCGACATCATAGGCGGCGTTGGTGCCCATCATCCGGATGCGCTGGCCTTTTTTCATCACGCCATCGACGATCCGGACCAGCACCACGACGCCGAGATAGACGTCGTACCAGCTGTCGACCAAAAGCGCCTTCAGCGACGCGTCCGGGTCGCCCTTCGGCGCCGGCAGCCGGTGAACGATGGCTTCCAGCACCTCGTCGATGCCGAGACCGGTCTTCGCCGAGATCATCACCGCGTCTGACGCATCGATGCCGATCACGTCCTCGATCTGCCGCTTGACCTGGTCCGGTTCCGCCGCCGGCAGGTCGATCTTGTTGAGAACCGGCACGATCTCGTGACCCGCGTCGAGCGCATGGTAGACGTTGGCGAGCGTCTGCGCCTCGACGCCCTGG
>Ga0208984_1000076_pt1 | contig 12727 bp, 10 predicted proteins | sample MedBloCAOM3_M3_FD_187851 | JGI IMG/M metagenome (GOLD analysis project Ga0208984, IMG submission 187851) | Forest soil microbial communities from El Dorado National Forest, California, USA - Mediterranean Blodgett CA OM3_M3 (SPAdes) (version 2) | ecosystem: Environmental > Terrestrial > Soil >... | reverse complement strand
CCGCCGGTGCTTAATCTCGGCGCGCATGTGGCTCCGCTCGGCATGAAGTTCTATACCGGCGATCAATTCCCCGCCGAGTACAAGAACAACATCTTCATCGCCGAACATGGATCCTGGAACCGGCACAAATATCAGGGCGCGCGGATCAAACGCGTCATCGTCGGTCCCGATGGCAAGGACGCCAAGCAGGAGATCTTTGCGTCAGGCTGGCTCGAGGGCGACCAGGGCTATCTCGGCCGTCCGGCGGATATCGTGCTCGCCAAGGATGGCTCCTTGCTTGTTGCGGATGACTGGGCCGGCGCGATCTATCGCATCAGCTACAACAAGTAAGTCCTGCGTCACCGGCTGCGGCTGCTAGGCGGCCGCAGCCTCTTTTTATTCAGGAGATGGGGCGATCCAATCGCGGTCGCCATGCCCGGCCCTGTCTCCGACCCGATCGGGCGAATCCGGGCATCCATCACAATAAACATCCTGTGAGAGATGGATCACCGGGAGCGCAGACAACTTACATAATCTGCGCAAGGCAGACTGCGATGCCGGGCGATGACGATGGAGAGGAGCGGTGATGCGGATTGCTTTGGTCGGGACGCTATCGGTCGCCATCATCTGCGGGTCCTTGGCTCACGCAGCCGACGTCGCCGCCGGCAAGGAAAAGGCCGAGCTATGTGCCGGCTGCCACGGCGAAGGCGGTATCTCGCAAACCGAGAACATTCCCTCGCTCGCAGGCCAGCCCGATCAGTTCATTCAGTGGCAGCTGGTCTTCTTCCGCAGCGGCACGCGCAAGAACGAGCAGATGCAGCCGATCGTCGAGCAACTCAATAATGACGATATTCGCAATCTCGGAGCCTACTTCGCTTCGCTCGCTCCGCCCAAGGCGTCAAAACCCGACGACAATCCCGATTTATCTCAGAAGGGTGCACAGGCTGCCGCGGGACGGCGCTGTGCATCATGCCACACCGATACATATGCGGGAACGAAGGCGGTTGCCCGCATCGCCGGCCAGCGCGAGGACTATTTGATCAAGGCGCTGCATGACTACAAGTCAAGCGTGCGATCCGGCGGCGGCATGGCGGCGATGGCGGAGGTCGCCTATCCCCTAAGCGAAGAGGAAATCACCGCGCTCGCGCATTATCTCGCGCATTTATGAATGTTCGTCGCGGCCAAGCCAACGGGTCCGGCCTTCGGCCGGCCCGATGACAGGCTCCGCGCGAGCCTGGACCTATACGCCGTGCTCTATCGTTGGGACGATCGGGGAGAGGCCTTTCGCAACAATGAACATCGGTGGCTATGGGTCCCGGCGTTCGCCGGGACGACGAAGAAAATGGCCATGCCGCTACCCTCGCTGCTTCTCATAGGCCTTGAGATGCGTGTAGGCCGTGCGCAATCTCGGCACCGGCACCTTCGCGGCATCGCCACGCGCGACCAAATCGCCGATCACGTGATCGGCTTCAACGGGTGCGCCCGCTTTGATGTCGCGGAACATCGACGCGGTCAACTGCGAGCCTTCCAGGGTAAGCATTCCGAGCGTGCGTTCCAGAAAGGGCGCGCGCGGCGCATAGCCCTCGGCGGTCGCGATCGCGCTGCATTCATCCAACGTGCCAAGGATGAAATCCTTGCCGCCAGGCGAGGCCAGGATATTGCCGATCGACGTTCGCATCAGGCAAGTCGAGGCCGCGAGCGTGGCGAGGAACACCCATTTCTCCCACATCTCCTGCACAATATGTTCGCTGGCCACCGAGCCGAATTTCCCGCTCGCCATGGCCTCGGCGACGGCACGGACCCGATCCGAAAGCTTGCCGTCGCGTTCTCCGAAATTGAGCGACTGCATCGGATTGAGCTGAACGACCTCGCGATGTTCATTGAGCGTGGCGGCGATCGCGCAGAGGCCGCCGAGCACGCGCTCGCGTCCGAACTTGCTGTCGAGCATATCCAGATGCAGCATGCCGTTGAGCAGCGGAATAATCGCCGTCTGCGGTCCAACAGCGGGCGCGAACGACTTGATCGCGTCCTCGAGGTCGAACGCCTTGCAGCTTAGCAAGACAACGTCGAACTTTTCGGTGAGTTTGTTCGCCTGCACGGTCGGTGGATTTTTCAGCGTCACGTCGCCATTGGGGCTTTTGATCACGAGGCCGGCGTCAGCCAGTTCAGCGGCGCGGCGCGGACGGACGAGAAATGTCACGTCACGGCCGGCCTGAAGCATTCTGCCGCCGAAATATCCGCCGATCGCGCCGGCACCGACCACGAGAATCCGCATCGCTTAACTCCTTTTTGTTTTTGTCATCTGCCTCATCCCGAGGAGCCGCGCCTTTGCGCGGCGTCTCGAAGGATGGGCTTGAACGGGCTCATGGTTCGAGACGCGCGAAGACGCGCTCCTCACCATGAGGTCTATTACCACTTTTCCCCGAACGGGCGGATTTCCAGCTCGAACGTCCAGGCGCTGCGCGGCTGCTGATACAGCTGCCAGTAGGAGGCCGCAACCGAAGCCGGCGGCATCAGCAAATCGGGATTATCAAGCGCTTCCTTGCCCCAGAGCTGTTCCCGGCGCTGGCGCACCCACGCGGTATCGACGCCGGAATCGATGATCAGATGCGCGACGTGAATGTTCTTCGGTCCGAGTTCGCGCGCCATCGATTGCGCCACCGCGCGCAATCCGAATTTCGCGCTGGCGAAGGCCGCATAACCGCTGCCGCCGCGCAAACTGGCGGTGGCGCCGGTAAAGAAGATGTTGCCTTTGCCGCGCGGCAGCATCAATCGCGCCGATTCGCGTCCGGCGACAAAGCCGGCCCAGCAGGCCATTTCCCAGACCTTGCGGAATACGCGGTCGGTGGTCTCCAGGATCGGGAAGTTGACGTTGGCGCCGACGTTGAAGACGCACACTTCCAGCGGCGCATGCTTGTCGGCATCGTTGAGGAAAGCCGCGACCTCGTCTTCCTTGCGCGCGTCGAGCGCCCGCGCGACGATCGTTCCGCCGGCGGTCTCGATCTCCCTGACCAGCGGCTCGAGCTTGGCGCCGTCGCGCCGTCCGGCGAATACGGTAAATCCCTCGGCGGCGAATTTCTTCGCGATCTCGGCGCCGATATAGTCTCCGGCGCCGATCACCGCGGCCGTTGCGTTGCGTTTCTGCATTCCAGGCTCTCCAGCAGCCCTCATCCTGAGGAGCGGCGTCTTCGCCGCGTCTCGAAGGATGAAGAGCGAAAACTCTTCTCATGGTTCGAGACGCCGCGCGAGATGCGCGGCTCCTCGCCATGAGGCTCACCACAAGTTACCTGCCCGAAACCAGTTCCTCGACCTCGCGCAGCTGCTCCTTGCCGAAAAACATTTCGTTGCCGACGAAGAAGGTGGGCGAGCCGAACGCGCCGCGCTCGACCGCGGATTGGGTGTTCAGGATCAGCTTCGCCTTGACGTCGGGCGCTTGCGCGCGGCCGAACAGTTTTGCCGCATCGAGGCCGGACGCCGTAAAGGCCTTGAGCGCCACCTCGGGATCGTCCATTTTCTTGGGCTCCGCCCACATGTGATGAAACGCCGCGTCGACATATTTCTCAAACACGCCCTCGAACTGCGCGGCGATGGCGGCGCGCATCAGATTGAGGGTGTTGATCGGAAAGAACGGATTCCATGTGTAGGGCTCGACCTGAAAGCGCTTGATGAAGCGCTCCGTCTCCAGCGCGTGAAACTCGCGCTTGTTCTTGACGCCGGCAAGCGATTCGGCAGGGGATCTGTTGTTGGTAGCCTTGAAGATGCCACCGAGCAGAATCGGCACATATTCGAATTTCACGCCGGTCCGTTGTTCGATCGCGGGGATCGCCTCGTGACTGAGGAAAGCATTAGGGCTGCCGAAATCGAACATGAATTGCGGGGCGATGGGGCTCACGGCGGTCTCCCTGATGTAACGGGTCCTTATATGATCACTATCATTTCAACCAGCCTATCGGGCAATATCCACGGGATCAACCGGCGACGCTCTCGTGCGGGGCGGCGCGCTCGAACGCCGCCGCGGCGAGCCGGCGCGCATGATCGCGCACGTCGGCGGGCCAGGACGCAGACCATGCCTCGAATCGCTCGGCATCGCCTGCGAACAGCGCGCGCGCCACTTCGTCGTAGTGCGGCTTGTTTTCCGCCATCGCTGCGATGAAGCGATAGGCCGCTTCCTGCGCGTGCCTGATCCGGTCCTTATCCTTGTTGGCGCGTCTTGCCTCGTCAACCAGCTTGCGCAACGCGACCGAGGCGCCGCCGCTTTGCTGCGCCAGCCATTCCCAGTGCCGCGGCAGCAGCGTGACTTCGCGTGCGACCACGCCCAGTTTCGGCCGGCCAGGACCGCGCGGGTTGGGGACCGCGGCCTCTTCTGCTGGGGGGGCGGGCGAGCCGGCGATGTCAGGCAACCGCGCCAGGACATCATCGATGGTGCCGCGAAAATCGATATCGATCGGGCCGCCGGTTCTGCCATCGAAGACAACAATCGACGCATCTTGGCGCCGATCGAGCGTCTGTTTTGCCGCGCTGATGACGTCGCGGAGATCGCCTGATGCGATGCAGCGGTCACCCTCGAAGGCGATGTGAGCGATGTCGGCCCCCGGATTCATTGAAAAATTCCTCAATCCTTGGGGCAGTTATTATCCGGGTAAATTAGGTTTGTCAATAATCCCCGGGTAATATACGGCCCCGGGGCTCTCGACTTTCCAATGCCCGGCTGGCACGACCAAATGCCGCTGGGGGAATCGCCATGCTCACCGTCCATCATCTCAACAATTCCCGCTCCCAGCGCGTGCTGTGGTTGCTGGAAGAACTTGGGCTTCCTTACGAGATCGTCCGCTATCAGCGTCAGCCGGATATGCGCGCGCCGGCCGAGCTGCGCGCGGTTCATCCGCTCGGAAAATCGCCTGTCATCACCGACAATGGCAACACCATCGCGGAGTCAGGCGCGATCGCCGAATACATCATCGACACCTATGGCGACGGGCGGCTGATACCGCCGCCCAAAACGCCGCAGCGGCTGCGCTATACTTATTGGCTGCATTACGCGGAAGGGTCGGCGATGCCGCCGCTGTTGCTAAAACTGTTGTTCACGCTGATGCCGAAGCGCGCGCCGGCGCTGCTGCGCCCGCTGGTGCGCAAGGTCGCCAATCAGGCGCTGACCACGCTGGTCAATCCGCAGCTCAAGCAGCACATGGCGTTCTGGGAAGGCGAACTCGGAAAAAGCGAATGGTTCGCCGGCAGTGAATTCACCGCCGCCGACATCCAGATGAGTTTTCCGCTGGAAGCCGCCGCGGCGCGCGGCGGGCTCGATCAGGGCCACCCCAAAGCGATGGCCTTCCTGGAACGCATTCACGCCCGCCCGGCATACAAGCGCGCACTTGAGAAGGGCGGACCCTATACGGTCGGACGCTGAGACGTTCCGAGGCGAAGCAGAAGCGGATTGCGTGCGCCGTACGCCACGCGGGTCGACATAGCGCGCACGACAAGCGGCACGCTAAGCATGATCCGGAAAGTGGCATCCGGTTTTCCAAAAAGATCATGCTCAAACAGGAGATGGAACCATGATCCGATTCAATCGAATCGGATCATGGTTTGGGCTCGTTAGGCAGCGCGAATCTTGCTGAGGAACCCGTTCACATTCGCCCGCAGCTGGCCCGCTTGGCGGCTGAGATCGTCGGCGGCAGTGAGCACTTGCGCGGCCGCCGCGCCGGTTTCCCGGGCCGCCTCGTTCACCCCGGCGACATTGGCTGCCACTCCGTTGGTGCCCTGCGCGACCAATTGAATGTTCTGGGAAATATTCCGGGTCGCGGCGCCTTGCTCCTCCACCGCTGCGGCGATCGCCGATGCGATCTCGTTCATCTGGTGGATGGTGCCACCAATCGCTTTGATCGCATCGACCGCGTTGACAGTCTCGCCCTGAATAGCGGCGATCTGTGTCGAGATATCCTCGGTTGCCTTGGCGGTCTGATTGGCCAGCGCCTTCACCTCGCTCGCCACCACCGCGAAGCCTCTGCCGGCCTCACCGGCCCGTGCGGCTTCGATGGTGGCGTTGAGCGCCAGGAGATTGGTCTGAGAAGCGATGTTCTGAATGAGCGAAACCACATCGCCAATCCTCTGCACCGTCTCGGCCAAGCCCTGGATGGTGGCGTTGGTGCGTTCGGCCTCGACGACCGCCGTGCCGGCGAACTGAGCCGACTGCGTCACCTGACGAGAGATTTCGTTGGTTGAGGCATGCAACTGCTCGGTCGCCGCCGCTACTGTCTGCCCATTGGCAGAGGCATGGTCCGAGGCCGTGGCGACGGCATCAGCCTGTCTGCTGGTTTCCTTCGCCGTCGCCGACATGCTTCCGGCAGTGGCATTCATCTTCGTCGACGCCGCGCTCAACGTGTCCAGTGCCTCAGACACCTGCGCGTCGAAAACCGCAATGTACTCTTCGACGGCATGCTGACGCCTCTCCTTTTGAGCCTGCTGCTGCCCCTGCTCGGCCTCGAGCCGGCGTGCCGTGACCGCGTTCTCCTTGAAGACCTGCAGCGAGCGCGCAAGCCCGCCAACCTCATCGGCCCGGTCGGCGCCCTCGATCTGGATGCCGAGATCGCCCTCGGCAAGCTTCGTCATCTCACGGGTCATAAAGGCGAGCGGTCGGGAAATCTGATAGAGCGCAATCCAGCCGAGGACGGCGAATGCGCAGATCAGCCCAGCGGCGGCGCCGATCACCAGCCACGCTCGGGTTTGCGCGGCCATTTCGACGTTCGCGTCACGCGCCGCCTTCATTGTCTCCGCGTTCACGGCAATGAGCTTGCCAACCGCCTCGATGGCAATCTGGCGATGCTTTGCGGCCACGCCGCGCGAATAGTCGAACGCCTCCTTTACCTTGCCTGCGAGCGCGAGTTCGAACACCTGGGCACTCGCTTCCTGCCGGTTGCCGACAGCGATGCGGAAGGTTTCGATGAGGGCGCGCTGATCCGCGGCCTGGGTGATGCTCGTCAGGCGGCCGATCGCCTCAAGGGCGGCGGCGGTAACCTTGCCGTAGGTTTCGATATGCGCCTTGGCCGCTTTGCCGTCGTCGGCGCTGAGGATGACGTTCTTTTCGCTGATGGCGGCGCTATTGAAGTTGCTCTCGGCCTGAAGGGCAAGCTGCACCCGGGCGGCGCTTCCATCCACCAGTGCCGCTGCGTTGTCCGACAGCCGAGTCAACGCCAGCGAGGCATAGAGTACAATCCCGGTCGAGACGACGGCGACGATCGTCGCTGGAACCGCAATTTTGGCGATAATTGCGGCATTGCGGAACCTAAACAGCATCTCTTCTCTCCGGCGCGAGGTTTACTAGCGCATAAAGCGGAGACGTTAAGAATCCCTCGACGCTTGGGCATTTGAGGGTGCGGGAGCCCGTAGAACACGGCAGCGTCAATTCGCTGCCGCGAACGCTGCGGCGCGGGGTCTTTAGCAAAGCCGCCCCAAGGCGGTGGCATTTCTCGAACCCACTCACCCCCGCCCGGCCTACAACCGCACTTGAGAAAGGCGGGGCGCTGGTCGGCATCCTGAGGTGCGAGCCGCCTTCGGCGAGGCTTGAGGGATGAGCCACGACATCGCCGTCGCCTTTCGAGGCGCGCGAGATTGAGCGCTCACCTCAGGGCGACGGCGCAACCAAGCGAGGACGCCGCCCTCATCAAGCGCTCTCAACGCTTCGTGGCTGCAATCACTTCCTTGACCAGGCGTTCGAAGCCACGGAGGTCGCCGGTGGGATCGACGGAATCGCCGAGACGAACGATCACCAGATGCTGGGATGGCAGCACGACGATTCGCTGGCCGAGATCGCCCAGTGCGAAAAGCGCGTCACGCGGAATCCCGCTCCTGACACGCCCTTTTGCATGTTCGTGCTCGCTGCGATTGGTCCAGAAGCCGGCGCCATAGTCGGTGCCGAGCGTCGCGATGGCGGAAAAATCCACCCATTCATCCGGCAAGATGCGATGGCCGCCGATCATGCCGTCGTTTAGATAAAGCAGTCCGAATCGCGCCCAATCCCTGGCGCTTGCCAGCATGTAGGCCGAACCCTGCAGCGTGCCGGTGGCATCGAACTCCAGCGTCACGTTTCGCATCCCCAACGGGTTGAACAGCTCGCGCCACGCGAATGCCAGCGTTTGCTCGGGACCGCCGACGATGTCGCGGATGATCCGCGCCAGCAGCTGCGTACTGGGGCTAGAGTAAGCCCACCGCGTTCCCGGCGGTGCAATGATTGCGGCCTTCGCGGCAAATCCAGCCATATCGTTGTGCAGGTAAACCATCTGGGTGGCGGGATCGAAACCGGTGTTGATTTCATCGAGCGCGAGACCTGACGTCATGCGCATGAGGTGCTCGACCTCAATCTCGCGGCGCGGGTCGGCAGCGCCGCGCCATTCCGCAATCGGTGCCGGCATCGACGGGGAGATGCGGCCTTGCTGGGTCAGAATGCCGAGCAGGGCGTTGACCACGGATTTGGTCATGGAAAAACCAAGCAAAGGCGTCTCGACGCCGACGCCGCTGGCATAGCGCTCGGCAATCACACTGCCGTCATGCACCACAACCACCGCCTTGGTTCTTCGAAACGGCGGCGTCGCAGGCTCCTCGAAGGCATGATCGAGCGCGGCCTTCAATCCGGGATCCGACGGTTCGACAATGGCTGCACCGGCGATCTCCGCCAGCAGCGGCGGACTTTTTGGCGTCTTCAACGCGGCGATGTCGCTCTTGAGAAGATAGGGTCCATCGGGTCCGTGCAAGAGGACGCAGCCGAAACCGTCATGAAACGCAGCACGGCTGCCGAATAACCCTGCCACCGACGCATCGACGGTTTTGCCGGCGCGATCGAGCCTATATCCCAGAACCGAACGCAACCGGCGAATGCCGGCACGATCCGTGATTTCTGCGAACACTGTTTGCGGATCGAGCCCGGAGACAAAGGTTTTCGTGCAGACAATGTGAGCCGCGAATCCGGTGGCGACGTGAATGGCGCGGTCGGGGCGGAAGATGGCGAACAAGGCGATGGGCACGGCCAGGATTACCGCACCTGCATTTGCGATAAGCTTTCGCGAAACCATTGCGGTGCCTCTAGCGCGACTTCTGAACCTCGCCGATCGAAGGCAGTGCCGTCATGGTGACGCCGGGCGGCGGCACGTCGTCGTCGGGCACAAAGAAATCCGACATCAGGGGCACTGTCGGGTCGACGCGGTAGCGCTCAAAATCGCGCACGCCGCTTTCGTAAAGCACCTTGTCGTCGATGCAGAACTGTCCGGTGCACTCGCGCGACGGCTTTGTGAAAATGACATAGGCGGCGTCGCCCATGATCTCCGGCGTGCGGCTGGCGCGCATCACGGCGTCGCCGCCGAGGAGATTGCCGACCGCGGCGGTGGCGATGGTGGTGCGCGGCCACAGTGCGTTGACCGCGACCCCGGCGGCTTTCAGTTCGGCCGACAGGCCGAGCACGCACATGCTCATGCCGAACTTCGCCATCGTATAGGCGGTCGAGCGCTCGAACCATTTCGCCTTCATCTCGAGCGGCGGCGACAGCATCAGAATGTGGGGATTTTCCGCCTTGTTCAGATGCGGGATGCAGTATTTCGAAACCATGAAGGTGCCGCGGGTGTTGATACCCATCATCAGATCGAAGCGCTTCATGTCGGTCATCTGCGAGTTGGTGAGGCTGATGGCGCTGGCATTGTTGACGCAGATATCGATGCCGCCGAATTCGGCGACGGTCTGATCCACCGCTGCCATCACCTGGGCCTCGTCGCGGATATCGCAGAGGATCGGCAACGCCTTGCCTCCGGCGGCGCGAACCTCGTCGGCTGCGGTGTAGATCGTGCCCTTGAGTTTCGGATGCGGCTCCGCCGTTTTCGCGGCGATCGCGACATTGGCGCCGTCACGCGCGGCGCGCAACGCGATCGCAAGCCCGATGCCGCGACTGCCGCCGGACACAAACAGCGTCTTGCCTTTGAGCGATGTCATCGTTCCTCCCTTGCGGTGTATCCCGCCGATTGCGCTTTCTTCGGTATTATTGCCCCGCCGCCTCCGCGCCACGGGTCCGCGGATCGGGAGCGCCGAGCCATCCATTCGCCGTCACGGCGATCGAATTGGCGGAGGTCTGGCCAAGCGGTTCGATCACGCGATGGCCTTTCGCCCTCAGGGCTGCAAGCGTGTCGTCGGCGAAACCGCGCTCGATCCGCACTTCATCCGGCAGCCATTGATGGTGCAGGCGCGGCGCCGCCACCGCGGCCGCGACGTCCATGCCGTAGTCCAGCACGTTGACGATCACCTGCAGCACCGTGGAGATGATGCGGCTGCCGCCGGGCGAGCCGGTCACCAGAACCGGATTGCCGTCTTTCAGCACGATGGTCGGCGACATCGAGGACAATGGCCGTTTGCCGGCGCCGGGCAGGTTGGCCTCGAATCCCACCAGGCCATAGGCATTGGACGCGCCGGGCGCTGCGGTGAAATCGTCGAGTTCGTTGTTGAGCAGCACGCCCGTGCCATCAGCGACAAGGCCGACGCCGTAGCTGAAATTCAGCGTATAGGTGTTGCTGACTGCATCGCCGCGGCTATCGACAACCGAAAAATGCGTGGTGTTGCTGCCTTCGCGCGGCGGCGTCGCCGACAGCGCATCGGTCCATGGCGTCGCGCGGTCGAGATCGATGCTCGCGCGCTGTTTGGCCGCGTAATCCTTCGCAATCAGGGTTGCAATCGGCGCATTGACGAAGGCGGGATCGCCGAGATAGCGCGCGCGGTCGGCATAGGCGCGCTTCATCGCTTCGATCATGACGTGCAGCGAGGGCGCGGAGCCCTGCTTCATCTCAGACATCGGAAAGCCTTCGAGGATGTTCAATGTCTCCAGCAGCACGACGCCGCCGGATGATGGCTGGGGCATCGAGATAATGTCATATCCGCGATAGCTGCCGCGCACCGGCGCGCGGATGACGGGCTGATACGATTTCAGATCGTCCAGTGTCATGATGCCGCCGGCGTCACGAACCGCCTTCACCAGTTTTTCAGCGACGGGCCCTTCGTAAAATCCGCGCGGCCCCTGTTCGGCAATCGCCGAAAGCGTCGCCGCCAGATCGGTCTGCACAAGCCTGTCGCCCTCGCGCAGCGAGGTACCGTCGGGGCGGGAAAAGATCTTCGCCGACGAGGGCCAGCGCGCCAGTCGGCGATGCCAATCCGGCAGCGTGTCGGCGCTGTCATCGGTGATTTCGGCGCCGTCGTTTGCCAGCGCAGCTCCGGGCTTGATCAGTTCCGCAAGCGTGAAATTGCCAGAGCCGTATTTATCGAGCGCGAGTGCGAGCCCGGCGACGGTGCCGGGCACGCCGATGCCGAGCGCGGAGTCGCGCGACTTCGCGATATCCGGCTTGCCATCGGCGCCGAGAAAAATTTCTGGCGTGGTCGCAGCCGGCGCGGTCTCGCGATAGTCGATGGCGACGTCCTCGCCGCGCTCCCTCGAGTGAACGATCATGAAACCGCCGCCGCCGATGTTGCCGGCGCGCGGATAGGTCACGGCCATCGCAAAGCCGGTTGCCACCGCCGCATCGACCGCATTGCCGCCGCGCCTCAGTACATCGGCGCCGATTTGTGCCGCGATCTTTTCCTGCGCGACCACCATGCCATGTTCGGCGACAACCGCATGAACGGTGTCGGCGGCTGAAGGCGTGTAAAGGCCGCGGCGCTGTTCCTGCGCGCTTGCAGGCAGGCAGCACGCGAGCATCAGCCCTATGCCTGCGAATATCCAATGCCGTTCGGCTGTAAACGAGATCATCAAAATTCCGCCGTGGGGCTCGCGAAAATATGCAGGGGCTGTCGCAGCCACGAATGGTATATGGGTTGCGATGCGGTAGGCAAAACGCCTCCTCGTGATTAGGATATTTCGAGCATGGCGGTTATCGCTTCTGACGCGCGCATTGCTGGTATGCAGCAGAATTATCCGCCACGATCCGCCGTTATCAGCTGGATTTTCTTTGATTGGGCGGCGCAGCCTTATTTCACGCTGATCACCACCTTTGTGTTCGCGCCCTATTTCGCCACCCATGTGGCGTCGGATCCCGCGAGCGGACAGGCGTTGTGGGGTTTTGCGACGGCGGCTGCGGGATTGATGATCGCGCTGATGTCACCGGTGCTGGGCGCCATCGCCGACGCCAGCGGCCGCCGCAAGCCGTGGATCGCGGCGTTCGGCGCGCTCTTGGTGATCGGCTCCTGCCTGATGTGGTTTGGAAAGCCCGGCGATGTCAGCGTCATTCCGCCGCTGCTGCTTGCGTATGCGATCGCCACCGTCGGCGTCGAATTCGCCACCGTCTTCAATAATGCAATGATGCCGTCGCTGGTGCCGCCGGACAAGATCGGGCGATTGTCCGGCACGGGCTGGGCCACCGGTTATGTCGGCGGCATTCTCAGCCTCGTCCTGGTGCTCGGCTTTTTCGCCGCCAGTCCGGACACGGGGCGCACGCTGTTCGGATTCGTGCCGCTGTTCGGTCTCGATCCCGTCACCCACGAGGGCGACCGCATCACCGGCCCGCTGACCGCTATCTGGTTTATCGTCTTCGTGCTGCCGATGTTCCTGCTGACGCCGGATTATCCCGCCAAACGCCGGATGGGCGAAGCGTTGCGCGAGGGATTGACGGACTTAAGGCAAACGCTCGGCGGATTGCCCAAGCAGAAATCGATGGCGGCGTTTCTGCTCGCCAACATGATCTATACCGACGGCCTGGTGTCGCTGTTTGCGTTCGGCGGCATCTACGCC
>Ga0208984_1000075_pt1 | contig 12760 bp, 7 predicted proteins | sample MedBloCAOM3_M3_FD_187851 | JGI IMG/M metagenome (GOLD analysis project Ga0208984, IMG submission 187851) | Forest soil microbial communities from El Dorado National Forest, California, USA - Mediterranean Blodgett CA OM3_M3 (SPAdes) (version 2) | ecosystem: Environmental > Terrestrial > Soil >... | reverse complement strand
CCACCGGGCGCGGCGTTGTTTATCTGATCGAGCGCGCCATGGACATGCTCAAGATCGATCCCTCGAAATGCACCGCCATTGTGCAGGGATTCGGCAACGTCGGTTCGGTCGCGGCGCTTTCGCTCGCGCTCAAAACTGGCGTCAAAGTTGTCGGCATCAGCGACGCTTATGTGGCCCTTTACAATCCGAAAGGCATCGATGTGAAAGCGGCCGAGCAACATGTTTTGAAAAAAGGATCGCTTAAAGCTTTCAATGAAGGCGATCGCATCGATCCGAACGAAATGCTCATCATGCCGTGCGATGTGCTCGTTCCGGCCGCGGTCGATCGCGTCATCAATGAGAAGAATGCCGCGCAGTTGAAGTGCCGAATTTTGGCCGAAGGGGCTAATGGTCCGACCACTCCGGAGGCCGACCTCATTCTCGAGAAACGATGGGACGAAGTTTTTGTGATTCCCGACATTCTTTGTAACGCCGGCGGCGTGATCGTTTCCTATTTTGAATGGGTCCAGGGATTGCAGTCGTTTCTTTGGAGCGAAATGGAAGTGACCGACAAACTTTTCCGCATCCTCGAACATTCCTTCACGCAAGTCATTCGCCGCGCCAAGAATGACAAGGTTGCCCATCGCACGGCCGCCATGTCGATCGGCGTCGAGCGCGTCATGAAAGCGAAAAACGTCCGTGGCCTGTTCCCATGAGGCGCGATGAAACTTTCTCTGCGCCAGGAGAAAAGCGACAATGGGCTGCTCGATATTCTAACTGACGAAGAAAACGGGCTGCGTCTGATCATTTCGCGGCTCGGCGCCGAGTTGATCAGCCTGGCGCGACGGAATGCCGCCGGTCAATGGATCGGGTTTCTTTATCGCGACAATGACATCACGAAACCGGTCACCGGCTGGGCCAATCACGCGACCGTCATGGGTTACTTTCTTCATCGTCTCAAAGATGGACACAGTTTGTATCGTGGTCAGCGGGTCGAAGGCGGCACGCACAGCTTTCTGCGCCACAAAACCTGGCACCTTCTCGAAGACGAGATCGATATCGGAACGTTGACGTACCGAATCACGCCGGCCGATTTCTCGAAGTTGGAATATCCGCTCAACGTCAGCCTCGATTTGACATACAAGATCGAGATGGGCGCGGTGAATGTCGCCTTTCACTTTCGAAACGATGAGCCAGAGCTGATTGCGCACGTTGGCTTTGGATTGCATCCGGGTTTCGCCGCCACGTCCTTCGAATCGTTCTGCTTGAAAATGCCACCGGGAAAATATCGCCGGCATTTTTCGCCGGATAATTATCTCTCGGGCGAAACCGAAGAGATCGATTTCGCCGGTGGCGAAATGCCTTTCCGCAAAGACAAACTGCCGGGCTCATACATTTTGGAGTTGGTTGATGTACCGGCGCGCAAATTCTTTTACAGCGATCGGCCTAGCGGCCGAAAGGTGATTGTCGATCTTAGCGGCGTGCCTTACTTAACTATCTGGTCCGATGGCGGACCGTTCCTTTGCGTCGAGCCTTGCTGGGGACTGACCGATCATCACGAGCAGCGCGCTTTCGAAGATAAGGAAGGCCTTCAGAAGATTCCAGCCCGCGGAGAACTGCGCGCTTCGTTTACCATGGCGGCGCAGTTTATCTAGAATTGAGAAAAATGCGCCTCGCCACCATCTTTCCCGAAAGCGGACACAAGCCGGTTGCGGCCGTTTCCGTCGACGCCAAACACTGGGTGGCGCTTCATTCTTTTCTGAGATTTTTCGGCGCGCACGAACTCCCGGAAAATCCAAACGCGCCGCTCGAGCAATTTCTTCCCATGCTCATGCCACGGTTCACTGAGCTGACGCGCAAAGTCAGCGACTGGCCGGAGCACGGCCGCCTTTTCCAAAAAGATGGCGGCAAGACGCTGCGCGCGCGCAGATTTTTCCCGCCGATTCTTCGCCCATCTACTTTCCGCGATTTTTACGCCTTCGAGCAGCACGTGCGTACGGCGCGAGCGAAGCGCGACGAAGAGATGAATCCGGCCTGGTACGAAATTCCGGTGTTCTACTTCTCCAATCCGAACTCTTTCATCGGCGACAACGACAGCGTGTTCGCGCCCGCCGGCAGCACCGAGCTTGATTACGAGCTTGAGCTCGGCGTTGTCATTGGCAAGCGCTGCCGCAATGTCGCACCGGCGCAAGCGTGGAACTGCGTAGCCGGCTTCACCATCATCAACGATTTCACCGCGCGCGATCTGCAACGGGCCGAGATGCCGATCGGACTCGGTCCGGCCAAGGGGAAGGACTTTGCCACCGGCGTGGGGCCGACGCTGGTTACCCGCGATGAATTTGCCGATAAGATCAGTGGCGAAACGGTTTCGTTGCAAATGCACGCACGCGTTAATGGCCGCGAGCTGTCGCGCGGCAACAGCTCGTTTCTTCATCATACATTTCCAAGAATGATCGCACACGCCTCGCGCGATGCCGATCTTTTCCCGGGCGACATCATCGGTAGCGGCACGGTCGGCTTCGGCTGTATCCTCGAGCTTGGTGCAGAACATATCGGGGGCTGGCTCAAAGCCGGCGATGTCATCGAGCTCGAAATTGAACGACTCGGCATTTTGCATACCCGCGTTGTCCCGCGGCCAGCCTGAGTCCACGATGTCGATCTTGTCATGCTGGCAATAGCCCAGCGTTTTAACGCTGGGTTTTCGTAAGTTGGGCATTGAACCAATCCCGTCTCGGGACGAAAGAACGCGAACAATTTACCGGTTTCTTTCGTCCCGGCCGGGACTCATCCCGGTCTGCGTCTTTTACCCAGCGTCAAAACGCTGGGCTTGCGCCGCGTGAGGAATTGCGAACGCTTCGTGCTTTCGTTGGCATAGAAGAGTCGAGCGCGTTTGACGAAGCGCCCATTCACACCGTTCAGTTTCAGTCATGCCTGCCGCTTCACTTCGCGCTTTGCTTGAGCACGCGATCGATTATGCCGGAATGTTTCCGCCGTGCAGTCTCGATCTTGAGCCGTCGCTGAACAATCAGGCGCAATATGTTCGATCTGCCGATGCGTGGATGTTGAATGCGTTTGTTCTTCCGGTCGGGCAATTTGATGCGGCCAAGCGAATCCTTTCCGATTTCGATCCGCTGCATCCATTGCGCGTTTCCGCGCTTGGGCCAAAGACCGAGACTGCCGCCGCCTTTGGTGAGATGTTCGAAAAGACCGCGGCTGCGATCCGCTCGTTGGCCGCGCACAATGTCGATCTTATCTCGGTCGACCAGCTCGAAATGTTTTTGCCGGAAGATGTCGATCTTGATTTCCTGAAGGAGGCGCACTCGATGATCGGCGATTTGCCTGCGTTCTGGGAAGCGCCCACGGAGAGAGCGGCGCGAACCATCGCATTACTCGCTGAATTCAATTCTGACGCGGACACGCCAACGTTCGGTTACAAGCTGCGCACTGGCGGAGTGACGCCCGATGCATTTCCAACGTCGGCCGAGATTGCGAAGGCGCTGGTTGTGCCGCTCACGCATCAAGTTCCGATCAAGTTCACGGCGGGCTTACATCATCCGATCCGGCAATTTCGCGACGAAGTGCAAACGAAGATGCACGGTTTCCTCAACGTGCTCGGCGCGGCTGTTCTCGCCGCGGAACACAAGTGGGACGAGAAACAGATAGCGGCCATGCTGGACGACGAGGACGCAAAATCATTTTCGTTCGATAACGATTCGTTTAGTTGGCGGGAATGGAAGATCGACATCAAACGGCTGAAGGATCGCCGTAAATTCGTAACTTCGTTCGGGAGCTGTAGCTTCGACGAGCCGCGCGAAGATTTGCGCGCCTTGAATCTTCTCTAAGTCACCACGAGGACACGAAGATCACGAAGGCAGATAAAGATGGTTGCTTCTGAATTTGAAACTTTCTTCGTGGCCTTCATGCACTTCGTGGTTAAATCAAGGTAATGAGTTCGCCGTTGCGTAGCTTCATCGACGTTGCGCCGGATTCGCATTTTCCGCTCGAGAACCTTCCCTTCGGAATTTTCAAGCTGCGTAACGGTGCGGCCCGCGTCGGCGTCGCCATCGGCGAGTACGTTGTCGATCTTGCCGTTCTCGAAGAGAAAGGCTATTTCGATCTCACCCAGCCTCCGCATCTCTTCGCACAAGACTCCCTGAACGCGTTTCTCTCGTTCGGCCGTCCAGTGTGGCATAAAACACGCGAGACGTTGCAGCACTTGCTCGCGGCTGATACGCCAACGTTGCGCGACGACGCGAAACTGCGTGAGCGCGTCTTCCATCGGCAAAGTGACGTGACGATGCAATTACCCGCGCGGATCGGCGATTACACGGATTTCTATTCGTCATATCATCACGCCCACAATGTCGGCACGATGTTGCGCGGCCCGGAGAACGCGCTCATGCCAAATTGGAAATGGTTGCCGGTCGCGTATCATGGACGTGCCAGTTCCATTGTTGTAAGCGGCGCCAACGTCCGGCGCCCGAAAGGGCAGATCAAACCGCCCGATGCAGCGGCGCCGGTCTTCGGGCCGACCAAGAGTTTCGATTATGAGCTGGAAATGGCTTTTCTGATCGGACCCGGGAACGACTTGGGTGATCCGGTGTCAATTGAGCGCGCGGCTGATCACATTTTCGGAATGGTTTTGATGAACGATTGGAGCGCGCGCGATATTCAAGCGTGGGAATATCAGCCGCTCGGTCCGTTTCTGGCCAAGAATTTTTGCACGAGTATTTCGCCGTGGGTCGTCACGCTCCAAGCGCTCGAACCATTTCGGAAACCGCTGTCCGCGCAGGATCCGGAACCGTTGCCTTATTTGCGACTGGCAAATGATTTCACGTTCGACATCCAATTGGAGGCGCAGTTGCAAACAGCGAAGCTGAAGGACCCGCACACGATCACGCGCACCAACTTCCGAAATCTTTACTGGAGCATTTCGCAGCAGCTCGCGCACCATACCGTAAACGGTTGCAATCTTAAGCCGGGGGATCTGCTGGCGAGCGGAACAATCAGCGGCGCAACCGAAGAATCGCGCGGCTGCATGCTGGAGCTGACCTGGCGTGGCGCGAATCCGCTGAAATTGCCGAACGCCGAGGAGCGCAAATGGCTCGAAGACGGCGATACCTTGAAAATCAACGGCTGGTGCAACGGTGGCGGATACCGAATTGGCTTCGGCGAAGTAAGCGGGCAGATCCTCGGATGTGATAAGTGACGAGTGACAAGAATCGCACGATGTCGATCTTTGCGCGATGGCTGGCGGCAGCCGTTTCGTGGATCGGTCATCCACTTGTCTTCATTAGTCTGGCCGTGGCCGTCGTCGTCGGGTTAAAACTGGCCAATCGTGTCGGCATCGCAGTTTTGCTCGCGTTGTTGGTTTGCGTAGTGCTACCGATGGCGCTGCTGCTTTTTCGCGGTGTGCGCTCGGGCCGATGGAGCGACGCCGACGTTTCGGTGCGAACGGAACGCAATCGTTTTTATCCGCGTGCCATTCCGATCTCGGCCATCGGTGTGCTCGCACTTTGGTTGATGCGTGCACCGGGCTTTGCCTTGCGCGGGGCGTTCGTGACACTGGCGTTGCTGGTGGTGGCGTCGGTCTTGAATTTCCGCATCAAACTTTCATTGCACGCGCTTTTTGCATTTTACAGCAGTGCGATTCTTTTTCGCGTTACTACCATTGCTGGCGCAATCGCGCTTGCTCTCGCGCTTCTGGTATTTTGGTCGCGGCTTTATTTGCAACGGCATGATCTGCCGGAAATGTTGATAGGCGCTTTGGTCGGGGTAGTTGGGGGAATCGCGACCGCGTGGTGGCCGTAATTTTTCCACGCGATTGAACGAGAGCTCCTAAGGCTGGCCGCCTTCGCGCACTAGGAACTTTGCGGTCTGAGAAACACCCAGAATCTTGTCAACTTCTCGCGCACAATCGCGGCGGCGCGCGCGGTGATAATTCGGAATAAGAGCACTGGGTATGGCGCCGGGAGTCCCGGAGGCAGGCAGAGAAATGTGCCGTAAATTTTCGGATCGTGAGTTGGATCGAGTCGCGCATCCATTTCTCGAAAGCGGGCGATGAATTCGGGATCGTCGCTGAAAAAAGCACGAGGCCAGCACCGTTCGATGAACTTTCGCGCCGGCGCGTTGGCCGAAAAATCGTGGATAAAGACGGCGGAAGGTTTTCCGGTGCGGAGCAGTCGCGCAGCGAGCTTCAGCGCACGAAACTCTTTCGGGCCATCCAGAAGAATCACGTCTCCGGTTTGCAAGCGCCCGGGCAAAATATCGCGGGAATCGCCGTAGAGAAGATCGACATTTGCATACGGCTGTAACTTCGCTTCGGCAATCGGCGCGTGTGTGGAAGCCGAATCGTATTCCACGCTGACGATTCGCGTGTCCGGAAAACAACGCGCCAGTGTCAATGTGCTCTCGCCGCGACAGCGACCCGATTCGAGAATTTGTCGTGGGGCGTAAGGTTGAATCGCCGCATAAACAAAAAACATTTCGCTTGCGCAAACGCCTTTAAATTCGGTCTCCCTTGGCATGCCCGTCGTAGCTCGCTCGTAACCACGTAACAAGTCATCGGCGCGTTCAAGTAACGCCGGCATGTTTAGAGCCGTGGTGTCGTCCTCGCTCAGCACCAAGCAATGGACAACGAATGATAGTTGCGGGCAATCTTGATTGACAGAATCCGGCAGTCGGTTCTTTACTTCGCTTGATCGGAAAGAAATCCTCCTGGAATGGTTTCGCGGCCTCGTGTCATTGCCGGCATCTTCACCGCCGCCAGCTTTGCTGTAATTGCGGCGACAATCTTAATGTATTCGTTCGGTGATCGCGTTTTGCGGGCTCGAGCACGCGAACGATCCCGGCGTGAAATCATCGCGAACTTAAATCAGCTTGTCGCAACGTTAAAAGATGCCGAAACCGGTCGGCTCGGATATCTCCTCACCGGCGATGAAGTCTATTTCCGGCTGTTCGATGACGCGGCCAAATCTCTGACCGGCGTGCTCGGAAAAGTTCAAGAGGCCCAGCCGCTGAACTTCACGCTCGACTCGCTCCAAACAATCGTGACACTCGTTCGGGAAAAGGTGACAGCGTTACGCGCGACAATTGAATTGCGGCGTAACGGTGACGGCACGGCCGCCAACGCGATGGTGAAGACCGGCCGCGGCCAAAAATTAATGGAAAACTTGGGCCGCGTGATCGGGGAATTGGAACGGGAACAAAACGAAAAACTGAAAGCGGACTTAAGATCGGCCGATGAAGCCGTCGAAGCGCGCACGCTCATCTTCTTACTGGCCGCCTGCGGAAACATTCTGTTCCTCGGCTGGGCCTACCACCGTATTAGCCAGGCGATTGAGGAAAGTGAAGCTACTAGGAATTTGTATGGCCCTCTCAAATAGGACATACCGTCGAGGCACTTCTCGCTCTTGCCGCCGAGGTGCTTGCCGTAAGATCGATAAGCGCCCGGCGCCTTCGGGCAACGTTTCCTCGTGAATGAATAGGTAGAGACTGGCCTGGCCCCAGGGGCGCGCGATTTGCTCCTGCCTTGTCGGCGATACAAACGCGTGCGATGAATCAAACGATTAGTCTATAGCAGTTGCGTATATGGGCCATTCTTACGGGCGGATTCGGCTTCGGGAAATTACCTTTTCTCCTTAACTACTCATGAAAAAGACAACTCCTCCGGTCTCCCTCGCGCGTCCGAAAAACGGTTCGCGTCTTAACGGAAACGAACTCGATTTCAAACAACTTCTGAGCGCGCTGATGGCCTTCAGGCGAGGCGATTTTTCAGCGCGCTTGCCGGAAGATTGGACGGGAATTGCAGGCAAGATCGCGGACACATTCAACGCGGTTATCAACACCAATCAGCGGATGACGCAGGAACTGGAACGCATCGGCCGGGTCGTCGGCAAGGAAGGCCGGATTACGCAACGGGCATCGCTTGGTGATGTTTCCAATTCGTGGGCGCACGCCATCGGGTCGGTCAACGGCCTGATCGGCGATCTGGTTCACCCGACCAGTGAAATGGCGCGGGTGATCGGCGCGGTGGCCAAAGGCGATCTTTCCAAGACAATGGCCACGGAGATTGAAGGGCGGCCGTTGGAGGGTGAATTTTTGCGCACGTCGAAGACGGTCAACACGATGGTCAATCAGCTCGGCGCATTTGCTTCGGAGGTCACGCGCGTCGCGCGCGAGGTCGGAACGGAAGGCAAGCTCGGTGGCCAGGCCAAGGTCAAAGGCGTCGCGGGAACCTGGAAGGATCTGACGGAAAACGTAAACCTGATGGCGGGCAATCTTACCGCGCAGGTCCGAAACATTGCGACGGTGACGACGGCGGTGGCGAACGGCAATTTGACCAAGAAGATCACGGTCGACGTCAAGGGCGAGTTTTTGGAACTGAAAGACACCATCAACACGATGGTGGACCAACTGCGCTCGTTCGCCTCGGAAGTGACGCGCGTGGCGCGCGAAGTGGGAACAGAAGGCAAGCTCGGTGGCCAGGCCGATGTGAGGGGCGTTGCCGGAACGTGGAAGGATTTGACCGACAACGTGAACATGATGGCGGGCAATCTGACCGCGCAGGTGCGCAACATCGCCGAGGTCACGACCGCGATCGCGAATGGCAATCTCTCGCGCAAGATCACGGTTGATGTGAAGGGCGAAATCCTGGAGTTGAAAAACACGATCAACACGCTGGTTGATCGGCTGAGCTCGTTCGCATCGGAAGTCACGCGCGTGGCGCGCGAGGTCGGCTCGGAAGGAATTCTTGGCGGCCAGGCTGATGTGCGCGGCGTTGCCGGAACGTGGAAGGATTTGACGGATTCGGTGAACTTCATGGCCGGCAACCTGACTGGTCAGGTGCGCAACATCGCGGAAGTCACGACCGCGGTCGCGAACGGTGATTTGTCCAAGAAGATCACGGTCGATGTGAAGGGCGAAATCCTGGAGTTGAAAAACACGATCAATACGATGGTCGATCAGCTGAGTTCGTTCGCGGCGGAAGTCACGCGTGTGGCGCGCGAGGTAGGAACGGAGGGGCGGCTTGGCGGCCAGGCCGACGTGCGTGGAGTCGCGGGCACATGGAAAGATTTGACCGACTCGGTCAACTCGATGGCCGGCAACCTCACGGCTCAGGTGCGCAACATTGCCGAAGTCACGACGGCCGTCGCGACTGGCGACTTGTCGAAAAAGATCACGGTCGACGTGCGCGGGGAGATCTTGCAGCTCAAGGCCACCATCAACACGATGGTGGATCAGCTGCGCTCGTTTGCGTCGGAAGTAACTCGTGTCGCTCGTGAGGTGGGCAGTGAAGGAAAACTTGGCGGACAGGCCGATGTGCGTGGTGTCGCCGGCACGTGGAAAGATTTGACCGACTCGGTCAATTCGATGGCCGGAAATCTTACCGGCCAGGTGCGTAACATTGCCGATGTGACGACGGCGGTCGCGCGCGGTGATCTGTCCAAGAAGATCACCGTCGATGTGAAAGGCGAAATTTTGGAGCTCAAAGACACGATCAACACCATGGTCGACCAGCTCAGTTCGTTCGCGGCGGAAGTGACGCGCGTGGCGCGCGAAGTAGGCAGCGAAGGAAAACTCGGCGGACAAGCTGAGGTCAAAGGCGTGGCCGGCACCTGGAAAGATTTGACCGACTCCGTGAACTCGATGGCCGGCAATCTTACCGGCCAGGTGCGAAACATCGCCGAGGTCACCACTGCCGTCGCCAACGGTGACTTATCGAAAAAAATCACGGTCGACGTCCGCGGCGAAATTTTGGAATTGAAAGACACCATCAACACGATGGTCGACCAACTGCGCTCGTTCGCATCGGAAGTAACGCGTGTCGCGCGCGAAGTGGGTTCGGAAGGAGCGCTCGGCGGACAGGCGCGAGTCGAGGGCGTATCCGGGACGTGGAAAGACCTGACCGATTCGGTGAATTTCATGGCGAGCAATTTGACGACGCAGGTGCGAAACATCGCGGCGGTCACCACGGCGGTCGCGACGGGCGATTTGTCGAAGAAGATCACGGTCGATGTGAAAGGCGAAATCCTTGAGTTAAAAAACACCGTCAACACGATGGTCGATCAACTCAATTCATTCGCCTCGGAAGTGACGCGCGTGGCGCGCGAGGTGGGAACAGAAGGCAAGCTCGGTGGCCAGGCTGATGTGAAAGGCGTTGCCGGAACGTGGAAAGATTTGACCGACAGCGTGAATTTCATGGCCGGCAACCTGACTAACCAAGTGCGCGGCATTGCCAAAGTCGTTACCGCAGTCGCGACTGGCGATTTGAAACAAAAGCTCCTCGTTGAAGCGAAAGGGGAAATCGCCGCGCTCGCGGACACGATCAACAGCATGACCAACACGCTCGCGATTTTTGCCGATCAGGTGACGACGGTGGCGCGCGAAGTGGGTGTGGAAGGAAAACTGGGCGGCCAGGCAAACGTGCCTGGAGCGGCGGGAACGTGGCGCGACTTGACCGACAACGTGAATCAGCTCGCCGCGAATCTGACGACGCAGCTGCGCGCCATTGCCGATGTCGCGACCGCTGTGACGAAAGGCGATCTGACGCGATCCATTCAAGTCGACGCCCAAGGTGAGGTGGCCTTCGTGAAGGACAACATCAACGAAATGATCCGCAATTTGAAGGACACCACTTTGCGCAATAACGAACAGGACTGGTTGAAGACGAACCTGGCGAAGTTCACCCGAATGCTTCAGGGCCAGCGAGACTTGCTCGCGGTCGGGCGCATGATTCTGTCCGAGCTGGCGCCCGTCGTCTCCGCGCAACAAGGAGTCTTCTATATCATGGACGGCGGCGGCGAGGAGCCCGAGCTCAAGCTCCTGGCCAGTTACGCGTATCGCAAGCGCCGCGGCTTAAACAACAGTTTCAAGCTGGGCGAGGGTTTGGTCGGCCAAGCCGCCTTGGAGAAGGAGCGCATTCTCCTCACCAATGTTTCGGATGACCACGTGAAGATAAACTCTGGTTTGAGCGAGTCCCGACCGAGGAACATCGTCGTCCTGCCAATCCTGTTCGAAGGGCAGGTCAAGGCGGTCATGGAGCTTTCCTCAATTGAGCGCTTTAATTCGACGCACCAGGCGTTTCTCGATCAGTTGACCGAAAGCATCGGCATCGTTCTCAACACGATCGAAGCGAACACGCGCACAGAAGATTTGCTGAAGCAATCCCAATCGCTGGCCGCGGAATTGCAGAGCCGGCAAGAAGAATTGCAGCAAACCAATCAGGAGCTGGAAGAAAAGGCGCGTCAGCTCGCCGAGCAGAATGCCGAAGTCGAACGCAAGAACCGCGAGGTCGAGCAAGCGCGCCAAGCCCTGGAAGGCAAAGCCCAGCAGCTTTCGCTTACCTCGCGCTACAAATCGGAATTCCTTGCCAATATGTCACACGAGCTGCGCACGCCCTTGAACAGCCTGCTCATTCTGGCCGATCAGCTTTCCGCGAACCCCGGACAAAACCTGACGCCGAAACAGGTCGAATTCGCCCGCACGATTCACGATTCGGGCAAGGATCTGCTCAAGTTAATCAACGACATTCTCGATCTGTCCAAGATTGAGTCGGGCACTGTCACTGTCGATGTTGGCGAAGTTCGCTTTGAAGAGATGCGGCAGAACATGGAGCGCACTTTCCGCCACGTCGCCGATGGCAAAGGGCTTAGCTTCAAGATCGACCTCGACCCTTCAATTCCGCAATCGATTAGCACCGATGCGCAACGTCTCGACCAGGTTTTGAAGAATTTGCTGTCGAACGCATTCAAGTTTACCGAGCGCGGCCAGGTGGAATTGCGGGTAACCAAGGCTGACTCTGGCTGGACTCCGGATCACCCGTCGCTCAAGAAAGCGAAGACCGTTTTTGCCTTGTCCGTAAGCGACAGCGGGATCGGTATTCCTTCGGATAAACAAACGACAATTTTCGAGGCCTTTCAGCAGGCGGACGGCAGCACGAGCCGCCGCTACGGCGGCACCGGACTCGGTCTGGCCATCAGCCGCGAGTTGGCGCGGTTGCTCGGTGGGGACATTGGCATCCAGAGCGAGGAAGGCCGAGGCAGTACTTTCACGCTTTATCTGCCGGATGTGCACCCGCTGGGTCCATTACAAAAATCGGCGGCGGCGTTTCGAAGAATTGCACCCGCCCGTGCAGACATCGACAATCGGCTGCAGACAACGCCGGCCCCCGCCGATATCTCAATTCCGGACGACCGCGGGAACATTTTGCCAGGCGAAAAATCGGTTCTTATCATTGAAGATGACAAGCATTTCGCGGAATGGCTGCTCGAGACGGCGCACGCGGAGGATTTCAAGGCCATCGTCACGCCGCGCGGCCAATCGGGACTGGCCCTCGCGCGTGAGTTCAATCCTGCGGCCATTACCCTCGATATCACATTGCCCGATATCGATGGATGGCGCGTGCTCGACCATTTGAAATCCGATCTGGCGACAAGGCACATCCCCGTGTTCATCATTTCGGTCGACGAAGAACCTGAAAACGCTCTGAGGCAGGGCGCGCTCTGCTTTTTGACCAAGCCGATCGGCACGCCCGAGGTGGAGAAGATCTTCACGAGAGCGCGCGCGATGAGCGAAAGCCAAGCGAAAAACCTCCTCGTTATAGAGGACAACGAAACGGAGCGTGAATCGCTGCGCACTTTCATTGGAAACGAAACCGCGAAATTTTTCGGCGCGGCCACGGCCAGCGAAGGCCTCGCGGCGTTAAGCGACCAGCAATTTGACTGCGTCGTCCTGGATCTCATGTTGCCCGACATGTCGGGCTTCGACCTGATCGAGAAAA
>Ga0208984_1000073_pt1 | contig 12806 bp, 11 predicted proteins | sample MedBloCAOM3_M3_FD_187851 | JGI IMG/M metagenome (GOLD analysis project Ga0208984, IMG submission 187851) | Forest soil microbial communities from El Dorado National Forest, California, USA - Mediterranean Blodgett CA OM3_M3 (SPAdes) (version 2) | ecosystem: Environmental > Terrestrial > Soil >... | reverse complement strand
TTCTTGGCGCACAGCGTGGTGCCCTCAAGCGGATCGACGGCGATATCGACTTGCGGGCCGGCATTGATGCCGACCTTCTCGCCGATGAACAGCATCGGCGCCTCGTCGCGCTCGCCCTCGCCGATCACGACCGTGCCTTCGATGGGCAGCTTGTTGAGCTCGCGGCGCATCGCGTCGACAGCGGCCTGGTCGGCCGCCTTCTCGTTGCCATGGCCGCGCAGCCGCGCCGCCGACACCGCCGCGCGTTCCGTCACCCGCACGATCTCGAGGGTAAGGATGCGTTCCAGCAATAGCTGCGGCGGAACGGAAATATGGGTCGTCATCGGTGAACTCCCTCAACTGCACGGCGGGTCTTCCGGCGCGCATATAATCATCTCTCGCATCGTCCGTTCGGACCGCGCGCTAGTTTTTTTCGATCCGTATCACCTGTGGCCGGCCACTGATGACCTTGTCGCGCTGCACCGCATCAAGCGCCCGGTATACCGCGTCCTCACTGGTTGCATAGGTAATCAGAATGACCGGCACCGGCGAAGCTTTCCTCGCCGCGCCCGCTGCGTCAACACCGTCACGATGGCGCTGCACGATCGATTCGATGGAAATTTTTTGCTCCGCGAGCCGGGTAGCGATGGTCGCGGCGGTGCCGGCGAGATCGCGAGCCATCAGGCGGATATAGTAGCCGCCTTCATGGCGCTCCATCGGCGCCTTTTTGATGGCGCGCAATCGCGCCGCAGGCCGTCCAAACGGCTTGGCGCGGATGCCGCGTGCGACGTCGGCGATATCGGCGACCACGGCCGATGCCGTCGCCGCTCCGCCGGCGCCCGGGCCGACCAGCGTGATCGGCGGAATCCCCTCGCCGTCAATGGTCACCGCGTTGGTGACGCCCATTACTTGCGCGATCGAGGATGATTTCGGCACCATGGTCGGATGCACGCGTTGTTCGATGCCCTTGGCGGTCCGCACCGCGACCCCGAGCAGCTTGACGCGATAGCCGAGTTCTTCCGCGGCGCGCAGGTCTTCCGGCGCGATGGAAGAAATTCCTTCGACGTAAACCGCGCTCTGCGCGACCTTGGTGCCAAATGCGAGGCTGGCAAGAATTGCAAGCTTCTGCGCGGTGTCGTGGCCGTCGACGTCGAACGAAGGATTGGCCTCGGCATAACCAAGGCGCTGCGCGTCCTTCAGGCATTCGGCGAACGACAACCCTTCCTGCTCCATCCGGGTCAGGATGTAATTGCAGGTGCCGTTGAGGATGCCGTAGACACGATTGACGTTGGTACCGGCGAGACCTTCGCGCAAGGTTTTGATGACTGGGATTGCCGCGCCGACAGCCGCCTCGAAATTCAGCGCGCCGCCATGCTTCTCGGCTGACTTCGCCAGCCGCAATCCATGTTTGGCGATCAAGGCCTTGTTGGCGGTGACCACCGATTTTCCGGATTTCAGCGCCGCCTCGATCGCCGACAGCGCGGGCTCACCGGATCCGCCCATCAATTCGACAAAACAATCGATGCCGGGGTCGCTCGCCAGCGCCAGTGCGCTTTTGGCCCAGGCGATACCGCGCAGGTCGAGACCGCGCTTCTTCACCTTCGAACGCGCGGTGACGGCGACGACGCGCACGCCGCGTCCGCTGCGCGCCGATAAAGTCGAGCCTTGCTGCTCGATGAGACGGACGACTTCGGCGCCAACAGTGCCGAGCCCCGCAATACCCACTTTTAGGGGTGCGACCATGACGAGAAAAACCTGCCGGAGAGACTAAGGCTTATTACTAGGCATGATCTGATCCGAAAACCGTCTCCATCCTCGGGTCAGGCCCGGGGAGATGGTTTTCGGGATCATGCCTACCGCCGGTTGGCGAGAGGAACCACGTTGTGCAACGTTTCAATGCCGCTTTCAAGGAAGCGGCGCACCCCGCGGGCGGCCTGGCGGATACGTTGCTCGTTTTCCACCATGGCGATGCGGACATAGCCCTCGCCGTGCTCGCCGAAGGCAACCCCGGGCGAAACCACGACGCCGGATTTCTCGACCATCAGGGTCGCGAACTGCATGCTGCCGACGCCGCGGAAGGCCTCGGGCAGCGGCGCCCACGCGAACATCGAGGCTTCAGGCGGCGGAATCTCCCAACCGGCGCGGCCGAACGACTCCACCAGCGCGTCCCGGCGTTTGCGGTAGGTGTCGCGCATCTCGCGAATGCAATCCTCTGGACCGTTCAGCGCCGCGGTCGCGGCAACCTGGATCGGCGTGAACGCACCGTAATCGAGATAGGATTTTACCCGCGCCAGCGCGGCGATGATCCGGTCGTTACCGACGGCAAATCCCATGCGCCACCCGGCCATCGAGAAGGTCTTCGACATGGAGGTAAATTCCACTGTCACATCGATCGCGCCGGGCACCTGCAGCACCGAGGGCGGCGGATTATTGTCGTCGAAATAGACCTCCGCGTAGGCCAGATCCGACAGGATAAAGATCTCGTGCTTCTTCGCGAACGCCACCAGGTCCTTGTAGAAATCGAGGCTCGCGACATAGGCGGTCGGATTGGACGGATAACAGACGACGATGGCGAGCGGCTTCGGGATCGAATGGATGATGGCGCGCTCGACCGCCTCGAAGAATTGCGGCGTCGGCTCCGAGGGCACCGAGCGGATCACGCCGCCGGCCATCAGAAATCCAAAGGCATGAATCGGATAGCTTGGATTCGGACACAGCACCACGTCGCCGGGCGCGGTGATCGCTTGCGCCACGTTGGCAAAGCCCTCCTTCGAGCCCAGCGTCGCAACGATCTGGGTCTCGGGATTGAGTTTCACGCCGAAGCGTCGGCCGTAATAGGCCGCCTGTGCCTTGCGCAGGCCGGTAATGCCGCGCGAGGCGGAGTAGCGGTCGGTCCGCGGCTTGCCCAGCGTTTCCTTCAGTTTCTCGATGACATGGGGCGGCGTCGGAAGATCCGGATTGCCCATGCCGAGATCGATGATATCGGCCCCGGCATTCCGCGCGGCCGCCTTGGCCCGGTTGACCTGTTCGAACACGTAAGGCGGCAGACGGCGGATGCGGTAGAAATCTTCCATCGGTCTCAAGCTCCGGATGCCGGTTACGGCAGGGGTCGCCAGCGCGTCGCGAAGAAATCGCGCTCAATCAATGATTTAGGGCAAATCCAGGCGCCAAACCGTTGAATCGGGCTGTTTTACCACGCACGCCCGGCTGCGCCAGCCGTAATAGCGCGCTAAAGGTCATTTCGCCGCCGCGTTTTTGGCGGCTGCCGCGGACGCCTGACGATCCCGCGCGGCGACCAGTTCGGCCTGTATCTTGGCCCGCTCCGCAGGCGCCAGTTCGGGCTCTGCGCGATCCGGAGGCAAATCATGAACCGGAAGGTAGGCGCCGGCTTCCTTCGGACGCTCCGGCGCGTCGGCGGGCGTGCCGACCAACGGCAAATCCGCGATCGATGTCGCGCAGCCGCCGAGCGCAAGCGCCGACGCTAGGAGCGCTGCCAAAGCCAATTCTCTCTTTTTTCGATTGCCCGACATCCGTCCGGAAGTCCCCACATCGCCGACGTGAACCTTGCAGCCCCCAGACGCTTATCTCATCAGCCATTGCGGCAAACGCTCAAACCATTGTTGCCCGAAACGATTAAAGCCTGAACAACAAATCGCACCGTTGGGGCTTCAATATGACAGAACCAAGATACCTTTGTCGCAGTGCAACACGTCAGATGTCAGAATTAACCTCGAACTTGGCAATCGTCGATCCAGCGCGGTGACGAGCTTTAAATGAAGTTGTAGGGTTCGAATATGAGCGACGTTACGACTGAAACCCAACCTGCGAAAACGTTCGACCCGGAAGCCTTTGCGCTGAACCTCGCACGGGCAATGGAGAGCAGCGGCCAGGCGCTCGCAGCCTATCTCAAACCGCGCGAGAGCGGCGAACTCAAGAACAAGCCGCCCAGCGAACTCGGCGAGGTGGTCAAGGCTTTCAGCGCGGTGGCGGAATATTGGCTGACGGACAATGAGCGGTCGGCAGAACTGCAGATGAAGATCGGCAAGGCGTATCTCGATCTGTGGGGCTCATCGATGCGCCGCCTTCTCGGCGAACCGGCGCGGCCGGCGATCGAGCCATCTCCGCGCGACAAGCGATTCAGCGACCCCGAGTGGAAATCGAACCAGTTTTTCGATTTCGTCATGCAACTCTATCTGCTCACGACGGAGTGGGCGCAGGATCTGGTGCGCAACGCCGAAGGCCTCGACCCGCGTACCCGCAGGAAGGCCGAATTCTACGTCCAGCAGATCAGCAACGCGCTCGCGCCGACGAATTTCGTTCTTACCAATCCGGAAGTTCTGCGCGAGACGCTGGCGTCCAACGGCGACAATCTCGTCCGCGGCATGAAGATGCTGGCGGAAGACATCGAGGCCGGACATGGCACGCTGCGCATCCGTCAGTCCGACCCCACTAACCTCGTCGTCGGCGTCAACATGGCGACGACGCCGGGCAAGGTGATCTACCAGAATGAGCTGATGCAGCTGATCCAGTACGCGCCGTCGACGGAGAACGTGCTGCGTACGCCGCTTTTGATCGTGCCGCCGTGGATCAACAAGTTCTACATTCTCGACCTCAAGCCGGAAAAATCCTTCATCAAGTGGTGTGTCGACCAGGGCGTCACGGTGTTCGTGATTTCGTGGGTCAACCCGGACAAGAGCCTGGGGGCGAAAACCTTCGAGGACTATATGAAGGAAGGCCCGCTGGCTGCGATGGATGCCATCGAGCGGGCCACTGGCGAGTTGAAAGTCCACACCATGGGTTACTGCGTCGGCGGCACCCTGCTCGCCTCGACGCTGGCCTGGCTTGCGGAAAAGCGGCGCGTACGCGTGGCGTCGGCGACATTTCTTGCAGCGCAGGTCGATTTCACTCACGCCGGCGATCTTCTTGTGTTCGTCGACGAAGACCAGATCTCGGCGCTTGAGCGCGACATGCTGGCATCGGGCGTGCTCGAAGGCAGCAAGATGGCGATGGCCTTCAACATGCTGCGCTCGAACGATCTGATCTGGTCCTATGTCGTCAGCAATTACCTGAAGGGACAACCACCGTCATCGTTCGATCTGCTGCACTGGAATTCGGACGCGACGCGGATGCCGGCGGCGAACCATTCGTATTACCTGCGCAACTGCTATCTGGAGAACCGGCTTTCCACCGGCACCATGGTGCTGGACAATACGCTGCTCGATCTGTCGAAGGTGAAGGTGCCGATCTACAATCTGGCGACGCGCGAGGATCACATCGCGCCGGCCGATTCGGTGCTTTACGGCTCGCAGTTCTTCGGCGGCCCGGTGAAATACGTGCTGTCCGGGTCCGGGCATATCGCCGGCGTGGTCAACCCGCCCTCATTGGGCAAGTACCAGTTCTGGACCAACGACAATATCAAGGACGTTACGCTGGCGGACTGGCTCAAGGGCGCACAGGAGCACAAGGGCTCGTGGTGGCCCGACTGGCGCGAGTGGCTAGGCGGCATCGACGCGGAGGAAGTGCCCGCGCGCGCGGTTGGCACGGACGCGTTGCCGCCTATCGAAGAAGCGCCCGGCAGCTACGTCCGGGTTCGCGCGTAGCGCGATGCAGCGCGTTTGAATATAATCGGGTGTCCCGCCGGGGCGAGATTCGAAATCGATTGAGGGGGAAAAGCTATGACACGCGAATTGTTTTGGCTGACGCTGACGGTTATCCTGACGGGACTGATGTGGATCCCCTACATCATCAATCGCTGTCAGGTTCGTGGCCTCAGCGGCGCGATGGCCAATCCGTCGCGTAACGACAAGCCGCATGCGGAATGGGCCACTCGGCTGATGTTCGCGCATGACAACGCGGTCGAGAACCTCGTCATCTTCGCGCCGCTGGTGCTGATCCTTGCCCAGATCGATTATTCTTCGCAATGGACCGTCTACGCCTGCGCGGTGTATTTCTGGGCCCGGGTCGCGCATCTGATCGTCTACATGCTGGGTCTGCCGGTGTTTCGCACGCTGGTCTTCACCGTCGGCTTCCTCGCGCAGGCCGTGCTGGCGCTCGCGATTTTCAAGGTGGTTTGACGTCTAACGTGTCCCGGACGCGGTGCAGCGTTCTCCCGGCAATGCGAAGCATCGTCCGGTCACGCCGCTCCGCAGATCCGTGACCATCACGATGCAGCTTCAGAATGGGCCCCCGGATCAGCGGCGCACCGCTCGCGCGCTGCGCAGCATCCGCGGCACGCCGCTCACGGAAATAGCGCGATCTGCTCCAGCCCGGTGGTCTCGGGGAACCCGAGCATCAGGTTCATGTTCTGGATCGCCTGCCCCGCCGAGCCCTTCACAAGGTTATCGAGCACCGAAATGACGATAGCGCGGTTTTTGATGCGGTCGGCGAATACGCCGATCTGCACATAGTTGGAGCCGCGCACGTTCTGCGTCTGCGGAAGCACGCCCTTTTTCGCGACATGCACGAACGGTTCATCGCGGTAGGCTTGCTCCAGCGCGGCGCGCAGATCGTCCGCGCTCGCGCCGTTGAGTTTGACGTAAGACGTGCAGAGTTCGCCCCGACTCATCGGAATGAGGTGCGGTGTGAAGTTCACGACGACAGCAGAGCCTGCCGCGACACCGATCTCCTGCTCGATCTCCGGCGAGTGCCGATGCGTGCCCACCGAATAGGGCGAAAGCCCCTCTCCTGCTTCGCTGAACAGCGTATTCTGCTTGAGACCGCGGCCCGCACCGGTGACGCCTGATTTCGCGTCAATGACGATGTCATCCACGTCGATCAGCTTCGCTTTCGCGATCGGGACCAACGCTAACAGCGCCGCCGTTGGGTAGCAGCCAGGGCACGCGACGAGCCGCGCCGCGGTGATTTTTTCGCGATAGAATTCGGTGAGGCCGTAGACGGCTTCACCTTGAAGCCCAGGCGCGCGGTGCTCGTGGCCGTACCATTGCGCGTACACGCTCATGTCGCGCAGCCGGAAATCCGCCGACATGTCGAGTATTTTGATTGCCGGATTTGCGGCCATGACGGCCGCGATGATCTCCTGCGTCGTGCCGTGCGGCAGTCCGCAGAACACCGCATCGAGTTTTGTCCAGTCGACCTTTTCCCATTCCGTCAGCCGCGGCAAGTCCAGCATGAAGAAATGCGGAAACACCTCATTCATCGGCTTGCCGGCATGGGTGTTGGCGGTGAGCGCTGTGATCTCGACATTCGGATGCCGCGCCAACAGGCGCACCGCATCGGCGCCGGTGTAACCGGACGCGCCGAGAACGCCGATCTTCTTCTTCGCGCTCATCACGTGCTCCTTTCAAGCATAACCGCTTCATTCTGTTGTGCCGTTTCGACCGGGAAGGCTTGCGGCCGCATCGCGCGCATGGTGCGCGCGAGCTGTTGCGCGCCGGGATCGGCTTGTAAAGCCAGCGCATTGGTAATGGCCGCATGATCGACATCGGATTTGTGCTGGTTGAGCTTGAAGCTGCCCTCGATCTCCTCGACCGTCATCACCAGACCGACGATCGCCTGCATCATCGCTTCGCGTCGTCCCGCCGTCAGCTCGCCTGTGGTCCATGGCGGCTTCGGCGCCAGCCAGCTTTCAAACCTGGCGCTGAGTGCGTCAAGGTGGTCGGCCAGTTCCTGACTGGTCATGGTACGAACAGGGCCCGACAGGTGCACGGCCTGATACAGCCAGGTCGGCACCTGATCCGGCGAGGCGTACCAATGCGGCGAGACGTACGCATCAGCGCCGTTCACTGCGAACAGCCAGGAAGATCTCGTGGAAGAATTGCAAGACGATTTGGCGTCTGCCAGTCCCGCCAGCGCGTTGCCGCGCGCGACATGGAACGACACGCAGGGCGTGCCGTCGCTCAGATATTCGAGGCAGAACGGCAGCGAGGATGCGACCGGCTTGCCGCCGTCATAGGTGCAGACCACGCCGAAGCCGCGCGCGTCCACAAAGGCAAGGCTCGCGGCTCGATCGGGCTCAAACACGGGTCGGGTAAACATGGCGGTCTCCTGCTTGCTCTTGAGGAGCCGCCGGATCAGATCGCGCTGCTTTGAAAGGAATGCCGCGGATCGGATCCGGCGGCAGAGGCGACAATCTTAAACGCAGACGTCCGCCCATACCGCTGACGGGCGGCGGCGGCGAGCGATGAGAATGGTCGCGGCGTTGATCATGGGCGCGGCTATAAGGCCGCGCCCGGTTGGCGTCAAGATGCCCAAAGCGTTTTCACGCGACGTGGAGCACCGGTTCGCGTAACCAAGACGCGTCAAACAACTTAGATGGTCGGATTCCACGGCGCCGGCACCACCCGGTAGCCGCTGCCATCCTTCACCACATTGCCAAGTCCCGGGAACGGGTAGTGGAAGCCCTGCACCTGCAGTTTTTCCGCAACCACCATGTCATAGACCCTGCGGCGGGTCTTCTCGGCCATATCTCCGTCCTGGTCGAAGAACGCATGCCAACCTGGGTTGGTCACGAACAGCGCCGGATTGTTGGTCACATCCGATTGGACGAAGACCTTACCATTGCCGGACGACAGCACATAGGAAGTATGGCCGGGCGTATGCCCGATAGTCTCGACCGCGAGCAGGCCGGGAGCAATTTCCTTGCCCCAATCGTACGGGGTCACCTTTTTCTTTAGGCCGGCATCGAAGATATTGCGGTTGTTCTTGAACAGGCCCTGCATGCGGCCCCCGGAAGCGCGGCTCATCTCGCCGTCGTCCATCCAGAATTTCCACTCGGTCGCGGGCACCAGCACTTCGGCGTTCGGGAATGCCGGCGTGCCATCGGCTGTCAGCAGGCCGTTCACATGGTCGCCGTGGAAGTGCGAGATCACCACCATATCGATGGCCTTGGGATCGAAGCCGGCCGCGGTCAGGTTGTCGGCGAATTGACCGGCGGCGCCCTTGCTGTTCACCTTCGCCACCGGGCCATTGCCAGTGTCGATCACCACCAGCTTGCCGCCGGTGTTGATCACCAGCGGCGCGAAATAGAATGTCACGATGTCGCGCGGTAAGAACGCCTTCTCGAGCGTCGCATTGACCTCTTCTTTTTTCGCATTGGAGACGAAGGAATCCTCCAACGGGAAAGTATTTCTGCCATCGGAAACCACCGTGACCTGGATGTCGCCGACCTTGTAGCGATAGAAACTCGGCGCCTGCTTGTCCGCTACCGGCGCGGCCGCTTTCACAGGCATGGAAGGCGATAGCGGTGTGGCGGCGAGCGCTGCGGCTCCGGCGAGTGCGTGACGGCGTGTCAGTTCCATGTGATGTCCTCCCAATGATACGATAACTTCCGCGCGGGGACGCCCCGGTTTCAGGCTTTGTCTCCCGGCTACTCTTAACAGCGTTTTGTCCGCGTTGCGACACCTCGGCCAATTACGAAAAGTTCAAGATGCAAGGCTCGCGGCCCAAAATTGAAGGCCGCCCCTCAGCAGGGCGGCCTTCTCATATTGCGTACAAAACCGTCTGAAGGGGCGAGCTGGATCCTAGATCACCGGGCTCCACGGCGCAGGCACCAAGCGATAGCCCTTGCCATCCTTCTCGACATATCCGTTCGCCGGGAACGGGTAGTGGAAGCCCTGCACCCGCATCCTGTCTGCGACCAGCATATCGTAGACCTTGCGGCGGGTTTTTTCCGCCAGCGCTGGATCCTGATCGAACATCAGATGCCAGCCCGGATTCGCGACAAACAACGACGGGTGGTTGGTGACGTCGGACTGGATGAACAGCTTGTCGGAACCGGACGACAGCACATAGGACGTGTGGCCCGGCGTATGGCCGATCGACTCCACGGCGAGTAATCCCGGTGCGACATCCTTGCCCCACTCATAGGGGGTGACCTTTTTCTTCAGTCCAGCCTCGAACACCCGGCGATTGTTCTTGAACAGGCCCTGCATCCGCTCGCCGTTCGCGCGGCTCATCTCGCCGTCGTCCATCCAGTATTTCCACTCCGCCGCCGGCACCAGCACCTCGGCATTGGGAAATGCCGCCGCGCCGTCGGCCGTGAGCAAGCCGTTTACGTGGTCGCCGTGGAAATGCGAGATGACGACCATATCGATGTTCTTGGGGTCGAACCCAGCGGCCGTCAGATTGCCCGCAAACTGGCCGACACTCCCCTTGCTCGATGCGAAGGCGCCCGGACCGTTGCCGGTGTCGACGACGACGAGCTTGCCGCCGGTGTTGATGACCAGCGGGGCGAAGTGCACCGACATTTTGTCCTTTGGCAGAAACGCTTTGTCGAGAGCGGCGTTGACTTCGTCCTTCTTGGCATTGAGCACGAAGGTGTCGCCGAGCGGGAAGGTGTTCACACCATCCGAAATGACATTCACCTGCGCGTCACCGACCTTGTAGCGGTAGAAGCTCGGCGCTTGCTTATCGGCAAGGGGGGCCGCCGCCTTCGCAGGCGCGTTAGGAAGCAGGGGCGAGGCTGCGATCGCAGCGGCTCCGGCGAGTGCGTGTCGTCGTGTCAATTCCATGGCGGTTTTCCTCACGGTTATACGATGGCGACACTGTGCGGGATTTCCCGCTTCCAGGCGCTTGTCACGGCCATACATCGTGTATGGTGCGTGCGAGGGTTAACACCATTGCAGGCGGATTATTCCCGGCATGACCCGCTCAGACCGCACGCCACAGCCATTCCACGATTTGCGCGAACACGTCGCCGAACAGCAGCAGCGCCGCCGACCAGACCAGCGCAGATGCGAAATTGGCGATTTGAAAGCGCCAGTACGGCATCTCGAATATCCCGGCAGCGAGCGGTACCGAGGCCCGCAGCGGTCCGAAAAATCGCCCGATGAAGATGCTCGGTACGCCCCAGGTTTGCACAAAGGCTTCGCCGCGCGGCAGGATCTCCGGGTAACGCGACAGCGGCCACATCTGCGCGACGCGTTCCTTGTATCTGAAGCCGAACCAGTAGGAGACCCAATCGCCGAGCGCCGCGCCGATCCCGCCGGCAATCCAGACCGGCCAGAAGCTGATGCCGCTCGCGCCGATCAGCGCGCCGATCGCGATCAGCGCACCCCAGGCCGGGATCAGCAGCGAAATAAAGGCAAGCGATTCACCAAACGCCAGCACCAGAACGATCGGTGCGGCCCAGGCCTGATGGTGGCGCACAAAGTCGGCCAGGGCGCGCGCAAAATCTTCCATTCCGAACGCCCTTCCCCGGCGATTGTCCCGTTTGAGCCATTGAACCTTTCTGCGGGTTCGATGCCTAAGAACAGGTAAGCCAGGCCGTTCCGCGACATCAAGTCACAAAGGCGAGGACGGTACGTGAGCTTCGACTCTCTCAATGGGCTTTCAATCACAAAGCGAAACAAGAAACCAAGAAGAAACTGATAATCGGATTGTTGATGATGTGCCTGAGCGTTGTGGTTCTCCTGGTCGGGATGCTGGCCGGCATCGCAATGGGCATAGAGCAAAACTTCACGCCGGCGCACGCGCACCTCAACCTGATCGGCGGCGTGCTGTTGTTCCTGTTCGCCTTGTATTACCGGCTAGTTCCGGCAGCGGGTACAACCACGCTCGCCAAGGTGCAAGGCTGGCTCCACATGATCGGGGCGATCCTGTTTCCGGCCGGCGTCGCCGTCGTACTCTTGAAGGGGCCCTCATTTGAAGCCGCGCCGATTGCGGGGGGCGCTGATTGTTGTCGCGGCGATGGCATTGTTCGTGGTGATCGTGTTCCAGACCTCCCGCGCGCGCGTAAACCATCGAACCGTACTCAGCTCTGCGGCGGCGGAGGCCGTTGGGTCACGATAACCGGGTTGGCTTGTGATCTTGGGCCGCGCCGGTGACGGCATCCACACCCATGCCGATCAAGCCGCTAGCCAAGGCATGCCGCAGGTCGGGGCTTTTGTAACCTGCGAGCAGCCGCGCCCGCTGTCACTTTTTGAGCTTATACGTGGCATAGTCAGGCGAACCGATTCGCTGCGCCGACAGCGCGCGCAACACATGAAAATATATGCCCAAACCATTGAAAAAACTCGCCAAAGCTAAAGCCGCGAACGACCTGTTCGGCGCCCCGGAGCCGAAGGGACGGTCCCAGCTCAAGGTGACGTCGCGCGCCGCAAGCGCCGAAGCCGGCTACACCGCCCGGGACATCGAGGTGCTTGAAGGCCTCGAGCCGGTGCGCCGCCGGCCCGGCATGTATATCGGCGGCACTGACGAGAAGGCGCTGCACCATCTGTTCGCGGAAGTCATCGACAACGCCATGGACGAGGCGCTGGCTGGCCATGCCTCCTTCATCGAAGTGGAATTGAGCGCCGACGGATTCCTGACCGTCACCGACAATGGCCGCGGCATCCCGGTCGATCCGCATCCGAAATTTCCGAAAAAATCCGCGCTCGAAGTCATCATGTGCACGCTGCATTCCGGCGGCAAATTCGACTCCAAGGTCTACGAGACCTCCGGTGGCCTGCACGGCGTCGGCGTGTCCGTGGTGAACGCCCTGTCCTCGCGGCTCGAGGTCGAAGTCGCCCGCAGCCAAAAGCTCTACCGCATGGCGTTCGAGCGCGGCCATCCCAAAGGCAAGCTCGAAGACCTCGGCAAGATCAACAACCGCCGCGGCACCCGCATTCGATTTAAGCCTGATGCGGACATCTTCGGCGCCAAGGCCTCCTTCAAGCCGCAACGCCTGTTCAAGATGGCCCGCTCCAAGGCCTATCTGTTCGGCGGCGTCGAAATCCGCTGGCGCTGCGACCCGGTGCTGCTGAAGGGCATTGACGATGTGCCTGCCGAGGACACGTTTCATTTCGTCGGAGGATTGAAGGATTACCTCGGCGCCGCTGTTCATGCCGACACCCTGGTGCATCCGGATATCTTCTCCGGCAAATCCGGAC
>Ga0208984_1000071_pt1 | contig 12883 bp, 8 predicted proteins | sample MedBloCAOM3_M3_FD_187851 | JGI IMG/M metagenome (GOLD analysis project Ga0208984, IMG submission 187851) | Forest soil microbial communities from El Dorado National Forest, California, USA - Mediterranean Blodgett CA OM3_M3 (SPAdes) (version 2) | ecosystem: Environmental > Terrestrial > Soil >... | reverse complement strand
CTTGGCGCGTACCTTGCCGGACTACATGGTCCCCGCCGCGTTCGTCGTGCTCGACGCGCTGCCGCTCACCCCGAGCGGCAAGCTCGATCGCAACGCCCTGCCTGCCCCCGCCCAACAACCCGCCACCGCATACACGCCACCGCGAACGGCGCGGGAGGAAAAACTCTGCGCGCTGTTCGCCGAGGCGCTCGGGCTCGCCCGCGTGGGCATCCATGACAACTTCTTCGATCTCGGCGGCCATTCGCTGCTCGCCATCCGCCTCGCCCGCCGCATCCGCAACGAGATCCGGCCGGACTTCCCGATCACGGCGGTCTATACGACGCCGATCGTCAGCGACCTTGCGGCGCTGCTGGACCTTGACGGAGCTTCGGGCGGCATCCCGGACCTGTCCCGCGACATCCTGCTGCCGCCGCACATCAAGCCGAGCCGCGCGCGCGCGACCGACAAGCCCGAGCGCATTTTCCTGACCGGAGCCACCGGTTTCGTCGGCAGTCATCTTCTCTCTACGTTGCTGCAGGAAACCGACGCGCATATCGCCTGCCACGTCCGCGCTCCGGACAGCCGATCGGCCGAGGTCCGTTTGCGGCAGGCGCTCGACAAGCGAAAGCTTTCGGCATGCTGGGACGAGCGTCGTATCGAGATCCTGACCGGAAATCTCGCACAGCCGGCGCTAGGACTTGATGAGAAGGCAACCCGCATCGTGCGCGATGAGTGCGACGCGATCTACCATTGCGGCGCCAACGTCGAATTCCTTCATAACTACGCCGCGCTCAAACCCGCCAATGTGGACAGCGTCCTGACGCTGCTCGATTGGACTGCGAATGGACGGCCCAAGAGCCTGCACTATGTTTCCACGCTTGCGGTGATCGACAAGCTTCAGTCCGGGCCGGTGTCGGAGCACACCGATCTCACCTCGTGGCAGGGTCTCGTGAGCGGCTATGGCCAAAGCAAGTGGGTCGGCGACACGCTCGCCCGCCAGGCACAGGCGCGCGGGCTCCCGGTGTCGATCTATCGCCTGAGCAGCGTCACCGGCGATCGCGTCAATGCAATCTGCAACGAAACCGATCTGATCTGGCGGCTGGTCCGACTCTATGCCGAACTCGGGGTGATTCCCGACCTGGATGTTCTGGTGAACATGACGCCAGCGGATGACGTGGCGCGGGCGATCGTCCGGCTCGCGGGCCGCGAAGCGTCCTGGGGCAGCGTCTATCACCTCATCAACAGCGAACCGCTCCATGTGCGGGAGGTCCCCCGGATCTTTGACCGGCTCGGCCTGCGGCTCGAACTCGTGTCGCTTGATCGATGGACCGAGATTGCGCAACGGCAGCTTGCGAAAACCCATGACGATGATCTCGCAGCCGTGCTGTCGATCCTGGCACGAGAGGACACCTCGCGATCGCACCCCGAAATCGCGTCAGACTTCACCCAGCAACAATTGGCCGCGGTGGGCGCGTCGATCGCTCCGGTCGGGCCCGCCCTTCTCGAACGCTATTTCGCCAGCCTGCGGCTCCCGGAAGTGGTGTCCGATGCTCTCGCGCCGGCAACCCCGAATGAGCAGCGAGTCGGTTGATGGGTGAGGGATAGGAGAGCACAAAATGGCGCGATTTCTCATCGCCGCTACCGCGGTACCCGGTCACGTCTTGCCGCTGTTGGCGGTTGCCCAACACCTCGTTAGTCGCGGCCACGAAGTGGTCGTGCATACCGGGAGCGTGTTCAGGGAGCGAGCCGAGGCGACCGGCGCGCGATTCGTCGCGTTCCGCCCGGAAATCGACATCGACTATCGGCAACTCGACGAGCGCTTTCCCGAACGCCGCAACATCCCGCCTGGCCCCGCCCAGTTCTGCTTCGGATTGCAGCACCTCTTTGCCGATGCGATACCGCATCAGAGCGCGGGGATAGCCGACATCCACCGCGACTCCCCGCTTGATGCGATCATTGTCGACACCATGTTCTGCGGCACCTTTCCGCTGCTGCTCGGACCACGGGAAACAAGAGTCCCGATCGTCGCGCTTGGGATCACGGCTCTCGGCCTGTCGAGCGCGGACACCGCATTCTTCGGCACGGCGCTTCCGCCGCCGCGCACGTCGCAGGAGCGGGCGCGCAATGTCGTGATGAACGGCCAATTACAGCAAGCGGTCTTCGGCTCCGTGCAGCGATACTTCAATGACGTCCTCGCCAGGCAGGGCTCGCGCCAGCTGCCGGCATTTCTGTTCGACGCCATGATCACGCTGCCCGATCTGTATTTGCAGCTCACGGCCAAGGCATTCGAATATCCGCGCGGCGAAATGCCCGACAGCATCCGCTTCGTCGGACCGCTGCTGCCGCCGCCATCCACCGACTTCCGCCCGCCGCCTTGGTGGGACGATGTCGGCACGGCCGGTTCGATCGTGCTCGTCACCCAGGGCACCGTCGCAAACCAGGATCTTGGGCAGCTTGTCGGGCCGACGCTGACGGCGCTGGCGAACCAGGATCTGATGGTGATCGCAAGCACCGGCGGCCCTCCCGTTGAAGCGATCCCCGTTCCGTTGCCGCGCAATGCGCGGGCGGCGTCATTCCTGCCGTTCGACCGCCTGCTCCCGAAAGTGAGCGTCATGGTGACCAATGGCGGTTACGGCGCCGTCACCCACGCGCTCAGCCTCGGCGTGCCGTTGGTGGTTGCCGGGAACAGCGAGGAAAAACCGGAAATCGCCGCCCGGGTCGCGTGGGCGGGCGCCGGCATCAATCTCGGCACCGGCCGGCCATCGGCCTCGCAGATAAGCCAGGGGGTCCGCGCCGTACTCACGCAGCCGCACTATCGACAGCGCGCGCAGGAGCTGCGCACCGCGTTCGCCCGCCACAACGCGCGTGACGAGATTGCCGAACTGGTCGAAGGCCTAGCGGCCAACGGGAGCGCGGCGGGCGGTCACGCCAATGCAGGTCGCGGGATCGGCTCTGCCGGTGCCCCCGCAGAAGCTGCCAGCCGCCGCGCTGTCGACGTCGACACCGCTTCGATACCCGCGATGTCGAGAACCATTTGATCCGCCCCGATGCTTCAATGGTCTCCTTCGTGCTCGGCGTGCGGTCGCGGATGCTGGCTGTCAGGTTCGGATGCCATGCCGCTTGGTTCGAGCGTTTTCAAGCGAAGTTAATACCGGTTCGCGCGAAGCAAACGCGACAAAATAAAAACCTGGAGCGCAATCGCGATTCAATTCGATGGGATTGCGCTCTAGGGCGGATCCACAGGAAGGCAATGGGGTGAAAAAGCCGTTATTGAGGCTCGCCTGGATCGCCCTCCTCATGTTCGTCGTCACGCTCTGCGTCTACAGCTTCGCTGGGATCGGTGCGCAGCGTCGCCAGATCGAAGCGGTCGCAACGCAACTCGCCGATCCGGAACGGGACGGCGGCGGATCCATAGGCGCGGCACCGGTTGCCACGACGCTAGCCCGGGCCGAACGGCATTCGATCACCGAGACGCTCGCGGTTACCGGATCCCTGGCGGCCCGCGAGGAGATCGTCGTCGGCGCCGAGGTCGACGGGCTGCGCATTGTCGAGCTGCTGGCCGACGTCGGCGATCGCGTCGAACAAGGCCAGGTGCTTGCCCGCCTCGACGGCGCCATGCTGCGGACCCAGCTCGCGCAAAACACGTCGACGATCGCCAAAGCCGAGGCGTCGATCGCGCAGGCGAGGGCGTCGATCGCCGAGACGCAGGCCGCCGAAGCCGAAGCGGCGGACGCGCTGAAGCGCGCGCAAGCATTGGGCGCCACCGGCACCACCTCTCCGGTGCAACTGCTGGCGCGTGAGACCCAGGCCAAGGTTGCCGTCGCGAAGGCCACCGCCGCCGAGGCGAATTTGCGCATCGCCGAAGCCGAACGCGCGCTTGCGGAGGCGCAACGCAGCGAGATCGAACTGAAGATCGCGCGAACCGAGCTGAAGGCGCCGGCAGACGGAACCATCTCGCGCCGCGCCGCCCGCCTCGGCGCCGTCGCCGGCACGGTGGGCGAGACGCTCTTCCAGCTGGTGCGCAACGGTGAAATCGAATTTGACGCCGAGGTTCCGGAAACCGTGCTGCCGCAGATCGTGCCAGGCCAAAACGTCGAAGTTTGGTTGTCCGGCGTCAGCGAGGCCATCATCGGCACTGTGCGGCTGGTCGATCCAAGCGTCGACAAGTTGAGCCGGCTCGGCCGCGTCGCGGTCGCGCTGTCGCGCCATCCGGCCATGCGAGCCGGCATTTTTGCCCGCGGCAACATTACCGTCGGGCGGCGACAAGCCGTCACCGTGCCGTTGTCGGCGGTGCTGTTCGGCAAGGATGGCGCCTACGTCCAGCTGGCAAACAACAATGTCGTCGAAATCCGCAACGTCGAAACCGGCTTCAAACGCGGCGCCCGGGTCGAGATCGTCAACGGTCTGATGGAAGGCCAGGAGGTCGTGGTCCGCGCCGCAGCCTTTGCCAGGCCGGGCGAACCGATCGTGCCGGTCCGCGATGACGCGAAAGCCGCGGGAGGAGGTTGATATGGCCCTCAACATCTCTGCCTGGTCGATTCGCAAGCCGATTCCGTCGTTGGTGCTCTTTGTCGTGCTGATCGCGCTCGGCGCGGTCAGTCTGAAGACCCTGCCGATCACCCAGATGCCCAACATCGACATCCCGATCGTCACTATCACCATCGTCCAGACCGGTGCGGCGCCGAGCGAGCTGGAAACCCAGGTCACCAAGAACGTCGAGAATGCGGCGTCCGGGGTGGTCGGGGTCAAGCACATCACCTCGAGCGTCTCCGATGGGGTGTCGGTCACCACCGTCGAGTTTCAATTGGAGACGCCGGCCGATCGCGCGGTGAATGATGTCCGTAACGCGATGGCGAACATCCGCTCGGAGCTGCCGCAGAGCATCGAGGAGCCGTCGATCCAGCGGGTCGACGTCGAAGGGATGGCGATCGTCACCTATGCGGCGTCGATTCCCTCGCGGACCGCCGAGCAGGTGTCCTGGTTTGTCGATGATGTCATTGCGACGGCGCTGCAGGGCGTTCGCGGCGTCGCCCAGGTCAAGCGCGCCGGCGGCGTCGACCGTGAAATCCGGGTCTCGCTGCTGCCCGACCGGCTGATCGCGCTCGGCATCACCGCGCTGGACGTGAACGAGCAGTTGCGCGCCAGCAATGTCGATCTCGCCGGCGGCCGCGGCCAAGTGGGCTCGCAGGAGCAGGCCATCCGCATGCTCGCCGGCGCCGCCACGGTCGAGCAACTGGCCAATCGCACCATCGTGCTGCCGGGCGGTCGAAAGACCAGGTTGAAGGAGATTGCCACGGTCAGCGATGGCGCCGCGGAAGCCCGCAGCTTCGCCAGCCTCAATGGCCAGCCGGTCGTCGCCTTTGGCATTTACCGCGCAAAAGGCTTCTCCGATGTGGCGGTCGCCGAAGCGGTCGGCAACAAGCTGCAGGCGCTCACCAAAGAGCATCCCGAGCTGTCGGTGACCGAGATCGACAGCACGGTGCGCTATACCAAAACCGATTATCGCGCCACCATGCAGACCTTGGCCGAAGGCGCTATCCTCGCGGTCGTCGTGGTGCTGATCTTTCTGCGCGACCTTCGAGCCACGGCGATTTCCGTGCTGGCGATACCGCTGTCCATTGTTCCGACCTTCTGGGCGATGGACCTGCTCGGGTTTTCGCTGAACGCCGTCAGCCTGCTGGCGATCACGCTGGTCACCGGCATCCTGGTCGATGATGCCATTGTCGAGATCGAGAACATCGTCCGGCACATGCGGATGGGCAAATCGGCCTATCGCGCCTCGCTGCAGGCGGCGGACGAGATTGGGCTCGCGGTGGTCGCGACCACCATGACCATCGTCGCGATGTTCGCGCCGGTCTCCTTCATGGGCGGCATCGCGGGGCAATATTTCAGGCAATTCGGTCTCACGGTCGCCATTGCGGTCACCTTCTCGCTGCTGGTGGCGAGGCTGATAACGCCGCTCTTGGCGGCATATTTCCTGCGCGAACCTCAGCACCGCGTCGAAGCGCACGGCGTTATCATGCGGCGCTATCTGCGCATGCTCGAATGGTCGCTTCGGCATCGCTTCGTCACGGTCGCGCTCGGGGCGCCGATCCTGATGGGCTCGCTGATGATCGCAGGGTCTTTGCCGGTTGGCTTCCTGCCGACCGGCGACCTGTCGCGTTCGGTTCTGCTGGTCGAGCTGCCGCCGGGCGCGACCATCGCGGATACCGTGGCGACCGCGGACCGCATCACCGCATTGCTCAGGCAGCGGCCCGAAGTCAGGAGCGTCTATGCGGTCGGCGGCGCCGCCGGCAGCAACGGGCTGAGCGTCACCGCCGGCGAAGTCCGCAAGACCACATTGGTCATCGACCTCGTCGCCCGCGGCGACCGCTCGCGCGACCAGAAGGCATTCGAGCGCGACATGCGCGCAGTGCTCGGCGCGATGCCGGATATCCGCTACAGCTTCGGCAACGGCGGCGGCGGACGCGAATTCACGCTGATCCTTTCCGGGCCCGACGGCGCCGCGGTCGAGCAGGCGGCGCTGGCGGTAGAGCGCGAGACCCGGTGGAACGTATCGGTTCTCGCCAATGTGGTCTCGACCGCAGCGCTGGCCCGGCCGGAGATTCTCATCGTGCCGAGGCTCGAGGAGGCTGCCGATCTCGGCATCTCCGGGGCGCAGATTGCCGAAGCGGCACGGATCGCAACGGTTGGCGACGTCTCGGCTAATCTGGCGAAGTTCTCGGCCATCGACCGCCAGGTGCCGATCCGGGTGCAGCTTGACGAGCGGGCGCGCGGCGACCTGTCGACCCTCGATACGCTGCGCATCAAGGCCGGCAACGGCGTCACCGTGCCGCTGGCGGCGGTCGCCGACACCGGCTACGGCGAGGGACCGACGACCATCGAACGCTATGATCGCAGGCGCCGCGTCGCCATCGAGGCTGATCTGGTCGGAAGCACCCCGCTCGGCGCGGCGATCGAGCAGGTGATGGCGCGGCCCTCGGCGCGGAACCTGCCTGCCGGCGTGACCATCGCCAAATTCGGCGATTCGGAAATCATGGACGAAGTGTTTTCGAGTTTCTCGCGCGCTATCGCCGCGGGCGTGCTGATGGTGTTCGCCGTGCTGGTGCTGCTGTTCGCCGACGCCATGCAGCCGGTCACCATTCTGTTCTCGATGCCGCTTTCGATCGGCGGCGCATTCCTTGCGCTGCTGCTGACCGGCAATGCCATCAACCTCTCGGTCATCATCGGCCTGCTGATGTTGATGGGAATCGTCACCAAGAACGCCATTCTGCTGGTGGACTTCGCCATTGCGGAAGTGGCGAGCGGCGCGGAGCGGACGCAGGCGCTGATCGATGCCGGCCGCAAGCGCGCCCAGCCGGTGATCATGACCACCGCGGCGATGACCGCCGGCATGGTTCCTTCCGCATTGGGACTCGGCGAAGGCGGCGCGTTCCGTGCCCCGATGGCGATCGCCTTGATCGGCGGGCTGCTCGCCTCGACCTTCCTCAGTCTCGTCTTCGTGCCGGCCGCCTTCACCATCATGGACGATTTCGGCCGGATTTTGCGCCGCAGGCTTTCGCGCCTGATCGGGCCGAAAGCCGCAAGGGAATTGGACCGCGATGAGCCGGTCTGATCATCGCTGATAGTCATGGTCAGCCAGACAGCGCGCGAGGCTCAAGCGGCGCACCCGAACCTTCATCGGCTTTCGCAGCGCGTGCGCTATCACGCGCTCCATGACACCGACGCCGCCTTCGCGCTTCCGCTCGGTGCCGAAGTGCGATCGCGCTTGCCGCAGCCGCTCCGGCATGCAGTCGAGAGCCGCCAGCGCGAATTTCTCGCCGGTCGCCTCTGTGCGGAGTTCGCGCTTCGCTGTCTCGGCGCCGCTTCAACCCATGTCGCGATGGCCGGGGATCGGGCGCCGGTCTGGCCCGACGGCGTGGTCGGCTCCATCACCCATAGCGGCGGCTTTGCCGCGGCGGCGGTTGCATGGGCGGCGGACATCGCCGGGCTCGGCATCGATTCGGAATGGATCATCGACCCTGCGGCGGCGCGCGACATCGCCGATGTCTGCATGGTCGATGAGGCGGCGCTCTTCAAGCCGGATGATGGCCGCAGCTTTTGCGAATTCTGCACATTTGTTTTTTCGGCAAAGGAGGCCGTCTACAAATGTCTTTTTCCGCTGACGCGGAAATTTCTCGAGTTCTCCGATGTGCGGATCATTTCGCTCGACTGGTATCGACATGATTTCGCATGGACGGCCATCAGCGAACATACCGGAATCGGGCGACTGTCGCTCGCCGACGGCCTGGTGCATACCTCGGTCGAATGGCCGCCGCCCGGCATCGCAGGGCTGTCTCCTGGTCAATGACCGCTCCGGTGACCCAGCGCCCAGACATAGGCCGCCGCCGCATCGAGATCGGAACTTGAGAGCTCGCCCATCGGCGGCATCGACTGCGCGGTCCGCGAGGCGCCCGCCTCTAGACTCCAAAATGCGGTCGAAGGACGCGCTTAGTCGCGCTTTTGCCAGGAATTACTGCCGTCTGAACTCGCTGGGGTACTCTGGTCTACGTGGAGAAGGTTCGATCCCAGTTCCTCTCCCTCCGCCATAGGGTCATGCCAAGCATCCGCCGCGCTCTTTGTGCCGATGCGCAGGCCTAGCAGCTAAGGCTAAGATCGTTTTTGTTCCCGCAACATGCGCCCAAGCGCTGAAATTCGGCTACGCAGTTTTCGCCGCGCTTTGTCGCGGGTTTCTGCTCTTGCCAGCCCACAGCCGGGGCAGACGAACAGAGCGACTACCCGGCCCAAGAGACTTAATTTAACTGCGGTGATTTCGAATGGCCGTTTGCAGTAAGGACAAACATCCGGCTCATCCGCAAATTTGTTTTCGACAGACACAGTGCAACCTATTTTGGCAACCTATTTTGGAATGCTGGTGTCTTGGAGCCATGCGCGCGGTCTTGCTCGCAGGCGGCGGGTGAAACGCACCGGCCCGCGCACACTGTTAGGTGGTTAGTCATGAACGGTCTCTGAACGCGCCGTTTAGCCCGCCTTGCAGAACGGAACTCATAATCCGACAGAGCACTTGCCGAGCGGCCCTGAGGGAGAACGCTGCTAGGGTCGTGTCAGCGGTCGGGACTCCCCTCTGCGGAGTCCGCCTCAGTGGGCGGCCTCTTCCTTAGGCTTCCCACTGCGCCGGGTCACCCTCGCCAACCACCAATCCCCTTGCACTTCCGCAGGGCAAAGAAACGGCCCCAGCGCGGGGGCGAGCTGAGGCCGTTAATGGATGTGAAGCAGCCAATTGGGCGTGGCAATCAGTCCACTTCCTGCACCACTGTGCGAGTGCCCGGATCGACCAGCATCACCCGGTCACCGGAATAGACATAGCGGTATTTGGTCAGGGAAGGACCCCAATCGGACGGCACGGTGGCAAGTTCGACATCGCTTGGCACCTTGGCTCCAACGATGATCTTTTCTCGCGTCTCAACGGGGCGAACCTTGTGCTCGGTAATGTAGCCCTTGATCCTGGTTCGATATTGCGGCTCGATCTGAACCGCCGCGCTCCCCGCGCCCGTGGTGGTTACGGTGGTGTCTTGAGCATTGGCCATCGTCACGCCAAGCAACGCCGCCGCAGCAAGTATCATCAGTTTCTTCATGGGGTTTCTCCTGAGCCGCACCAGACGCGGCAGCAGAAAGAACAGTTTTCGAGGGGTCCGGTTCCGTACCAAGCAACGATTGAAAGCCGCCTCAGTCGGCGTATTGATTAATATCGGCCCGTTCAAACGGCACTCAGGCTGACTCCATCTCCGTAGAAATACTGAGTTTCTTTCGGGGAACAATCATGCTCGGGAAGTATTCTCTCCGCGCTGAATTTCCTTTGGAATGGAGCGACGACTTCCACCATGGGACAGGCCGAACGACCGACTTGCCCCCATTGCGGGGCCTTCTTGATCCTAGCGCTACCTCCTGGCGGCAAGGGACAGCGCACGTTCCAGTGCTTCGAATGTGACGGCCCCGATCCGCTGAGATCCGACAAGGCCACGGGCTGGCTACAAGGCGAGCTACAGCCGCCAAAATAAAATTGGTCGCGAGCTGTTTTGAACGGAGTCCGTTTCCGTTCTTGCATCAAGGTGGCTCAACTGAGGGTTACCCGTGTTCCCACGCTCCATCTATTTGCGGGATCAGGCCGACAAATGTCGGTGGCACGCCGGCGAGATCGGCAACGCCGAAATGCAAATAGAGATTCGCAAACTGGCCGCTGAATATGTCGTTCGAGCGGAAGAGATTGAAAACCAAGAAAAGAGTCAGGTCGCCTCGGTTGGCGACATTGATAACGATCAATGTGCCGTGCCATTTGACGAATATCGTTCGCAATAGCCGTCGCCGCGTTAATCGGGGCGTTCGTCTTTGCAGCCTCCTATAGGCGCCTCGGTTGCGGAACATTTTTTCGGCATCTGTTTTCTTATGCCGAGGATTTACCGAGCGGCCATGAGGGAGGTGCTGTTCCGGTAAATGTCAGGGTCCCGATACCACACCGGGTTCCCGCCGGGGCAGGTCAACTCAAACGGAGAATGACCATGAGCGATAACGGGACGTTATTTCCGAACATCTTGCAGCCAGCAGCTACCTTGAAGGCCTATGCGCCGATAGGCGTCAAGTTCTGGGAGAACCAAGAAACCGCGCTCGAAGGCTTCAAGGAATTTGCGGACGGTTGGTTTGCCCGGCGTCACAAGGGCATGCAAGCGGCGCTTGAAGCGGCCAAATATATTGGCGATGCGGAGACGCCCTCCGATATACTCCGGGAATATCAGAACTGGCTCACGCGAGAGATGGAACTGCTTGCCGAGGATGGGAGGGCATATCAGCAACAAGTGCTGAGGGCCGGAGCTCACCTGAGCGCACAGGCGGAAGAGCAACAAGGGGCCGCAGCTCACCCGAGCGCACGGCCGGAAGCGCCACAGACCGACAAGCGTCAGGCCGGCTAACGCCCCCTTTGGCATAAAAGCTGGCCGTCCCGTACGGGCGGCTCTGCGCCCTCGCCGATATCTCGGCGGCGTGAACGCGCGCCAGCACCTCGAAGAGGTCGCGCATGTCGACGTTAGTCCCGCAGATCGGATAACTACCGACAAAAATCTGTGATGCCGTCCGCCGAGGGGACAACCACCTCTGCATCGATGATGGACGATCCCGCATTGATCAGGACCGCGTCATTGGCGATCTTGCTTGAAGCTCTTGGTCCAGTCGTTGCTGCGGCGAGTGAAGGGCCTTGGCTTCGTCCGGTTGGACGAAGCCGGGAAACTGCGCAGTGACGCCGATCGCCGCCTGCATTCTACGCTGGACGCCATATCCGACTTGCGACGCTACAGAAGGGGACTCGAGCCGCACGACCGGTTCGTTCCGCGGTGGAACGAAAGCGACGCCGAAAGATTGGTCGTGATTTCTCGCGCGACGAAAGGACAACGACCATGAAGCTTCCAACAATCGCGTTAGCATTATTCTTTACCCTCGGCTCAACGATGGTCGTCGCTCAGGGCGGAGGTGGCGGAGGTGGCGGAGGAGGCGGAGGTAGCGGCGCCGGAGGCGGGTCAGCCGGTGGCGCTTCGACCGGCGGCGCGGCCAGTGGTCCTAGCGCCGGGACCGGTAGCGCTGTGGGATCGCCAAACGCTGGCGCAGCGGGTGCCGGCACGGCCGGCGTCAGCGGCGTACCGAATGGTCCCGCGAATACCGGGGGACTCAACAATTCCGGCAACGATCCCAGTGGCGCGGGCAATTCCGCAAAAGCGCCCGCAACTCCGGGCACCAACACCTTAGGAACGGCAAATTCATCCGGATCGCCGGGCGCCGCAGCCGGTGGCGCCAGCGGATCGACCACGACTGGAACCGCGAGCAACAACGCTCAGGCGGGGAACGCCGGACGTATTGATGGAACGGTGACGCCGGGCCCGTCGATGTCTGGCGACGCCGAGATCCGAGCCGAAGATCCAAAGGTAGATGCAAAGATAAAAAACATCTGCAAGGGATGCTGATGTGCCGGTGGGCACCTCAGAGCGGCAATGACGGTTGGTTTAATGCCCTCGCCGGCGGCGGGTCTTGGCGCTCGCCGCTGGCGAGAGCCTTGAGGGTGGTGTCGGCCAACCGTCGCTGTCGCTGAATGGTCTCCTCCACGACTCCACACGTCGCAGTTCTTCCTCGGTTGGCAATGGACCCCAGTGCTCCGCCAGCCACGACCTGAGCCGCTAAAATCGCAATCGCCCCACGCGCTGGACATCAACAAAGTTCTCAGCCTGCCCAGTGTGTTCGAGGTAATTCATTGCAGTGTCTAGGGCCACGTCTGTCGCGCTGCCAAAATCGCCGGTTGGCCACGGATACATTGCAGGCCCCGAACAATGTCATCTCTGCTTCAACAGGTCCTTGAGCTTTCCTATAGGCCATTGCTCTCCCTGAGGGCGTACGCGCACACGGGTTCCGTCATCGGAATTGATGAGCGCATGCGAGGCGACCTCATCGTTTATCTCGAACAGCCGCAGCTCGGTGGTCGGCAACCATGCAAGTGTGCGGTCTATGTCGCCGGGGAAAATCTGCCATGTCGATCCGTCGTCCAATTTGACGATGTGACTTTCGGGATGCTCCACGATTCTCATGCGATGGCCTGTCGCAAACACAACAAACGAAAAACGGTAATGCCCGCCAAGAGTTCCGATCCTTGCCCCGCGCTGAAATGCCGCTCCACGTGAGCAGGCCAATTTACGATAACGGCCTGCTGCAAATCGACATGGACCGCAAGATTCCGGAAGCGATGAAGCTGCGGAAGATTGAGATCGGCAGTGGCAATCCGTCATCCAAGCCGATGAAATCACTCAACGCCGCCTGGGAAAAAGCGGACATGGGGGCGATTCTCCCTCATGCTCGAATCGCCCCTGTGGCC
>Ga0208984_1000068_pt1 | contig 13129 bp, 10 predicted proteins | sample MedBloCAOM3_M3_FD_187851 | JGI IMG/M metagenome (GOLD analysis project Ga0208984, IMG submission 187851) | Forest soil microbial communities from El Dorado National Forest, California, USA - Mediterranean Blodgett CA OM3_M3 (SPAdes) (version 2) | ecosystem: Environmental > Terrestrial > Soil >... | reverse complement strand
CGAGGCCGTCCGGTGGCGGATTGCAACTCGGCGAACATTTTCGCGTCGGCGATGATGGCGTGTTTGATGATTTCGGCGAACCCTTGATTGAAGTCGCGCCGCGAGAGCGTTTTGAGAAGATCGACATCGTCGATCACGAGCGCGGGGTGATGGAATGCGCCGAGCAGGTTCTTGCCCGTTTTTGTGTTCACACCGGTCTTTCCGCCAATTGAGCTGTCGACCATAGCCAGAAGCGTGGTCGGAATTTGCACATGCGGGATCCCGCGCTGGAAAATGGCGGCGACAAATCCTGAGAGGTCCCCAATCATTCCGCCGCCGAGGCCGACGACGAACGATTGTCGATCGAGCGCCGCGGCGAGCATGCGCTCACAGATTTCGCCGGCTCGCTCGAGCGATTTTGATTTCTCGCCGGCCGGAACCGTAATCAAGGTCGGTTGAAAGTCGCCCGCTTCGAGGCTCTCCATGACGCGATTGGCGAAATGCGGTGCCACATTCGTGTCCGAAATGACCGCGCTACACGAGCCCTGAACTTTGCCGGCGATGAGTTGCCCGACGCGATCGAGCAGGTGTGAACCAACGACCGCATCGTAACGGTTTTGATTGCTGCGAATTTCGATTGTAGTCACGGCGTCGGCGTCGGACACGGTACGAATTTTGCCGGGGGCTGCAAAAAGGAAATCCCGGATTAAGTTCGCTTGACAAAACCGCTTTCAAGCTCGGTAAGTAGCGATATGCCAGACCCTACCGATCCAACTCCGCCGCCCGTTCCGCCTGGAGCAGCGAACCCAAGCAGCGACCCGTCGTCGATGGATTTGCCGCCGAACATCGCGGCCGCGATCGCTTGCATCCCGCTCGTTGGTGGAATCATTTTTTACATTCTTGAAAAGCGAAACAGCTTCGTGCGTTTCTACGCCATGCAATCGATCATCTTTGGCGGCATCTGGATTCTTTTCGACATCGTTTCGAGGATTGTTTTAATGATCTTCAGCAGTGTGCCCGCGGTGGGAGGGTTTTTTGCCGTGCTTTGGGGTCTCATCGCCATGCTCGTGCATCTGGCATTCCTCGTCATTCTCATCGTCACGATCATCAAAGCATTCACGAATGTACGCTGGGACATTCCCTACATCGGACCGATCGCGCGCAAACAAATCGGCGAGACCGCGTAAGGAATGTGGGAGCGGCCTTAGTGCCGCGAATCTGCTGATCGGGACGCTAAGGTCCCTCCTACATTATCTTGCCCGAGCAACTTTACTACGATCTCGGTCAGGATCAGTTCGTGATCGAGCTGGGTGGTGACGAGTTTGAGATTCGCTTCGAGACAGGCCTGCATCGCATCGATTAGCTGTTTGGTTTCGAAGCGGTGCGCGTTTTGTGCGGCAATGCCGAGCGCGTAACCACTGATCGTGCCGTCTTTTTTACGCGGTAGATGTTCCGTCGCAGCGGCCGGCAAACGATTGATCGCTGAAATGAACGTGAACGGCGCATGCGGCCGCTGCAACCGGTGGCGTTCCATCAAATCTTTGGCGAGAAGTAGATTCCTAATCGTCGGCAGAACAGCGACCAGCAAAATGCCGATGGCGGTTTCGCCCTGGTCCAGTAAACGACGGACAAGTTTGAGCGCGCGCTCGAGGTCGCGCACAGCCAGGGCATTGCCCAATTCAAAAATGACGCCGGCGCGCGACAACGGAACGAGCTCCCGCACATTTTCCGAAGTTACTTGTCGATCTACCCCGAGGAAGATGTCGATCTTCTCGAGTTCATTGTCGATTTGCCGGGTGTCGCCGCCCGTCAACAGAACAAATAGTTCGAGCGCCTCGTCATCAAACTTGAGTTTCCGTTTCTCAGCGCGCGCCCGCACGATCTCGCCGGCTTCCTCTTCCCATCCGCTTCGGTTCGAATCGAGCCCATCGATCACCTGTACTTCCGCGCGTTTGGTCAGCGCTTTATAAAAGGAGCGGCGCTTGTCCGTTTCCGTGGCGCTGAGGAGGAACGTGACATTGTCACCGAGATCGGCGCTCATAATTTCCGACAATTCCTCGAGCGCGCCTTGCACAGAACCGGCGCGACCGATGACGCTGTCGGCAAGAAAGTTTGCGTTTTTTAACCAGACCAGTTTGCTGCCGCCCATGAAGGGCAGCGTTTGCAACGCTTCGATTGCTGATCTTATGCGCGTGGCCGCCTGCTCCGCGTTGTCCGCGCAACCGTCGATGACTTCCAACCCGAAATCTCCCGACCCCGGCGGCGTCAGGTTCTCGGCCAGCTCGGCCGCGACACGCTTCACTTCCGCTTCATCGGAGCCGACGACGGCGTGGATTTTCGGCGTCCTGGTCGGAGACTTGGTCTTTGGCACATTACAAGTGTTACGGCGGGGGCGTTGTAGGGCAAGCGGTCGCCGCGGCGACCTTGCCATTTCTAGAATCGGCGGGCGGAGCGTCCGCCCTACAGGCTAATCATGATTTCCCTCACCTTAGTCCTCTCCCTGAGGGAGAGGCGGACGCGCTAGCGCCCGGTGAGGGCAAATTATTCGTCGCGGATTACTCGTTGTCGGCTTGTTGCAAAGTAGTTCCGAAATCTTTCGCGGCATAGTCGCGGAACCTCTCCTCGAGCATGGCTGTGCTTAGGAATTTCCCGGAATAGTTTCGAACGAATGCTGTCTCGAAAGGCTGATGCCGGCCGAGCGCGTCGAGTAAGGCAAGAAAACTTCGCTTATCCGTTGCCACCAGAAAACGCACGAGACGTTCCGATTCGTCGTAGAATGTTTTTACGTGCTCGGACGGAGGATAGGTCATGCTCAAAAGCGTCGCGAGCGGGATCAGATCCTCAGAGGCAATAGCGTCCGAATGCGGTTTGGCAATGTAATTACGGGCCCGCTGGTAACTGGCGTGCGCGAGCTTCGACGAATATTGCGCGAACCCTTCATCAAGCCAGCGTGGAATGCCCTCTGAATAGAAGCGGTGGAGAACTAAGTGCGAGATTTCATGTCCGAGAGAGTTGTTCGTGAACTTGTAGGCTGGGTTGCGTTGGATGAAGAGACTTCCCAGCGAATGAATTCCGCCGGTCCACGGTTCGAGTTTGCCGAACAACTGAAATTGCAACCAGTCTTCCGAGCGTTCGAAAATGTAAATGTGCGACTTGATATCGCCGGGCGGCTGCTCGCGCTCCAATTCTTTCGCGATGACGCGATAATTGTATTCCGCTTCGACCGAGACGCGCGCCGCAACATAACTGTGCACGAAATGATAGATGAAATGCTCGGTCTCGCTGTGTTTCCATTGTTCGGGATGAATGGCGAGTGCCTTCTCTCCGAGCGGATTGAGATCGCGCTGACTCAATTGTGAGAATTCCACCTCGGGCAAACTGTTCAACCCGATGGCAGGCGAATCTTCTGCCGCCGCAGACAAGATCCACATCGTGAGCAGAAGAAATGGACAAACGCGTAGGATCGACAGGCGCATTAGCCCGTACAGAGCTAATCTTGTGCGAGAGTTGTAGAGGCGCTCGCCGCGGCGAGCGCCTATTTATTGGACTCGGTGCTTAATACAAGCACCGCTACAACATCCTTGCCTACACGCGCGAGCGTCGGCGGCCGGCGTTGCGCGTGTATTTAACCGGACGGCGTTTCGGTTCGATCTTGTCCAGGCCGGTGCCGCTTTTGATTTCCATGATTTGATCGCGCAGCAGCGCGGCGCGTTCGAATTCCAAATTGGCAGACGCGCCCTGCATCTCCTCTTCGAGCTCGCGCAAGAGCTCGGTGAGGTTGAAATCTCCGCCGGCTTCGTTGATGACCGCCGATGCGATTTCGCGTCCCCGCAAAATCGTGTGCAAGCTTTCCTGCACCGCGCGACGCACAGTTTGCGGAGTGATGCCGTGCTTCTCGTTGTATTCCATTTGTTTAGTGCGCCGATATTCCGAGATCGAGATGAGTGCTTGCATGCTTTGCGTGACTTGATCGGCGAACAAGACGACCTCGCCATTGATGTGACGCGCCGCGCGACCGGCGGTTTGAATCAAAGAAGTCTGGCTCCGCAGAAAACCTTCCTTGTCCGCATCGAGAATGCAGACGAGCGAAACTTCCGGAAGATCGAGACCTTCGCGGAGCAAATTGATGCCGACGAGAATATCGAAGTCCGCCGCGCGCAGGCCGCGCAAAATCTCCACGCGCTCGATCGTGTCGATGTCGCTGTGCAGATAACGCACCTTCAATCCGACATCGCGCAGGTAATCGGCCAGATCTTCAGCCGTGCGTTTCGTCAAAGTCGTGACGAGAACGCGCTCGCTCTTTTCCACGCGCTGCCGGCAAAGCTCGATCGTGTCGTCGATCTGATGTTTGAGCGGTTTGAGGGTGATCTTTGGATCGAGCAAACCGGTCGGTCGAATGATTTGCTCGACCACGAGCGGCGCGCCCGGTGTGTGCGCATCGAATTTCTCCAGCGGGTCGTCTGTTGGCGAGAGGTGTAGCGGCGATCTCTGAGCGCCGAAGCTGTTGGGTCGGCGGTCAGAGACCGCCGTTACAGTTTCCCCCGGCAAGACAAACGGAACGCGCTCGTCTTCACCGATTCGGGCGCGTTTGTGCGGAAAATAGTTTTTGTTTCCGACAACGCTGTTTTCGATTTCGAATTCGGCCGGAGTCGCGCTCGCATAGATGATTTGATTGGTCATCTTCATGAACTCGTCAAAGTTGAGCGGGCGATTATCGAGCGCGCTCGGCAAACGGAAGCCGTAATCGACGAGCACGGTCTTGCGCGACTTGTCGCCCTCGTACATCCCGCCGATCTGCGGAATGGTGGCGTGCGATTCGTCGATCACGAGAAGAAAATCTTTCGGGAAGAAATCGAGCAGGGTGTAGGGCTTTGAGCCGGGCGGACGTCCGGAGAGATGTCGTGAATAATTTTCGATGCCGCTGCAAAAGCCCATCTCCTGCAACATCTCGAGATCGTATTCGGTGCGCATGCGCAGGCGTTGCGCTTCGAGCAGCTTGGACTGTGATTCAAGATCGACAATCCGATGTTCGAGCTCGTCGCGAATGGAACTTAAGGCGCGATTAAGTTTGTCGGCCGGCGTGACGAATTGTTTGGCCGGATAAAACGTGATGACGCTGAGCGACTCGTGCGCGTGGCCGGTGAGGGGATCGAAACGGGTGACCGCATCGAGTTCGTCGCCGAAAAACTCGAGCCGGATCGCTTCCTCGTCGGCGGTGGCGGGATAAACTTCGACCACGTCGCCACGCACGCGAAACTTGCCGCGCGAGAAATTCATATCATTGCGCTCATACAACATGTCGATCAAGCGGCTCAGGACGGCTTCGCGGCTGACGTGCTGGCCGCGCTTCACCGTCAGCAACATGTTCATGTAATCTTCCGGTGACGTGATGCCGTAGATGCACGACACGCTTGCCACCACGATCGCGTCACGCCGGGAAAGAAGCGCGCTGGTCGCGCTTAACCGAAGCCGTTCGATCTCTTCATTGATGGAGGAGTCCTTCTCGATGTAGGTGTCGGAGCGGGGAATGTACGCTTCCGGCTGGTAGTAATCGAAATAGCTGACGAAGTATTCGACCGCGTTGCGCGGGAAAAATTGTTTGAACTCGGAGTAAAGTTGTGCGGCCAGCGTTTTGTTGTGCGAGATCACGAGCGTGGGACGATCGAGCTCGCGAATTACGTTCGCGACGGTGAAAGTTTTGCCCGAGCCTGTTACGCCGAGGAGCGTCTGATGTCTGTTGCCGGCCTCGAGCGATTTGATCAGCTTGGCGATGGCCTGTCCTTGGTCGCCGCGCGGTTTGTAATTCGACTCGAGCTGAAAAGACATTCATCAACCTAGCATCGCGAGTGTTCTGCTGAAAGCGGGCCGATGATTTTCGCTCGTCAGGCTCTCCGAAGCGAGTAAGAGTTGATCACCGCCATGCCGGTCCAGTCTGATTCGGAAGTTCCGTTGGAAATTGGTCACGTTCTCTTCATGGATGTGGTGGGTTATTCGAAACTGTTGATCGACGATCAGCGTGAGTTGCAGGAGGAACTCAGCGAAGTTGTTCGGAGTACCGAGGCATTCCGAACAGCCGACGCTGCCGGCAAACTAATTCGATTGCCGGTGGGCGACGGGATGGCACTGGTTTTTTTTAACAGCCCGGAAGGTCCCGTTCAGTGCGCACTCGAAATTAGTAAGGCGCTGAAAAGGCATCCACGCATTCAGCTGCGGATGGGCGTTCATAGTGGTCCGATCAACCAGGTGAGAGATGTTAATGAGCGAACGAATATCGCCGGAGCCGGCATTAATCTGGCCCAGCGAGTGATGGATTGCGCCGATGCCGGGCATATTCTTCTCTCCAAACGCGTGGCGGAAGACCTCGCCCAGTCCCGGCAATGGCAACCATATCTGCACGATTTGGGCGAATGTGCGGTCAAGCATGGCGTTAGCGTCCCGATAGTAAATCTCTACACCGAGAGCGCCGGAAATCCGCAGATTCCGGAGAAGATTAGAAGAGCGCAGCAAGAACGCGCCTCAGCCGAGGCGACCCGTTGGTCGCCGATTTTTCGTCGCCGAAATGTGCTCATTGCGAGCGGAGTGCTTTTGGCTGTCGCCTTGGCGGCGAGTTTGTTCATCTTCGCCCCATCACCATCGGAGAAGAGTGTAGCAGTGCTTCCTTTTGAAAACCTTAGCGCTGAAAAGGAGAATGCGTTTTTCGCCGACGGCATTCAGGACGATATTCTGACAAGTCTGGCCAAAATTGACGGCCTCCGCGTCATCAGCCGCACCAGCGTGATGGGTTATCGCGGTGCAAAGGCTTCCGGGAATCTTCGCGACATCAGTAAAGCACTTGGTGTGGCCAATGTGCTTGAGGGAAGCGTTCGCCGTGAAGGCAACCGCGTGGTGGTGGCGGTACAACTGATCGACGCGCGACGCGATCGGCATATCTGGGCCAACCGTTACGATCGAACTCTGGCTGATTCGCTCGGTTTGCAGGGCGAACTCGCGGCCGAGATCGCAGAGGCGCTTCGTGTCACTTTGAGTCCCGACGAAAAAGCGCGTGTCCAAACCAAGCCGACCGGCAATACCGATGCTTACGTCGTGTATCTGCGGGCTAATCAAATTCAACGAAACCCGGATACGCTGCTGGAGGATTACAAGACGGCGGAGCGACTTTATCGGCAGGCAATTGCGCTTGATCCGAATTTTGCGCTCGCCCATGCGCGGCTTGCCTCCACCTGCGCGGCAATTTTCCATTTTCATGAGCCACTCGATGCCTGGAAAGATAAAGCACGCGCGGAAGCCGAACTTGCGCTGGGGCTGCAGCCGAACTTGGCGGAAGCACATCTCGCTCTCGGTCAGTACATATACTGGATTGAGGGAGAGTATGATCGCGCGGTGCAAGAATTTGACCAGGCATTACGTCTATCGCCTAACAATGCTGAAATCGGAGAGTTGATCGCCGCGGTCAAGCGCCGGCAAGGGCATTGGCAGGAAGCGATCGATGCTTACGAAAGAAACCAGAAGATTGATCCGCAAAACGCGAACATTGTCCGGAATCTTGTTTTCACGAACACGGCTCTTCGCCGCTGGCCGGACGCATCTCGCTGGGCGGCGCAAATGCGAGCGATGGCTCCGGCGTCTCTGGTGGCCAAGATTCAAAGTGGTTATGTCGATTTTTGGTGGAAGGGCGAGACCCACTTGCTTAAGTCTCTGCTCACTCAGGTTCCGGCAGGAACCGACCCGGACGGCGTGATAACGTCGTGCCGGTGGGAGGCCGCGATGATCGACCGCGATTTTGCGGCGGCGCGCGCGATTTTGCAAAACTCGAGCGTTAACGAGATCTCGTATACGAATGCGGGCGCGACACCGAAAAGTTTTCTCCAAGGATTCATCGAACTAGCCGAAGGCAACCAGGCGCAGGCTCAGAAATTGTTTGAATCAGCGCGATCAAGTTTTGAAAAAGCAGTCGAGGAAGCGCCCTCGAGCGCGGATCGCCACGCTAACCTCGGTTGGTTCTATGCGTTCGCCGGTCGAAGGGATGATGCCATTCGCGAGGGTCGACGCGCAGTTGAGCTGAAGCCGGAATCGAAAGACGCGGTCGATGGCGCAATCATGAATTGCTATCTCGCGCTCATCTATGCACGGCTTGGCGAAAAGGACTTGGCGCTTCCGTTGATTGAGCGCCTGTCGAAAACACCGGGCGCGGTCGACAGCGTCGATTACAGCATCACGGCGAACGATTTGAAATTCCGTTGGGAATGGGACCCGATCCGGAACGATCCGCGTTTTCAGAAGATCCTGGCGGATTCGGCTACGGCCGAGCAAAGCGGCTCGCCCAATCCGTAAATAATCCGGCGAACTACTGCACCAGAGTGTCCTGGCCGTGGCCGTGCGCGCGAATGCCTTGCTCATGCAGGTCGCGTTGCGCGAGATGCATTCCGAAGACGAGCGTGACGATCAAACCGAAGTACAAGATCGACATTGTCCAGCGCTGCGCGGGCGTGACCTCGTAGTAACGCTTTTCTTCTTCGGTGCGTTTACGGAAGAGCGAAATGATGCGCGGCAACGAGAGAAAGATCATTAACCACACGATAAAATTCGGATACTGCCAGCCGAACCAGAGAAGCAGCGCGAAGCCGGGAATCCAAAGCCAGCGCGACATCGCGGTCACGATGCGGCCCCCATCGAGCATCCCCACGGGCGTAAGATTAAAGAGGTTTAAAAAATATCCGAACCAGGCGAGGGCGATGAAAATGGGCGCGTTGAAAATTTCGCCGAGCGAATTGCAAAGCAACGCGCCGAGCGAGCCGAGCATCGGTCCGCCGATTCCGACGCATGCTTCGATCCAGGCATTCTTAGGCGCTTCTTTCAAGGCGATGAACGCGCCCATAAAAGGAATGAAAACCGGCGCGCCGACTTTGAGTCCGAATTTTTTTGCGACGAGCAAGTGCCCGCATTCGTGCACAAGCAAAAGCAGAACGAAGCCGACGGCGAATTTCCAGCCCCACATCGCGGTGTAAACGCCGATCATCAACAGCATGGTTCCGCCGGATTTTAGAATGATGGGGAGGAATTTAAGCGCCGGCAGAAGAATAAACTTCAGCTTCGCAAAAAATTTCGCGATGACGATGCCGGCGACGGCGATCGGACCGAGCGCTTTCTTCGTCCGCGCCCAAAATGTGGGATGTTCGTCGGTCGGCCCAACCAGCTGCGCGCTCTCGGAGTAAGGATTCACTTGTCTGAATCCGTCACGTCAATCCAGGGATGATGCAAGTCGTTGAAAGCAGGGCCGAGATTTTGCAGGACATCGCGCGGCAGAAGGGATTCCTGACTTTCATTTGCATTGAAGATCGACATCTCTGCAGCGCGGCCGCACACCCACGCGCCGACGCGCGCCGCGTCGTAAAGTGATAAGCCTTGCGCGGCGAGTCCCGCGCAAACACCGGTCAGGACATCGCCCATTCCGCCGGTCGCCATGCCGGGATTTCCGGTGCTGTTATAACTGAGGGGGCGATTGTCTTCGCAGACAATGGTGCGGCTCCCTTTGAACAAGAGAGTGACAGGAAGATTCTCGCAAACGTTCCGCGCAATCCAGGCGCGCGTCATTTTTCCAGGATGAATGAGTCGTTCCATTTCCCCCGGGTGCGGAGTGAGAAGCCGTTTGCCAGCGGATTTTTTGAGGATGTCGATCTTGCCCGCGAGAATGTTGAGACCATCCGCGTCCAGCACCATTGGTTTCCCGGCCTCTTTAATGAATCGCCGCAGATGGGAGGCGTGCGCGGTTCCGAGTCCCGGACCGACGGCCCAGACGTCGATGTTGTCTTCGGGGAGCTTGCGATAGGAACGCACCGATTTGACCATTGCTTCGACCGGCGCGGCGCTGGCCACGATTGAGTAAATCTCTTCCGGAACAAAAACTTCGACGAGCCCGGCGCCGGAACGGAGCGCGCCTTCCGTGGTCATGAGCGCGGCCCCCACAAATCCCTTCGAGCCGGCGACAACGCCGACGCGCCCGAATTGATTTTTGTAAGCGCCGAATTTTCGCCGCGGCAGGAGCGGACTGAGAGAATGCGCGGAGGCGAGAATTTCGTTGGGCGCTGATTCCGGCGGGGCAAGATCGACAAGTGGAACAACCTCGAGCCGCCCGACAACGTCGAGTGCAGAATCGACAATCAATCCATGCTTGGCGAAGCCAATCGTGACCGTGAAATCGGCGATGGCGCAATCGGGATCGAATTCGCCGTTATCGGCATTCAGGCCGGTCGGAAGATCAACCGCGAACACGAACGCGTTTTGCTCGCCGCGCAACCGATTGATCTCACGTGCGGCGCGGCGAATCGGTTCGCGCAAAAGCGATTGAGTGCCGAGTCCGAGCAATCCATCGAGAACGATCGTGCGTGAATATGGGAGGGGCCTCGATGTCTCGACGGTCGCGGCGCTGAGGTCCTTCCCACTTTCCGCGTCGCGCAGAGATTGCAGTTTCTTGCGCGTCAGTTCGCTGCAGTCGCTCTCGGGGAACGGCAGGCGGATGTCGATCTTCCATCCCCATCGTTTCAAATGCTCAGCGGCGACGAGGGCGTCGCCGCCATTGTGACCTTTGCCTGCAAAGACGATGCATCGCTGCGGACGGGGAAAGAACTGCCGCACGGCGCGCGCCACCCCGGCACCGGCCTGGTCCATCAGGTCCTCAACCTCCACCCCGCGCGCGAAAGCAGCTTTCTCGGCTGTTCGCATTTGTGCCGAAGTTAGAATCGGCGAGTCCAATTAATTCTCCGGTTGCTTTGAGGTCGATTTCTTGCCGGTAGCCGATTCGTCGTCGCTACTCTGTTTTTTCTCCGACACACTGCTCTTGGCGGATCTTCGCCTCGCCGATTTTCTTGAGCGTTTTGAATGCGAACCATCCCGACCGCGGACAAGGGTTTGATCGATAAATGGTTGCAGCGGAATAGACGGAATATTTGTTCCGAGCGAACTGGCTCTTACGTTGTTGCGACCACCAATGCCGCGCGCGATTTCTTCGGCCAGCTTCTGACGGTAGGAACTGTTCTGAACGTAGCGTGCTTCGGTCGGATTGGTCAGAAACCCTAATTCCACCAGCACCGCCGGAATGCGTGTCCTGCGCAAAACAAAATAACCACGGCGACGAACGCCGCGGTTGGAAGAAGGCGCGCCGCCCGCCACATTATAATGAATGGCAGAAGCAAGGGTGAGACTGTCTCGGTTGTAAAAATATGTTTCGATACCGCTCGCGCCTGATCGCCGCGCGGCGTTGAAATGAATGCAGACGAGGATGCCGTTGGGATATGAATTGGCAATGGCCACGCGTGTCCCGAGGGGCACGAAGACATCGCTCTCGCGCGTCATGACTACGCGATAACCGGCGTCCTGCAAGACCGTCTGCAGCCGAAGAGCGACATCGAGCGTCATGGTTTTTTCGGCGACGCGCTGCCCGGGAATGCCGCCGCGATCAAAACCGCCGTGGCCGGCATCAATGACAACAACGCCGGACTGGCGCGATGCCTGATCTTCTCCCGATCGCCTCTGTTTGGGCGCGGCGCCAGCCAAGGTTGTGATGCACAATCCTGCGCCAAGAAAACCCAAGTAATAAAAGCGTCGCAACATTTCTAATTTTCTTTTGGCATCTCAGGTGGTCGCTCGGAAAGCTTCGGGACGCTTCCAGCGGTGGGCGCTACTGGAGCTTCAACCGTTCCACCCATTACCAGAACTGTGCCATTAGCGGCATGACGGAGGCGCGGTCGCGTTTTCGTTTCCATAAGAGGGGAGTGCCGCAACAGTTCGCCGTTCAAACCGACCAGGGAATAAGCCCAGCTACGCGGGGCGGCGCAATGCAAAACGTGGAGCTGATTGGCCCGATCGAGCTCGGCTTGCGGTTCATCAAAAGCGATGATGCGCCCAAGCGAATACGTGGCGTAGACCACGCCGCTGTTTTTGTCTTCCACCCGGACGTAGAGCCCGGTGTGATCGGGAAAGCGATTGGAGAGCAACGAATATGTGCGCGTGTTACCCGCCCCGGAGCTTCCTTCGGGAATACCAACCGTTTTCTGCCAGACAGGGCGGGCGTCGGTCACGTGGAAAACTTTTGTCTGAGAGTAGAAGAACTTGTTCAAGTCCGTGAAATAAACGTGAGCTCGCACCCGGTAGGTCCCGACATCGTGAATGGGAAAAAGCGGAGTGAGATTGATTTTTTGCGTGACGGTCTTTCCGGCCGGCACACTGAGCGTTCCTTCCGGTTTGCTCGCGGCGACGGAACCAATGGATTGGCCTTCGCCTCCCGTGATCTCAAAGCCGAACCATGGCTGTCCCTCGCCGTCGCGAAGATCGACATCTCGTCCTGCCAGATTGGTGATGGCGAGTTTTGCCATGATCGGTTCGTAGGCGATGTATTGCAGGCGGGGCAATTTGAGTTCGACCTGGATTTGCGCGCGCGCGGTGACGGCGAAAACGACGATGCCAATGGCGACGACCGGCCGTCTGGCGTGGTAAAATAAAGTAAGTCCTCGGCGGTTCATTGCGCGATCACGCACGTTTCTTGCCTTGAGTTGTTTGTCGCATTCCACCGCACCATTTGCACTAGTTGCTCGCCGACCTCACCGTCGTGGTGCACGATGAGCAATTGCATTACGGCGAGGGAGCGGTGCTGGGGGTGGGGAAGAGGTTCAACAATTTGGGCGGGTCCGCGCGGACGGCCTGCAACTGATCGTAATAGTAAATACGCACGATATACCCGAGGTATCGGCGCCGACCCGCGTCGGCCGATGATCCTTCGGTTCCGCTTGGTTCCTTCGCTTTGGCGGGCTTAGCCTTTTTCCCGGGAACGACCGCGGCGGCCGCGGCGGAGAGCTGCGCTTCCGCCGACACGACACGATTCTTCGAGCGCACATACGTGACGGCCAGGACTTCCGGATTCGTCGCGGTCCAATCGTGCGTGGCCGTTAACCATTCGTAACTGACGTCGGCATCGGTCAGCCTGATATCTTTGTCGTCCACGGTGTCGTAAAAGAACACCTGGATTTTTACCCTGGTGTGATCGGTTGCGGCGTTCGTGCGTTTTCTTACGCCGATGCGCAGCATGAGATTCGTGTCGGCATCCGGGTCCGGCGTTTCCGTTACCTTCACTTCGCTTATCTCAAAGGTGCCGCCTTCC
>Ga0208984_1000066_pt1 | contig 13167 bp, 13 predicted proteins | sample MedBloCAOM3_M3_FD_187851 | JGI IMG/M metagenome (GOLD analysis project Ga0208984, IMG submission 187851) | Forest soil microbial communities from El Dorado National Forest, California, USA - Mediterranean Blodgett CA OM3_M3 (SPAdes) (version 2) | ecosystem: Environmental > Terrestrial > Soil >... | reverse complement strand
CATCCCTGATCACCTTTCCCCATTTCACGTAATCGGTGCGGATGCGCGCGGCGAACTCCTCGGGCGAGCCCGCGATGGAAAAGATCATGTTCGGCGCCAGGAATTTTTCGCGGAAAGTGGTGTCGCCGAAAATGCGCCGCGTCTCGGCGCTGAGCTTGTCGACGATCTCGCGCGGCGTGCCGGCCGGGGCGACGAGGCCGTACCACGACGCCGCCTCGTAGCCGGCGAGACCGCTCTCGGCGATCGTCGGCACGTCCGGAAACTGCGCGATGCGGGCGGTGCTGCCGAAGCCGAGCACCTTGAGCTGGCCGGCCTGCCACGGCTGCGTCACCAACCCGATGCTGACGATCATCATCTGGATGTGGCCGCCGATCACGTCGGTCAGCGCCGGCGCCGCGCCCTTGTAATGCACGGCCGTGAACTTCGTGCCGGTCATGGTCTGCAGCAGCTCGATATTCAGGTGCCCGCTCGAGCCGATGCCGAAGGTCCCGTAGTTGAGCTCGCCCGGCTTCGTCCGCGCGAGCCCGACGAGGCCGCTCACATCAACAGCCGGCACCCCGGGATGCACCACCAGGGCCTGCGGGCTGATCCCGAGGCCGCTGACCGGGACGAAGTCGGCCAATGCGTCGTAAGTGACCTTGCCGTAGAGGTGCGGATTCATCACGAAGGTCGTGTCCGCGCTCACCATGAGGGTGTAGCCGTCGGGCGCCGCCCGCGCGACGACTTCGGCGCCCACCTGGCTGTTGGCGCCCGGCCGGTTCTCGACCACCACCTGCTGGCCCCAGGCCTCGGCGAGGCGTTGCCCGAGCGCGCGGGCCAGAATATCGGTAATGCCGCCGGGCGCGAACGGAACCACGAGGCGGATCGGCTTGGCCGGATAGGATGGCGCGGGCTCGGCGCTCGCCGCGAACCCCAGGCCCGCCCCGAAGATCGCGCCCAACACGATGGCGACCGTCGCGTTGCGTGCGCCCTCACCCCATATGGTCGACATGATGGCTCCCCGGATCGTTGCGGCGCCGTGGTATAGATGACACCCATGGATGGCGGACGCAGATCGCGAAGCGCCATCGCGTGGACGGATCGTAAGACATGAGTTTCCGGTTCAACAATAGATACGACAGTCCGCTCGCCTGTGTCGCGGGACGTGGCACATGAAGGATTTCTGGCTCTCCTGCGGGCACCATCTGCTCGATCGCGACGCCGGCGGCGGCCTGGTGGCGACCGACGAGTTTCTCAAGGCCTATCTGGCGCGTCCCGAACTGGCGCCGCCGCCCGACGCCTGCGTGGTGGAGAAGACGCTGCACGCCGCGCTGCTCGCCGAGCCGCGCCGGCCGGTCGGCGCGGACGACATCGCGGCGATCGCCGACGCCGACGCGCGCGAGAACTGGGCGCTGATGATCGCTTTCCGCGATCACCTGCTGGCGCACCCGACCCTGGAAGCGGCCTATCTGGCGCTGGCGCGCCGGGGCGCCGGCGGCATGCCGCCGCTTTTCATCAACCAGCTCGTGCACGTGATCCTGCGCAATATCCTCGACGGCTGCGACGATGCTTTCGTGCTGCGGGCCGCCGAGCTGTTCTTCCGTCCGCAACGGGTCACGCTGCACGAAGGCGCGCTGCTCGCCGCCGACGAGGAACGCATCGCCGGCAGCAATCCGGCGCCGGTGTCGCCGCTGGTGTCGATGCTCGGCCTGGAAAAATCCGCCGACATCGACGTGCTGGCCGACGCCAACGCACAGGCCTATTTCGAGCGCAGCGACGCCTACGACATGGCGCTCGATCTGACCGCCGGGCGGCGCGGGCTCGCGGCGCTGGCGCAAGTGATCGCGCGCTGGGTGCGCCATCTGCTGGCGGTCGAGGCCGATGTCGAGCCGCTGGTCGAGCTGCGCGATGCGCCGCTGAGCTGGTATGTCGGGCTCGATGCCGAAGGCACGCGGATCGGCGATCGGCTGTGGCGCTCGGAGGAGCTCGACGAGGCGACCCAGGCCCGGGTGGTCGGGCTGTTTCGGCTGAATTTCCCTGACCGCAGCGTGATGGCGGAAAACGTCGCGGGCGAGCCGGTCTATGTGATCATGGCCATGACGCCGGAGAAGGTCGTGCGCCTGAAGCCGCAGAATCTGGTGGCCGGCCTTCCGGTCAGACACAGGGAAGCCGTGTCATGAGCCGGCCGGAGCCGCTCGCCAAGACCGTGGTCGGCGTCGTGGTCGAGCGGCGCAAGGCCAAAAGCCAGTGGGTCGACCATGTGTGGCGGCCGGTTGCGGCGCTGCCGGGCGTTCCGGAGGCGCTGCCCTGGACGATGCTCGATGGCGACGACGAGGCGGCGCGGTTCTATGCAGGCCCCGCCGAGGTCGGCTTGTATCGGACCGACACCGCGCAATACCGCGACAATCTCGCGTCCGGCAATCCCGGCCTGTGGGTGGTGCTGCGTCCGACGGACGCCGAGCCGCCCTACCAGATCGTCGCCGTCACGGCCGATCCGAGCGAAGGCGAAGCCTTCACCGAGAGCGGGACCGATCTGGTCGAGCCGGTGCCGATGCCCGAACCGGTCCGGACGATGGTTGAAGCTTTCATCGCCGAGCACCATGTCGAGCAGGCGTTCTATAAGCGCAAGCAGAAGCGCGCCGACCCGGAAGCCCTGGCGCGCGGCCGCCCTGTCGCAAAGGACGACGACGCATGAGCGATCCCGAGGGATTCCTGTCGCGTTGGGCGCGGCTCAAACGCGAGGCCGACGAGACGCCGCAGACGGCGTCGCCGAACGACGCGTCGACCACACCGAGCCCGGACGCGTCGCGCGCCGCGCCGTCCGCCGACGGCGTTGCACCGCCTGTGATGGCGCCCGCGGACGAACTGGGCGTCGACCTCTCCGCCTTGCCGTCGATCGACTCGATCACGGCGGCGACCGATATCCGCGGATTTCTGGCGCCCGGCGTTCCGGCTGAGTTGACCCGTGCGGCCCTTCGTCGCGCGTGGGTCGCCGACCCGAAGATTCGCGACTTCATCGGCATCGCGGAAAACCAATGGGACTTCACCGCCACGGATGCGATCCCGGGGTTCGGCCCACTCGGACCGCTCGATGATGTCCGGCGCATGGTGGCGCGCGTGATGGGGGACGAGCCGGAGAGGCCCGAAGCATCGGAAGTCGTCGCGAGCGCAGAAAACGCCCCGGACCTGGCCGGCGGCCCCGAAACCACGGCGTTGGGCTCAGTGGAGTCCGGCGCAACCCCGGTTGAGCGCGCCACCGTCGCCGAGGAGCCAGCGGCACCCGCACCGTCGCCCGCCAATGAGGTGCAGTGCGTCGAAGTAACGAGTGCGCCGCACAAAGATGATCTGGTTGACTTTACGTCAGACGCGCCGGCCCGCCGCGGTCATGGCGGGGCTTTGCCCAAGTAGTTCACGCGGAATCGACTTTGGTTTAACGTGCACATAGCGGCGGGCTATTGACCCGCTCTGGGACACGGAGCTACCTTTTTACTAATAGAAAATCAAAAATAGAGCGCGCAATGCGGGATGCGGGCCTAGAGGAGGCGATCAGGTTGGCGGGCGGCGTCGGCGCGCTGGCTCAGAAAATCGGCATTTCGCAACCTTCGGTTTCCAATTGGGCGCGGGTTCCGGCCGAACGTGTCGTGGCGGTCGAGGCCGCCACCGGCGTCGCGCGCACCACCCTGCGACCCGATCTCTACGGCGAGCAACCGGCAGACGCCATCGACGAGGTCGACGCGGCGCGTGCCGCCGAATACGCGCTGCTCTCGGCGCTGCTGGCGCGCGCACCGGACGCGGAATTCCTCGCGCGACTTGCGCGACTGCGTGCCGACGCGAGCCCGCTCGGGCTTGCCCATGCGGCCCTCGCCGAGGCCGCCGCCGCCACCACGGCGGAACGCGTCGAACGCGAATTTTTCAATCTTTTTATCGGGCTCGGTCGCGGCGAGTTGATGCCCTACGGTTCTTATTACATCAGCGGCTTCCTGTATGAGCGGCCGCTCGCCCGGCTGCGCGAGGATCTGGGCAGGCTCGGCATTGCGCGTGCCGAGAACAACGCCGAGCCCGAGGATCACGCCGCCATCCTGTGCGAGATCATGGCCGGCCTCGCCGGCGGAAAATTCCCGGCGCCGGCGGGAGCCGACCGCGCGCTGTTCGAGAAACATCTGGCGCCATGGATCGGCCGCTTCTTCGCCGATCTGGAGCGCGCCGCAGAAGCGGACTTTTACCGGCGAATAGGAACGCTCGGCCGGGTGTTTATCAACATTGAGACGGAAGCTTTCGCGTTGCCGTCGTGAGAGCGGCCACACGAGCGAACCCAGGAGGATGCGGCCATGAAACAGCGTGACAAGGCGACCGCGGGCGGTCGTGAGGTCGGCCGGCGTGATTTCCTCCGTGTGCTCGGTGCCGGCGCGGGCGCCGCGGCCGTCACGGCGCCGCTCGGCCACGAGGCCAAGGCCGACACGGAAAGCAACGATGAGAAGCGCAAGGCCCGCTACAAGGAAACCGATCACGTCAAGACATTCTACCGGGTCAACCGGTATCCGAGCTGAGGAGGCGCGCCGTGCTGATCAAGCGAACAGAACGTCAGGTCCGCCGCGGCACGCTCTCCGCCGCATTGGCCGAACAGAACGGCATCCTCGATCGCCGCGCTTTTCTGCGGCGCTCCGGCCTCGTGGCCGGCGGCCTCGCCACGCTCGGCGCATTGCCGCTCGCGGGCATGCGCAAGTCCGAAGCCGCATTCCTCAATACCGAGGCGGCCGCCACCATCCGCAAGAACATGTGCACCCATTGCTCGGTCGGCTGCACCGTCATCGCGGAAGTCCAGAACGGCGTCTGGGTGGCCCAGGAGCCGGGCTGGGACAGCCCGATCAATCGCGGCTCGCATTGCGCCAAGGGCGCGGCCACGCGTGAGGTCGCGCAAAGCGAACGCCGGCTGAAATACCCGATGAAGATGGTGAACGGCCAGTGGAACAGGATCGGCTGGGATCAGGCCATCAACGAGATCGGCGACAAGCTGATGGCGATCCGCCAGAAGTCGGGTCCGGATTCGGTCTTTTGGCTGGGCTCGGCGAAATTCACCAACGAGAGCTCGTATCTTAATCGCAAGCTCGCCGCCTTCTGGGGCACCAACAACTCCGATCACCAGGCGCGTATCTGCCACTCGACGACCGTCGCGGGCGTGGCCAATACCTGGGGCTACGGCGCGATGACCAACAGCTACAACGACATCCGCAACGCCAAGACCATGGTCATCATGGGCGGCAATCCGGCCGAGGCGCATCCGGTGTCGCTGCAGCACGTGCTGGCCGGCAAGGAGCTCAACCGCGCCAACATGATCGTGATCGACCCGCGCATGACGCGCACCGCCGCGCATGCGACCGAATATGTCCGCATCCGCAACGGCACCGACATCCCGGTCATCTACGGCCTGCTCTGGCACGTTTTCGAGAACGGCTGGGAGGACAAGGAGTTCATCCGCCAGCGCGTCTACGGCATGGACGACATCCGCAAGGAAGTCGCCAAGTGGACGCCCGACGAGGTGGAGCGCGTCTCCGGCGTGCCGGGCGAGCAGCTCAAGCGCGTCGCCAAGATGTTCGCGACCGAGAAGCCGGCCACCTTGATCTGGTGCATGGGCGCGACCCAGCACACGGTCGGCACCGCCAATGTGCGGGCGTTCTGCATCGCGCTGCTGGCGACCGGCAATGTCGGCAAGTTCGGCACCGGCGCCAATATCTTCCGCGGCCACACCAACGTGCAGGGCGCGACCGATCTCGGCCTCGATATCGTGACCCTGCCGCTCTATTACGGCCTGGTCGAAGGCGCCTGGAAGCACTGGAGCCGCGTCTGGGAGGTCGAATACGACTGGCTGGCCTCGCGCTTCGAGGTTTCGACCGGCGCCGACGGCAAGCCCATCAAGATGATGGAGACACCGGGGATTCCCTCCACCCGGTGGTTCGACGCCACCATGCTCCCCAAGGAGCAGGTGAGCCAGAAGGACAACCTCAAGGCCATGTTCATCATGGGTCACGGCGGCAACACCGTCACCCGCATGCCGGATGCCGCGAAAGGCATCGAGAAGCTCGACCTTCTGGTCGTGGCCGATCCGGTGCCGACCACCTGGGCGGTGCTCTCCGAGCGCAAGAACGACACCTACCTGCTGCCGATCTGCACCAGCTACGAGACCAACGGCTCGCGCACGGCGTCGAACCGGTCGCTGCAATGGGGCGAGCAGATCATCAAGCCGATCTTCGAGTCGAAGGACGACAACGAGGTCATGTATCTGCTGGCGAAGAAGCTCGGCTTCGCCGACCGCATGTTCAAGAACATCAAGGTCGAGAACAACGTGCCGGTCGCCGAGGACATTCTGCGCGAGATCAACCGCGGCGGCTGGTCGACCGGCTATTGCGGTCAATCGCCGGAGCGTCTCAAGACCCACATGGCGAACCAGAAGGACTTCGACCTCGTCACGCTGCGCGCGAGCGCGGGGCCGGCCAAGGGCGACTATTACGGCCTGCCGTGGCCGTGCTGGGGCACGCCGGAGATCAAGCATCCCGGCACCCACACGCTCTACAACACCAACCTGCATGTGAAGGACGGCGGCGGCACCTTCCGGGCCCGCTTCGGGGTGGAGCGCGAGGGCGTCAGCCTGCTCGCGGACGGATCCTATTCGCTCGGCTCGGAGATCAAGGACGGCTACCCCGAATTCAATTACGGGGTGCTCAAGAAGCTCGGCTGGGACCAGGATCTGAGCGCGGTCGAACGCGCGACGATCGAGAAGATCGGCGGCGCCAATCCGGACGCGATCTCATGGTCGCTCGATTTGTCGGGCGGCATCCAGCGGGTCTGCCTCGAGCACGGCGTGATGCACTACGGCAACGCCAAGGCGCGTGCCAATGCATTCGGGTTGCCCGACGCGATCCCGGTCCATCGCGAGCCGATCTACACGCCGCGGCCGGAGCTCGTCGCCAAATATCCGACGCTGCCCAATGCGCGCCAGTTCCGCATGCCCAATATCGGCTTCGACGTCCAGAAGGCGGCGGTCGAAAAGGGGATCGCCAAGCAGTTCCCGCTCATCCTTTCGTCCGGCCGGCTGGTCGAATACGAAGGCGGCGGCGAGGAGACGCGCTCGAACAAGTGGCTGGCCGAGCTGCAGCAGGAGATGTTCGTCGAGATCAATCCGGCGGACGCAGCCGACCGCGGCATCAAGGACGGCGCCTGGGTCTGGGTCTACGGCGCCGAGAACAAGTCCAAGGCCAAGCTCAAGGCGCTGGTCACCGAACGCGTCGGCCGCGGCGTCACCTGGATGCCGTTCCACTTCGCGGGCTGGTTCCAGGGCGTCGACCAGCGCAGCAAATATCCGACGGGCTCGGATCCGATCGTGCTGGGCGAGAGCGTCAATGTGCTCACGACCTACGGCTACGATCCGGTGACCGGCATGCAGGAACCAAAGGCTACGCTCTGCCAGATCACGGCGGCGTAAGGAGGCGGGACCATGGCGCGAATGAAATTCCTTTGCGACGCCGATCGTTGCATCGAGTGCAACGCTTGCGTCACCGCCTGCAAGAACGAGCACGAGGTGCCCTGGGGCATCAACCGCCGGCGCGTCGTCACCATCAATGACGGCCGGCCGGGCGAACGCTCGATCTCGATGGCCTGCATGCATTGCACCGACGCGCCCTGCCAGGCGGTCTGTCCGGTGAACTGCTTCTACACCACGGCCGACGCCGTCGTGCTGCACTCCAAGGACCTCTGCATCGGCTGCGGCTATTGCTTCTATGCGTGCCCGTTCGGCGCGCCGCAATATCCGAAAGTCGGCAACTTCGGCTCGCGCGGCAAGATGGACAAATGCACCTATTGCGCCGGCGGCCCGGAGGCGGACAACTCCAAGGCGGAATACGACAAATACGGCTCGAACCGGCTCGCCGAAGGCAAGCTGCCGCTGTGCGCCGAGATGTGCTCGACCAAATCATTGCTCGCCGGCGACGGCGACATCATCGCGCAGATCTACAAGGAGCGCGTGGTCAAGCGCGGCTACAGCTCGGGCGCCTGGGGCTGGCAGACGGCCTATCGCGAGACGATCGCTTCCTGACATCGATCGGCCGGCGGCCGTGGCGCGGCCGCTTCGTCCCGACCAACCATCCGGTTGCACGCACCGGACAGAACCGAAAGGGAGGAGCAGACATGACGGCGCTTCTCGCGACTCGTCTCAAGACTTCTCTCAAGACTTCTCTCAAGACTTCTCTCAAGGCTTGCCGCCTCCTGCTAGCGACATTGGCGCTGGTCGGTCTCGCGGCTCTCGCCCAGCCGGCGAGCGCCCAGCAGCCGAACTCGGTCAATCCGACCGCGAGCTCGGTCAAGGAAGATCAGCTGCTGGAGCAGATGCGGATCATCCGCGGCCGCGGCACGATTCCCGACGCCAAGTCCTACAATCTCGAACAACCCGCCGGCCGTGACTGGCGCCAGTTCCACGAGGTCACGCTGCCGTGGATCGGCGCCATCGCGATCCTCGGCATGCTGGCCGCGCTGGTGCTGTTCTATCTGATCCGCGGCATGGTGAAGATCGTGGCTGGGCGGTCGGGCCGCACCATCCTGCGCTTCAATACGTTGGAGCGCTTCGTGCACTGGATGACGGCGTCCTGCTTCATCGTCCTCGCGCTGTCGGGCCTCAACATCACCTTCGGCAAGCGGCTGCTGCTGCCCCTCATCGGCGCCGACACCTTTGCGACCTGGTCGCAATGGGCGAAATACGCGCATAACTTCCTGAGCTTCCCGTTCACGCTCGGCGTGGTCGTGATCCTGCTGATGTGGATCGCGTGGAACCTCCCCAGCAAGGTCGATCTCGAGTGGCTGAAGGAAGGCGGCGGCATCATCGGCGACAAGCATCCGCCGGCCGAACGCTTCAACGCCGGCCAGAAGATGATCTACTGGATCGTGGTGGTGGGCGGCGGCCTGGTGGCGGCGACCGGCTATCTGATGATGTTCCCGTTCTACCTTACCGATATCGCCGGCATGCAGCTTGCGCAGATCGTCCATGGCGTCGTGGCGCTGCTGTTCGTCGCCGCCATGCTGGGCCACATCTATATCGGCACCATCGGGATGGAGGGTGCGTTCGAGGCCATGGGAACCGGCGAGGTCGACCTCAACTGGGCGAAACAGCACCATAGCCTTTGGGTCGAGGAGGAGTCCGCCAAGTCCCGCGGCGAGGCGCCGCCGTCCAGGGCCGCGCCCCATCCGGCGGAGTAGGCCGATCCTTCTTAACCTCCACTGATTGTGGCTTCGCCCGGCGCTGTTGCGCCGGGCGTTTTGCTATAAGGGGGCATGCGCATCATCGGACTCGCCGGCTGGAGCGGCGCCGGCAAAACGACGCTCCTCGCCCGGCTCATCCCCGACATCATCGCCCGCGGGCTGACGGTCTCGACCGTCAAGCACGCCCATCACGCCTTCGACGTCGATCAGCCGGGCAAGGACTCCCATACCCACCGCATGGCCGGCGCGACCGAGGTGCTGATCGCCTCCGAGCGGCGATTCGCCCTCATCCACGAACTGCGCCAGGAGACCGAGCCGCGGCTGCCGGACTTGCTGGCGAAGCTTGCGCCCGTCGACCTCGTGATCGTCGAGGGCTACAAGCGCGAGCCGCATCCCAAGCTCGAGGTCTTTCGCGACGCCGTGGGCAAGCCGCTGCTTCACCCCGACGACCCCCATATCGTGGCGATCGCGTCCGACGTGGCGCTGCCGCACGCCAAGGTGCCGCGCGTCTCTCTCGACGATACCGGCGCGATCATCGACCTCCTGCTCGCGCATGCGGCCGCCTTCGCGCGCCGCCCCGGGGGCGCGTGATGGCGCAGCTCACCGACGACTGCTTCGCCTTCGCGGGCCCGCTGCTGCCGGTCGCCGAGATGGAGCGGCTGATCGAAACGCGCATCCAGCCGGTCGCCGAGATCGAGGACGTGAGCTTGCGCGGCGCGCTCGGCCGTGTGCTGGCGCGCGATATCGTGGCCGGCCTCGATCTGCCGCCGTTCGACAATTCGGCGGTCGACGGATACGCGGTGCGCCATCGCGATCTCATGGGCACGACCGAGACGCGCCTCGCCGTCGTCGGTCGCGTGACGGCCGGCGCCACGGCGGCGCGGCAGCCCGCGCCCGGCGAGGCGGTCCGCATCTTCACGGGCGCGCCGATGCCGCAAGGCTTGGACACGGTTTTCATGCAGGAGGATTGCCGCCTCGACGGCGGCGCCGTGATCGTGCCGCCGGGGCTTAAGCCCGGCGCGAACCGGCGTCTCGCGGGCGAGGACGTGAAGAAGGGCGCCGTCGCGCTGCCGGCCGGGCGGCCGCTCGCGGCGCGCGACCTCGCGCTTGCGGCCGCGGTCGGGCGCGCGGCGCTGCCGGTGCGGCGGCGGATCCGCGTGGCGTTGTTCTCCACCGGTGACGAGGTCGTCGAGCCCGGCACGCCGCGGCGCGCGAGCGCGATCTACGACGCCAACCGCTATTTGCTGGCGGGTCTGCTGCAAAAGCTCGGCGCCGACGTCACCGACCTCGGTATCCTGGCGGACGATCCCGCGACTCTGGAAACGGCTTTGGCCAAGGCCGCGCTCGGCCACGATCTGGTGCTCACCTCGGGCGGCGTCTCGACCGGCGAGGCCGACCATGTCCGCGCCGCGGTCGAGAAGATCGGCCGGCTGGTGTTCTGGCGCGTCGCCATCAAGCCCGGCCGGCCGGTCGCGATGGGGGTCATTCCGGGACCAGCTCCCGGCACCGGCGCAGCCTTTGCCGGGCTGCCGGGCAATCCGGCGGCGGTGTTCGTCACCTTCGTGCGCGTGGTGCGGCCGTTGCTCCTGCGGCTGGCCGGCGCCGTGGTGCCGCCGCTCCTTCCGTTTCCGGTGCGGGCCGGCTTCGCGTATCGCAAGAAAGGCGGGCGGCGCGAGTATGTCCGCGTCGCCCTGCGGACCGGTCCCGACGGCGCGATCGAGGCGGTCAAATTCGCCCAGGACGGGGCCGGCGTGATCACGTCGCTGACCGAGACCGCAGGCCTGGTCGAGCTCGCCGAAAGCACCACGGCGGTCGAGCCGGGCGCGACCGTCGGATTCCTTTCTTACGCGGCGCTGTCGGATTCAGCCTGACCGCAAGGCGCTCCGGAAGGCGGCGCCGCGGGCGCGTTCAGATCCGAACGGCCTCGGTCGCGAAGGCGACATCGGCCGGCTTCTGAATCATGTTCAACGTGAGGGCACCCAGAACCGCGATGACGGCGGCCGCGATACAGGCGGTGATGAAAATGCGCATGGCTCGATCTCCCCGGACGATGGCCGAGAACCATATAGCATATGGGAACCCGGCCGTGTGGCATTTGCGGGAAAATGCTCCAATTACGCGGTCTTGTGGTGCGACGCGATACGGCCGGCCTCGGCCGCATCCTCGGGCGTATTGACGTTGAAGAAGGGATCGACCGGCGCGGTGGGCCAATCCGCGATGGCGATGCCGTGGCGGCCGGTCCAGACCTCGATCTTGCGCAGGCCCTCCGCCACCAGCGCGTGGCGCAGATCGGCCCGCAGCGCGACCGGCCACAGCCCGACCACCGGATGGCGCCACTCGCCGGAGCGCGCGCAGGCGAGCGGCTGACGGTCCGTGGCGCGGGCCGCGTGCAGGCGCGCCACCATGTCGCGCGGCAGGAACGGGCAGTCGCCCGGAACGCTCGCGATCCATGCGACGCTTGGCGCATGGGTTGCCGCCCAATCGAGGCCCGCCAGGATGCCGGCGAGCGGCCCGGCAAATCCCGGCACGTCGTCGGCGACCACCGGCAGATGGGTGAAGGCGAAGCGGCCCGGATCGCCATTGGCGTTGAGGATGACGCCGCTGCATTGCGGGGTGAGCCGGTCGAGCACCCGCTCCAGGATGGTGGCTTCCCCGATCCGCAGCAGCGCCTTGTCGCCGCCGCCCATGCGGCGGGCAAGGCCGCCCGCCAGCACGAGGCCGAGCGTCGCCTCACTCGTCATGCACCGCCGCCTTGCGCCGGTGCTTCGCGCTCTCCTCGGCCACATAGGCGAGGTCCTGGTCGAACACGATGCGGTCCTCGCCGGCGAGCGCGACGAAGCGCTTGCCGCGGGCGCGGCCGATCAGTGTCAGGTTGGCCTTGCGCGCGAGCTCGACGCCCCAGGCCGTGAAGCCCGAGCGCGACACCACGATCGGAATCCCCATGCGCACGGCCTTGATCACCATCTCGGAGGTAAGCCGCCCGGTGGTGTAGAAGATCTTGTCGTGCGCCGGCACCCGATGGCGGAACATCCAGCCCGCGATCTTGTCGACCGCGTTGTGTCGGCCGACGTCCTCCATGTAGACCAGCGTGCGATCCTCCTGCGCGAGCACGCAGCCATGGATCGCGCCGGCCTCGAGATAGAGCGAGGGCGTGGTGTTGATCTTGTTGGCGAGCGCATAGAGCCACGAGGTGCGCAGCGTCGCGGCCGGAAGTTTTGCGTTCTCGATCACTTCCATGAGGTCGCCGAACACGGTGCCCTGCGCGCAGCCCGAGGTCTGCACCTTCTTCTTGAGCTTCTGCTCGTAATTCGTGGCGCGCTCGGTGCGCACCACCACGACCGCGAGCTCCTCGTCGTAGTCGACGCCGCTGATCACGTCGTCGGGCGAGATCATGTTCTGGTTGAGCAGATAGCCGAGCGCCAGATACTCCGGATAGTCGTTGATCGTCATCGCGGTGACGATCTCCTGCGCGTTGAGGAAGATCGTCAGCGCGCGTTCGACCGTGACGGCGGTCTCGACCGTCGCGCCGGTCTGGTCGATGCCGCGCACGCGCTCGGTCAGCCGCGGGTCCGCCGGATCGGGTCGGAGCAGGTAATCGTCGGAAAAGGATGCCATCGCGCCACAATGTGGCCTGGGGCGGTGCTTTTCAAGTGGCGGACGCCGCCCCGCGTCCGTTCGCCCGGGGTGCTGCCTCACTTTAACATATTGCAATTGCTGTATTAATCCGCGGGCTCTCGATCTCGCGGAGGCTCCGGGCCGCAGTCCCGGTGCTCGCGTCTTTTGCTTGAAAAAATCCGCCCGCGCCGGCAAGAGGAGGTGCGTCGGAGGGGTGGCCGAGTGGCTTAAGGCGCCCGCTTGGAAAGCGTGTGTACGGGAAACCGTACCGTGGGTTCGAATCCCACCCCCTCCGCCACCGACCCGAAGATCGGCCTTCTCCACTGGCCG
>Ga0208984_1000064_pt1 | contig 13280 bp, 14 predicted proteins | sample MedBloCAOM3_M3_FD_187851 | JGI IMG/M metagenome (GOLD analysis project Ga0208984, IMG submission 187851) | Forest soil microbial communities from El Dorado National Forest, California, USA - Mediterranean Blodgett CA OM3_M3 (SPAdes) (version 2) | ecosystem: Environmental > Terrestrial > Soil >... | reverse complement strand
GCCGCCGGTCGATCTTTCGCTTGAACGCCGCCTCGAAGCGGTCACACCCCTGGCGCCGCGCGCGACCGACGTGACGCACCGCGTAATCCTCGCCGGCGCCATGGCGCCATATGCCTGGTCGCTGAATGGCGAATACTGGCCCAACGTAACCCCGCTGATGATCGCCCACGGTCAGCGCGTGGCGATCGAGATGGTGAACCACTCGATGATGGCGCATCCGATGCACCTTCATGGCCATGCTTTCCAGGTGGCCGCGATAAACGGCGCCCCGCTCGCAGGTGCCGTGCGAGATACCGTTCTGGTGCCGCCGATGGGCAGCGTCACCATCGCCTTCGACGCCGACAATCCCGGCCGCTGGGCGTTTCACTGCCACAATCTCTATCACATGATGACGGGCATGATGACCGAGGTTCGCTACCCCGCGATCATCTGAGCTCTTTACCCTTCCTTACAGTTACATTTTTGAGTCACGTCGCGAACTCTTATTGAAATTGCGATATATTTCGTGAAGGTCTAAATCGTCAAATCGCGCTCAGCCTGATCAGCTTAGTTTAGCCGTTTTAGGCGTCGTCGATTGGTCCCGATTGCCGGAAGTTTTCCGATCTTGGAATCAGGCTGGAGCCCAAAACGCTCGCACTTGGCGAAGACCCTGTTTCCAAGTAACGTTCGACGGCATGCCAGATGTTCTGATGGCGAAAAAAGGAGCTTGATGTTCGTACGGTTGACCAGAGCGAAGCGACTGGGCGCAGGGTGGTTTGTTACTCTCGTCTATCTGCTTTGCGTGCTGGCACCGTCAATCTCGTTTGCCTTGCCCGGTTCGCACGCCATCGCGCCTTGCCTTACTGAAGTGGGTCACGTGCCCGGCATGACCCATGTGCGCATTAAGGCGCCGATCCAGCATGTTCACATGGATGGCCATGTGCACGATCACTCCGCCGCACAAACGCACGTGAGTTCCGGCGACCAGGACCGCTCCATGACTGTAGCTGTTCACGATAGGTCGGTCCCCGAGAAAGCTCCTCATTCTTCCGACGGGCAATGCTGCGGGCTGATGTGTGTCACCGCGCTTCCGGCGACGCTGATCGATGTCGTGAAGCCTTCCGCGCCGACGGCCCTTTGCGAGGTCGAAGGCTGCCGTAAGGTGACCGATAACGCTTCCCCACGGCTCTATCGTCCCCCCATTTCCTGACGTGAAAAAAACGACGCGGTGCCGCGCCCGCTGAAGGCACGCGCGCCTGTGGTCCATCGTCAGTTCAGGAAACAAAATGCTTGCGCAGCTTGGGGCGATTCTCGCCGCCGTTTGTTCGGCAGTGGAAACAATATTCGGCATCAGATTTCGGATACTCGCGCGGATGGCCGTTATCGCGGTCCCGCTGGGAGGATGCATTCCCACGTCGGTACCGCTGGCCAGCGCCGATCCCGCGGACCCCGGCGCCAAGGTCGCCGGTGTTGGTTACCATTCGACCATTGCTCCCTACACCAGCCGTCGCCCGACCGCTCCGTCTTCTTGGCGAGAGCAAAACGACCGGGTCGCTCCAGTGCCGAAATCGGACCAGTAGGAGCGGGCATGTACAAAAATTACGGAACCGTTCCAAGCCGGCTTCGATCCAAGCCCTCGTGCACGATCGTTTTGCTCTCGGCTCTTCTTCTCTCCGGGTGCGCGACATTTTCGCCCGACGGAGGAATGAATGTCGTCGCCAACGTCGCCGGCGAAGCCATCAGGAAGGACGTGGTGTCGATTCGCACGGAGGACGACGCGGAGCGGGCGCAAGATACCGTCCGTCGGCTCCTTCGTCAGACGCTGTCGGTCGATGCAGCCGTGCAGGTCGCGTTGCTCAACAACCGAGGCCTGCAGGCGTCGTACAACGAGTTGGCCTTGGCCGAAGCGGAGCTTGTCGGCGAGAGCTTACCGCCCAACCCTACCTTCTCCATCTCGCGCATCGCCGGAGATGGCGCGATAGAGATCGAGCGCAAGCTAATTGGTGACATCCTGGCGTTGGCGACGTTGCCGTTCCGGTCGGAGATTGCCCGGCAGAGATTCCAGAAGGCGCAACTTCGTGCCGCCGAGGAGACGCTGCGGCTGGCGGCGGACGTCCGGCGCGCTTACTACCGGGCGGTGGCCGCCAACGAGCTCGTCGGCCTGCTCACCGACGCCAAATCCACCGCGGAATCCACGGCTCAGCTTGCGGAAAAACTGGGGCAGACGGGGGCGCTGAACAAGCTCGACCAAGCCCGTGAGCAGGTCTTCTATGCGGAGACCACGGCCGACCTAGCCACGCTACGTCAGGATGCAACGAGCTCCCGCGAGCGCCTGATCCGACTGCTGGGATTGTGGGATGGCGATCTCGACTTCCGGCTGCCGCAAAAGCTGCCGGCCTTACCGCGGAGTCCGCTTTCGCTGCCGCGCATCGAGGTTGACGCGGTCGAACATCGGATCGATCTGCAGATCGCCCGCATTGAATTGGGCGCTCTCGCCAAGTCCCTCAATCTCACCGAAGCCAGCCGCTTCGTCACGATGCTGGATGTGGCCGGTATCGACCGGAAGACCCGCGATCCGGACACTCCGCCTTTCCGCGAACGCGGCTTCGATGTGCAGTTCCAGATCCCGATCTTCGATGGCGGCGAGGTGCGCGTCCGGCAGGCCGCCGAGACCTACAATCAGGCCTTTAACCTGCTGACCGAAAAGGCGGTCAACGTCCGCTCGGAAGCGCGCGACGCATTCAGGGTCTACCGCTCCACCTACGACATCGCGGGTCACTATCAGCGCGAGGTCTTGCCACTTCGCAAAATCATCTCGGACGAGATGCAGCTCCGCTTCAGCAGCATGCAGGTCGACGTCTTCGCCCTCCTGACCGAAGCGCGACAGCGTATCGCGGCACTGCGCGCGGCGATCGAAGCCAAGCGGGACTTCTGGCTCGCGCAATCCGAACTGCAGACCGCCGTCAACGGGGGTGGAGGTGGCGAGACTCAACAACGAGCCCGTTCGTCAACGACCGCCCAAGCGAGTGGCGGCGGACATTGAAGGAGATGAACATGTTATCCCGACGAAACTTTCTGGGTACGGCCACGGCGCTTGCCAGTGCGACGGCGATCAGCGGGCGCGTCCAGGCCGCGAACATTCCCGAAGCGCCGATCATGGACAGGGCGACGATGCAGCCGCCGCTCCATCCGACGGCGGGGCCCGACTACAATCCCGTCGTCACGCTCAATGGATGGACGTTGCCATGGCGGATGAACGGTGACTGGAAGGAATTCCATCTCGTTGCCGAGCCGGTCGAACGCGAATTCGCCGAAGGCATGAAGGCCTTTCTGTGGGGCTACAACGGTCAGGCGCCGGGACCGACCATCGAAGCGGTCGAAGGCGACAAGGTGCGCATCTTCGTCACCAACAAGCTTCCGGAATACACCACCGTCCACTGGCACGGCATGATCCTGCCGAACGGCATGGACGGGGTAGGCGGCCTGACGCAGCCGCACATCAAGCCGGGCAAGACCTTCGTCTACGAATTCCAGCTCACGAAGAGCGGCACGTTCATGTACCACCCGCACTCGGACGAAATGGTTCAGATGGCGATGGGCATGATGGGAATGTTCGTCGTGCATCCGCGCGACACGACGTTCCGTCCCGTCGACCGTGACTTCGTCTTCATCATGAGTACCTACCTGATCGACCCGGGTACGTATCTGCCGAAGGTCACGGAGATGACCGACTTCAACATGTGGACGTGGAACAGCCGGGTATTTCCCGGCATCGATCCGCTGGCAGTGCGTCTCGGCGACCGCGTGCGCGTGCGCATCGGCAATCTCACCATGACCAACCATCCGATCCACCTGCACGGTCACAACTTCGCGGTTAGCTGTACGGACGGCGGATGGGTTCCCGAAAGCGCGCAGTGGCCGGAGACGACGACCGACGTTCCCGTTGGTGCGGTTCGTGCGTTTGATTTCCTCGCCGACAATCCGGGCGACTGGGCGTTCCACTGCCATAAGACCCATCACACGATGAACGCGATGGGGCACGACGTGAAGAACTTCATCGGCGTTTCCAAGAAGGATCTCGCCAAGGCGGTCGGCAAGCTCGCACCCGACGCCATGGTGATGGGATCGACGGGAATGGCCATGGGCGAGATGGAAATGCCCATGCCCGACAACACGCTGCCGATGATGACAGGATCGGGACAGTTCGGGCCCATCGAGATGGGCGGAATGTTCACGACGGTGAAGATCCGCGACGGCCTTGCTCGCGATAGCTACGCCGATCCCGGGCCGTACAAGAACCCGCAAGGCACGGTCGCGTATGAGGTCGATGCGCCACCGGCCGAAGCACCGCGGCAGAACAAGCCAAAAGAGTCGGCCAAACCGACCGAGATGAAGGGAATGAAAGGCATGAAGGGCATGTAGCCACACTGGCGAGACCATCAATGCGTACGAAGAGCAAGGAGACAAACTATGAAGACCTTCAATCGAACCGGCATCGCGCTCGTCGCGACGACGCTTCTCTCCGCCTCGGCTTGGGCCGGAGCGGACCCTTTCGGACATGGCCATGACAACTCGTTTTCCGCCGGCGAACCCGGCGATCCGAAGAAGCCGGCCAGGATCGTTCAAGTCGCGATGGGCGAGATCGACGGGAAGATGATGTTCATTCCGGCGAAGGTCGAGGCGAAAGAGGGCGAGCAGGTCAAGTTCATGCTGCGCAACAATGGCGAACTCGACCACGAATTCATCCTCGCGACCACGGCGGAGAATCTCAAACACGCCGAAACCATGAAGAAGAACCCGGACATGGAACATGACGATGCGAACGGCAGGCGGCTTGCCCCGAAGAAGACCAACGAGATCGTGTGGAAATTCAGTAAGGCCGGCGAGTTCGAATATTCCTGTCTGATCCCGGGGCACCGGGAAGCCGGGATGATCGGAACAATCTTCGTCAAGTAACCCGCACCAAAGTTAAACCCACTGAAAGGAAAGAAAATGAAGTTCAGCAAACTCGCAGCAGCAACACTCGCACTCTCCATCTTCGCTTCGTTAGCGGCATCCGCCCAGGACGCGACGGTCAAGGGCGTGGTCAAGAAGATCGACGCGGGCGCCGGGAAAATCACGCTGACCAGCGGCCCGATCAAGAGCCTCGATATGGACGAAGACAACATGACGATGGTCTTCCGCGTCCAGGATCCCGCGATGCTGAAGCAGGTGAAGGTCGGGGACAACGTGCAGTTCGAAGCCGGGCGAGTAAATGGGCAGATCGCCGTTACTTCTCTTCAGAAATCGAAATAGCGCTCACGCCGCAATCGAGAAACTCAAATGAGGGTGCCAACATGAAAACTGGTGTCTTTCCAATCACGGTCTGGGTTATCGCGGTCTGCGCCGGGCTCTCATCTACGGCTCTGGCGCAATCTGCCCAGCCCTATTCAGGGATGCAGAGCCGCCAGATCAAGGCTCTGTCCGATCAACAAGTTGCAGACCTTAGGGCCGGACGCGGAATGGGCTTGGCACTTGCTGCCGAACTCAACGGTTATCCCGGACCTAGCCATCTTGTCGAATTGTCCGACCAACTCGGGCTCACGTCCGAGCAGCTTTCCAATCTGAAAAGCATGTTCGACGCGATGAAAGCCGAGACGATTCCGATCGGAGAAAATCTCGTTGCGCAGGAGGAAGAACTGGATCGGCTATTCGCCGAAAAGGTTATTTCGGAGCAGCAGCTTAAGGCGGCAACGCAGAATATCGGCGAAACCCAGGCGCGCCTGCGCAACGCCCACTTGCGCTACCATTTGCAGGCGCGCGTGATCCTTCAGCCCTCTCAAATACGCCGCTACGCCGAACTGAGGGGATATGGTGCAGAGCCTCAGGCTCCGGCGCACCACAAGCACAATCAGGAATGAATCGCGGACACTGAGGACCCGATTGATGAAGGGTGGGGAGGTTGATGCTCGTCCCTACCCTTCAGTGAAAATTCCTACACAAACCGAAACATCGAAGGGAGACGCTAAGTGAAAATGACTTCAATGGCCGCCGTTACCATGATCGCGGTGAGCCTGTTTGGTAGCGCCGCGTATGCCCATCCGGAGCTCCAATCGGCCGAGCCCGCTGCTGGAGCGGCCATGACGACGTCACCCAAGCAGATAAGGATCACATTCAACGAAAGCGTCATTGCGCAGTTTTGCGGCGTCGAGGTGAAGGACCAAACCGGCAAAGTGATCTCGACCGGAAAGGCCGCGACCGATCCGGCCAACAAGAAGTTGCTGGTAGTGCCGCTCAAGGAGCAGTTGCCCCCGGGCGACTACAAGGTCGAAGGGCACGCCGTGTCGGACGATACCCATCGTGTCAAAGGTAATTACTCCTTCAGCGTGGCCCGCTGATGATCGATCTGGGACTCGTCATCGCGCGGCTTGTGCACTACGCGGCGGTGACCACGCTCGCCGGTGTGTCGTTTTTTCCGCTGTACGCCTATGCGGATGCCAAACCGACCGTGTTGCTTCGCTGGCGGCAGGGCGTGCTCCTTGCAGCCGCCATTGCTGCGTTGCTCAGCGGTGTCCTGTGGTTCGTTTTCTCGGTCGCGAACATGAGCGGCACGTTGGCCGACGTTGCCGATCGCGAGGTGCTGTGGACGGTATTGGACGAAACGACTTTTGGCAGGGTGTGGACCGCCCGGCTTGTCCTGTCGATCATCATGGTCGGCCTGTCTTGGAATCGCGTCGTTTCAAAATTCGGTTCCCGCCGGGATCTGATCACGCCGGTTCTCGCCGCGGTGCTGTTGATCTCATTGGCGGGAGTGGGTCACTCTCAAATCGAGGAGGGGGTCGAGGGCATAGTCCATGTAGTGTCGGATGCGGCACACCTGCTTGCCGCCGGGGCATGGCTGGGGGGACTGGTGCCGCTCGGTTACATCCTCTTGCTGCACGGGCGGGAGAGGGGACGACCCGCACAGAGAAGCGACTTGAACGAGGTCCTGCTGCGCTTTTCTGGCATGGGGTACGTTGCAGTCGCGACACTCATAGGATCAGGGCTCCTCAACGGCTGGTTTCTAATCGGCAACGTTTCCGGCCTGTTTGTAACACCATATGGACAATTGCTCATTGTGAAGCTGGTCCTTTTTACTGGCATGCTGGCGCTTGCGGTTTCGAACAGGTTCTGGATAGTTCCGTCGCTGACCAAGGTTCGGACAGATGATCCGAACGGTTCGACAGCTTGGTCCGGCAAGTTGCGCAACCATGTTCTGAGTGAGCAGTTCCTAGGTCTCATGGTTCTTTTGGTCGTGAGCGTTTTGGGAACCATGCAGCCGGCGATCGGTCAATAATGTCAATAATGACGAAGCAGCGGGGCCAGACAGCAGGTCAGACGATATCAAAACGCGGACAGGTCACTCTGCCGCCTGCGGGGTGTTACCCCTGGATTGTTGTCATCCTCACATTGATTTCATTCGATGCCGCGGCAGTTCGGATTAGTGTTGGGCGCAACGGATATTGGAGGGCAAAATCATGAGTAGTCCATCGATCGTTCATTCTTACAGTCTAACGCGGCGAAGCGCGCTCGGGATAATTGGGCTGGCATTGGTCATACCGTCGGTTTCTGCGTTTGCCCAGACGCCAGCGATCCTTGTTCATAAGGATCCCGACTGCGGTTGCTGTGCGGGTTGGGTGCGACATCTCGAAGATGCGGGCTTCGCCGTCACGGTCGAGGAGACCACTGATCTTCAACCCGTCAAGAAACGGTTGGGGGTGCCAGCCGATCTCGCGGCTTGCCACACCGCTGAGGTCGATGGATACGTGCTGGAGGGACATGTCCCGGCGGCGGCCGTCCGACGACTCCTGGAGAAACGACCGACCGCTATCGGATTGGCCGTCCCCGGCATGCCCGCCGGGTCACCAGGAATGGAGAGCAGTGTACCTCAGCGGTATGATGTCGTTCTTTTCGGTGCGAACGGCCGACAGCCCTTTATGCACTTTGTTGGCTCGGAAAATGTCGGCTGAGGCGCTTGAACTTCGAATTAACCCGCAGCAGCAGCGTTGGTTGATACTGCGCAACTGCTTCAAGCGTCAACGATCGACCCCGAACGAATACTCCCCCTTCACGCGGTGGGTATCCTCGGAAACAGCATGCCAGGTGACCGTATAATGTCCCGCCGTCAACGGCGCTGGCAGGGGCACGACGAGCTGCTTCTGATCCTTTGGGTCGGTCACCGGGGCGCCGGTAGGGATTGTCTTCCCACTTTCATTTTTGATTTCCACGCCCGAAAACTTCGCGATCACGCCTTCGCTAAAATTCAGCTTGATTTCCGTGGGGGAGACCTTGCTCGAAACATCAGCTGCTGGGCTAGCCGATTTCAGTTTCGGATGAGCATTGGCGGAAGTAGCAAGCAGGCTAATCGCCAAAACCGCGAGGGTCCCCATCGTCATCGTATTCCGGAACATTCCAATTCCTTTCCATGTAACTCAGACCGCAGCGTAGGATGCCAAGGGTTCTCTCTACTGGGGCGCGCCAAGCCTCCCCAGTTGGCAACCGAGTTAATAACCCCGATAGCCATAGCCATAATAACGAGGCCTTGAATAATAGTAGTATCGCGGCGCTGATTGATATCCGTGAGCCTCGCCATGAAGGTCCCGAAGGGCACGATGATAGGCACGGTGCTCACCACGACTATAAAAACCGTAGTCGTGAGCACGTTCGTGAGCGTCAGACAATTGGTCGTGGAACCGATCGTGAGAATTGTAACCGTAGTCTTCATCATCGTGAGCAAGTGCTGGCACCACGGGCACGCTCAATAGCACGGCAGCCATTAGAAGGGTTTTTCGTAAGGTCATGGTCCATCTCCGTTCGCTGTGTAAGCCCAACTCAGCCAGGCGTTATGGGGCTCACTAACTTTCAGTTCCTAGATGGAGACCTTAAGCGAGTTGATCTGAACGCCAGCCGAATGGGCAGTTCAGCGACCGTTTATTTCGAGCTTCCAGATCTTTTGCCGCTACCGGATTGCCACGTTCGAACCACGATCATGAATGAGCCCCGGCGTTTAGACTCATTCGTGTCCGTTTTTCAGTCCGAAAGGATTCATAAGGATTCATAGCGAGCGGACGAATGCCCGATCGGAAGGAGAAGCCTAAAATGAAAGCGATATCGTTCCGGGTCATGAACTGAGCAGAAGCGATGTCCACGCCTTGTCGAATCGTGGTTCTCCTTGAACCGGACTACGCCGCGGACTCCGGCTCCCGCGCGCGCGGCCGGGCCCGGCGTTCCGGCGGACACTCCGGAACATATTCGACGGCCATAAAACGCTCTGACACGGTGACGCGCTCGACCAGCGTCGCTGCTGCACCGGCCAATGTTACTTCCTCAGCCGGAAGCGGCGCTTCTTGGTCAATCTCTTCAGGAACAAGCGGCGGCGAGACCGTCTCTGGAAACACACCGAATTTGCCGGCTACCTCCTGGAGCGGCTTCTGCTTGTCGGCCCAGTGCAGGGCGGTGTAGTCGAAGCCTTGCACGATGGTGGGTTTGACGACTTCGAAATAGGGCGAGATGTCGAAATCGCGTGGCATGTAGAGCGATGAATCGCGGATGTGCAGGATTTCGCGCCGGGCTTTTCGGCTCGCGGCGCGGGTAATTTTGGGCAGGATGGGATAGCGCACGGCGTCGAATGCCTGCGCGATCAGCGCCGAGCAGATGATCTTGGTGGGATCGCCGGAGCCGAACGCGATCATCCGCCGCCGCCAGCGCTGCGGGATCGGCAGCGGAATCAGATAGCGCAACATATCGAGGATGTTCTTGGTGTCGTAGCCGAAGCCGATCCGGTTGATGGCGTAGCGGCACACCGTGTTGCGGTCTTCGAACGACAGGCCGACCGGCCGGCACAGCCGGGTGTGGTAGGGAAAATATTTCGACAGCGGCGCCGAAGTCACGCCTTCGCCGATATTGGCCTCGATCAGGACATGCGGCTCGCCGTCGGGTTCCGCCGCGCCGTCGATCGGGCCGACAAAAAGCGCGGCATGCGACCAGGTGGACTGCGTCAGATATTTGATGATGCCGGAAACCCGGTTGTTGCCCTCGACCAGCAGGACATCGCCCTGCTCGATGATGCCGCGCAAGTGCTCCGGGTCGCTCGGTGTGAACGGCTCATAGCCCGGCACTTCCTTCTGAAGGTAGCCCGCGATGAGCTTGCCGACGGTATCGAGCACGACGCCCATGATATTTTCCCCCAAGCGGCCTTTCCGACCGCTTTTTTGTTTCCTTATCATGGTCGAAAGCCGTTGCAATTTAGTTCATGCATGGCGTGGATCAATCATGATTGATTCACCATGACGGTTGCCGCCCACGCCCGGATGCGGCAAGTTCGCCAGATGTTCTTATATTTTTCAAAGTTCCGGAAACCATGACATGACAATGACGCGCCGCGACTTTCTCTCGGCGTCCGCGGCACTTGCGGCAGCACCCGCGCTCGGCGCTCGCGCATGGGGGGCGCCATTGCCACGCGAGGCTGACATTGTCGTGATCGGCGCCGGCGCAGCCGGCATAGCCGCGGCGCGGCGCATCATGGCAGCGAACCGCAGGGTTATCGTGGTGGAGGCGACGGGCCAGATCGGCGGCCGCTGCCTTACCGACACCGCGACATTCGACGTGCCGTTCGATCGCGGCGCGCGGTGGATGCACAATCCCGACACCAACCCGATGATCAAGCTCGGGCGCAATGCGGGGCTCGACATCTCTCCGGTGCCGCTGGGCCAGAAAATACGCATCGGCCGCCGCAACGCACGGGCCGGGGAAACCGAAGAATTTCTAGCAGCACTTGTGCGCGCCAACCGCGCCATCGACGACGGCTCGCGCGGCAGGGCCGACGTGTCCTGCGCCTCTGTGCTGCCGAAGGACCTCGGCGACTGGGCGGGGACGGTGGAATTCGTGCTCGGCGCCAATGCCGCCGGGAAGGACCTGAAAGATATCTCCGCGATCGACAGGGCCCGCGCGCAGGATCGCAATGCCGCGATCGCCTGCCGCCAGGGGCTCGGCGCGCTGATCGCGAAGCTTGGCGCGCAGGTCCCGCTCGCGCTGTCGACGCCCGCAAGCCGCATCGCCTGGAGCGGCCGCGATGTCACGGTAGATACGCCGGCCGGCAAGATCGCTGCACGTGCCGCCATCGTCACGGTTTCGAGCAACGTGTTGACCGCGGGCAATATCAAATTCACGCCGGATATTCCCACGCGCCAGCTCGATGCCGCGTCAAGATTGAGCCTTGGCAGCTACGATCACATCGCCCTGCAATTGCCGGGAAACCCGCTCGGGCTCGCACGCGACGACATCATCATCGAGCAGAGCAATTCGACGCGGACGGCGCTTCTGTTCGCGAACATGGGGTCGTCGTCGCTGTGCTCGATCGATGTCGCAGGCTCGTTCGGCCGCGATCTCTCCGCGCAGGGCGAGCCGGCCATGGTGGCCTTTGCGGTGGAATGGCTGACCAGGCTGTTCGGCAGCGAAGCAGTATCCGGCGTCAAAAAATCGAGCGCGACCCGCTGGAACGCCGCACCGTTCGCGCTTGGCGCGATGTCATCAGCCGTGCCGGGCGGGCAGCCATCGCGAAAAGCTTTGACCGAGCCGATCGGCTGCATGTTCCTCGCAGGCGAGGCGACCCACGAAACGCTGTGGGGAACGGTTGACGGCGCATGGGAAAGCGGCGAGCGCGCGGCGGAGGCGGCGCTGCGAAGGATCGGCGCGCTCAGGGATACCGGGCCCGCAGCGCCGGCGCGGGTGCCGAAGCGCCGCGCAGCGCCTGCCCGGTCCGCGCTCCCGGGAGCGCGGATCAATTGACGTCTCCGCGACCGAGCATTCGCGCTCCCGGGAGCGCGAATCAATTGAGACAGCCGCGGCCGACGGCGCTGATCTCATGGTCGAGCGGCAAGGACAGTGCGTTCGCGCTCCATGAGGTGCGGCGCGCGGGCGAATACGATGTTGTCGGCGCACTGACGACGGTGACCGAAACATTCGATCGGGTGTCGATTCACGGCGTGCGGCAGGAGATATTGCACGCGCAGTGTGAGGCCGCGGGATTGCCGCCGCGCATCGTCCCTATTCTCTATCCCTGTCCGAACGAGATTTACGAAGCGCGCATGGGCGAGGCCATCGCGAAGGCCGTGCAGGATGGCATCACCCACATTATCTTCGGCGATTTGTTCCTGGCAGATATCAAGGCTTACCGGGAGCAGAAGCTGGCCGGCACCGGCATCACACCGGTGTTTCCGCTGTGGCAAAGGCCGACCTTGCCGCTGGCGCATGCGATGATCGCGAGTGGGATGGAGGCTTATCTCGCCACTGTCGATCTCAGGAAATTGCCGGCAGAATTCGCGGGGCGTAAATTCGATCTGCAACTGCTCGCCGATTTGCCTGATGGCGTCGATCCCTGCGGCGAGAACGGCGAGTTTCATACTTGCGTGGTGGCGGGGCCGATTTTTTCGCGCCGCCTTCCCGTTGCGTCCGGCGAGCGCGTCGAGCGCGATGGTTATGGCTATTGCGATCTGGTGCTGGGGAGGGATGAAGAAACGCCAGGCTCAGCGCCCCACCGGCATCTACGCGCAAGCCTCTAGCGCAGCACGCCGTCAAGCGCAGGCAAGCCGATGATCACAGCAGCCGCGATCAAGACGTAGCAGATGACACGGAAAAGCGTTTCGCTGGCGCGGCCGAACAACCCGGCGCCGAACCAGACGCCGATGCCATAGACCGGACCGACCAAAAGCGAAAATCGTAAAGCGTCCGCAGTGATGAGCCCGGTCAATGAATAGCTCGCGGCGGAAAAGAAATCGGAAGCCGCAAAAAACAGCAGGATGTTGGCGCGCGCAATCACCGATGTGATCGGGCGGCCGAGCCAATAGCCGACGATTGGCGGTCCGCCGGTTTGTGCCAGGCCGCTGCAAAAGCCGGACAGCCCGCCGATGCCGATGGAAATCGCAGGATAGTCTTTGCCTCGATAGCGCCAGCCCGATAGCAGCAGCGTCAGCAGCGCGAACACGAAGGCGGAGATGATCCAGCGTGTTGTCACCGGATCGAGCCGGCTAAGGAAATAGGTTCCGATCGGCACGCCGATCAAGGCGCCGAACACCATGACCGCGGTTGCCTTGCGGTCCGCATGCTTCCACGCATTCGGAACGAGCGGTGCCGCTGCGATGAAATCGATGACGAGCAGTAGTGCTGCGACAAGGCGCGGCGTAGCCATGCTGCTCGCCAGCGGCATGAAAATCAGCGCGGCGCCGAATCCGGAAAATCCGCGCGCCGTTCCCGATACGAGGGCAATGGCGCAGATTGCGATGGCG
>Ga0208984_1000063_pt1 | contig 13358 bp, 10 predicted proteins | sample MedBloCAOM3_M3_FD_187851 | JGI IMG/M metagenome (GOLD analysis project Ga0208984, IMG submission 187851) | Forest soil microbial communities from El Dorado National Forest, California, USA - Mediterranean Blodgett CA OM3_M3 (SPAdes) (version 2) | ecosystem: Environmental > Terrestrial > Soil >... | reverse complement strand
ACGGTGTGGCGAGTTCGTCACAATCGACAAGAATTGGAGCGGCTCAGCGGCAGGATCAGTGCAATACTTCTGATGACGGAACTCGGCTCCGGGGCGATTCGACGGCATGCGGGCGCTGAAGCCGGCACTCGATCCGCAGAATATTTCTATCCCGGAAAGATATTGCCGGCGGTGCAGGGCCTGTATTGATAACGCATACCGGGCCGCAAATTATGCCACGGCCAACTATGCTTGCAGGTATTTCAAAGGCATGGCGATGTGGTGGTTCAACAAGGGCAAGCGCAAGGAGATCTGGGACGAAAACATCCAGTGGCCGATCGGCGATATCCAGGCGGCACATAAGATACGCGAGATCTGCCGTTCCGCTGCCGATAGTGCTGAAAAAGCTGGTGGCTTTGCTGATCGCTCGGATAACAAAGAGAATAAATACGAGGCCGAACGGTACGAACGCGCCGCCAAGGCCGCAATGGAAATCGCCATCAAGATTTCTGATGACCTCTTGCGCGATTCTTCGGTACGCCAGATCGTGAGCTTGTGCGTGAAGGCTAATGACTTGCGGACGGCGCGGATACTCTTTCGTGCGATTCAGGCGGAATCAATCAAAGAAGATGTGCTGAATGACCATCCAATATTACGGCAGTCAACAACTGGCTAAAGCGAGATGAGCGTCGTCAGCCCGCAAAAACTGAAATTAAACGTCGGTAGCGCGAACGATGTCTCCGCTCTCCTTCTCCGGCCGTTAGCGGCACGCGCGTGCTTTATCTTTGCCCATGGCGCGGGCGCAGGGATGACCCATCAATTTATGGAGCAGGTTGCGACCGGCCTTTGCGGCCGCGGTATCGCGACGTTGCGCTATCAGTTCCCGTATATGGAAAAGGAAAGCAAGCGGCCAGATCCACCGGCGATCGCTCATGCCACGGTGCGCGCCGCCGTGGGGGAAGCCGCGCGATGCTGCTCAGGACTCACCCTTATTGCCGGGGGCAAATCATTCGGCGGTCGCATGACATCCCAGGCGCAAGCGATCGCGCCGTTGGCCGGCGTCCGTGGACTTGCGTTCCTGGGATTTCCGTTGCATCCGGCGGGCAAGCCCTCGAACGAACGGGCAAAGCACCTTTCAGATGTCCATGTCCCCACGCTCTTTGTTCAGGGCACCCGCGATAAGCTCGCGGAATTGCAGCTACTTGAACCTGTCGTGAAAGGCCTCGGGACATCTGCGTCGCTGCATCTTGTGCAGGAAGCTGATCATTCCTTCCACGTCCCGGCACGCTCGGGAAGCAATGACCGCGCCGCCATGAGCGAAGTTGTAGCTACGCTATCGGCCTGGATCGACGCGACAGCGGGGTGAGGTCGCCGCCGCTACGCCAGCGCAAGCGGTGCACGCAGAAATTAGAATTAGTTCTCGCAAGCAGACATCGATCGGCTACGCACCTCAGATGGGCCGTCCCGCACGAAAAAGCCTTGACCTCGTCATTCCCAAATGGTCCGAAGGACCAGACTTGGAATCTCTCATCGATCGAACGGGAATGACGAGATACGCAACCTGATGCCGCTTCCCTTCTTTTACGGCTGGATCATCGTCGTCGTGACGTTCGTCACCATGGCGATCGGCGTCAATGCCCGCACCGCATTTTCGCTGTTCTTTCCGCCCATCGTCGATGAGTTCGGTTGGGAGCGCGGCGTAACGGCAGGCGCCTTCTCATTCGGCTTTCTGGTTTCCGGCGCTGTCAGTCCGCTGATCGGGCGCTTGATGGATCGCTCCGGCCCCCGCGCCGTGATGGAGCTCGGCGTTGCGCTGATGGCGGGAGGCTTGCTGCTGGCGCCCCTGACGACGCAGCCGTGGCATCTGTATCTCACGATCGGCGTCATGGTCGGCGCCGGAAGCATCTGTCTCGGCTACTCCGGTCAATCGTTGTTCCTGCCCAATTGGTTCAATCGTCGGCGCGGCCTTGCCATGGGGCTTGCATTCGCGGGCGTTGGGGTAGGCTCCATTACGCTATTGCCGTGGGTGCAGCTCATGATCGAGCAAACCGGCTGGCGAACGGCCTGCACGGCGATGGGCATTCTGATTCTGGTCGTGCTCGCGCCGATTAACCTGTTGCTGCGAAAACGGCCGGAGGACATCGGGCTTGAGCCGGACGGGGACGCGGCGCCTTTGGCATCAGCCAAGCCGATGTCGAATATTGTCGATCCCAAATGGGCCAGCATCGACTGGACCCTGAAGCGCGCGCTTCGCACTGGGCGTTTCTGGTGGATCTCGCTCGGTTATTTCTGCGGATTGTACATCTGGTACGCGGTGCAGGTTCACCAGACCAAATATCTTCTCGACATCGGCTTCAGCCCGAGCGCCGCGGTGTGGGCGCTGGGAGCGGTCAGTCTGCTCGGCATTCCCGGCCAGATATGGCTCGGGCACCTTTCTGATCGGGTGGGCCGTGAATGGATCTGGGCCGCGAGCTGTATGGGCTTTGCAATCTGCTTTGCAGCACTGATCGCGCTGAAGTACGTTCCGACATTGCTGTTGGTCTACATCATGGTTCTGGCGCAGGGCGCGCTCGGCTACGGCCTGACCTCCATCATGGGGGCGGTGGTCTTGGAGATATTCCAGGGCAAACATTACGGCAGTATTTTCGGCACCGTGATGCTTGCAGCCCTCGCCGGAGGAGCGGCGGGTCCCTGGGTTACAGGCATTCTGCACGACCTTTCAGGAAGTTATACGATCGCCTTTGCGATCGGTATTGGCGTGAGCGGCTTATCTGCCGTGGCGATCTGGATGGCGTCACCCGGCAAAATTCGGGCGGTCGCGGGGCAGTTGCACCGGATACAGGCCCGGACTAGCGCCAGCTAGACGCATGATCCGCTCAAAGCATGCCCTCGGGCAGGACCCGAGGGTGTGAGCGGTCTGGCGAAAACGATCATGCACTCTTTACCAAGAGGCCCCATTTACGGGGCTTGCCGATATCAGCGGCTTGTGGGCTAATCGGCCTGCAAAATGAATCGCACCGCATCGAGGGCGCCCATGAACGAGCATGTTCAGACCGCGAAAACCGAGCCGCTCTTCAATCCGCTGGCGCCGGAGTTCATTCGCGATCCCTATCCGTCCTACGAGCGGCTGCGCACTACCGATCCGATGCACGTCACGTCGTTTGGTGCTTTCGTCGCCAGCCGGCACGCGGAGGCCAGTCTCGTTCTGCGCGACAAGCGCTTCGGCAAAGATTATGTCGAGCGGTCGGTGCGGCGGTATGGACCGCAAATTATGGACGAGCCGGTCTTTCGCAGCATGAGTCACTGGATGCTGCAGCAGGACCCGCCCGACCACACCCGATTGCGCGGCCTGGTCGTGAAGGCCTTCACCGCGCGCCGGGTCGAGGACATGCGTCCGCGCATCCAGCAAATTGTCGATGAAACGTTGGATCGCGTCGCCGCCCAAGGGCACATGGACCTTATCGAGGACTTTGCGTTCCGGCTGCCGGTCACGATCATCTGCGACATGCTGGGGATACCCGCAGAACATCGCGAGGTATTCTACACCAGTTCGCGCAATGGCGGGCGTCTGCTCGATCCGGTGCCGCTCACGCGCGCCGAGATCGACGAGGCCAACACAGGCAATGCCGCAGCCCAGATGTATTTCCAGCAGCTGTTCGAGCTTAGGCGGCGCAGTCCGGGCGACGACCTGACGACGCAGTTGGTGCACGCCGAGGAAGACGGCAACAAGCTGTCAAACGAGGAACTGACCGCCAATATCATTCTGTTGTTCGGCGCCGGCCACGAGACCACCGTCAATCTGATCGGAAACGGTCTGCTGGCGCTGCACCGCAATCCCGATCAGCTCGCGCTGCTCAAGGCCAATCCCACCCTCATCACCAACGCGATCGAGGAATTCCTGCGTTACGACTCCTCGGTGCAGTTAACCGGCCGGGTGGCGCTGGAAGACATCGATGATCTCGGCGGCAAGAAAATCCCGAAAGGCGAAAGCGTGCTTTGCCTGCTGGGTTCGGCCAATCGCGACCCGGCGGTCTATCCTGACCGGCCGGATCGTCTCGATATCACCCGCCCCAATGTGCGTCCGCTGTCCTTTGGCGGGGGCATTCACCATTGCCTCGGCGCCCAGCTTGCACGCATCGAGGCGGAGGTCGCGATCGCGACCCTGTTGCGTCGCCTGCCGGATCTGCGGCTCGATGACGCCGAGAATCCGGAATGGCGGCCGACCTTTGTCCTGCGCGGCCTCAAAAGGCTGCCCGCAAGCTGGTGATGGCGTCCGCGTAAACTCGTCGCGCGGCGTTGCTGTGACTTCGCCACAGTTGGCTCTATATATGGCGCTGTTCCGGCTGATCTAGCGCCGCAGCCTGGCGAAGGGACCGCGTCAAGTCTCGCGACCGCCAACGCGCCGGTACGTGCTCAAAGGGAGACACCGTGCAGACGACGCTGCTCGGATTCGCGATTGCCTTTATCATTGCGCTGATAGCCGCGCTGATCGGGCCGTATTTCATCGACTGGAATCAGTTCCGGCCGCAGTTCGAGACCGAGGCCGCGCGGGTGGTCGGCGCGCCGGTGCGCGTCGGGGGAGAGCTGGGTGCGCGGCTGCTGCCGACGCCCTCGCTGCGGCTGCGCTCCGTGGTGGTCGGCGGCGTCAATGATCTCGGCAAGGTTCGCGCCGACAAGCTCGATGTGGAGTTCAGCCTGGGTTCGCTGATGCGCGGCGAGTGGCGCGCCACCGAACTGACGATCAACGGCATGGCGCTCGATCTCGGCCTCGATTCCCAAGGCCGGATCGATTGGCCGGCATCGACCGGAAAGTTCAATCTCGGATCGCTGTCGATCGACCGCCTGAACCTGACCGGCCGCATCGCGCTGCATGATGCCGCGACCCGCGGGACACTCGAGCTGAACGATATCGCCTTCAGCGGAGACGTGCGCTCGCTGGCCGGCTCGGTGCGCGGCGACGGCAACTTCATGCTGTCAGGTGTGCGCTACCCGTTTCGCGTCTCATCCGGTCAAAGCATCGACGGCAATGGCACCCGCGTTCATCTCAACATTGATCCCGGCGCGCGTGCATTGTCCGCCGATCTCGATGGCGTGCTCAGCTTCGAGGCGCGTGCGCCGCGCTTCGAAGGCGCAGTGGTTTTGGCCGCTCCCGCCGGGCTCAAGGCCACGGGCGACGTGCCAATCACGCCCTGGCGGGTGTCGGCCCGGGTCAAGGCCGATCCGGCCGCCGCGCGGCTCGAACAGATCGAGGCCAGCTACGGTTCCGAAGAGAGCGCGCTGAAGTTCGCAGGCCTCGGGGACATTCGCTTTGGTGCCTCGCCGTTGCTTCATGCCGTGCTGTCGGCGCGGCAGCTCGATGCCGACAAGTTTGTCGCCAAGGACAATAGCGCCACTGAGCCGATGCGATTGTTGCCTGTCTTGCGCACGCTCATGGCGGCGATCCCGCAGCCTCCAATTCCGGTTCAGATCGAGTTCAGCTCCGAGCAGATCATGCTGGGCGGGCGTCCGGTGCAGAATCTCGCCGCCGATCTGCATGCCGACGCCGAATCCTGGACCATCGACCGGCTGGATTTTCGCGCACCCGGCGCGACCCATGTGGTGTTAGGCGGCGCCACCGCGCAGGCGGGTCCGGCCGGTAGCTTCACGGCAGCGCTCAGCGTCGACTCGTCGGATCCGGATACGCTGCTGGCATGGCTGCAGGGCCGCAGCGAGATCACGTTTCGCAGTCAAAAGCCGCTGCGCCTGACAGGCAACGTCAGCGTGGCCTCGGACCGCGTTGCGATCGAAGCCATGAAGGCCGAGATCGATGGCGGCGCTGTGGAAGGGCGGGTTGCGGTCTCAAACTTGCAAGCCAGCAGCGGCTCGCGGCTCGACGCTGAGCTGAAGGCGGAACGTCTCGACCTCGATGCCGCAACGACCTTCGCGCGTTCGCTGGCGGGCCCGCAAGGCGAGTGGCCGAGCGAGGCGCAGCTATCGCTGGATATCGGCCATGCTACTTCAAGCGGGCAGGAGCTGCGTCCGCTGGTGGCAAGATTTGGCTACGGGCCGAAGGAAATCGTAATCGACCGGTTGAAGATCGGTCAGCCCGGTAACGTGATGCTGGAGGGCGGAGGCCATTTCGATCGCGTCGATTTGCTTGGGAAGCTGGCGCTTAATTCGACCGCCGCGTCGCTGGGCCAGCTTACCGGACTGGTTGCACCGTTTGCGCCATCGTTCGCTTCGCGGCTCAATGGGTTGGGAGCCGATACCGGCCCTGTGCGTGCGAAACTGATGCTCGATCTGACCAGAAATAAAGCGGTCAGCGGCCCCGTCGTGTTCGGTGAACTCGATCTTGATGCGCCGCAGCTCAAGGGCAATGTCGCTGTTACGGCAAAGCCTGCATTCGAAGCGCTGCGCGCGATTGATCTCGATGCGCTTTCACGTAGCGAGGTCAGCATCGGATCGAAATTATCGGTGGAACACGCCAGTGCATTGCTTGCCTTGCTGGGGCTCGATCGCGGAATCGCGGCGGGCCAAGGCCCGGCTCAGTTCGAGGGATCGGTGACCGGCGCGTGGCGTGCGCCGTTGCAGCTGAAAGCCAAGATGTCGGGCACCGGACTGGATGCCGAGGCGCAGGGGACCGCCGAGCCGTGGGCTTCTGAGCCCAAGGCCAGCGTCAACCTAAGGCTTCGCAGCGTCAATCTCGCGCCGCTGTTAGATCTCAAACCGTCCGAAACGCTGGCGCAAAACATCAGCCTGTCCTCGCGCGTCTCGCTTGTGGGCAGCAAACTGACCTTCGACGACCTCGACAGCGCGATAGCCGGCTCGCGGCTGCGCGGGCGCGTTGCGTTGACGCTTGACGACGAAAAGAACGTCGAGGGCGAAGTGGGTCTGGAGGCGCTTGATCTCGCGCCGGCATTCGCGCTCGCCATCGGCGCGGCGGGGCACGATGCAGCTGAGCCGCTCGGTTCCGGGCTCTTGTCCGGGCTGTTGAAGGGCTGGCGCGGCCGCATCGCGTTTCAGGCGCTACGCGGCGTCCTGCCCGGCGGCGGCGAGTTGCGCCCCGTTAGCGGTACCGTCAAGAGCGATGGCCAATCGGTGACGTTCGACGCTCTCAAGGGTAAGATCGGCGGCGGTGAGGCGACCGCCAATATCGACTTCAAACAGAGCGCGAACGGAATTGCGCTGAATGCGCGCGTGCAGCTCTCAGGCGTCGATGGCGCGGCGCTGCGCTATCGTGGCCTCGCCATGCCCGCCGGTCGTACCTCAATGCAGATGACGTTGGCGAGCCAGGGCCGCAGCGCGTCAGCGCTAGCGGGCGCATTGTCCGGAAGCGGAACCGTGATGCTGGAATCCGTTTCGGTCGCCGGGCTTAATCCACGCGCGTTCGACGCCGCGATCCGCGCGAGCGACAACGGACAGGCAACCGACGACATCCGGCTGCGGCAGATCGTCGAGCCCGTGCTGTCGGCCGGTGCGTTGTCGGTCGGCTCGGCGCAAATTCCGTTCAATATCAGGGATGGCCGAATTCGCATCAGTGCGATTACGCTCGATGCCGAAGGCGCCCGCGCCATCGTGTCCGGAGGATACGATGTTCCTGCCGACCAGGCTGACATTCGCGCCAGCCTTGCTTCGACGGCGGCCGGATCCGCGACCAGCCGTCCGGAAATTCAGCTGTTCGCCGTGGGCTCACCCGATGCCCTCGATCGCACGGTCGACGTTGCGGCGCTGTCGTCATGGCTGGCGGTGAGGGCGATCGACCGCGAAACCCGCCGGCTGGATTCGATCGAGCGTGGAGATCCGCAGCCTGCGGCCGCCCAGCCTTCAACCGGAACGACGGACGCAGTCCCTTCAGATCAACCGTTTTCCGAAGTGCCCCTTTCCGGCCGCGACCCTCGCCGGCCTCCGTCGAAGCCCAAAGTCAGCGTTCCGCGTCCGCCGGCTGCGCCGCCAAGTCCTAATGCACCTGTAGTCAGTCAGCAGGTTGCGCCGCTGCCGCCGCCGATCGAGGTTCGTCCCGCACCCAGCGTCGTGCGGCACCCGAAGCCGCGGCAGCCGCTTGTGTTGACGCCGCCGGCTGCCAGTCCACAATGATCGGCGTTCTGGGGCGCGGTGATGCCGCGCCTGTCATGCCGTCCGTTGTGAGTCGAAACAATAATACGCGCTCAGCGCATCGCCTGCCGTTCCATGTCCAGTTCAGCACGAAGACTGGCGAGATCGCGATAGACCGATGCAACGGCAAGAACGCGGCCCTTGCTCTCGTATTTCAGCAGACAATCCCTCGCCGCGATATCACCGTCGATGGCGATCTCCTCCCACTGCTCGGCGTGACCGACATAGTTGATCGGCACGTCGTAGTGCTGGCTCCAGAAAAACGGCACCGCATCGAATATCTCGCGCTGCCCCAGCATATTGCGCGCGGCGGTCTGTCCTTGGCGCTCGGCCACCACCCAATGCTCGACCCGGATGTTCTCTTGGGAGTGCGGGTCGGGCCAGCGCGCAATATCGCCCGCCGCAAAAATGCCGGGAACGCTGGTTTCGAGATACGCATTCACAACGACGCCGCGGTCAAGCACGAGATCAGCCTGTTCGGCCAAGGCCAGTCGCGGGCGCACCCCAATGCCTACAACCACCACGTCGGCCTCCAGCACGCCGCCGCTCTTGAGCGTCGCGCGCTTGCCGTCGATCGCGATTACGGTATCGCCGAGATGGAAGATGACGCCGTGCTCTTCGTGCAATGCGCGTACGAAATCGCCCATGTCAGCCCCAAGCACGCGCTCCATCGGCCGTTGCTCCGGCGCCACCACGTGGATCTCGATATTGCGCGCGCGCAATGCCGCCGCGGCCTCGAGGCCGATAAAGCTGGCGCCGATCACGATCGCGCGGCGCGCGCCGCTCACAGCAGCAATGATCGCTCGACAATCCGCAAGCGAGCGCAGCGTATGCACATGGGGCTGATCGGCGCCCGGGATCGGCAGCCGCACCGGTTCCGCACCGGTCGCCAACAGAAGACGTTCGTAGGGAATGGTCTCGCCACCGGCGATGATGACGTTGCGCGCTTTGGTATCGATCGAGGTGACATTGCTTTCGAGCCGAAGGTCGATGCCGGCATCCGCGTAAAAGCTGTCCGGACGTAGCGGCAACCAATCTTCCGGCGCGCTGCCGGCAAGATAGTCCTTTGACAGATTTGGCCGATCGACCGGAGGTGCGGTATCGTTGCTGAGCATGACGATGCTGCCGCGAAATTCCTGCCGTCTCAGCATCTCCGCCGCGGCGAATCCCGCTGCGCCGCCACCAACGATCACGATCTTGTCAGGCGCATTTACGGGGCCGTTGCCGCGCGGCTTTGGTTGTTCGCGTTTTTGCCGGACGAAGATGCGATCGCCCTCGTGCTGGACTTGCCAGACCGCGAGCGGGGTAAACGCCGGCGCGCGCGCAGCTTCCCCGGTGCGCAAATCGAAGCAGGCGTGATGCCAAGGACAGCGGATGCTGTCGCCAGCCACGAGCCCCTCCGCGAGCGGCCCGTGATAATGGCTGCAATGCGCGTCGACGGCGAAAATCTCAGATCCGGAGCGCACCAGCAAGACATCCCGATCGCCGACGTGGCCGAGCAAGGTCTCGCCGGTGAAGTCACTTGGTGCAATGCCCTGTGCGAGGTCCGGCCCAGCGGGCGAGGCTTGCTCTTCGGCCATGTTCACTCCCTCCGTCGTACCAGCCATCGACACGCCGCACTTTATATCTGGTCGCCACACCAAGGAATTCCAGGCCGGTCAGTGCGTTGCCGCGGAAGCAGCCCAGCATGCGGCTGGCGACCAGGTCGGTGGGACATCATCTGAGCCGGATCACCGCTTTTTTTGCGGGACCGACTGCGAAGAGCATCGGTCCTTGGCGGCTGCGCTCGAAAAAGCACCCGGCACCGGCCTCGTCCATTAGGAGTATGCAATGCAATTCGACGGGCGTCTCCCTGTGGAGGCGCCCGCACTTTATGAAGCGGGGCTAGACCTGCGGCTTTGAATCCGACGTGGCGGACGCGGCGCGGTTTCGAAAATAATCGAGGACGAAGAGGCGTATGGCGGAAGACAGATTGCCTTGCTGGCGATTGCTGTCGATCTCACCCACCAGTTCGGACAGCGTCATGTCTCGCAGTCCCGAAATTTCCTTCATGCCGTTCCAGAACGCCTCTTCGAGGCTGACGCTGGTCTTGTGACCGGCGACCACGATCGAGCGTTTCACGACAGGCGATTTCATGAAGCGTCCTCGCCGTCAATCCGATGCTGATCCAGCAGGTCGTTCGCGCGCTTCGTGCGCCGTTCGTCCAGAACGCGTTCGGATTTGGTTCGGCCAAACCGCGTCCGGTTGGCTTCGGCCTGTTTCGCCGACTGATCTCGTTTAGTGCGCTTTCTAAATCGCTTCAGGTTGACCACGTTCCCCATGCTTGCCCCGTCATCCAACAATGGAGGCCATGCGACATCTTCACGAAGGCGTAAGTGGTCGCGCTGGGCCGGCTCGGTCGTCATTCAGAAATAATCCCATTATTGCCTCTGATAGCATCAAAAAATATGTTCCGCTCTGCGAAAAGGAAATATTTTGAAGCTCTACCACGCCCCTGCGCAACGACGATAGCTGATCGTTCTGAGTTTTTAGGCGTTATGACCTATAACTATTTCCCGGCCCGTAATTTCCCGGGGTCCGTTGCGCGGCTATCAGCCGGGGTGTGTCATTTTGTCCGGCTGCACCAGCCGGTCGAATTCATCAGCGGAAACAAAGCCCAGTCGCACAGCCTCTTCTTTCAGCGTCGTGCCGCGGGCGTGAGCTGACTTAGCGACCTTGGCGGCGTTGTCGTAGCCGATCCTGGGAGCCAGCGCGGTCACCAGCATCAGCGAGCGCTCCATCAAATCCAGAATGCGTTTTTCGTCAGCGCGTATTCCTTCAACGCAATGCTCGGTGAACGAGCGCGCTACGTCGGATATCAATTGTATGGAATGCATCATACAATATGCCAGCACCGGCTTGTAGACGTTCAGCTCGAAATGGCCCTGGCTGCCGGCGACGGTGATGGCGGTATGATTGCCGAACACCTGACAGCAAACCATCGTCATGGCCTCGCACTGCGTCGGGTTGACCTTGCCCGGCATGATCGAGGAGCCCGGTTCGTTTTCAGGCAGGATCAGCTCGCCGAGGCCCGAACGCGGGCCCGAGCCCAGCAGGCGGATATCGTTTGCGATCTTGAACAGGCCGGTTGCCACCGAATTGATAGCGCCGTGCACGAATACGTAAGCGTCGTGGGAAGCCAGCGCCTCGAACTTGTTGGCGGCGCTGGTGAAGGGCAGTTTGGTAATCTTGGCGACGTGCTTCGCAAATAGCTTGGCGAATTTCGGCTTCGAATTGAGGCCGGTACCGACGGCGGTGCCGCCTTGCGCCAGCGGGTAGAGATCTCTCACCGCCACGCGCAGCCGCGCGATGCCGCTCTCGACCTGGGATGCGTAGCCGGAAAATTCCTGACCGAGCGTCAGCGGCGTTGCGTCCTGGGTGTGGGTTCGGCCGATCTTGACGATGCGAGCAAACGCCTTCTCCTTTTTGCGCAGCGCGCGGTGAAGCTCGCTCAGCGCGGGAATGAGATCGGCGACGATGCGCATCGCAGCGGCGATGTGCATGGCGGTCGGGAATGAGTCGTTCGACGACTGACTCATATTGACGTGATCGTTGGGGTGGACAGGTTGTTTGGCGCCGAGCTTGCCGCCAAGCAGCTCGTTGGCGCGATTGGCGATCACCTCATTGAGGTTCATGTTGGTTTGTGTGCCGGAGCCGGTCTGCCAGACCACCAGCGGAAAATGATCGTCGAGCCTGCCGTCGATCACCTCGCGCGCGGCGCGGACGATGGCGCGTGCGCGGCGTTGGTCGAGCAGCCCAAGCTCGCGATTGGTTTCGGCGGAGGCAAGCTTGACGATGCCGAGCGCGTGAATGATCGGCATCGGCATGCGGTCGTGACCGATGCGGAAATTCTGCCTGGAACGTTCGGTCTGCGCGCCCCAGTAACGGTCGGCGGGAACCTCGATCGGACCGAAGCTGTCGGTCTCAGTGCGGGTGGAATTGGATCGCGATGATGTCGGTGATCGAGCCATGAACAATGTCCGTTACGACGGCCGTTCCCGGGATCCAGCTCAGGCTGGCTCCGCGCGGCGGCGGCACGTTCATTCTACACAGCGGCGAGCATTTCTTGCGCGCGGATTATTTCTTGCGAAAGCGATCCAGCCGGACGACTTCGGCGCCCTCGCTCGGCTTCGCCGGCTCTTCCTGGTTTTCGGCGGCCGGAACGGGAGCGGGAATCGTCACCGCCGAGGGCGCGGGGACTGCCGGAAGGTTTGCCGCCGGTGTCTCAGTCGCGGCATCGGACGACTCGAATTGCAGGCCGAATTGCACCGACGGGTCGAAGAAGCTCTTGATGGAATTGAATGGAACCACCAGACGCTCGGGAATGCCGCCGAACGACAGGCCGACCTCGAAACGATCCTCAGATACCACCAGATCCCAGAACTGATGCTGAAGAATGATCGTCATTTCTTCCGGATATTGCGCCAGCAACCGCGGCGACAGCTTCACGTCCTCCGCGGTGGACACAAACGTGATGAAAAAATGATGCTCCCCGGGCAGGCCGTGCTCGGCGGCGTCGGTCAGTACACGGCGCAGCACCCCGCGCAGCGCGTCGCGCGCCAGGACATCGTATCGGATATGATCGGTCGCCATCATCAGTCCTGTCGCGTTCAGATAGTGCCGGCGGACCGGCGGCGATGCCGGTAGCCCGACTCGCCTATTTGTACATGCTACCCCGGCGGCGGGCCGAGGTCAGCAGGCGTTGCCGCTAGTGGCGGAAATTCCAGCAAAGGGCAGCCTCGAGGCAAAGTGAAGTGGAGGCTTCTGTTGCCAGGTGCCTCCGAACCCCGCCTAGCGGAGCTTAACCCACTAGGACTTTAGACTTGGTTTTTCAAACCGCTTACGCGGCCTGAGCAACCGGAGCATAGTTGTCGTTTGCAACTATTGCATAGCCCGATAACGGCGGAACCATACCGAGAAAAAACACGCCCTTTACGCCCTCGTCGATCCTGTTTCGCCCCCGCCGAAACCCGCGCAATCCGCGGCGGGCTTGGGTGGAGGCGCCGGGTGCTGCCCCCGGGTCCGAATGGTTTATTGCGACGGCAATTTATTTCCATAGCCGGCGAACCGGCACCCCCAATATAGGGTGCAAAAGTTGAGAAAAACAGAGCTTTCGCAGGGCATTCCGGCGAAAACCTGCCTCCGGCGGCGCGGAACACGCCGAATCCGGTTGGCCTTGCACAGCCGCCGTTCTAAGTCTCGATCATGCCCCCGGATTCGCCGCCGGCTGCCATTGCGGCGCCGGCTAT
>Ga0208984_1000060_pt1 | contig 13464 bp, 13 predicted proteins | sample MedBloCAOM3_M3_FD_187851 | JGI IMG/M metagenome (GOLD analysis project Ga0208984, IMG submission 187851) | Forest soil microbial communities from El Dorado National Forest, California, USA - Mediterranean Blodgett CA OM3_M3 (SPAdes) (version 2) | ecosystem: Environmental > Terrestrial > Soil >... | reverse complement strand
CAGCCGCGATTACTTTAAGAACGAAGCGCCGCAAGACTTTTTGGGCGAGGCATTGTTCTTCGTTGCAATTGTGCTGACGACGGCGGTGCCGTTAACAAGCGGAGCCTACGTGCTCGCGCATTTCATCGCAGCGATCGGTGCCGTTTGATTCAGAAACTGACCCCATGCAGAAGAGCGAAGCGAAAGCCGAAAACACAATCGTGCGGCCGACCGGCTTCACTCCTAGTCTTACCACAATGGATAAGCCGCGTCCTGACGTTGCCAGGAAAAAGAAAAAGCGCCGCATCATGATCATCGCCGGCTCCGCGCTTGGATTGATCCTCGTTACTTTTGCACTGTCGCGTTTGAAACCGGCCGTGCCGAGCGTGGATCGCTCGACGGTTTGGATCGATACGGTGAAACGCGGACCGATGGTTCGTCAGGTCCGCGGATTGGGAACGCTCGTGCCGGAAGACATTCGCTGGATTGCGGCGGCGACGGAAGGCCGGGTCGAAAAAATAATCGTCTGGCCCGGGACGCCCGTCCAGCCGGATACCGTGATTTTAGAGTTAAGCAGCCCCGAGTTCGAACAATCGGCGCATGATGCCGAATCCAAGGCCAGCGGGGCTGAAGCGGAGCTGACAACCTTGCGCGCCACGTTGCAGCGGGAGCTTCTTGACCAGGAATCGACGACGGCGCGAGTTCACTCCGAGTACGAACAGGCCAAGATGGAACGGCAGACGAACGATCAGCTGGCCAAGAACGGTCTCGTGGCTGAGCTGGTTTACAAGACATCCAAAGTGAAAGAAGCGGAGCTGGCCAATCGCGACGAGATCGAACAAAAACGCCTGGCTTTCTCCCGCGATTCGATTGAACCCCAAATCGCTTCGAAACAGGCGGCGGTCGATCAGGCGAAGCAACTCGCCAAGTTGAAAATGGATCAAGTGGAAGCGCTACACGTGCGAGCGGGAATGACCGGCGTGTTGCAGCAACTGCCGGTTCAAATCGGCCAGCGCGTCAAGATTGGCGATAACCTGGCTCGCGTGGCGGATCCGACGAAACTGAAGGCGCAAGTCAAAATCGCGGAGACCCAGGCCAAGGATATCCAGAAGGATCAGAAGGCTGTTATCGATACTCGAAACGGCGTCGTCGATGGTCACGTTGTGCGTGTCGATCCTGCGGTCGAGCAGGGAACGGTGACTGTCGATGTTGCAATCGATGGAGAGTTACCGAAAGGCGCGCGTCCGGATTTGAGCGTCGATGGCACAATCGAACTCGAGCGGCTCGATAACGTTGTTTACGTGGGACGTCCCGCCTTCGGCCAGGAAAACAACACCGTTGGAATTTTCAAGATTGTGAGCGGCAGCTCGGAAGCTGTGCGCACGCCGGTGAAGCTGGGCAAGAGCTCAGTCAACACGATTGAAATCATGAGCGGTCTTCAGCCGGGTGACCAAGTCATTTTATCCGACACGAGCGCGTATGATGCGCACGAACGAATTCGCCTTAACTAACCAAACAAAACCAAATGTCTGCAACCCTAACTACCGAACAACCCGGCCAAACAATTATGAAAAACGGATCAACACCTCTCATCCAACTCCAGTCCGTGACAAAAGTCTTTTTGACCGACGAAGTGGAAACACACGCGCTCGCCGGAATCCATCTCGATATTCGCAATGGCGAATACGTTTCGATCGCCGGTCCGTCGGGCTGCGGCAAGTCCACGTTGTTGTCGATTTTGGGGCTGCTCGATACGCCGAGCGACGGAAGCTATTCGCTAAAGGCGACGGAAGTGGCCAATCTTTCGTTTCCCGAGCGCGCGCGCATTCGTAATCGCGAGATTGGTTTTATCTTCCAGAGTTTCAATTTGATCGGCGACCTGACCGTATTCGAGAACGTCGAGTTGCCACTCACGTATCGCGGAATGCCGGCCAGCGAACGCAAGTCCTTTGTGACCGAAGCGCTCGAGCGCGTCGGAATGGGGCATCGCGCCAAACATTTGCCGAGCCAGCTTTCCGGTGGTCAGCAACAGCGGGTGGCGGTGGCGCGCGCTTTGGCCGGTAAACCAGCCATCCTTCTGGCGGACGAGCCGACGGGTAACCTCGATTCACGCAACGGTGAAGCGGTCATGGATTTGCTCAAGGAATTGCACGCCGGCGGTGCGACCATTTGCATGGTGACGCACGACGCGCGCTTTGCCCAGCACGCCGATCGCACAGTTCATCTGTTCGACGGACGGGTCGTGGAAGATCGCAGCATGGCGGCTTAGTCATACTTTCCTACAACGATGTAAGATCGACATGTTCAGAGATCTCAGATTTGGAGCCCGGATGTTGATGAAGACTCCGGGCTTTACTTTGATCGCTGTGCTCGCCCTCGCGCTTGGGATCGGCGCTTCAACCACTACCTTCACTGCGGTCAACGCCGTCCTGCTGCGACCGTTCCCATTGATGAAGGACCAGGATCGGATCGTTTACCTGTCGGAGTACTTTTTGAAATTGCCCGACCAGGACGCAGGCGTTGCCTTCCCGGATTACCTGGAGTGGAAAAAACAGCTGACCACGTTTGAAGGAGTTGGCGCGTGCCAGACGGCGACGATGATCGTTTCCGGCGGCGACCAGCCGGACCGTTATCTTGGCGCGAACATCTCCGCGGATGCGTTTTCCTTCCTCGGGGTGCAGCCAATTCTGGGCCGGCAGTTTCGGCCGGAAGAGGACAAATTGAACGCGGCTCCAGTGGCATTGATCGGGTTCGATATTTGGAAGACGCATTTCGGCGGCGACCCGTCCGTGGTCGGCAAAACAATTCCGATCAACGGTAAACAGACCACCATCATCGGAGTCATGCCAAAGGGGTGGCGTTTCCCGGAAGCGTCCGATCTCTGGATGCCGCTGCAGATGGACGAAAAAGATAATCCGCGCGGCAACTTTTTTCTCGCGGCGTTTGGCAAGCTTAAACCCGGCGTTGCAGTCGAAGAGGCGCGCGCGGAACTGGAAGCGATTGCAACGCGCATCGCCGCGGACCATCCCGAGACAAATGCCGGCTGCACCGCACGCGTAAAACTGTTTCGCGAAGAAGCAGTCAAGGAAAGCAAGACACTTACGCTCCTGCTCATGGGCGCGGTCCTTTTCGTTCAGCTCATCGCCTGCGCCAATGTGGCCAATCTCTTGTTGGCGCGGGGTGCTACACGCGCGAAAGAGATCGGCATTCGTCTGGCCCTGGGTGCCGGCCGCGCGGACATCGTTCGGCAACTGCTTTTGGAAACGCTTCTGCTCGGTCTTTTCGGCAGCCTGGCCGGATTGCTCTTCGCTGTTTGGGGTGTCGATCTAATGATGAAGGCCATCCCTGTGGAAATTCCTTATTGGATCCAATTCGAATTCGATTGGCGGGTTTTCACTTTCGCGATTGGCCTCGGAATGATTTCGAGTTTCCTCTTTGGTTTGTTCCCGTCGCTTCAAGCGTCGCATCCCCACTTGGTTGAAGTCCTCAAGGAAGGCGGTCGTTCCGGAGCGAGCGGGGCAAAGGGCCAACGGGTTCGAAGCGGACTTGTTGTGGCCGAAGTCGCACTCGCGCTCGTCTTGTTGGTCGGCGCCGGGCTGACCTTGCGCAGTTTCATGAAATTGCAACGTACCGACATCGGCGCCGATCCATCGAACACTTTGAGTTTTCGTGTTGGTTTGCCGGCCGCTCAATTTCCGGATAAGAAAGTGGTCGGTCGTTTCTTTGAGCAACTCATTCCCAAAGTTGCCGCCATCTCCGGTGTCGAATCAGCCGGCGCCACGACTTCTCTTCCGGCGGCTGGCAATATCGGACTCAATGCAGTTGTGCTGGAAGGCGAACAGGAGCCGAAGCAACTGCAAGATGCGCGGCTCGCTTCCACGTTGGCGATTACGCCCGGATATGTAACGACCTGCCGCATTCAATTGCTGCGCGGGCGCGATTTCACGACGGCGGATAATAGCGATGCGCCCCGCGTGGCCTTGATCGACGAAGAAGCCGCGCGGAAGTGGTTTCCAAATATTGATCCAATCGGGCACCAAATGCGCGCGATCGAAAAGCCGGGCGATCCGCCGATGTGGGCGACCATTGTCGGCGTGACCAGGCATGTCATTTACGACCGCATGGTGAGCAAACGAAAGTTTCCCAGTGTTTATTTTTGCCAGTACCAGAACCACGAGAATTTCATGTCGGTTGTGCTGCGGACGAAGTCTGCACCAAAAGGTTATGAGAATCTCGCGCGCGGGGCCGTTCTCTCGGTCAACAAGAACATTCCGATCTACCGCGTTTTCACGATGGATGAAGTTGTCCTGCAATCATTTTGGGAGAGACGGTTTTTCTGGACGCTCTTCACCGTCTTTGCCGTGCTCGCTTTGTTTCTCGCTTCGATTGGGTTGTATGGAGTCATGGCCTACTCGGTGCGCCAGCGCACGCAAGAAATTGGCGTGCGCATGGCGCTCGGGGCGCAAGCGAGCGACCTCTTGCGCATGGTGACCGGACACGGTATGCGCTTAATTGGATTGGGCCTCCTCATTGGCTTGGTCGGTGCATTTTTTCTCATGCGATTGCTGGGAGGAAGTTTGGAAGGCATTTCCGCGCACGACCCGCTCAGCTTTGTCCTCGTCCCGATCATTTTGTTGGTAGTCGGACTGATTGCCTGTTACCTGCCCGCGCGTGCCGCCATGCAATTGAATCCGGTTGAGGCGCTTCGTTACGAATAACTCGCTATGATTAAGCTCAAAAATCTCGAACGCGTTTATCCGCTCGCCAAGGGTAAATTCTTTTACGTCCTGCGCGATATCAGTCTCGAAATCAACGAAGGCGAGTTTGTTTCCGTGATGGGTCCCTCCGGCGCGGGTAAATCGTCGCTCCTCCACATCATTGGCATGCACGACCACGGTTGGAACGGCGAATATTTTCTCGGCCCGACCGCCGTCCATCATCTGAAACCGAAAGAGCGCGCGACTTTGCGCAACGAACAGATCGGTTTCGTTTTTCAAAGCTACCATCTGCTCGACGATCTGACCGTTTACGAGAACCTCGACATCCCGCTTTCTTATCGACGCTTCAGCAAAACGGAGCGCGCCGGCATCGTGGCCGATACGCTCGATCGCTTCAACATCGTCGGAAAAAAAGATCTTTATCCGCGGCAGTTGTCTGGTGGCCAGCAGCAACTAGTCGGCGTCGCTCGCGCCATTATCGCCAATCCAAACCTTCTTCTCGCCGATGAGCCGACGGGCAATCTCCACTCGAGCCAGGGCGAAGAGATCATGGAACTTTTTAAGAAACTGAATGATGAAGGCATGACCATCATTCAGGTCACGCATTCTGAAAAAAACGCCGCTTACGGAAATCGCATCATCCAATTGCGTGATGGCTGGGTGGTGTGATTGATATACTCGGCTCCCGCCTCATTTACCCCTCTCGGGCTGTCCCATCTACGTCGCTCCCGCTCCGTTGTCGGTTCCTGACCGTCGCGGTTCTCGGCGTCACTGCACTGGTGGCTTGTTGGCTGCCGGCACGCCGCGCCGCGCAGGTTGATCCGGTAACGGCTCTTCGCTCCGAGTAGTCGTTCCACCACGCTGAACGATGAAGGTCGATCCTCTGGCCACCTTGCGCTATGAGTAGCGCGTGCGCCGTACTATATATAAGAGTTCGCTTGTTTTTCTGATTCTCTCGGCAATCACGTTCCTTACCGGCTGCGGGCTTAACGGCGGTGATCGCACCTTGGAGGAGACCGTCGAGCAAACATACCAGGTTAATCCAACTGCTACGCTCGCGATCAGTAACGCGGATGGTTCGGTTCGCGTTTACGGTGCAAATATCACCAAGATATCAGTCAAAGCGGTGAAAAAGGCCCTCAGCGCCGAACGTCTTCGCAAGATCGACATCAACATTTCGGCGCGACGCGACGCCGTTTCCATCGAAACCCATTATCCGCCCAAAAAAACCTGGGGATTTGGCGATCGCTCGGGCACGATCGATTACATCCTGATTGTTCCGGAAGCCTGCACGATTGCGAAGCTGGATTTAACGACTGGCGAAGTTCTGGTCGAGGGTTTGCGCGGTCCGAATGTGCAGGTGCATCTCGAGAATGGCCGAATCTTCAGCCATAACTGTTTCGGGAACATTCATCTCACTGCGATCAACGGCGGCATCGATCTCTACTACGATTGGTGGGAGGAACAACGAAAGTTTTCGATCGATGCCGCCATCGTAAACGGAAATGTGCGTGCTTTTATTCCGATCGATGCGTCGTTTCATCTTATCGGCGAGGCCGAGGACGGTCATATCGCCAATGACTTTGCGGAAAAAGAGCAACGTCACGCCGGCGGTGTTACCAGGATCGACCGGATAGTTGGCACGAACGCCGAAGCCGAAGTCAGGCTCCACGCCAAGCGCGGCAACATCAAAGTCGGCGAGACGAATATGTAAAACTGACTTGGAAGGCGGCCGCTAATCACGCAAGGTTCGTTCGTGGCTTCCTTCGACATTGTCTCTGAAATCGACAAGCAGGAGATCGACAATGCGCTTAATCAGGCGCGCAAAGAACTGGCTGCGCGCTTCGACTTCAAAGGCGTCGTTCTCGAAATCTTGTCTGATAAAGACAAGATCACTTTGACGGCGGAAGACGGCGCCCGGCTGCGGAGTCTTCGCGAGATCGTAATTGGGAAACTTTCCAAGCGCGGTGTTGATCTTCGCAACATCGAACAAGTCGAACCGGAGATTTCGTCGGTCGGACATGCCCGCCAGGAATTGAAAATCACGCAAGGCTTGGAGGGCAACAAGGCCAAGGAGATTATCCAGGCGATCAAAGGACAAAACTTTAAGGTGCAAAGCCAGTTGCAAGATCGACAAATTCGCGTCACCGGAAAGAAGAAGGACGATTTGCAGGCGGTCATTCAGTTCGTGCGCGATCGCGACTTCGGCGTCGCCACTTACTTCAAGAATTTCAGAGACTGAGAATAGACAGGATTAACGGAATTCAGATTGGAATTAGACAGGATTGACAGGATTTTACGGGATTACGGAAAGGTGTTAGTCTCTTCTTAATCGAGAAATCCTGTAAATCCTGTCTAGTTTAACCGCCTTGCACCGGCGGCATGATTGAAATCTCGTCGCCTGGCTGAATCACGTAATCACGATCGACAAACTCGACGCCCGCGCCAACGAGAATGCTTTTGTCATGCGCGCGCAGCGCCGGCTTCTGCTCGTAGATGTTTTCGAGCAGCTCACGAACGGTCGACCTTCCCGCAAGATCGACATCTAATTCGGCAACCCCGGAGAGATCGCGCAGCTGTGAATAGAATTGCACCCGCACGTTCATTAGTTGGTTTGGGTGATGAGTTCCTTCCGCAAAACGCCGATGCACGGAAGATTGCGATAGCGCTCCATGAAATCGAGCCCGTAACCGACGACGAATTCATCTTCGATTTCGAAACCGACATAGTCGGCATCGACCGGTCGGGCGCGCTCTTTCTTTTTCTGTAGGAGCACGCAGACGCGAACGCTACGGGGCTTGGCCGTCTCCAACTTCTCGCGAATGAACGCAAGCGTATGGCCGCTGTCGAGGATGTCGTCTAGAATCAGGACATGTCGATCTACCACGTCGGGCAGCGCGACCTGTTTGAAAATCACTTCACCCGTGGTTTCGGCTCGGCCGTGATAACTCGCCACGCTGAGACAATCCAATCGCAGGGGCAACGGTATCCTTCGCATTAAATCCGCCATGAACACGAGACTTCCATTTAGAACCGCAATGACGGTCAGCTCGCGGTCGCGGTAATCATTCGAGATTTGCGCGGCGATCTCGTCGAGTCGCCGCAGAATGGTGGCCTCGTCAAACAAAATCCGCTCCAGATCGGCTTGCATTTAGGCAATGCATTAGGCCACTTCGCCACCCAAAGATCAACTCACGAGGGCTTTCGCAATGAGCTTGCCAGAATTGCCCCCGCCGCCGCCTTGCGTACGGTCACAAAGCAAATGCGCGTCCACTCCGACAGCCTTGCGGTCAAAACAAGCGGCAAAGGCACATACGAAATCACCGATGAGATTCAGGACAAGATCGACAAGTGCGGCGTGCGCAATGGAACCGTCACCGTTTTTGTGCAACACACCAGTTGCAGTTTGACTGCGATGGAAAACGCCGCGCCGGCGGCGCGACGCGATCTGGAAAAGTTCTTCGACAAGCTCGTGCCGGAAGATCAAGACTTCGAGCACAACGACGAAGGTCCCGACGACATGCCGTCGCACATCCGCATGGCGCTCACGCGCACGAGCGAAACAATTCCGATCGTCGACGGCAAAATGCAGCTCGGCACCTGGCAGGGGATATTTCTTTTCGAACACCGTCGCGATTCCCATCGACGCAAAATTGCGCTCACCATTATGGGCGAGTAGTTGGTGTGGAGGCGCGTGTCCTCACGCGCATTGCGGCTGAGGACCCCGCCTAGCGGGGCCACTACACATAAATCGCATCCACCAGCCGTAACGATTTCTCATTCGGCAAAAGCGACTGCTCCATTTGGTTCATCACGTAAGCGAAACTGATTTTGTTTTCCGGATCAGCAAAGGCGTGACTCCCGCCGGCGCCGGGATGCCCAAATGAAGATGACTGCCTTGCCGTAGCCGCGCGAAGGCGGGTCGATCTTGCAAAGATACGACGTGTCGCGCTTGTGGAATCCTTCATGAATCCGGCCGAGAACGCCGTTGGGATTTGAAAGACGCGATCGATCCCGTCGGTCAATGTCGTTTTCATCCAATGCAGCGATTGTTCGGCAAAAAACTTCTGTCCATCCAATTCACCGCCGTTGGCCAGCATCGCGTAAAACTTCGCGAGCGAGTTCGCGTTTCCGATTCCGCCGAACGAAACAATCGGCCGGGCGCGGTTCGCCGGATCATTCATTGCGCTGATCGCGTGCAATCCGTGCGGCGAAGTAAAAGCTTTCCGCGCCAGTGTGCCCGGCGTGGCAAGATCAACATAGAATTGTTTCGGCTCCGCTGGTTTCCCGGCTTTGGCTGCGTAGACCGTCGCGACGCGATGGTTTTCCGATTCGGGGAGGCCGATCCAAATGTCGAGTCTGAGCGGCTCGGCAAAAACTCTTCTCCAGTATTCGCTCAACGTTGTTTTCGTCATACGCCGCACGAGTTCGTCGAGAAGAAAGCCAAATGTGCGCGCGTGGTAGCCGTGGGCCGTTCCCGGCGGCCAGAGCGGCGCCTGTTCTTCCAGTGCGTGAATCACGCTCGCGTAATCGGTCACATCCACTTGTCGATCTAGCGCGACGAGACCGGCTTGATGCGAAAGCAGTTGCGCGATCGTGATCGTTTTCTTGTCCGCTTGCGCAAACTCCGGCCAGAACTCAGTGACGCATCGGTCGATGGCGATCTTTTCTTCCTGCAAAACATGCAGCACACAGGCGGTGCCGAGCCCCTTCGTCGCCGACCAGATTAGAACAAGTGTGTCGTCGGTCCAGGGCTGTTCGCGGCGTGCGTCGCGAAATCCGCCGTAAAGATCGACAATCGCTTTTCCATTTTGCCAAACCGAAACCGCCGCGCCGAGTTCACCCAACCGCTCGAAATTTTCCTGGAAAAGCGGCTCGAGGCGGGCGTGGAGTTCGTCTGGGTTAGGTTGCATCCACGCAGGTTAAACAAGGAGGGGCGGTTTCCAAACCGTCCTTTTGTTTCTGACGGCGGTCCGCCTCTTTCGTCCCGCAGTCGCGGGACTACGGCGTGTCAAGGGAGGCCGCCGCTCCTTGATTTTACAGAAACGGCTGAACCGCTTTCAGGTCGGGATCCTTTTTCGCCAACTCGCGAAAAGACTTGTCCATTTTGAAACTGGTTTGCAAATGCATTTGCGCGTCTCTCACGTTGCCGAGTAAGGCATCGTAACAACCCATATTATAATAATAGATCGGCTCGCTCAGCAGCGCGCTTGGACCTTTGAGTAACAACTCTTTTGCCTGCGCCGTCTTTCCCAATGCGTTCAGACAAAAGCCAGCGTGTAAAAAGCCAGTCGTGTAGCGCGGCGCCAGCCGGCAAAGTTTCCGGCTGATGACCAGCGCGCGGGCCCAGCATCTTTTGCGCATCAAATGATGCAGTCGCAGTTGCAAAACTTCCGGGCGATTCTGGAATCTCTTATCGATCGCGTTCAATTCCGAAACCGATTCGCGCGTCATGCCCAGTTCGGCATAACCGCAAGCCGCCCGAAACTGCCATTCGAAATCCATGGCTCTTCGCTTAAGCACAAACCTTGCCCAAGCCGGCCAAGGGACTGTCGATCTTGTCGCCACGCCCCTGTGGCGCGTCAGCGATCACAATAAAATCGACGGCCCGCCCACCTTCGCATGGCTTCGGCGTGTCAGGCAGAGCCGTGGCTACAGGAGCAATTGCTCGAGCTCGTCCACCCGCCGCTCAAACAAGCGCAGCGTGCTTTCAATCGGGGCCGAAGTTGTCATGTCCACACCCGCAATCTTCAAGGCCTCGAGTGGAAACCTTGAGCCGCCCGAGCGCAGGAAATTCAGATACGCTTCGACCGCGCCCGCTTGATTTGAAAGCACTCGCTCCGAAAGCGCCACCGCGGCCGAAATCCCGGTGGCATATTTGTAAACGTAAAACGCGTTGTAGAAATGCGGGATACGCAAGCACTCGAGATCAAGCTGCGGATCGAGTGTGAAATTCTCGGCGAAGTAGGCCCCGAGCAATTTGTGGTATTCGGATTTGAAAACATCGAGTGTGAGCGCGTCGCCGCTCTCTTCGACCGCATGAATGATCTTTTCGAATTCTGCGAACATGGTTTGGCGGAAGACGGTGCCGCGAATGTCGTCGACTTGCCGATTGATAATATAGGCGCGCATCTTCGGATCGCTCGTTTGTTCAAGCAAAAAATGGGTGAGCAACTCTTCGTTGAAGGTCGATGCAACTTCAGCCAGAAAGATCGGGTAATCGTAATCCTGAAAAAGCTGTGCCTTTTGCGCGAACCACGTGTGCATGGAGTGACCAGCCTCATGCGCGAGCGTGTAAACATCGGCAAAAACGTCATCCTTGTAGTTCATCAGGATGTAGGGCGGTGCGCCGTAACTGCCCGACGAAAATGCGCCGCTGCGTTTGCCCTTTGTTTCGTAACGATCGCACCAGCGCGCGCGCAGCCCTTGCGCCAGAACATCGACATACTCTTTTCCGAGCGGTTGCAACGCCGCGACTACCTGGTCGACGGCTTGATCGAACGGAATTTTCGTTTCGATTTCCCCGACGAGCGGCAAATAAGTGTCGTAATGGTGTAGCTCACCCAGACCGAGCAGGCGCCGCCGCAAATCGAAATAGCGGAAGAGCGGTTTCAAGTTCGCACGCACCGATTTGATTAATCCTTCGTAAACCTCGACCGGCACGTCATCAGGAAACAGCGCCGCTTCCAGGGCCGATGGGTAATGCCGCGCACGTGCGCGAAATACATCGGCCTTCGCCGAATAGGCCAGCGAAGTTGCGAGCGTGTATTGATGGTCCTGGAATTCCGCGTAGAACTGATGAAACGCGCGTTTTCGCAACTCGTGATCGCGTTTGATTAGAAATGAACTGTAAGAACTTTGCGTGAGCGGTTTCTCGCGACCGGTCTCGTCGGTCAACACGCCGAATTTCATGTCGACGTCGGTCAACTGCGAAAACGCGTCGTCGTAACCGCTGAGCGCAACCGCGCCGAGCGCGAGAATCCGTTCCTCCGGCTCGGAAAGGACATGCGGTTTCAACCGCCGAATCTTGTGCAACTGGATTCGCCATTCCTTCAGCCCAAGATCGACCATGAACTTTTCGAACTTCTCGTCCGGAATCGCCTGGATTTCGGGAATGAGAAACGCCGACGTCTCGCCAATTTTCGTCAGCAGGTTCTGTATCTGTCCAATGCGCGCAAGGTATTCCGTGTTTCCGCTATCCTCGGCAAGTTGCAGCGACGCGAAGTGATAAAGACGCTCGATCTTCTGATCGATCGTCTTCTCAAACTCCAGGCATTCGGCCAGATTTTTCGCCGACTTACCGAGTTTTCCTTTCCATTCTGTGAGCAGCGGATAGGTCTGCAGCACCCAGGCAAAATCCTCCTGCCACTTGCTTACGTCCGTAAAAAGATGACGAAGGTCCCATTTGTCGGCGTCGGGAATGTCTGCGCGAGGGGCAACGTGTTCCGTGCTCATTTGTATCCTTCTTCGCCTTTTTTGTGCATGCGCGGACCTTTGACCGTGAGTGGTTGCGCCGCTTTGTCGGCCGGAATTTGCGGGCAACTGTCGATCCAACGTTGCGAATCAGGCGCCGCCCACCGAACCGCGTTTCTTAGAACCAATTGCACGCTTGGATTGAAAAAGATCGGATACATTTCGTGCCCGGGAGAAAAATAGAAAATCTTCCCGTTGCCGCGTTTCCATGTGCAACCGGAGCGGAAGACATCCCCGCCCTCGAACCATGAGATGAAAACCATTTCGTCGGGCATGGGGATGGCGAAGGGTTCGCCGTACATCTCACTGTTTTCGATTTCGAAATAGCGATCGATCCCGCGTGCGATTGGATGCGCGGGATTGCAGCCCCAAACGCGTTCTTTCTCTCCGGCTTCACGCCAGGTAAGCGAACAGCTTGTGCCCATGAGGCGTTTGAAGATTTTCGAGTAATGCGACGAATGCAGCGCGACAAATCCCATTCCCTGCCAAATGCATTTGATGACGCGATCGACAATGGCGTCGGCAACTTGTCCGTGCGCGACGTGTCCCCACCAGACGAGGACGTCGGTTTCGTCCAGAACTTTGTCGGTTAAACCATGCTCCCGTTCGTCCAGCGTTGCGGTGCGTACTTGAAGGTCATGGTCGATCTTGAGCGCCTTCGCGATGGAGTCATGCATGCCTTTCGGATAAATCTTCGCCACGTCCGGATTTTCTTTCTCGTGGACGTTTTCGTTCCAAACCGTGACGCGCAATTCCGAACTCATGAAAGCAAGATGAATCTGGAAACCAGGAAGCCAAGAAAAAGGAGGAAATTAACTTTTCTTCAAATTCCTGGATTCCTGGCTTCCAGATTACCTTTCCAAAGCCCGGATCGCCGGGTGGCGCGCGATTTTGCGCATGGCTTTTCCGAGTAATTCTTTTCCGGGCCAAAGTTTATGCCAGGGCGACGCGCCCGATGGATGAGGCAATGGGATAAGATCGACAATCACACCTGCGCGTTTCGTGCGAAATTTTCGTCCGATCACATCTTCAAGTTTTTCGAAGGGCAGAAATTGCGCGATGGCCAGCCGCCCGACGGGAATAACAATACGCGGACGCAAAATTCCAAACTCATCATTCATCCAGGACGAGCAATTTCGAATTTCATCCGGTGCCGGTACGCGGTCGCCACCGCCCGGCGCTTTGCCGGGGAAACATCGACAGACCGCGGCGAAGTAGATGGTCGATCTTACCGCCACCTCGTTCATGCCGCAGAATTCTTCGAACCAGCGGAACAGAGTTTTGCCGGCAGTCC
>Ga0208984_1000059_pt1 | contig 13584 bp, 14 predicted proteins | sample MedBloCAOM3_M3_FD_187851 | JGI IMG/M metagenome (GOLD analysis project Ga0208984, IMG submission 187851) | Forest soil microbial communities from El Dorado National Forest, California, USA - Mediterranean Blodgett CA OM3_M3 (SPAdes) (version 2) | ecosystem: Environmental > Terrestrial > Soil >... | reverse complement strand
GGAATGAAACGCTGGCCCGCCGCCGAAGTGTCCCCCGCCGCCTCCGAAGTGTCCTCCGCCGCCGGAGCGTCCCCCTCCACCTCCTCCGCCACCTCCGTGTTGACCGCCAGCTTGCGCTTGCGCGATCAAGGCCGCGCTGGCAAGCAGCGCGAACCAATAGAATTTAGTTTTCATGATTTTGATTTTCCTTTGTTTTTGTGTTTTTGAATTATTTTGTTAACTGGCTCCGCGAAGGTTGCTCCGCGATTACCACTTCTTCCGTTTCGGCTATGCTGGTCTCGGGCATCCCGTTTTTATTCGACACATCCGGAACGAGTGTGCCGTTCGTCGACGCGTGGAAATTCTTCATTTCGCGCTCCTCTTGCAGCGCGTGGTGCGTCTGAAAACGCTCGATGATATCGATAATGTTGCGTGCCTTCATAATTTCTTGGTCCTCATGTTTTGTGGTTGGTCTCAAAGGTTGGTTGCAACCGATCGCGGGAAAAATTATCAACATAAGGCACGAGCTGGTCATAAGTCCCTGATGCCTCAAGGTATCGGTCATCATTAGACGCCGGCCATAGCGCGTCCGTAAGACTTTCCAATGCCACTCGCGGGGTAATCCGCCCTGCCTCGTTCGAGATAGGGGTGTACGGGCGCCAAAGCACTGGTTTAATTATCCACATAAGGCGAGAGCTGGTTGGTAGGTTGGTGTCTCAAGGAAGCGATGCGGAACTAGGACATCGTCGTGTTTTGTCTCCGCCGGTTGCAGATCAAGCTTGGCGACATGCGCCTCGACCAAATCGGGAAGAAAGAGATGCGGGAACAACGATAACTCCCACGCCTTTGTTTCTTCTTCGTCGAGGACGAGACGGATGACTTCGCCCAGGCCCGGATAAGTCTGTTCGTAATCTTGCTGGAGCTTTTGTTTCAGCTGCGTGACCGCGGCCGATACTGTCTGGAGGAAAACTGCAGTCGCTGCTTCTGGTTGCTGCTTGGTTTTCATTAGGTCGAGTTTCTTCGGTTTGTGTGGTTTATACTTGACTGGTCGTCTATAAAATTGGCAAAAAAAGAGAAGTTCATGAGGAAACAGCTTGGGCGTGCTTCACGCCCAGAACATCCATCGCGACCTGCTTGAAATCGCGAAGCAATTCGACGTCGTTTTGAATTCGCGCTTGAGCGAGCGTCCCGTGATAACAGGCAAAAAGCGCTCTCGCCTTCGCTTCAGGGTCCGGCGCCTCGATCAATCCTTGCGCATGCGCGTCCCGGATTGCGGATTCGAAATACTTTATCTTGCGATCCCAGATGCGATCAACGGTAGCACGCACGCCCTGGTCCTGCGTGCTCACTTCGCTCCCGATGCTCAAGATAGGGCATCCAAGGATGGAACCGCACGCTTTTTGAAGTTCGGCCAGACGGTCGTGCACATAATCGAAGTAGTGATCGAACCGCTCGAGAGGTGGAACTGTCGGGGAAAAAAGAGCATCCATGTTCGCCTTGTTCTTGTTCCATTCCGCTTCCAATGCAGCGGCGGTGAGCTCGGACTTCGACTTGAAGAAATAATAAAAGCTTCCCTTTTTTGCGCCGGCCCGCTCGCAGATCGCGTCCACCGAAGTGGTGCCGTAGCTGTTTTCCCACATCAAATCCAGCGCCGCGTCAGTCAGGCGCTCTTTCATGTCACTTACTCTAGGCATAGCACAAGATTGCCTATGTAGACTGATCAGTCAAGTATTTTTTGGAGATTTTCCCACCCGACTTCAGACCCCTATTTTTCCGACGGGATGGCGAATTCGCCGGTCGTTCGGCCATGATCGAACGTCGCGTAGTCCCGTCCGTAATCTTGGCATGTCCGATCGTGTTCGGAAGCGATCCGTGCATCGGATCACTCCTGAAACTGTCCTTCGAGGGCGTCCATATAAACCGAGAGTGCATCGCGCCGGCGGGGCGCGGCCTCGCTCTGCGCTTCCGCGGCACGGAGATAATCGGCGAACACGTCGCTCTTCGTGCGCGCCTGCGTGGCTTCGAACCAATTCATGTAATCGTCAATCTTGTTCATGCGCGCCGCGATTCTTGCGCGCAAGTTCCGCACGCGCGAGAGGCGTTCGCCCGCTTTAGGGCTTTTGCGCACCGCCAGCAGCGCCGTGATTTGTGCATATTCGGTGACGACTGATCGCAGGATGGGATGAGCGCGCGCCTGCAGCAACATCAGGCTCGCACTAAGTTGGCCGAGCGCTTTGGAATCCGCGGCGGAAATTTTCCGCTCCGATAAATCGTCCAGCCAAACGGTCTTGTTCGATCGCAAGTTGGTGTCCGCAACTTTGATCGACAACAGTTCATCAAGGCGGCGTTGTGTTTCCGCGCAGGTGAGCAGTTGATAACTTTGTGAATCACAAAACTGTGCGACGCGAAACCGCCAGGTCTTTTCAATGGAATCATCGTTCAACCCAGAGAAATGAATTTTCAGGTCGGCCGATGGGTCGTTGGAAGCGCGCGAGAGATTGTCAACATACTGGCCGAGGTGAGATCGGCCTTCCGGTTCATCGATGAGCCAGCGAACAAGCGCGGCAGAGTAGGCACGAAAAAGCAAACGCGACGGCGCGTCGAGCAAGATTGGGCGCCGGCGGAGGAAATCCGCAAGCGGCGCGATCTTGTCAGCTGCGAGTAACGACTCGAGGGCTTCCACGAGCGGTTTCTGATCGCGCCCGGCCGATACCGCGACAATTCCGTCCAGCAACCAATCGGGAGGATCGACATACGCCGTGCCCGGAGGAAGGTCCGGTTGCCGGCGATAAATCATTTCCAGTAAGATCGCGCGTAACAATTCGCGCTCGACTGAGGCGCTGTTGAAATCGGAAGAAATGGTCAGATCCAGTTGCAGTTTCAGACCTGCACCGGTCTGACTGAAATGGACCGCAGCCGGCGGAATTTTCGGCACCTTCGCTAGCGAAAACTGCAAGTTGACGACGATCGGCGTGTTCCAGGAATCGGATCGCCGCAAGACAGTCAGCAGGTTCGTCTTCGTTTCTTCGGCCAAGTGAGAGATCGCTCCGCGCAGGCCGACGTCTGTGCCATAAAGAATGAACTGGCGTGAAGTGCTGAGGGTGCGTTCGAAAGCGGCTCCGATCGCGGGCGAAAGAAGAATCGAAACGGTGGCGCAGGTGGCGAAGACCTTCCTTTTCATCAATTCGTTCGAGAGATACTCAAGCGGCCTCAGGCGAGCGAGCAATAACTCTGTTCATGCGCCTCCAAGTTGGCGTAAATTCCGCAACTCACGTCGCTTTGGCGGGTCTAATTTACCAGAAACCCACACACTTATGAATGCAAAACTATTCCTCTTTGGCTTAGCTGCAGTGATTTGGCTGCCTGCCTCGTTGGCCATGGCTGGTCCGCGCGGTTCTGGTGGGACAGCCTCGGGCGCGCGCATGTCCGGAGGAGGATTCTCCGGCGCACGCATGTCCGGAGGAGCGATGTCTCACCGCATGTCCGCAGGGCCGACTTCGATCGGGCGATTCTCAACTGCCTCGCCACGGACCTTTACGGGCGCAGCCTCACGGTCGCGGTTTGGAACCGGTAATTACAGAGCTGGGTCAGCCACCACGAATCATTGGTCAGGCAACCACCACCACCATCATCATAGGAGCGTCGTGTTTATCGGCGATTTCGGTTACCCGTTCGGATATCCTTATTGGTACGACGGTTTTTATCCCTACGGCTACGGCTATGGCTACGGCTACGACAATTACGATCCGGCAGTTTATCAGGACGCAGCCGCTTACGATGGCTCGTTAGTGGCACAAGTGCAGACCCGCCTCGCTCGCGCCGGTCTCTATCGTGGGGCAATTGATGGCGTGATGGGACCTGAAACGCGCCGGGCAATTCGCGCTTACCAACGTAGCAACGGCCTGCGCGCCAATGGCACGATCAGCAACTCGCTCATTGCGACGATGGGCCTGGGCTAACGGGCACGGTTGATTGTCGATCTTCGGTTGGTTTGGCCGGCGGGTTCGAAGGTGGCCATAGGGCGGACTCGTCGGCCGCCTCCCTTTATTGCGCCGGCGCGGTCTGTAGGACCACACTCTTCTCGTGGAATTCGATCGCGTTTGCCTTGGCGACTAGCTTTCGTTCCCGATCCAGCGCATTCCATAGATCCTCGAAAATAATATCGAGATACTGCATGACCTGAGGATAGATCGGGAACCGGCCAATTGCGCCGCCCTTGTTGGACGCGTCGATGGCACCATCTACAACCTGGACCGCAAATGAAGTGGTCGTGTAAACTGAGAAACCAAAGAAGGAGCGTTCCACCGTGACGCTGCATTTCCCTTCCGTGAATCCAACGATGGCGCGCTTAAAGTCGAGCCATGGTTTATCCAACGCCTTCTTACCTTTCAAAGCGCTGGACAAATATTGGTTGACCTGGTCCTCCGTGTATTGAAGCGGAGTTGGCCGATGATAAGTGACGGCGTTCTCGACCTCGAGGCCGACCTGCGAAAGGATGAGCGCCTTTTTCTCCGGCGCAACGTCGGGCGGCAGAAGCATCTGGATCAGAACGGCACCTAGAAAAGCGCCGAGGACTAACCTGCAAACCCGAAAAAACCAAAGCCGCATTTTCGCGCGGTGCGGGTCGAACATGTTCCGAACGCGCTGCCGCTCTTTGTCGCGCGCGTCCGCTGGCCTTGATGCGATGACCGCGGTCCGATCAAGCTTCGCGCCACAATCGTGGCAATAAATTCGTTCCGGCTCGTTTTCGCGCTGGCACTCCGGGCAAATCAATTTGGTCATGCGGCAGTTTCTTTCTTGGATGTGTTCTCGGCCGAAGATGTCGACTTTGCCAGAGTTTTCGCGCCGGTCTCCTTCGCGCCGGCTGATTTTTCCGAACTGGCGGCGGCGGGCGCTTCTTTTTTCTCCGCCTCTTTGTAGGAATTGCTTCGGTAATCAGTCGTGTAAAACCCGCTTCCTTTGAAAATCAGGCCCGCGCCGGTGCCGAGCAATCGCTTTACTCTGCCGTGTCCCCACTTCTTTTCCCGGCACAATGCTTTGGGACATTCGCGAAACGGTTCGTCGCGCATGGATTGAAACGCTTCAAAACTCTTGCCGCACTTTTCGCACTGATATTCGTAAGTAGGCATAGCAGGAGAAAGTAACGGCGGGCGACCGCTCGCAAGTTGCATTAAAGAAAGCACAATTCAAGCCGCACCGGCAAAACGAAAACGACCAGCCGTGCGCGATCAACGATGTCCACTTCCTTGACTTTGCCAGGCACGAGCGCTACAGACTTTTTTCCAAAAAAACCCCTCTATGTTGCGTTTGTTTTTTCGCTTGGCTTTTTCAATAATCGTTGCTCTGGCGACTCTTTTCTTTGGCGCCTGCGAAGAGACAGCGCCAGCGGTCCCCTATCTCGGCGGCACATATGGCGCCGCCCCGGCAGGCCCGCCCCGGGACACGATCTCGTATTGGGACGGTGACGGAATGAGCGGCAAGCCCTCCGTGAAAATCAGTCTCGGCGAACAACGCGCCTACTTTTATAAGAGCGGTCAGCTCGTGGGAATCTCGCAGCTTTCGACCGGACGCGAAGGCCTAAATACCCCCAAGGGTCAGTTTTCAATTATCCAAAAGGACAAAGACCACGTCTCGACCAAATACGGCGATTTTGTCGACGGCGCTGGCACCGTCGTAAAAGGGAACGTCGCGATCAGCGATCCAAAACCGCCCGGCTCGCACTTCAAAGGCGCGCCCATGCCATACTTCATGCGCATTGTCGACGGTGTCGGCATGCATGCGGGATATCTTCCCGGCTATCCGGCCTCGCACGGCTGCATCCGAATGCCGGAATTCATGGCAGAGAATTTCTTTAGGTCGCTCTCCACGGGTACGCCGGTCACGATTGCACCCTGACCCCCCGGAGGGTCACGACCTTACATCCCGGCTTGCAGTCGGCTTCTCTCGGCGGCATTCTCGTTCCCCGTCGTAAGCCATGATCATTATCACACAACCGCACGCCACTGAGGTTGAGATAACTCGCATTGTCGCGCGTGTCCGCGAGTTCGGCTTGCAGGCGCAAGTCAGCCGCGGAGCATCACGAGTCATCATTAGCGTGATTGGATCAGCCGAACTGGCTCGGGAAAAACCCCTCGCCGCCATGCCTGGTGTGGAAGCGGTCATTCCGGTTCTGAGACCGTACAAGCTCGCTTCGCACGAATTTCCTGGCGCCTCCTCCTCGGTCGCGATCGGGGATGTTAAAGTTGGGAGTTCCGAAAACGTCGTTTTGATTTCGGGGCCGTGCTCGGTCGAGAGCCAAGAACAAATACTTTCCATTGCGCATATCGTGAAAAGGGCGGGCGCGAAAATTTTGCGGGGCGGCGCCTTCAAACCGCGCACGTCGCCTTACAGCTTTCAAGGTTTGCGCGAGGACGGCCTCCGATTTCTGGCCGATGCGCGCGCCGCTACCGGTCTGCCGGTCATTACCGAAATCATGGACGCGCGAGATCTGCCCACTCTCGAGAAATACGCCGATTGTCTGCAAATCGGCGCGCGCAACATGCAAAACTTTTCGCTCTTGAAAGAAGTCGGACGCAGCCCATTGCCGGTCTTTCTGAAACGAGGCTTCAGCGCCACCATCAACGAATTAATCATGAGCGCTGAGTACATTTTGAACGAAGGAAACATGAACGTTCTTCTCTGTGAACGCGGCATTCGCACTTTCGAAAACGCCACACGTTACACGCTGGATCTGAATGCAGTGCCAATTCTCAAAGCACGCACTCATCTCCCGATAGTTGTCGATCCAACGCACGCCATCGGTTTGCGCGAATTTGTTCCGCAAATGTCGCTGGCAGCCCTGGCCGCGGGTGCGGACGCGCTCATGATCGAGGTTCACGATTCTCCGGAGCTGGCCAAGAGCGATGGCGCGCAGGCGCTTACCCCGGATATTTTCGAGGAGCTTGTCCCTCGCTTGCGCGCCGTTGCCGAAGCTGTCGGGCGCCGACTGTAGGCGCCGTCTCTCGGCGCCGAAATGTGACGAACTCGCATTTCGCGCCGCCTCGACGTTGAACTTCTCGCTCCTTCGGCGAAACATTTGCCGTGGGAAGATCGAAACACGAAGAGTTACTCGCAGCCGCCGCGAGTTCCGAACCAATCGCGCAGAAACTGCGCAAGATCGACAAACACATCTGGCCGGTCGCGTTTTCCCATGTTATCGAACCGGCCCAAGCATTTCTCGTTGCCGCCATCGCGCGCGCGTGGCACGGGCTTCCAGCCCGTGAATCTGTCCATCATCGGCAAAATGCCGATGCCACAAACAGCAAGACGATCTGGGTCCTCTGCCCCAGCGTGCGCGCGCAGGAATTGTTTTATGAAGGAGTGGTCAATTGGTTGCCCGATGCGCAATTTCTTCCCGAAGCAGAGTTTGCCGCAGTTGAAAATATTCTGCCCGATCCGGAAATCGCGGCCGAACGCCTCGCCTTGTTATCGCTCATCGAACGTGACCACGGGCCGCTTCTAATCGTCGCGACGCGCGCGAGCCTCGATCAAGCCGCGCCCAAGCCGGGCGCGCTTCAATCTGCTTCCCTGCAACTGACGCCCGGAAAAAACGCCGGCATGGAAAATCTCCTCGAGTCTTTGGGTCGCGCCGGTTACGAGCGCGTCGCGCAAGTTACCACGCGCGGCCAATTCGCCGTGCGCGGGGGAATTGTCGATCTTTACTCTTGGCAGGCTACCCTGCCCGTGCGCGTCGAATTCTTCGGCGACGACATCGAGTCGTTGCGCGAGTTCGACATCGATACGCAAACCTCCGTGCGCGACCTGCCTTTGATCGAGATTCTCCTCGGCGCGACCGAAGACCAAGGCGGAAAAATCCGCGATTACGTTGGCACTGATCATCTCAAGATCGACATCGCACCCGAAGAAAATTCCGAAGCGCAAATCCAAATCAGCGAAGGCTGGATCGATGAAGGGACAACCGAAGCCGGCCCGCCGCGGCGTGTGCCGTCCGCAGAAGACTATGCCGGTGCGTTTCAGGACTGCGCCGTCGGCGAGTTTGCCGTTGGCGAGTTTATGCTGGCGGAAGCGAAGCGCGCGCAATTCATCAAACAGCTAAACGACTGGCGGAAGAACAAGGCGCGCATCGTCATTTATTTTCAGACTGAGGGCGAGATCGAGCGTTTCCGCGAAATCATCGGCAGTATAGCCTTGGATGATGTCGATCTTGTCGAAGGTACGCTCTCGCGCGGCTTTTGTTTTCCGGCCGCTAACCTAGTCGTTCTTTCCGCCGCGGAATTGTTCGGTCGATTTGCCGCACACGCCCGACGACGCTTGCGACGCGCCGAACGCCATCGCGTGCAAATCGATTTCAGCGAACTGACCGAGGGCGACTACGTCGTTCATCTTGAGCATGGGGTCGGAAGATTTCTCGGTTTAATTAAACTTCCTAAGACTTCCAAAGGCGTAGAGGCGGGCGTGTCGCCCGCAATAGCTTCCGAAACTGGGGCCGACACCCCGCTTGGCCGGGCCACTACAGAAGAAATGCAGGAAGTTCTCGCGCTCGAATTCGCCGACGGCGCCAAACTCTACGTTCCGCTCGAGCAGGCTTACCTCGTCTCGCGCTACGTTGGCGTCGGCAAGAAATCTCCGCCGCTCAGTTCGCTGGGCGATGCGCGGTGGGCGCGCGCCAAGCGCAACGCGACCGCGTCGGTCTTCGATTACGCCGGCAAAATGCTGGCCCTGCAGGCGGAGCGCGAAATCGTCCCTGGCTATGCGTTTGGGCTGGACACGAAATGGCAAGTCGAATTCGAACATTCATTTCCATTCCGCGAAACGCCGGATCAAATGCGTGCGATCGTCGAAAGCAAAATCGACATGGAACGCCCGCGACCGATGGACCGGCTCATCTGCGGCGATGTTGGTTTCGGGAAAACCGAAGTCGCGATCCGCGCCGCGTTCAAGGCCGTGATGGATGGCAAACAAGTGGCCGTGCTCGCGCCGACAACGGTGCTCGCGCAACAACATTTCGAAGTCTTTCGCCAGCGCATGCTCGATTATCCGGTGCGAATCGAAATGCTGAGCCGGTTCCGATCGCAAAGCGAACAGCGTAAAATTCTCCAGCTGCTTCGGGAAGGCGGGATCGACATCGTGATCGGAACGCATCGGCTCATTTCCGGCGACGTGATTTTCAAAGACCTTGGTCTGGTCGTCATCGATGAGGAGCAGCGCTTCGGCGTTCTGCACAAGGAAAAATTCAAGGAACTGTTCAAGCTCGTTGATGTCCTGACGCTTTCCGCCACGCCGATTCCGCGCACGTTATATCTTTCGCTTGTCGGCGTGAAAGACATGTCCACGATCGAAACGCCGCCGCTTAATCGCTTGCCCGTCGAAACGGTAATCTGTGGCTACGACGAGCGAATCATTCGCGACGCGATTAAGCGCGAGCTCGAGCGACAGGGGCAGGTTTTCTTTTTGCACAACCGAGTCATGTCGATCGAGCGCATGCGCGAGAGGATTGTCGATCTTGTCCCGGAAGCGCGCGTCGAGATCGGCCATGGCCAGATGGACGCGGACCAACTCGAAGAAGTCATGGCGCGTTTCGTCGCTGGAAAAATCGACGTTCTCGTTTGCACAACGATCATCGAGAGCGGCCTCGACATTCCAAACGCGAATACGATCATTATCGATCGGGCCGACCGCTTCGGTCTGGCCGATCTTTATCAATTGCGCGGCCGCGTCGGGCGCGCCGAACACAAGGCGTATGCCTATTTGCTGCTGCCGCGCGAGATGATGACGGTAGGCGCGGCGCGCAAACGCATCAACGCGATCAAGCAATACAGTTCGCTTGGCGCCGGTTTTCGAATCGCCATGCGCGATCTCGAGATTCGCGGCGCCGGCAGCATTCTCGGCACCGCGCAGAGCGGACACATCGTGGCGGTAGGTTTCGATCTTTACTGTCAGTTGCTTAAACAAGCGGTTGCGCAACTCAAAGGCGAAAAACTCCGCCTCCGCCTCGAGGTCGATCTTCGCCTCGATTTCGTCGCCACCAACGAAGCCGAGTTTGTCAAACCAGGACCCGAAACCCGCGTTCCGGCATTCATTCCCACCAGCTACATTGCCGAGACGAGTTTGCGCATCCAAGCCTATCGCCATTTCGCCGAGATCACGACGGCCGAGCAGTTGGAACTTTTGCGCAAGGAATGGCGCGATCGCTTCGGAAAGTTCCCTTCCGCAGTTGACAATTTGTTCCTCCTCGCTGAAATCAAGCTCGCCGCCGCCAGGGCTGAGATCACGCGGGTAGAGGTGCGCGAGCGTAAAGTAATGCTGACGCGCCGCGGCGATTTTATACTTGTCGGTGGAAAATTCCCCCGTTTAGTTGCGGATAGAATCGAAGCGCAGCTGGGGGAAGTTTTAGAGCTATCAAGAAAACTTTGAACCGTATGATTCGTGGATTCCTTTTTGCCTTGCTGCTTGTCCTGGCGTTCGCCTTCTCGCCGTTTTCGCAGGCGGCTTTTGCCGCAGAACCGGAAGTTGTCGACGGTATCGCCGCCATCGTAAACGGCGACGTTATCACCTACTCGCAAGTGCGCGGCCTCTCCGGCCCGCGCGAAAAGTTACTGCGCTCCGAATTCAAGGACGAAGAACTGCTCAATAAAATCAAAGAGGCGCGTCAGGCTGCTCTCAAAGATCTAATCGATCGACAATTGATCCTTCAGTCATTCCGGAAAGAGAATTTTCAAATTCCCGATCACTTCATCGAAGGAAAAATGCACGATATTATCCGCGAAGATTTCGGCGGCGACCGCAACACTTTTATCAAAACGCTTGAGGCCCAAAATTATACCCTGGGCGAGTTCAAAAAAATGGAGACCGAGCGAATGATCGTGCAGGCCATGCGCAGCCAGAAAGCGAAGCCGAGCATGGTCGTTTCGCCCGCCAAGATCGAGGAATTTTACAAAGCGCACCGGGACGAGTTCTCCGCCAAGGAGGAAATCAAACTGCGCCTCATCATGATTCCAACTCACGCCAGTGACGGCAATGCCGCCGCGCAAAAAGCGATGGCCGATGAGATCGTCTCAAAACTGGCCAATGGCGCGGAGTTTGACCGCATGGCGCAAATTTATTCCGAAGACAGTTCCCGTGAACTCGGCGGCGACTGGGGCTGGATCGAGCGCAAGACGCTGGCCGGGCCGCTCGAGAAAGTCGCTTTCAAACTCGGACGCGGAAAAGTTAGCGACGTTATCGACTTCAACGGCAACTACTACATTCTCAAGATCGAAGACAAACGCGGCGGCACGACCAAGTCCATGGCCGAGGCGCGCCCTGATATCGAAAAGAAGTTGCTCCAGCAAGAGGCGCAGGATCTTCAAGAGCGATGGCTCGCCAGTCTGCGCTCCAAGGCATTCATCCGCACGTTTTAGTTCGTCGACCGCAAGATCGACAATGTTCTGTTCGTGATCGTGGCCGTGCCTGATGAGCGTGCCTCCTGCAGAATTAACACCGGCCTGGTGTTAATCGATGGCCGCATGCAAATGTTCCCGAGCCAATTGTACAGCATACTAATCCATCCGAGACCTATCGATGGCAGCATCCGTCTGTTCTGAACCCCTCGTGCCCTCAACGATTACGAACGCTTGCGGCGCGAGGCGGTGTTGATGAAGATGTGCGATGCCCCTTTGCATCGGCATCACCCTCGGTGACCCCGCTGGAATCGGCCCGGAGATTGTTCAGGCCGCGCTCGATTCCAAAACGCTGCCGGTCTCGGCGGAATATCGCGTGATCGGGAAATATCCGGAATGCGAACCGGGGAAGCCTTCGCCGGAAACCGCTCGGGCCGCGGCTGCGGCCCTTGAGGAAGCGGCCACCCTCGCGCTTCGCGGCGAACTCGCGGCCGTCGTGACCGGTCCAGTTCATAAGGCGCGAATGTATGAAGTCGGCTTCAAATTTCCCGGGCAAACCGAATTTTTCGCCGAGCGCTGCGGCGTGAAAAACTTCGCCATGCTGCTGACCGGCGGTGACATGACGGTCGCCCTTGTCACCACGCATATTCCGCTCAAAGAAGTTCCCGGTGCGCTCAAGCAATCGGAAATTGTCCGTATCGGTCTTTTGCTCGCCGACTTTCTTCATGGTGGATCGAGCGGTCCCGTACGCATCGCGGTGGCGGGATTGAACCCGCACGCCGGCGAATCGGGAAAAATCGGGCGCGAAGAAATCGAGATCATCGCACCGGCCGTGGCTCAGTTGAAATCCGAAATCCGAAATCCGAAAGATGCCAGTCCGGCTCGGACCGAAATCGTTGGTCCATTGCCGCCCGACACATTGTTTCACAATCTCATCGCGGAGCGCTGGGACGCTGCTCTCTGCATGTATCACGATCAGGGCCTCATCCCGCTCAAACTCCACGCCTTTCACGGAGGCGTGAACGTCACGCTCGGTCTCCCCTTCCCGCGCACCAGCCCCGATCACGGAACCGCTTTCGAAATTGCCGGAAAAGGACTCGCCCGGCCCGACAGTATGATCGCCGCCATCACATTGGCCGCTAAGCTGGCGCAAAAACAAAAGCCTTAGCGAATTTCAACCCACGAAACACTCCAAAGACGCGAAAGAAGAAGGACCTGCTAGCTTGAAAGTGATAGACAGCTGCGCGGTGTTTGCTGCCGATGTTTGTTCCTGAAATTTTCGTGTCCTTCCGTGTGTTCAGTGGGCCATTTCTCCCCGCTCAAGTATGAAGATCGATAAGTACATCTCGGTTTTTAACATCGGGCTCCAGAACACGTTCGTGTATCGCTGGAATTATTTCCTGCGCGCCCTCTTCGGTCTGATCCCCCTCGCCGGCACGGTCTTTCTTTGGCGCGCCATTTTTCACGAACGCGGCGGCGGCCTGCACGGTTACGACTATGGCTCGATGATCTATTATTATTTGCTCACGCTCCTCGTCAGCAATCTCGTCATGCCGACCGAGGACGAATGGCAAATCGCCGGCGACATTCGCGAAGGACAGATCAACTCGTTCCTGACCAAACCGATGAGTTATCTCGCCTATCGTTTCAGCATTTTCTTGAGCGGCCGGCTCGTTTACACCGCCGTCACCCTTCCGCCCATCGCGCTCATCTTTCTCTACTTCCGCCATTACATCACGCTGCCAGGCGACGCCATGACCTACGTTTACGCGATCATTTCAACGTTGATGGCGGCGCTTATGCAATTCTTCATCACCTATAGCCTCGCCATGATGGCGTTTTGGATCCTGGAAATCTCCACGATCGTTTTCATCGTCTACTCGTTCGAATATTTTCTCGGTGGCCAAATGTTCCCCATCGACATCATGCCGGCCGGTGTGCAAGCGGCGATGAAATGGTTGCCGTTTTATTACGAACTGTTTTGTCCGATCGCGATCTTCATGGGGCGACTGCAAGGCGCCGAACTCGCGCAAGCGTTGTCGCTCCAGGCTGGCTGGTTGCTCGTTTCGTGGGCGGCCGCCCGCTACATGTGGAAACGCGGCCTCGGCCATTACCAAGCAGTGGGTGGATAAACATCCGCGCGTTGTAGCGGCGTTTGTGTCAAACGCCGAACTCCTAAATAGGCGCTCGCCGCGGCGAGCGCCTCTACAATTATCTCGTCGTCGGC